>Ga0105240_10010959_pt1 | contig 12701 bp, 15 predicted proteins | sample KBSC54metaG_FD_80426 | JGI IMG/M metagenome (GOLD analysis project Ga0105240, IMG submission 80426) | Corn rhizosphere microbial communities from Kellogg Biological Station, Michigan, USA - KBS C5-4 metaG | ecosystem: Host-associated > Plants > Roots > Rhizosphere > Soil | place: Michigan, USA... | reverse complement strand
AGCCGATCGCAGGCCGCCCAGCACATGACGGCCGAATAGGTATGGATCCGCGTGCGCCCGCGAAACTCCCATAGGCCGGCGTCCGGCTGAAACGCGGCTGCGGCGGCGCGCTCACCCAGCTGCTCCAACCGCTGGAACAGGTCCATGTCGCCCAATTTCGGCACGCGATGGTCGAAAAAAATCTGCGTCGCGGCGAGGACGACGTTGCCGTAGCCATCGTTTTGGGTTTGCAGGGCCGCCTCGTTGCCGACCCGGACCGGGCCAAACCCACGATAGCCAGCAAGATGCGGCACGCTCCGCTCGGTCAATGGCGCGCCGGGAATAATGCCATAAACCGGCTTCAATTCGCCCTCTGGATCGATCGCCGCGACATTGGTTATATAGCGGATGAATTCTTCCATCGTCCTGGTCGCGCCCAGCCGGTTCAAGGCCTGAACCACGAAATACGCGTCCCGTAGCCAACAATAGCGATAATCCCAGTTGCGGCCGCTGTCGGGGCCTTCCGGTATTGAGGTGGTCATCGCGGCGACGATGCCGCCCGATTCCTCGAAGCTGCACAGCTTCAGCGTTACGGCGGCGCGGATCACCGCATCCTGCCACTCGAAGGGGACGGAGAGATAGCGCACCCAATCCGTCCAATATTCCTCGGTGCGCTCAAGGAACTCGCGCGCGACGCTGGCCACGCTGCCGGGGATTCGCTCGTCGGGCGCCAGGATCAGCGTGATCGGCTGGTCCAGGACGAACCATGCCTCCGCTGTGATAAACGATATCGGCGCATCGCTCGTCACGCGAACCACCGTATCGTCCGACCAATAGCGGATGTGGTTGCTGCCGACCGTCGTCTTGGCGGGGGCTGCCCCGTAATCAAAGCGCGGGCGTATCCGGATTCGGACACGGCAATGGCCGGATATCGGTTCTATGCGCCGCACCAGCATCGCTGGGCGAAAAATGCGCTCATATTGCTTGAATCGCGGCACGAAGTCGGTGATCAGCGCGGAGCGCCCGCGCCGGTCGGTCAGGGTCGTGTTCAAAATCGCGGTATTGCGACGATAAAGCTGTGTGGCGGACACTAGATCCTCGACCTCGACATCCATGAACCCGCCGCCCTGGCCCTCGTCGAGCAGGCTGCAAAATATCGGGTCCGCGTCGAGCCGGGGGTGGCAATGCCACACATATCGCCCTTGCCGATCGATCAGCGCGCTGACGATGCAATTTCCGATGACCGCAAGGTCGAGTGTCTGCATGGCGAGTCCTGTCAAGTCCCGTTTAATATATCGGCGATGCCGGACAGCCACGCCCGCGCCGCCGCCGGGCTGGCGAGACGCCAATCGGCAAGCGTCGCATTCCCCGTCCCCACGCGCACGGCGTGGCCGCCTCGGGCCAGCGCCGCCGCGAATCCATCCTCATCGGTCCGGTCGTCGCCCAGCACCACCGGTAACCGCCCGAGGAAGGGAGCGGTTCGCATGAAATATTCTACCGCCGTACGCTTGCTGACATTGCGTGACTTCACCTCAAACACGCATCGTCCGGCCATTGTTTCGAGCGCGTTGCGGGACGAGGCCAGTTCGGTCGCGATAAGACGCTGCAAGTCGCCCCGGTACTGCGGCGCAAGCCGGTAATGGACGGCGATCGAGAGCCCTTTGTCTTCCACCAGGATGCCGGGCCGGTCCGCGGCAAATTCCGTGATCCTGGCAAGCAGCCGAATAAGTTCGGGGGACCGGATGGAGCATTTCTCGATGCTGCCATCGGCCAGCCGCATTTCGGCTCCGTGCTGTCCGGCCGCGGGCAGAGCCAAAGGCGCAAACAACCCGTCGAGGTCCGACAGGGTTCTGCCGCTGACCAGCGCGAGGGCTCCATCCAGGGCACGGCCAAGCGCCGCGAGAAGCTGGGGCAGTTCCGCGGGCACAGCCACCATCGACGGGGTCTCGGCGATATCGATCAAGGTCCCATCGACATCGAGGAATAGCGCCCAGGCCTTGTCTGGCTTTGGCGGCTTACATTCGTCGCTTTTCATTGTAACCGTTGAACAATTATAGCCGCGATTTGTTCAGTTTGCCGCGCGTGCGCGTCAGATGCGGCGGTTGCCGGTGCCGCCGCTATGGCGTTCGGCGAATTATGCCCCATATTCCGATCATGCGTCGCCGCTCCATGCTCATTGTTATCGCCCTCGCGACGATTCTCGCCGTTGCGCTGTTCTTCTCGTTGGAGATGTGGAGCAGCATCGGCGCGGATTCAGGGATGGGCAAACATGGCGTCGCGGCGTTGGCGATCGGCGCGATCGGCAGCTTGATATTGGGCGCTGGACTGATGGCGCTTGTTTTTTTCAGCGCGCGGCGCGGCTATGACGACCGCGCCGATGCTGCCAATCAACTGTCGCGAGAGGAATGACGGCTTCAGAGGCCGGATTCAATATCCTCATTGCCCATCGATTGCGGCCAGCGGCCAAGTCCGAAACTCCACAGAAGGATCATGCCGACGAAGGGCACGATGTAGGCCAATCCCCAATAGGGCGACCGGCCCATTTTGCCGAAGGCAACGCCGAAGACGCATGCCACATAGCCTAAAGTGGCGCATACCAGGATCTGGGCGAGCCAATCTGGCAATCCGACCAACAGCGCGAACATATCGGTGGGGCGCGGCATCAGCATTTCCTTGTTTGACGCGGCGGGACGTTCGGCCAATGCTGAAACGCCAGAAAACTGCCGACCACGGCCCAGCCGAAAACCGGCACGAACACCAGCAGCGCCGGCCAGGGGGGCAAGCCGGCGCGCCGGAATATGCGCCAGAGCGGATGCAGCGACGCCAAGCTGACGACAAGGTTTATCGCCCAGGGATTGCCGAGCCAGTTCAATTCGCCGGTCACGACGCGGCCGCCGCAACTGTGCGGGCGGCGCTATCGGTCCGGTTTTTCCTTAGTCGCAAACTGTCGGATCGCAATTGGCCGCAAGCCGCCAGAATATCGCGTCCACGCGGTTCGCGCACCGGGCTGGCATAACCGGCATCCATCAGGATTCGAGCGAATCGCTCGATTTGCGCCCGTGACGAACATTCGAAATTCGACCCCGGCCAAGGATTGAAAGGGATCAGATTGACTTTTGCGGGCATTCCGTCGAGCAGCCTGACCAGCGCCCGCGCGTCCGCCAGACCGTCGTTGATTCCTTTCAACATCACATATTCGAAGGTGATGCGCCGCGCATTAGAAAGGCCCGGATAATTTCGGCACGCCGCCATCAGGGCGCTAATGGGATAGGCGCGATTGATCGGCATCAGCTCATCGCGGAGCGTGTCGGTGACCGCATGCAATGATACTGCGAGATTGACGCCCAGTTCGGCGCCGCAGCGCTCGATCATCGGAACGACGCCGGAGGTCGACAAGGTGATCCTGCGCTTGGAAATAGCGATCCCCTCGCCGTCCATGACGATTCGCAGCGCCGTTGCGACGTTGTCATAATTATAAAGCGGCTCCCCCATGCCCATCATCACGATATTGGTGAGCGTGCTGGTCACACGATTGGGATCGGTTCCCGGCGCCGGCCATTCACCAAGAGCGTCGCGGGCCGTCAGAATTTGAGTCAGAATCTCGGCAGGGCTTAAATTGCGCACCAGCGGCTGCGTTCCGGTGTGGCAAAAGCGGCAGGTCAGCGTGCATCCGACTTGGCTCGAGACGCACAGCGCGCCGCGATCGGCTTCCGGTATGTGAACCGCCTCGACCTCTTGGCCGTCTTCCAGGCGGATCAGCCATTTGCGCGTTCCATCCGAAGACGCCTGGTCGCGGGTGACGATGGGCCGCTCGATCGAGAATCGCTCCGCCAGCAGTTCGCGCACCGGCTTCGCCAGCGTCGTCATCGCGCCGAACGAGGTGGCGCCGCGATGATACAGCCAGTGCCAGACCTGCCGGGCACGAAAAGCAGGCAAGCCGAGACCCGCCAGCGTCGCTTCCAATGCCGGCCGGTCCAGACCGATCAGGCTCTGCTTTCCATTCGGCGGCGTTGGTGACGCGAAACTGGATGCGTGGGAACGCGCGCTCATCGTGGTTTCTTTCGCTTCCTGTGCCGTATGTGCGCCGGCTCCGGTCCGGCTATCGGACAGGCGTGGTCAAGCGCAGCCAATGCCTGACCGAAACCTTTGAGGCTGAACGTATCGGTCGTGGCGGGGCCATTCTTCATCCGACCAGTTACCACCAATGCCGAGCCGGCGCGAATCGCCGCGATGATCGGCAGGTCGTCCGAGTCCTCCGCCCAGGCGGTGCCGCCGTTCGTGAACAAGTGGAACTGCTTGCGCCCGATCGACATCAGTACGGAACTGCCATCATCATATACGTAGCCGGCGTCGACGCTGACCACGCCCTTTTTGCCCTCGGCTGGACGATTGGTGATCAGTATATGGGGCGGGCGCCGTCGAGGCACAGTCTCGCTGGAGCGTTCGAGACCGGAAGAGAGATAGCAGACAAGGTTGCCGTTCTCTTGCATCGCATAGAGCGACCAGTCGCTATATGCGCCTTCGAGGGATGGCTCCTGCCGTGTATCGATCGGGTCTGCATCGGCGGCGATCGCCTGAGGCACAGCGAAGAGGAGTGCGCAGGCCGCCCCCATCATGAAAAGGGGGGCGACCCTGCGCAGCAGCAAAGCCGATGATGAAAGTAGATGCCGAATCATTACCCCAATATAGACGCCTTCGCGGCGCTTCGGTATCCCGCCCAATGTGATCCGCCGCGACTGGGCACGCGTAGTTGGGGTTATGATTTTCAAAGCCGCTCGTCGTTCGCCTTCGCTCGCCCTGCACTTGTCGGCTGCGCCGCATCTTGTGCCGCGCGCTCCGATGTCCTTTCATAGCGGAACTATGGCGGAACCCCTCCTCCGGGACAGCGCGTCCTTAGAAGATCTGATTGTCGCGGTCGGCACAAAGCAGGACCGGTCAGCATTTGCCGGCCTGTTTGCGCATTTTGCGCCACGGATCAAAGCTTATCTTGTTCGCACCGGATCTGACGCCACTGCGGCCGACGAACTGACGCAGGAGGTCATGCTGCTGGTGTGGCGCAAAGCCGCGCGCTACGATCCCGCGCAGGCGAACGCCGCCACCTGGATATTCACGATCGCGCGGAACAAGAGGATCGACAAATTCCGCCGCGAACGGCATTTCGAGATTGATCTGGAAGATCCTAGCTTGACGCCGGAGCCGGAGCGTCAACCCGATCATCACCTCCAGACGGCGGATCAAGCACGCCGGCTACGCTTGGCCATTAATGCGCTGCCGGAAGAGCAGAGCGCGTTGCTCAATCTGGCTTTTTACGAAGGCAAATCGCATAGCGTCATCGCTGCGGAGGTCAACCTGCCGCTCGGCACGGTCAAATCCAGATTACGGCTGGCGCTTCAGCGGCTCCGCGTAAATCTGGCGTCGGAATTGTGAGTCTATGATGCAGCTTCAAGAAACTTGCGTTGTACCGCCGACGCGACACCCTCCCGAAGAGCTTTTGCTGGATTACAGCAGCGGCGCCGCGTCGGCGCCCGAATCGCTGATGATCGCGGCGCATCTGGCACGCTGCCCGGAATGTCGCCGTCTGACGATTGCCTGCGACGCGCTTGGCGGCGTCTTCCTTGACGCGCTTGCGCCGACATCCATGCCGCCGAATATGCTGAATCGGACGCTGGCGGCGATTGATCAAGGCGGCGCGGAAGACGCGGAGGAGAGCGGATCCGTCATCGCCGATCTGGGCAAGCTTCCCGAAACTTCGGGATGGCGGAAAGTGCCGGGCGGCTATGGGATGCTGCGGGTGCCCTGCGCCTCGGATACCGGGCGTGTCTGGCTGCTCAAGGCGCCGGCCGGCAAAGGGCTTTTGCGCCACCGACACGTCGGCGACGAATGGACGGTGGTGATGCGCGGAGCCTTCCGTGACCAGACCGGGCGCTACGGACCGGGCGATTTCGCCTATTTGGCGGATGGCTTCGAACATCAGCCGATCGCCGAGCCGGGTCAGGATTGCGTCTGCCTGATCATGATTCGAGACCAGCCGCGCTATACGACCTTGATTGGCAAGCTGGCGGCGCCATTCGTCAGGCTATAGCGGCGCCAGGCCCGTATCATCCGGAAGTGAGCCATAGCCGCAACGCGGCGGATGAAGGGTCGATGGCCGCCTGCAGTTGTCTCAGGCGAAGGGAAGCCGAGGCATGGTCGCCGGCTTTGCACGCGTCCTCGACAGACCGGGCAATTTCGCTGACGAGGTTTGCGCCAACATTTCCCGCCGTGCCGATCAGCGCATGGCCGTCCGCCCCCATTGCGGCGAGGTCGCCGTCAGCCAAAGACCGGCTCATCCGGGCGACCCGCTCGCTGGCGTCGTCAAGGTAATTCCGCACAAATTCGTCCGCCTCCTCCTTGGTCATCACCGAACGGATCGTATCGAGACACGCCTTGTCGACCGCGGAATGCGCGAGCAAGGCCGCAAGGTCGTCACCGCGCCGGTCTTCTTCTGGGGCGGGCGAGTCGCTCGCGCGAGGCGATCGTCCAACTTTTTGAGCGATTTCGGCGAGCTTGGCCAAAAGAAGGGCCGAATCTATCGGTTTCGACACGTAGTCATCCATTCCGGCCTCTATTAATTGGTCGCGGACGCCACTGACCGCCGTCACCGCAATGATCGGGACGCTGCATTTCGGTGGCGGGAGGGCACGAATCCGAATCGTCGCCTGCACGCCGTCGAGACGTGGCATCTGAACATCCATCAGTACCAAATCATACTCGGCGCGCTGAATAGCCTCGACAGCCTCGTAACCGTCCTCTGCAATGTCAACGTGATGGCCGTCGCGAGAAAGCAACAGGCGCGCGAATTTCTGGTTGACTTTGTTGTCTTCGGCCAAGAGTACGCGCAATGGCTTAGGTCCGTCGGCCGGCGCTCCGACGGCCATCTCTCCTAAATTGTCGAAATCCGTATCTTCACTATTCACTTCTCGAACTTCAGAAGCTGGGGGCGGACCAAGTTGCCAAGCATGAATCGTGCCAGAACGGCAAGTAATGCTAAAGCCTAGGCCTTTCGATCTAGAAAAAATTTTATATATCCATAATGTAAACTATCCCGACATTTTCCTCGGTGACGCTTCCGGCCAGCTACGACGTTTTTCGCGGGCGAAACATCAGTGTTCGCGAGGCTTGACCGGCTCCGCATAGCAATAGACCGTGACATGTCGCATGGCCAGTATGCGCATTCCCTTCACTCTGGATCGCGGCTTGGCGCGAATCGGGATCAAGGCTTGGATGTTACGTCTCCAGGGCACGCCACGATCGGATGAGAAGCCTTGCCAGACGCTCTGCCCAGTCGACTTGCCCGACCGCAGTGGCGATCAGATCCTGGCGAATTTCGATTTCGGCATAAGGCAAGCCGCGCCGCTCGGCGTGGACCGGAATAGTGTAATCGCTTTCGTCACTCACCGAATAGGGCTGATTGTCACCGACCGTGAAGCCGCCACTTTCGGTTCGAAGCAAGGCGATCATCGTCCGCGCGATACGTGGGTCGCGGTTGTACAGCAGGCCTATCTGCCAGGGGCGGGCTTGTCCCTTGTAAATCGGGGTGAAGCTGTGGATAGCGATCAACGCAGTCGGGATGTTTGCTGCTAGCCGCCGATCCAACTCGTCGGCTATCCGGTCGTGATAGGGTTGAAATATCTCTGCTGTCCGGCGTGTCACCTGCGCCCTGGTTAGGCCGCGATTGCCCGGCACGGCCGTGTGTTCGGAGACTTCAACGATCGAGGTGGCACTGCCGGGCGCCCGGTTGCAATCGATCACCAGCCGCGAGTAGCGCTGAAGTATCAAAAGAGCGCCAAGCTTTTGGGCCAATTGCCGCGCCACGCCGGCCGCGCCGATATCCCAGCCGATATGGCGCTCAAGGTCTGGTTCGGATACTCCGAGCGTGGCCAGTCGCCGCGGGATCAGCTTTCCAGCGTGGTCGCAGACGATTAGAAACGGCGAATCGTTAGGCTCCCCAATCGTCAGGCAAGGCAGCGGCTCGTCGGGCGCCAGCAATTTTTCCGAATCGCTCTTCATGCCGCCAATCTAACCGAAGCTGCCTTGATCGTAAGCGGGGGCACGTCGGTCATGCCGCGGCCGGAAGGCCCAGTTTCCTCCGCGCGCAGCTCAGCGTATTTGCCAGCAGACACGCGATGGTCATCGGACCGACGCCGCCCGGCACCGGCGTAATCGCCCCGGCAATTTCGACCGCTTCATCGAAATCCACATCGCCGACTAGCCGGCCGCCCCCGTCCTTCGTCACTCGATTGATGCCGACGTCGATCACGGTGGCGCCCGGTTTTAGCCAGCTGCCCTTGATCAGTTTCGGTCGGCCGACTGCTGCAACCAGAATATCCGCGTTGCGGCAGGTTCCCGGCAGATCCCGGGTCGCCGAGTGGGCAATCGTGACCGTGCAGTTTTCGTTGACGAACAGAAGGGCCGCAGGACGGCCGACGAGGTTGGACCGGCCGACGACGACGACATTCAGCCCGCGCAGATTGGGATGCACCTTCTTCGCCAGGATCACGCATCCCAGCGGCGTGCATGGCGCCAGCCCCGGTTTCCCCGCCGCGAGATAGCCGGCATTGATCGGGTGGAGCCCGTCGACATCTTTTTCCGGCGTGATCGCGTCGATGACCTTTTCGGCAGAAATTTGGGCCGGCAACGGAAACTGTACCAGGATTCCATGTACGTCCTTGCGGACATTGAGCTCGCCAATCAGTTCGAGCAGGGCACGTTCCGTCAAGCTTTCCGGCAGCCGATATTCGAAGGACGCCATACCGGCTTCGCGGGTTTGCGTGGCTTTGTTACGGACATAAACTTCGCTGGCCGGATCGTTGCCGACCAGCACGACCGCCAAGCCCGGAGCGAAGCCGTGATCCCGCTTGAACATCGCCACCTCGTCGGCAATCCGGCCGCGCAGCCGCGTGGCTTCGGCCTTCCCATCGATGATGGTCGCGGTCATCGGCAAATCCCTCCCAAGTGCGAAATCATCCGTAGTCGTCATGAAATGACGACTATTCTGCCGCGATTAATTCCTCAAGATGCCGCGCGAGCGCGTCATCGAATTGCCAGCAGAAAAGAGCGCCCTGGCTCGGTTCAAAGCCGCGGATATATGACAACCGACAAATAGGTCATTGGGACAGTGACGAGCGTTGTCGGCCCGTGGGGAGATGAGGAATCGAATATCAGCGAGTCCCCCGGTTTCAGGTTGTAAGTCCGATCGGCGTGCGCATAGTCGACCTCGCCGCTCAGCATGTAGATGAACTCGACGCCCTGATGCTGAAAAGCGGTGTACGGCACGGCGTCTTCGGTCAGGGTAATGAAGTAGGGTTCGACGACAATTTCGCCGCCCATCGATTGACCGAGGAGTTGGTACTTGTGACCAACCTTGGTTCCCCGGCGATTGATCACTACGCCATGCCCGGCGGCGACGAACGTGCAATCGCGCTTTTCCTCAAAAGCAGTGAACAAGGTCGTCATCGGCAGGTTGAGCGCCTTGGCCAGAATCTGCAGCGTCGTCAAGGATGGTGAAATCTGACCGTTTTCGATCTTCGACAACATGCCGGTCGATATGCCCGCGGCGCCGGCAAGTTCGGCGACGGTGTGATTGTGCAGCTTCCGGTAAAAGCGGATCTGCGCGCCGATTGACTGTTCCAACGTGCGGCCGGATGGCTCGGGCGCGCCCGACCCGGTCTTCAGAGGGCCGACCGACTCGGGCGGGGAAGTAACTTCCAGCGAAGAATCCGACATTGGCTACACTCTGAAAGAGCATGACACGCGTTCAGCGGCGCTCATTTCCAAATTGCGCGCACTATGAGCCATTGCTCAGTCACCGGCAACCTATTGGCTCGAACCGCTGTGCCTCGATTGGCGCGCGGCGTATCGGCCCCAAACGCGGCAGCGCGACGTTGCGTTTAACTTAGGTCGCTCTCAAGCGCGTCCAGTTCACCCTGATCGTCGGGGCAGGGCAAACGCGAGATTGGGAAAAGGATCGGCATGCGCGCGGCTCGTTATTTCGGCAGGGAAGATGTTTGGATCGAAGAAGCTCCCGAGCCGTCGCTCGGACCCGGCGAGGTCAAATTATGGGTCTTATAGGCAATGGCCGAGGGGGCATTATCCCTTGGATGGCTGGGTCGATGTGATTGCATTTGATGATATTGTCGAAAAGGGGCTGAAACTCCTCAGACAGGGCGGCGCGACCAAGCTCTTGGCAGACATCGCGGGCACGGGTCTGACGAGCGCGAACGCCCAGCGCTAAGCGACCGCCAGCGCCCGATGTAAGATTTGCACGACTTGGGCACCTTCGCCTACTGCCGCCGCGACGCGCTTGGTCGAGCCTGACCGCACGTCGCCGATCGCAAAGACGCCGCGCCGGCTGGTCTCGAGAGGCAGGCGTTCGTCCTTGGATCCGTCACCGAAAACACCTCCGGTGCGGATAAAGCCCTGTGCGTCGAGTTCCAGATCGCATTCAGCCAGCCAGCCGGTGTTCGGATCGGCGCCGATGAACAGAAACAAGTGGCGGATTTTTCGCGATAGTTCGATGCCTGTACGGCGATCGCACCAACGCACCGCTTCGAGACCGCCGTCCGTATCGCCCGAAAGCGAGACTATTTCAGTCTCAGTCAGCAGTTCGACATTGGGCAAACTGGCGATCCGATCGACCAGATATTGCGACATCGTCGCGGCCAGCCCATCGCGGCGGATGACCAAATAAAGCTTGGCGACGCGTGGCGCTAAATAGACGACCGCCTGCCCGGCCGAATTGCCGCCGCCAACCAGCGCCACCTCCTGTCCGGCGCAGAGCTTGGCCTCCACGGGAGAGGCCCAGTAATGAATGCCCCGCCCCTCAAAATTGGCCAAGTTGGGAATATCCGGCCGGCGATAGAATGCTCCGCTGGCAATAATCACCGTTCGCCCTTTGGCGCGCTGTCCGTCGGCCAGGAGAACCGAAAACCGCGCACGCGTGCCGCCATCCCCGGCCTCAAGATTCCGCGCTTCCGCAGGAATCGCGATTTCCGCGCCGAATTTCTGCGCCTGATTATAGGCGCGCGCGGTCAGCGCCAGGCCGGAGATTCCGGTCGGGAAGCCGAGATAATTTTCGATCCTTGCCGATGCGCCGGCCTGCCCGCCGAAGGCGCGCTGATCGAGGATGAGGACTGACAGGCCTTCCGACGCGGCGTATACCGCGGCGGCAAGCCCCGCCGGCCCGCACCCCACGATGATCGCGTCGTAAATCCGAGTTGGGTCGAGATCGACAAGCAATCCGAGGCAGCGGGCGAGTTCAGGTTCGGGCGGATTGCGCAACAGCGCCCCGCCCGGACAGATCACGATCGGCAATTCGCTTTCCGCGATATGGAAGCGGTCGAGCAAGGTTCGCGCGCCTTGATCGCCCATCGCGTCCAACACGTGGTGCGGATGGCCGTTGCGCGTCAAGAAAGTCTGAAGCCGCACCATATCCGCTGCGCCGGCAACGCCGACGAGAACCGGTCCGATCCCGGATTCGATCAGGCTGACCCGGCGCAGAATCAGGGCGCGCATGATGCGCTCTCCCAACTCGGCTTCAGCCACAAGCAGGGCCTTCAGGCGCCCTGGCGGTATCAGCAGCGTTTCAACCTCGCCCTTGGCACGGGCGTCAACCAGCGAAGGGCGGCCGGCGAGCTGGGCAAGCTCGGCCAAGAAATGCCCCGGCCCATGTTCGACAAGAAGCCGGGAGTCCCCGAACTCGTCGGTCTGCGTTACCGGCACGGCGCCGCTCAGGATAACGAACATGCCGGGTGCCACAGTGCCGGCGGCAAACAGCATTTCGCCGTCTTCAAATCTCCGCACTTCTCCGAATCGGCGCAGGCGATCGATCTCCGTCTGGTCGAGTTTGGGAAAAATCTGCTGGCGGCGGGATGTGTCCGACGAAAGTGGAAGAGGCTGGGCCACGATGGCGGTATCCTGTCGATCGACCATAAGGTCAGGATATTGTGCCGGTGTGCGACCCCGTCTACAGGGCCGCGTTTATTTGGCCGCGGCCGTGCTCCGCGCGGCGGAGCGGATATAGTTCTGCAACGCCGCGATCTCTTCCGTCGACAGATCTTCAAAACGAGGCATTCCAGCTGAAGCCAGGCTGCCCTTATGCACGATGTCGGCGAAGACGTCGTTCGACAGAGGCGCCTGGGAGGCGCGAAGGTCCGGGGCGGTTCCGCCGGAAACCGCTCCCAGCCCATGGCAGAAATAACAACGGGCGGCATAGACGCGAGCGCCTTCCGCCTCCAGCTTCGGGTCGATCTGAAAAGCAGGGTCGTCGACAATCTGGATATTGTAGGGAGCCGACGGAGGCAACGCGGCCTTTCCATCAAGCGCGAAGGTCAGGACGCGGCGTTTCTGCGAATAGAATTCCCATCCGAACCGGCTGTCCAAACCGCCGCCTATCCCACGATAGCCGGCAATCACGGTCACATACTGCTTGCCGTCCACCATGTAGGAAATCGGCTCCGCGAGGATTCCGGCTTGCGCGTCGAACGACCAGACCTCTTTGCCGGTATCGGCGGCGTGCTCAACGCGGACACGTCAATAACCGACGGCACCGGGCTCTCCGCGAACGGCGTCGGCCTGACGCTCATCTCGGCGAAGGGCGCGACAGGCCCGACCTACACAGGCCTGGTCGTCACGGCGGCAATCGCCACGCTCAGCGGGCTCGACTCCGTCATCACGTTCAATGT
>Ga0105240_10010958_pt1 | contig 12701 bp, 16 predicted proteins | sample KBSC54metaG_FD_80426 | JGI IMG/M metagenome (GOLD analysis project Ga0105240, IMG submission 80426) | Corn rhizosphere microbial communities from Kellogg Biological Station, Michigan, USA - KBS C5-4 metaG | ecosystem: Host-associated > Plants > Roots > Rhizosphere > Soil | place: Michigan, USA... | reverse complement strand
GTTGCCCTCATTGGGCGAGGCGCAGGCGCTCAGTCCGAGGCAAAGCGCGGCAGCAGCAAAAAGCGATACCTTCATAGGGACCTCCGTTGGCGTCTCACAACAGACCACAACGAGATAGCGAATTTCAACGCCGGGCGCCCAGCCGCAATCCGGGCGCCGGCCGTTCGCGCAGAACGTCGCGGCGGAACCGGAACAATTCGGCCGGGCGTCCGCGCGCGGATGGAGCGAATTTTCCCGTGCCCTCGACCAGTCCTTGTTCCGCCACCAGACGGCGGAAATTCTGCTTGTGCAGACGCAATCCCAAAAGCGCTTCGACCGTGCGTTGGAGTTCCAGCAAAGTGAAGGACGCCGCCATCAACTCGAACACCACTGGGCGATACTTCATCTTGCCGCGCAGCCGGGCGATCGCCGTCGCCAGAATCCGCCGATGGTCGAACGTCATGGCCGCGCCCAGCATGTCATCTGCCTGGCCGCCATTGTCGCGCGCGAATTCCTGGGCCAGCCCGGCTTCATAGAGAAGCTCATAGCGCTCCAGAACTTTCTCTTCATCCCAAGCCACGCCATCGATGCCGAAACACAGCCGGATCCGGTCGCGGCGCAATTCCGCAGTCTTGCCGTCGGGCGCCGCGTTCACAAAGGTTTTCAACCGGGGAATAATCACCGCCTCGATCATTTGCGGCTTGGCATCGCGCCAATCTTCCCAAGGAAAATAGTGATACCAACCCCGCCAGCTTGTATCGCGCGCGGCCGCGGTGCCGTCATCCTTGCCTTGGCGCGTCAGCGCCAGATAGCCCACCGAAACGATCCGGGTTTGCGTCGCGCCGCCGGGCGCATGGCGCCCGCGATCGCCGAATGTATAAAGCTGCTCGGTATAGCCCAGATCGAACTGGGTCTGTTCGCCCACCCATTTGCGCAAGCCCTGTTCAAGCGTGCGCTGCGAATTGGGATCGAAGGGGCCAAAAGGCAATGCATCCTCGCTGCCATCATGCGTCACCACCAGGGCGCAAGGACGCTCACCCTCGACGGAAACGATCGCCGCCGACAATCCCACGCTGATTGCGCCCGGTTTCATAGATTCACCAACGGGAAGGCGGTGGTGGTGCCTTCCACTACCATCAGCGGCGGCCCCATGGCGGCGAGGGCGGTTATCATCCGGCCGTTCCGGGCCAGAGCTTCGTCGGCATGCCGCACCAGCAGCCGGTTGGGACTGGCATGCGGCGCACGTCGGCGCATCGCCAAAGCGATTTCGATCTCACGGCCAGGCCCCAGGCGATCGCACAAAACCGTGAAAGCCGATGCCATCGAACGGCTGATGCCCGCCCAACAGTGAATCAGGAAGGGAGCCTGACTATCCCAACGCCGGGCAAAGGCCAGTAGGCGATCGATATCGGCCCGGCCCGGCGGATTGTCGGCCGCTTCAGGCTCGCCGACATCGTCCATACCCAGGCGCAGATGATAGGTGGGATCAAAACCCTGAGGCGTGGGAATCATGTGCTGGGGCGACAAGAGGGTGACCAGATGCGAGGGCCGATGGCTTTCCAGCGCATCGCCAAGACCGGACAGAGGACAGACCAGAAGACGGGGCATGGGGTCAGGATAGCACTTCGGGCTCTTAACGCGGGGTGAGCCTGTGAAACCGTTCCAGGAACAGTGCCTGGGCATCGGCTGTGGGCAGGGGCGCCAGACGGACCGCTTTCAGGCCGACGGGCGGCGCGCCGAAAAGCTTGCGGGCGATGTCTTCTTCGAACCCGGCCAGCTGGGTCGCTTCGTAGTAGGCCGACAGGTGATCCGCTTTCTTGAACAGGATCGCCAGAGGCTTCGGCACCAAAGCCGGCAGGCTGAACCGAAGGTGAATTGCGGCCTGAAGTTTCAACTCCAAGTCTTTGTAATTGACGCCAATCGCTGCCTTGAAAGGACTGATGAGGTCGCCGACAACATACTCCGGCGCGTCATGCAGCAGTGCCATCAGGCGGGCTTCCCGGCTGAGCCGTGGACTAAGATCGGCAACCAGCCGCTCGACCAGGACACTGTGCTGCGCCACCGAGAAGGCATGCAGGCCTTTGGTCTGACCGTTCCAGCGCGCCACCCGGGCCAGGCCATGGGCGATGTCCTCGATCTCGATGTCCAGGGGGCTTGGCTCCAGCAAATCGAGCCGGCGGCCGCTCAGCATGCGTTGCCAGGCACGGGGATGGCTTTTGGTGGGCATCAAGCGACCAAAAGGCGCAAGCCGCTCACCGTCAAGGTGGCAGCCAGGATCAGGCGAAGAGCCAGGTCGGGCAGACGGGGTGCGAAAAAGCTGGCCAGCAAGACCCCGGGCAAGGACCCGACCAAGAGCGATTCCAACATAGAGACATCGAGGCCGCCATTCATCAGATGCCCCAACCCCGCCACCAGGGTCAGCGGCACGGCGTGGGCGATGTCGGAGCCGGCAATTCTGACAATGGGCAGTTCCGGATAAAGCAGGATCAGAGCGGTTACCCCCAATGCGCCCGCACCCACCGAGGAGATCGTCACCAGCACGCCCAGGACCATTCCCGTGATGACGGTGAAGCGGATGGTCTGGCGTTCGTTCAAAACGCCGACCCGGCGGGCATAGGTGGCCAGCAATCGCTGCCGGAACAACAGCGCCGCAGCGGTCGCCAGCAACGCCGCGCCGAGCACCCGGGTGATTACGGCTCCGGAGGCCGCCTGATCCAGCTTGAGTGCATGAAACGCCGCCATCGTCAGAAGCGATGCCGGGATCGAACCCAGTGCCAGCCGAGTTACGACGCGCCAATCGATGGTGCGATTGAGGGCATGCACCAGGGAGCCGCCCGTCTTGGTGATGCTGGCGTAAAGAAGATCAGTTCCCACCGCCGTGGTCGGATGAACATGGAACAACAGAATGAGAAGGGGCGTCATCAGCGAGCCCCCGCCCACACCGGTCATGCCGACCAGAAAGCCCACGGCAAAGCCCGACAGGACATAAAGCGGATGAAGGGCGAACAGCATGCGGCTTATGGGATCGCTGATTATTTTGGGGCAGGGCAGACAATCTCTCACATTGCGCCAAAGCCGACAATTCCTTGGATGCCGTGTGTTTTTCCCAAAAATGCTTTAGAGAGCGCGCCATGACGAAAACTCAGGCGCTTGTACTGTTTTCCGGAGGCCAAGACTCCACCGTCTGCCTCGCCTGGGCACTGACACGTTTCGACCATGTGGAGACCGTCGGTTTTGACTATGGTCAGCGCCATGCCGCCGAATTGGCGGCGCGTCCGCGCCTGCTTTCGGCAGTGAAAACTGGCTTCCCGCAATGGACCGCAAAACTCGGTGAGGATCATCTCATTCCGCTCAGCGCCCCCCGGGCGATCGGCGGCAGCGCTCTGACGGATGCCATGGCGATCGAAATGGGGCGTGACGGCCTGCCCAACACATTCGTGCCGGGCCGAAACCTGATGTTTCTGAACGCAGCGGCGGCGCTGGGTTACCGGCGCGGCATCGCCGATCTGATTGGCGGGATGTGCGAGACCGACTTTTCCGGCTATCCGGATTGCCGTAACGACACCATCCAGGCAACGGCAAAAGCCTTGTCGCTGGGCTTGGCGCGCGAGGTGCGGATTCATACGCCCCTGATGTTTATCGACAAGGCGGCCACCTGGACGCTGGCGCAGGATCTGGGCGGTCCCAAGCTGGTGGATCTCATCGTCGAAGAGAGCGTCACCTGCTACGAAGGCGATCGGTCGCGCCGCCATGAATGGGGATATGGCTGCGGCGTCTGTCCGGCCTGCGATCTGCGCGCGAAAGGCTTTGCCGCATACCGGATCGCGGCACGATCATGACCTATAGCGTGAAAGAAATTTATTACACCCTTCAGGGGGAAGGCGCGCAAACCGGCCGCGCTGCGGTGTTCCTGCGGTTTGCGGGCTGCAATCTGTGGAGTGGATTGGAGAAAGACCGCGACCAGGCGACCTGCCAATTCTGCGATACGGATTTTGTCGGTACCGACGGGCCCAATGGCGGAAAATTCCCCGACGCGGCCTCTCTGGCGCGCGCGATACGGGCGCAATGGCCCAATCATGTCCGGGGCAAGCCTTATGTGGTCTGCACGGGCGGCGAACCGCTGCTTCAATTGGACAGCGCCGCTATTTTCGCATTCAAGGATCAAGGCTTCGAGATCGGCATCGAGACCAACGGCACATTGCTTCCGCCGGCCGGCATCGATTGGATCTGTGTCAGCCCCAAGGCCGATGCCGAACAGAAGCTGAAACGCGGCGATGAATTGAAGCTGGTCTACCCGCAGGCAAAAGCCTTGCCGGAACGATTTGTGGACCAGGACTTCACCCATTTCTTCCTGCAGCCGATGGACAATGCGTCGCGGGCTGCCAACACGGAGGCCGCGACAGCCTATTGCCTCGGCCACCCGCAATGGCGGCTTTCACTGCAGACCCACAAATTGCTGGGAATCCCCTGACGACGACAGGGGATTGAGCCATGCGCCGGGGGCATGACACCTGCGGGTTTACCGCCTCTGTTGGAATTGCGCGCCGTTCCCATTTTAGATCCCTGTTCGGAAGGGTCGTGCAATGGATTCCTGGTATGTCTCGCTGGTGCCTGCCTCGGTGGCGTTCGCCATTATAGGCTATAGACTTTTCATCGCTTATGCTTGACGGCAGCCGCAAAGGCGCTTGTCAGAAATATTCAACGATCTTGTCCATTTCGGGCCGCGGGCGTTCCTCCAGATCGACAGTCGACGTACCGATATAGATGAAGCCCGCGATCCGCTCGCCCGGCTTCAGCCCGATCTTCTCCTTCACTTTGGGATGATAGGCGTACCATTCGGTCAGCCAGTTGCCGACAAATCCCATGGCGTGCGTCGCGATCAGAATATTCTGGCATACCGCACCGGCCGACAATTCCTGTTCCCAGACCGGAATTTTTATTTGCTCCCGCGCGGACGACACAACGCCGATCACCACAGGCGCGCGCAGGAAACGGGCGCGTTCCTCTTCGATCTGTTTGGAACGCTCGCTCTCTGCCTCAAGAATTTCCGCCAGAACATCGCCGAAACGCTCGCGGCCTGCGCCTTCGAAAAGAATGAAGCGCCAGGGAAAGAGTTTCCCATGATCCGGCGCGCGGGCACCCGATTGCAGGATCTCAGCAAGCTGGCTCTTGGAAGGCCCCGGAGGGCCCATGGTCTTGGCCGAACCGGACCGGCGGCTTCGCAACAAGTTCAATGCATCAGGGGCAGGCAAATTGAAAACCGGGGTCATGGTCCGCTCTGAAAGCTTTCATACCCATATAGCAAGGATGGCGATGAAAACCATGCACCTTGCCATGTTTTGAAAATGTCCATCTTCCTGTGCTAAAAGCGCCCATGGCCATCACCCGCGAAAAGCTCGTCAGCGTCGATCCCGTCTGGGCGCAATTGCGCGCCGAAGCCGAAACCATGGCGATCGAAGAACCGGCCCTGGCCGGTTTCATTCATGGCACCATCCTCAAGCATGACCGGCTTGAAAACGCGCTTTCCTATCTGCTCGCCCGCAAGTTGGGCGGCGGCGATATCGATCCTTTGCTGGCGCGCGAAACCTTCGAGGAAGCGCTTGCCGGCGATGCCGGAATTGGAGAAGCCATTCGTGCGGATCTGTCCGCGCTTTTCGAACGCGATCCGGCCTGTCATTCCTTTGTCGAAGCCTTTCTCTACTACAAGGGCTTTCACGCGCTGGAATGTTATCGCATTGGCCATTGGCTCTGGGGCCGGGGCCGTCATGCGCTGGCTCTGTTCTTCCAGAGCCGTATTTCCGAATTGTTCGCGGTGGATATTCATCCCGCTGCCAGGCTGGGACGCGGCATCATGATCGATCACGCCACGGGCGTGGTGATTGGCGAAACAGCGGTGGTGGAAGACGATGTTTCGATGCTGCATGGCGTCACTCTGGGCGGCACCGGAAAAGGTTCGGGCGACCGGCATCCCAAAATCCGCCGCGGCGTTCTTCTGTCCATGGGCGCCAAGATTCTCGGCAATATCGAGATCGGCGAATATAGCCGCGTCGGTGCTGGTTCCGTCGTCTTGAAATCCGTTCCCGCCGGATGCACCGCCGTCGGCATTCCGGCCAAGCTGGTCAATTGCACGGGCCCCGAGCGGCCGTCGCAGGAAATGAATCACTTCTTCGACGACGATACCGGTTGACGCACGCGTCTTGACCGCATCGGGCGGTCATGCGACGTCAAAGTCCGGATTTGCATGAGGATTGGCATGACCCGCGGCGAGCTTTGGCGTCTGGAAAAATACCTGCGCAACCTGTTCCGCCTCGATACCATCACTGTGGTCGAGCGCCCCAAACAGCAGGACTCCGTCGAAGTCCACATCGCCGGCGAATTCGTCGGCGTGTTGTTCAAGGACGAGGAAGATGGCGAAGTTTCCTACGCCTTCAACATGGCGATCCTGGAAATGGATCTGCCAGAGCCGCCCGCCAGCCGCAGCTGACGCATACGGCTCATTTCCGGAAATTTGAAATCAGGCGATTGACGTCCGCGGCCACACCCTGCCAGCGGGCGAGATGGGCACGCTTGAAGCGATAGGACAGACTGACACCCTGTGCGATGGGCCGGTCGATCGCCAGGCAATTGGGGCTTGGCAAATCCTGGGCCGGCTGCTCGCAAAGCAGCAACGGGCCGTCGCCTTTGCCCACATAAAGGTCGCTGCGGCCATAACCGGAATCGGCGCGGAAAACATAGCGGGTCAGTCCGAACGGCGCCGGTTCGCCTTCGGACTGCGCGATATATGGCATGTAAATGCGCGCCAATCTGGTTTGCGTGTCCATGCCGTTGGCATCTGCGCGGATCAGGATATGGACAACGGGCGAGTCCGCCGCGTTCCCGGTAAAGAGGCCATCCTCCGCGTCCGTATAGCCTCGCATGTCCGGCAAAGCCGCGAACAGCGTTACGGCATCGCGATCTCCGCCGGTTCGGACGGCGCGCGCCTCAATGAAGCGGGCAGGGATATGCAGATCGATCCCTCTGACCCTGAGATCAACCATCCTCGCCTCTGCTGTGGGGCGGCTGTCCCGAAACGGTGCGGGCGGCGGTCGCAGGTAATAGAGAAGAAAGAAACCGGACAGGGCCGCGATGACGCCAAAAAGGCCCAGCGGTACCAGCCAGCCGGAATGCTGGTGAATTTCGCCGTCTCCGCTCACAAACCCAACCCTCGTGCCAAGACCGATCCTAGCATTTCCAGGCCTTCCGGCGTCAGGCAGGCCGCCCGTTCTTGCCCAATTCTTGCGATGCGTGTCTGGGAAACATCATTTCGCGTCAGTTTGGCACATGCATCGATTGGGGCAGCAGTTGGGGAAGACGGTCCGGGTATATGCCCCGGCAGACCCCGGCCGGATCGGGGAACTTTCATAATGCCGCCGGAGAGCCACTTCCTGCGGGATATCACAATCCTGCTGTTTGCGTTGGCGGCCGGACTTACCCTGTCCGGCATTATCGCCAACATCTATCGCGTCTTCGCCCGGAAGCCCCGGTGCCATGGCGAGACCATCTTATATTACGGCGTCATGGTATTCGCCGGCGCGAGCGTGCTTCTGGAAAATGCGACCCGCACTTACCGCAAAAAAGATTGCTCAGCGCCGGCCTATGGCTTCGCCATCGCGATTGTCGGCTACTGGTGCTTCATCATGGGTTTGGGCATCTTGTCGGTCGCCCTCGCCATTTAAAGCACCGTCAGCATCGATGCCACCAGCGGATGGCGGACGATGTCACCTTCCGTGAGCCGCACCACGGGCACCTCGGCGATTGGTTCCAGGCGCCGCGCGATATCGCTAAGCCCCGACATTCCAGGCAGCAAATCCGTCTGATCCGGATCGCCGGTCAGAACCATGGTCGAGCGCCAACCGAGCCGTGTCAGGAGCATTTTGATCTGGCCGTAAGTGCAATTCTGCGCTTCATCGATCACCACGAAACATTCGCTCAAGGTACGGCCGCGCATATAGGCGACCGGCGCGATTTCGATCACGCCTTCTGCGAGCAACGTCTTGAGGCGCTTGGTGCCGAGCCGTTCGGTCAGCGCGTCATAAAGGGGCCGCAGATAAGGGGCCAGTTTTTCGTTCAGGTCCCCGGGAAGAAATCCCAAGGACTCACCGGCTTCGACGGCAGGACGCGACAGCACGATGCGCTGGACCTTGCCGGTCTCCAGCGCTTCCACTGCCTTGGCGACAGCGAGGTATGTCTTGCCGGTGCCGGCGGGACCGAGCGCCAGCACAACGCTTTGCGCGTCGATCGCATCCATCAATTGTTGCTGGGTCGGGCTCATCGCCCGGACATTTTTCACATAGCGGCGGTCGCGATTTTCCTGATCGCGATCATGCGGACTCCAAGGACGGTTTGGAAAAAGCGGCTGTACATTCTGGCTGGCGGAAAAATGTTCACGGGACTTGGAACGCTGCGAGCGTTTTGCCATGTCTGCTCCATGTGATGATGAACGTATGCCAAAAAGCGTGCGAGACGGGGAAGGGGGCCAACTGGTCCCTGATTGCGGGCATTGTCTCCAATGCCAAGATCCATAGTGCGATGCTGCACTCCGGCCCCTGAAGCGAATCACGACGCTTGCATTTAGCGTAACGGTTTTCGCGCAGGGCTGTGGATAAATACGCAGCCGGCTACATCAAGTTTTTGCGAAGGGGCGCGTACCGTTTTGAGACTAAGCCGAAGTTTTGGCGGACGCGTTTTCACGCTGCCAGAGACGTCGCATCTTGGTGTCGGCTTCCGGCCCGAAATTGAACCAAGCGGCCTTGTCATGCGTGGTGTCCACCACGATCAGCGTGTCGAGTTTGCCCAACTTCTGAATCAGTTCACTGCGAATCGTGTTGATGGAAACTTCGCTGACCAGGATCCAGGATTGCGGCATGAAGCTGAACGAAGCTCCGAACCTGGATATCTCTTCTTCCAGGGCGCTGATCGAACCCGATTTCATTTCGGCGGCGATGATATAGCGGGTCCGCTCTCCCGCGGACTGACTGTCGCGCCCGAATTTGGCGGGGCCCGGGTCGGCTTGACGGGCTTTGGCGGGCGCTTGCGGTTCGCTGGGAGCGGGAAACAACGCCGCCAACTCACTATCTTCGCTGGCATAGCGCATCTGTTCTTCGCCATCGCGCGCGACCAGGGAGTGCGGCGCAAGCCGTCCTTCGCTCTGGAACAGCTTCATCTGTTCCAGGGAATAGGGGCCATAAGAGCGGCCGCCTGCACTAATGGTCCAAGTCACAGACATGGATCTTCTTCGATCGGATTCGCCCGGAAGAGTAGGCTTGCAATGGTTACAGGACAATCACCACGCAGAAACAGGTACCAGATCGGTGTTTCCGAAAGCAGCAAGGCCGGGCATTTCTGCCCGGCCTTGCCGTCAATTCAGGCCGTCAATTCTGGCCGATCCGCCTCACATGAATTCCCATTCGCCGCCTCGCCGGCGGCAGGCTGTGCCGTGGCGGTCGAATTCGCGGCCGTGGCGATAGACGACCTGAGTGAAGTCCCGGCATTGCTTGCGGCCACGGTAATATTCCCGGTCGGTTACGACATAGCCGCGGTTGGGGCCACGGTCCCAATCGTACCGCCGCCCCACCGGGCCGCTGAAGCTGTCGCGATAAGACCGCGCCACAGCCGGACGATCGTCGCAGTCCATGTCCCGGGCGATGGCGTTGCCGGCCAGGCCACCCAGAAGCGCACCGCCGACAATGCCGAGGCCATTGCCATGGCTGGCGAAGCCGCCCAGAACGCCGCCGCCGATCGCGCCAAGGACCGTGCCGTTGGTATGATCCCGCCCGCTGCATTCATCGGCAAAGGCGCCGGTGCCGCTGATACCCAGCATCAGGGCTGCGGCGGCAATCATCATGCTTTTCGTCTTCAACATCTCAGTCTCCCGTTCAAATAACTTTCGGATCAATCGAAACGCCAGTGACCGCCGGTTTCACGGCACGCCGAACCGCTGCGGGTGCTGCTGCTGCCGTCAGGGCGGTAGGACGTCTCAGAGAATTCGCGACACACCAGACCGCCGCGGCGGAATTCACGCGTCGGCGTGAAATAGCCATACGAGCTGTCATGACGCCAATCGTAGCGCTGTCCCAGATTGCCGTTCAGGCCGTCCGCATAGACGCGGAAGGCGACCGGCTGCGCGTCGCAATCGATGTCACGTGATACCGTATTGCCCAGAAGCCCGCCGAGGATGGCGCCGCCGACCACCGCACCGCCATTACCACGGCTGGCCGCGCCGCCGATCAGACCACCTGCCAGAGCACCGAAGATCGTGCCGGCAGCGGCATTGCCGCGGCGGCACTCAGCTTCATAGCGGCCTTGCTCATAGTAGGCGCCGCTGGCCGGGGGCGGGGGACCGTAAGCCGGAGGCGGAGGAGGAGGCGGTCCGTCGAAATCGCGATCACGCCCGCGAATGCGGCGATAGCGTCCGTCGCGATCATAATAGCCGTTCTGGTCATACCGGCTGTAATAGCCATAAGGATCGTTTCCGCGTGGCACCGGCTGCGCTTCCGCGACGACCGTGCCGATCGCCAAAACCGTTGCTGCGGTCATCAAGATGCGCTTCATATTCATAATCATTTCTCCCTGAATATTCCCGTGCGTTCCACAATGTCTCCAGCTTTTGCAAAATTCGCTGAACCTTGTCTGAACGGATTGAGGCGGGAATACGGCGCCCCGCTAAATTTTGCTCAATGATAACAATTGGACCGGCCTGGCCGTTCCGGCACGGAAAACCGGAATGCAAACTAATTTATAAAATAGCTGATCACTGACCAGGCACCGTTTTCCAAAATCAAAGTCACCGTCTCTACACTGCCGGCCTTACGCGCAAAGGCCGAATCGTAGCGCACCGTCGCATACTGGCCGTCGCGCATGCCCGGCAGCGTCTTGGTCATCTTCACGTCTTTAAGCGTGCGCGACGCAACCGCGCCCAACGGCGCGCGCGCATCACGGATTTTCTGAGTCCAAGGATCAACAGCGATCTTGCCGCGACCGAGGGCCCCCATCTGCTGATAGGCATCGGCATAATTCTGATCATCGACCAAGGTCATCCATTGCTTGGCGCGATCATCAGGCGACACGGTGATGGACATGGCGGGAGCGGAGGCAGCCAATGCAGGCCCTGAAATCAGCAACGAGAATGCAATAACCAGCCACGCCATCGAACAATCCGGTTTTATTCCGGATGTTCAACGGGCGGGTGGAACAAAAGTTCCGTATGGAGGTAATCAGTAAGTCCGGGCCTTGGGCGCGATGTATTGGACGTCCTGAGTCAAAGTGTAGGTATGCACCGGCCGGTAATCGATACGGGTCTTGCCGGTTTCAGGATCGAGCCATGCCAGCGTGTGCTTCATCCAGTTTTCGTCATCGCGCTGGGAGAAGTCTTCCCGCGCATGCGCGCCCCGGCTTTCCTGGCGGTTGGCGGCGCCTTCGATGGTGACAACTGCCTGCTGAATGAGATTGTCGAATTCCAGGGTCTCTACCAGGTCGGTGTTCCAGATCATTGAACGGTCTGTCACGCCCAGATCGACTCGCTGGGCATAGATTTCCTGGATGCGGCGCTTGCCCTGTTCCAGGCTTTCGCCCGTGCGGAACACGGCCGCGTCGTCCTGCATCGCCTTCTGCATAGCTTTGCGCAGTACGGCTGTGGGGGTTTTACCTTTGGCGTGGCGGAAGTGATCGAAGCGGGCGAGGGCCGCGTCGCCGGCGCCCTTGGACAGGTCCTGATGACCGCTATTGCCGCGCAATTCCTTCGCCGCCTGCAGCCCCGCCGCCTTGCCGAACACCACAAGGTCGATGAGCGAGTTCGAGCCCAGGCGATTGGCGCCATGCACCGAAACACAAGCGGCTTCGCCCACCGCCATCAGGCCATGCACCACCGTGTCTGGATTGCCGTTGGCCAGGGTGAGGGCATCGCCGGTATAGGCGCACGGAATGCCGCCCATATTGTAATGCACCGTCGGCAGCACCGGGATCGGTTCCTTGGTCACGTCCACGCCCGCGAAAATGCGCGCCGATTCCGAAATGCCGGGCAAGCGTTCGTGAATGATCTTGGGGTCCAGATGCGACAGATGCAGATGGATGTGATCCTTGTTCGGGCCCACGCCGCGGCCTTCACGGATTTCGATGGTCATGGCACGGCTGACCACGTCACGGGAGGCGAGGTCCTTGGCGTTGGGCGCATAGCGCTCCATGAATCGCTCGCCTTCGGAATTGGTGAGATAGCCGCCTTCACCACGCACGCCTTCGGTAATCAGGACGCCGGCGCCGAAAATGCCGGTGGGATGGAATTGCACGAATTCCATATCCTGCAGCGGAAGCCCGGCGCGCAGCACCATGGCATTGCCGTCGCCGGTCTGGGTGTGCGCACCGGTGCAGGTCGAATAGGAACGGCCATAGCCGCCCGTCGCCAGGATGACACGATGGGCGCGGAAACGATGGATTGTTCCGTCATCCAAATTCCACGCCATCACGCCGCGAATGGCGCCGTCCTCCATGATCAGGTCGAGTGCGAAATATTCGATGAAGAAATTGACTTCACGTTTCACGCATTGGCCGTACAGCGTGTGCAGCATGGCGTGACCGGTGCGATCCGCCGCGGCGCAGGTGCGTTGCGCAATACCCTGGCCGTAATTGCTGGTCATGCCGCCAAAGGCGCGCTGATAGATCTTGCCGTCTTCGGTGCGCGAAAAGGGCAT
>Ga0105240_10010957_pt1 | contig 12701 bp, 9 predicted proteins | sample KBSC54metaG_FD_80426 | JGI IMG/M metagenome (GOLD analysis project Ga0105240, IMG submission 80426) | Corn rhizosphere microbial communities from Kellogg Biological Station, Michigan, USA - KBS C5-4 metaG | ecosystem: Host-associated > Plants > Roots > Rhizosphere > Soil | place: Michigan, USA... | reverse complement strand
TCCGATTGCTGCTGCTTCTGAAACGCACCAGTATACTGCGGGCCGCCTCTTTCAAAATTCCTCAGGCATGCTGTAGCAGGTACTTCTTGTAAGGGGAGGCCACATTCAAAACTGCCTCTAGCCAATGAACATGCCGCCGTTCACATCCAGCACATGGCCTGTGATGTAAGCGGCTGCGTCCGACGCAAGGAAGGCAACTGACTGCGCAATTTCGGCGTCGGTTCCAGCGCGGCCCAACGGAATTGTCGCGATCATAGCATCACGTAGTTTCTCGTCGAGCACTGCCGTCATCGGCGTTTCAATGTAACCAGGCGCCACCGCGTTTACTGTGATGCCGCGCGATCCGACTTCCCGCGCCAGCGAACGCGTGATGCCGATAAGACCCGCCTTGCTGGCCGCATAGTTCACCTGCCCAGCCTGCCCGGTGCGACCCACCACACTGGAAATATTGATGATGCGTCCCCAGCGGTTTTTGAGCATCGGCCGCAGAATCGCCTGCGTCATCAGGAAGGCTCCGGTAAGATTCGTCGCCAGAACATCGTCCCAGTCGCTGCGCTTCATCGACATGGCGAGGGCGTCGCGAGTAATTCCGGCGTTGTTCACCAGGATTTCCACCTTGCCGAAGCGATCAAGCACCGCCTTGGCCCCGGTTTTGATGGATTCCTCGCTGGCAACGTCCAGGGCGAACGCGGCTGCCTGGCCGCCGGCCGCTTCAATCTCTGCAACTGCCTCGGCCAGCTTGGCGTGATTACGCGCCGCCAGAGCCACCGTTGCTCCGGCCCGCGCCAGTTCCAGCGCGCACGCCCGTCCAATTCCCTGTGAAGCGCCGGTGACCAGCGCGATCCGCCCCTGCAAACTCGCCATAACTCTGTTATGTACGCGCGCGAAAGCCCGCGCCCTTTCCGTTGTTCATTATAGGGGCCGATGTGGAGTAAGACCGCATCCGCTAACTTTGATCAGGAAGGCGTGACAGCCGCTGCAACGGGTCGAGTGGCGAGCGCAGAGCGCACGAATTCCCTCGGCCAGACGTAGACCGCCAGGCGCCGCGAATAATGCAAGACAGGATCCGTGTCGGGTAGCCTCAGTCCTATAGACACGGCCAGATCATTGCGTTCGATCTCCGCTTCCGCATCTTCCAGCGGGGAGGGAATATAGTGCAGGTTGGCGCGGACTGGCCGGCCCGTGCGGTCGCTGCTGAAGAGGCAAGTGCGTTCTGTGATGAAGTGCTCGAACGTGCCGCTGCGGTTCTCAGCAAGCTTTCTGCTCGGCCCCAGCCCACGATAGCGTGCGTTGAATACAACCTGGCGCCTGGAAAAGCGCCGCTGGCTGCAAAAAGCAAATTCGCGGTCCGAACGCTGCTCCAACTGCATGTTGGACCAGTAGTACGGCAGATGATAAAACGTGCGCGCTGCCAGCACAGCCAATAGATTGCTGGCATCGAGAGAGAAGCAGTAAATGCCTGGCGTACGCGTGAACTGGTCGCGAACATAGGTCCGGAGATTTAGGTCAGGGAAGCTGCGGATTCCCAACAGCGGCGGAACTCCCCTGATCTTGATGCGATCAAGCCAGAATGGCACCACTCCAAGCCATGCGGATCCATGAAACGCGTCGACCTCAAGCCAGTCTGGCAGCAGCGTGGCCATCTTGGCGATGGGAATGGGCCAGTGCGCAAACAGCAGGTCGTTCCAGCGCTGGGTCAGCGCCCAGCGACCGGAAGGCAAAGGCCTAGGCCGGTGCGACGTACGTAGCTGAAATTGCTGCATGTTCTTCTTCAGCGTAACCGTTTTGGGGCCCGAGTAGCTGAGGTAACGGGCGATTGAAGAAACCAATCGCTGAAAGGGGTCTGAACTGCTACCCATTGAGCCTGTTATTGACTTTCCCGTGGTGGCGTCGCAGTAGAAAATCGCACAAAACGAGGCGGAGGACGAAAGACTTTGGCTATCTCAAGGCGAGGACGACAACAAAGTGTTGCGCAATTTGCGGCACAACCTTTCGGGCTCGGGTCAATCTTCCCGATTTCTGCATCGCTCGTCGCTAGGAGACCCCCGTATCCGTCGCTCCTCCCTTCTTGAACTCAGAAAAATTGGCGCTCAGCGTATCCAACGCGGAAGTTAATAACAGGCTCTATGCCGTATTCTGTTCGCGAGACCTGATCCATGTCCAGTGAAACTTTCGTTGCTCCTCACGCAAGTAACCAGACCAGTGTGTTCGCCGTTCATGGCGCTGACCCGGAAGTGCTGGCGTTTGCCATGGCCAAGTACTCCCGTTCCTCTCTCTCCATGCGCGAGTCGCTGAGCGAAATCAGTGCGCAACGCGCCGAACAGTTCCTGAACACCTTTTACTTTCAATACGGTCACCGCTCCATTGCCGATCTGGCCCACATCGCCTTCGCCATAGAACGGCTGAGTTTGCTGGCCGCAATTGTGCTGGTAGACGAGCAGCGCTGGGATGGGCAGGAACGCTCGACCCGCTACCAGAATTTCATGAAGTCAGGCTGGTATTTTCCTGCTTTTGGGGACGACCAGTCCTCGGCCGATACGTATTCCGCGACCATTGGGAATCTGTTCGTTACGTATCAGCGCACCACCGCGGCCGTCCAGGACCTGCTGCGGCAGAAAATCGCCTGCCCTGAAGGGATGAAACCGGAGGCCTATGAGCGCACACTCAAGGCCCGTGCTTTTGATGTGGCCCGCTACCTGCTTCCGCTGGCGACCAACACCTCACTAGGCCAGATCGTGAGCGCTCGCACGCTTGAAACGCAGGTTTCGCGGCTGCTGTCGCACCCGGTGGCCGAGGTGCGTGAACTGGGAACGAGGCTGCGCGAAGCTGCAACCGGCTCGGCTTGGAACGTAAATGCCCAGGCTGCAAGCGCGTTTGCCGAGAAGGTCGTCGCAGCCGACCCGGAGCTTGCTGCCGAGGCCGCGCAATTTCTTACGCGCGATGTTCGCACCGCGCCAACGTTGGTGAAGTACGCTCAGCCGAACGAGTACCTTATCCAGTCCAATGCCGAACTGGCAGAGGCAGCAAATGATTTGCTCGGCGATGTGCCGATTGACGAAGCGCCGCGGGTGGATCTGGTCGAGCAGACCGAGCCGCTTGAAGTGGAGCTGGCTGCCACGCTGCTCTACGCGGGCGGCCACCACTCTTACCGGCAAATTCGAGACCTGGTGGCCAATATGCCCGCCGCACGGATCGGTGAAATCATCGACCTTGGCCTGCGCCATCGCGGGAGGCACGATGAAGCTCTGCGCGCGTTCCATGCCGGCGCGGCACTTCGCTTTGACATCCTGATGGATATCGGCGGATTCCGCGACATGCATCGCCATCGCCGCTGCACGCAGATCATTCAGGCCTTTACGGGGATGCATGGATACGAGACCCCGGGCGCAGCCGATCTTGGCGGCGAAGCCGACATCCTGGCCGAGGCTGGGATTGCAGCCGAGTACAACGCTGCCATTGAAGCGGCCCACGCCGCGAGCGTGCAGATTGCATCCTCATCTGCGCCGGAAGCTCCACAGTCCGCGCTGTACCTGCTGCCGCTCGCGACCCGCATCCGAAGCCTGTTCAAAATGGATTTCGCTGAGGCGCAGTACATCACGGAACTACGCTCCGGCCCCGCCGGGCACTTCAGTTATCGCCGCGTGGCATGGGAGATGTACCTGGCCCTCGAGAGCCAATACCCGTTGCTCGCCAAGCACATACGCGTCACGGACTTCAGCATGCCTATCGATATCCTGCAGCGTTAGAACCACTCGCCAAGGTGACGGCAGAGACAGCTTTGTACGCCGGCGTCAGCACCTCTTCTATGAGAAAATCAGAGTTTGCAGATGCAATCAAAGTACCGCCTCCTGGTTGTACGCCTGGGCGCAATGGGCGACATACTTCACGCGCTGCCGGCAATAACGGCGCTGCGACAGGCGCATGCCGATTGGCAAATCGACTGGATTGTCGAGCCGCGCTGGCAGGCTTTGCTTGCGGTGCCCGGGACCAACGAACGCGGTCCGCAGATGCCCGTGGTTGACCGCCTGCACTTTGCACCTACCAGGGAATGGCGCAAAGGGCCACTAAGCCGCAGGACCATCACTTCCGTCACCGGCCTCCGCGCCCAGCTCAAGTCGGTAAGGTACGACGCCGTCATCGACGTGCAGGGTGCGATGCGTTCCGCAGTGCTGGCCCGCATGGCCGGTTCTCCGCGCGTAATTGGCGAAGCAACGCCACGCGAAACTGCGGCCCGCCTGCTCTTCACTGAACAGGTGATTACGCACGGTGCACACGTCATCGAGCAGGACATCGAGCTTGCCTCCGCCATTGCGGGCGATTCGCTCACCTGGGTTCCGCCAATGCTACCCGTTGATCCAGCAGCGGAAGCCTGGTGCGATGCTTTGCTAGCCTCAAGCGGCACGCGGCCCGTTGCGCTCATCAATCCCGGAGCGGGCTGGGGGGCCAAGGTCTGGCCGGTTGAGCGATTCGCAGAGGTTGCGCGCGGACTGATCGTGCGGGGATACAGGGTGCTGATAAACGCCGGCCCGCAGGAAGAAGTGATGGCGGACAAAATTGTCAAAGGCACTCTGGGCAATGCGATCCCGCTCTCCACAAAGCTCGAACAGCTCATTTCCATCACCCGGCGCACTGCTTTGTGCATCGCCGGCGACACCGGGCCTTTGCATCTTGCCTCCGCGCTCGGCCGCCCTGTCATCGGCATCTTCGGACCCACGGATCCAAGCCGCAACGGGCCTTTTGGCACGCGCTTCAAGGTGTTGCGCAGCCCCATCAGCAAACGCGACCATACGCGCCGTCCCGAACCCGAAGCAGGCCTGCTGACGATTCAGCCGGAGGATGTGCTGCGTGCGACCGATGAATTGCTGACAGAGGACAAAAACTAGTGGCTGAGCACTCCGCCAGTTCAAAGCACCGCTCGATGCAATCGTGGCAACGGATCGCGCGCCGCATTCGCGTGCCACTTGGCTTTCTGGCGGCTGCGCTTTACCTCTTGAGTCTGTGGCAACATGCGCCCCGCCCAGCGGCTGTGGCCTGGAGCCTGGCGCTGGTGCTGCCTGGATTATGGCTGCGCGCCTATGCATCCGGCTACGTAAAGAAGAACCGCGAGCTCACCGTGACCGGCCCCTATGCACACACGCGCAATCCGCTTTATCTTGGTTCCATATTGATCGCGGCGGGCTTTGCCGTTGCGCTACTTAGCTGGCCCATTGCCCTGGTGCTGGTTATTGGATTTGCCATCATCTACATCCCTGTTATCGCATCGGAAGAGCGTTTCCTGCGCGACACGTTCCCTCGTTTCGACGAGTATTGCCGCCGCGTTCCCCGGCTTATCCCGCGGCCTACCCCTGCCCGATTCGGCGGAGATGGTGGAAAGCAGCAGACCGCCGGCAGTTTTTCGCTGGATCTTTACCTGAAGCACCGCGAGTACAATGCTGCAATAGGGGCTGCGCTGCTGTACTTAAGCCTGCTTTTTCTGCGGCCCGTTCTGGAAGCGATCGTGCCTGGGGCCCGGTAGACGATTCCGAGCGGAGACAATTAGATAAGTTAAGGAGCAACGCCCGAAGTTGAAGACGCGCCGGTACGCTATCGCTTTTTTTTGCGCCTTTGTCCTGGGCTCCGTTGCCCACGGGCAACTTGCGGCTCCGCAGCCTAACTTCTCATTCCCGCAAAAGCAGACGCTTACGTATTCGGTGGACTGGCGGGTCTTCCCTGCCGGCACCGCGGTGCTGCATTTTGAGACACAGGAAAACCGCATACGGATAACGGCAAACGCCGACACTATCGGCGCCATCAACCTGCTGTTTCACGTGAGCGATCACTTTCAGTCCACCTTCGACCGGCAAAAGGGCTGTACCGAAGAATTCGACAAGCAAACGGTGGAAGGCCGTCGGCAGGTCAACTCCACGCTGCGTATTGATTACGGGCAGAACAAGGCGATCCTCGACGAAAAGAACCAGGTGACTGGCCAAACCAAGCACGTGGAGACGCCCGTGCCAGGCTGCGTTACAGATCTGCTTACAGGGATGTTTTACGCGGCCTCGCAGCAACTGACGCCGGGTAGAAGCTTTGTGATGCCGGTAGTGGATGCGCAAAAGACCGTCCCCGTGACCATGCGCGTGGAAAGCCGCGAAGAAATCAAGACCTCACTGGGCACGTTCAAAACAATTCGCGTGCAGCCCACCGCCGACGCGGGCGTGGTAAAGAATCGCGGCAACATCTGGATCTGGTACACCGACGACGAGCGCCATCTTCCCGTACAAATGCGCGCGCGCCTCTTCTGGGGAACCATCACCTTCCGCCTGACGGGCAACGAGAACAAGTAGGCAGTTTACAAGTTGACGAGCTGACGAGTTGACCAGCGAACTGTCGGCCACGGATTAAGGGAACAAGGGAACAAGAGGCAAGGAGCCACGCGGGACACTACAATCCTTTGCAAGTGCAGAGCTTTAATCGCATTTGGGCGAAAAGTCGTCGCGTTCTTCATATCACTGCAAAATCAAAGTCCAATGTGTCATCCTGAGCGGAGCGCGTTTGGGGCGCCACGAAAGGCGTTGCCTTTTGTGGTGTAAGCGTAGCGAAGGATCTGCTTTTGTACTCTCAAGCTGCCTACCAATTCTGCTCATTATTTGTCTGAACGTTTTGAGGACTATCATGCGCAAGTTTATCTTTGGTTTTTTACTCCTTTCCTTAATCACTGTCTCACTGCTTTGCCCGGCACAGACCACACCAGCCAAACACCCCATGACCTTTGAGGACATGATGAAGATGAAACGGTTGGGCGAGACGGCCGTTTCTCCCGATGGCAAATGGCTTGCCTACTCTGTAACGACCGTAAATCTCGACCAAAACTCGAAAACCACGGAATGGTGGCTGCAGGCCATTGCAGGTGGCGAGCCGCAAAAGCTCACTGTCGGCCAGCCGGGCGACAGCGGCGTTGAATTCGCCCCCGATGGGCACTCCGTGCTCTTCCTTTCTGGCCGAGATGGCGGTCAACAGATTTGGCGCGCCGATTTCGACGCCGCCACCGGTTCAGCCAGCAACGCAAAGAAGCTGACCTCGATTGCCACCGATTCTGACAACGCCAAGTGGTCGCCGGATGGGAAGTCAATTGTGTTCACATCGGCCGTCTACCCCGACTGCCCGGCGATCACGACGGCCGACTTTGACACCGGCAACAAGTGCAACGCGGATCGAGACGCGGCGCTCTCGGCGAGCAAGGTGAAGGCGCGGATTTTTACACATCTGCTTTACCGCCACTGGGACCATTACACGAACGACAAGAGATCGCATCTGTTCCTGCTTTCGGTTGAAGCCGGCAAAATGCGCGACCTTACGCCGAACGACACCCATGACGTTCCGCCGGATTACCCCACCGACAGCCTTGGCTGCGGCTGCGCGTTCTCGCCTGACGGCAAGGAGTTGGCGATTACGGAGAATAACGATCCGGTGCGGGCCATCTCAACCAACGCCGACATCTTCACGCTCGATCTGACCAATCCAGCCGCGAAGCCGGTGAAGGTGAGCACATCGCCCGGCGGGGACTTCAGCCCTGCCTACTCGCCTGATGGCAAGTATCTGGCGTGGCGCTCGCAAGCCCGCGCCAGCTACGAGAGCGACAAATTCCGGTTGATGCTGTATGACCGTGAAGCGAAAACGACGAAAAACCTGCTGCCGAAGTTCGACCGCTGGGTTGAGGAATTCGCTTGGGCGTCTGACTCGAAAGCGATTTACTTTGTCTCCGAAAACAGAAGTAATGCCCCAGTATTTGTTCTTGAACTTTTGGGTCAACCAAGGGAGTATCCAGAAGAGTTCGATCTAAACTTTGCGTCGAAGCCCGTCATGAACGGCACATATTCTGGGCTTCATTCCCTGCCGAATGGTACGAGCTTGGTCATGACCCGAATGGCTGTCGATTCGCCGGGCGAGGTCAACTTATTGGATACGCATATGGTTGGACATACTGCCCATACGATGCCGATAACCAGCGAGATAATTTCTTTGCCCATGGGAGGAACGAGAACACCCTTAACCCATCTCAACGACGCACTCCTCTCCCAACTCGACCTGCCGAAGATGGAGTCGTTCTGGTTTACCGCGAAGGACACCACCAAGCTGCAGGGCTTCATTATTCGCCCGCCGGGGTTTGACGCTGCGAAGAAATATCCCGTCAAGTTCCTGATGCATGGCGGCCCGCAGGGTGCGTGGGGTGACTCATGGAGCTACCGCTGGAACGCTGAGCTCTTCGCCGCGAACGGCTATGTCGTCGTTATGATTAATCCGCGCGGCTCCACAGGCTACGGACAAGCCATCGTTGACGGCGTCAACGGCGACTGGGGCGGCAAGCCCTTCACCGATCTGATGGAAGGCCTGGACTACGCCGAGCAGCACTACAGCTTTATCGACAAGGACCGCGAATGCGCGCTCGGTGCAAGCTACGGCGGCTACATGGCGAACTGGGTGCTCGGTCACACCGCGCGCTTCAAGTGCATTGTGAGCCACGACGGCATGTTCAATCCCGAGTCGGCCTACGGGACGACCGAGGAGCTGTGGTTTAACGAGTGGGAGTTCAAAGGCAAACCATGGGACTACTATGGCAAGCCCGACAGCGAAAATCCATTCCGCAAATGGGCGCCTATGCTCTCAGCCAAAAACTTCAAAACGCCGACGCTCGTAATCCACGGCCAGCTCGACTACCGGCTGGACGTAAGCGAGGGCTTCCAACTGTTCGACACGTTGCAGCGACTGGGCGTGCCAAGCAAAATGCTCTACTTCCCCGACGAAGGCCACTGGGTGCTGAAGCCCCAGAACTCGCAACTGTGGTACAAGACGGTAAACGACTGGGTAGACCAATGGACGACGAAAGCAGCGAGTAGCCATTAGCTGTCACTATTAGCCCGTTAGCTTTTTCTATGCCGGGACGAAGAGTCTCGCCGTCCGCGTCATAGAGCAAAGAGCTAACGGCTAAAGGCTGGAAACTGAGAGCTGAAAGCTTTCTTTATGTCATTCAAATCCGCTAAGCCGCGCTCCTTTCTTAACGAGACCGGCCTTTACGATTATGCTGTCAAAGCGCTGGGCAGGCACATGCGCACTGAAGTAGAACTGCGCCGCCTGATGCATACGCGCGTTGAGCACGGTGAGCGCGGCGAAGCCGTCATCGACACCGTAATTGCGCGACTTAAAGAACATGGCTATCTGAACGATGCTGCTTTTGCTGAAACCTATGCGCGGCTGCGCCAGGAGAACGAAAAGCTAGGCTCGCGACGCGTGCGCCAGGACCTGAAGCTTAAAGGCGTAAATCCCGATCTCGTGGAAGAGACGCTCGGGACGAGGTACGCTGCAACGGACGAAGAGGCTCTTGCCCGCCAGCACCTGGAACGCAAGCGCATCAAGAAGCCCACGAACGAAAAGGAAACCGCGCGCGTCATGCGGCGGCTGGTGACAGCAGGCTTCTCCACCAGCGTCATCTACAAAATCCTGCGTAACTGGAATGTGCCGGGCGAAACGCTCTCCGCGCTGGATTCATTGGATTCAGTCGATGGATCTGGGGAAGACAGTTGAATGCTCGCACGGCCAGCTATTAGCCATAGCTTCTAGCTCCGTTGTGCGGTATCGAACGGCATCAATAAGCACAATTGTTTGCGCTGGTGTTGAAGTTGAGAGCCAATAGCTAGCGGCTGATGGCTGCTTTTGTAATCGCTTCACGCACCTTCGCCAGGGGCGCATTGTTCAACAACTCAACGCCGTTGCCCGTCGAATGCACGCCAAGCTCTTCCCACAACTTCGGAAGATCAACCTCGACAGGCGAGTCTTTCCATTTCGCGTACATGTCGGTCAGCACGTTCTTGCCGGTGGCCTTGTCTCCGATGGCAAGGGCTCGTTCGAGCGGCCAGCTGTGGTCAATGGTGCCACCCTCGGCGACGATGGCTCGCAATGCGTCGCGCAGTCCTTTGCGATTATGCGTTTGTCGGCGGATCTCCACGTCGGCGACGAGGCAGAACAGCGCTCCGCCCCAGTAGGTCCGGCCCCAAGTGTGCGTACGATCGAGGCCCTGGTCGCCGGGTCCCGGCTCACCCTGCGGCATTCCGCGCACCATGTCGGCCCAGATCCGCGGCGCCTGCAGATTGCCGGTCATCACTCGCGCGATGGGCTCAATGTAGGACGCGAGTCCCTCCTCCATCCAGTGATTCTCTTTCGGCAAGTCGGGGAAAGCCATGTGGTCGAGCTCATGTGTCGTCACCCAATCATCATCAAGGTCCGCGACCGTTGCGTGCTCCGCAATGCGGAGACGCGTGAATGCCTGAAATCCATCAACGCCGCCCCAAGTGGTGCCGCCAATCGCCTGGTGCCGGCCGCCGCCCTGAGTGGGCACGACCAGGATGCGGGCACGGGCCACTGGAAATCGCCCATAGTAAACGGCAATGGCTTCGGCAGCATCGCGAACGTGCTTGAGCACCTGGTCCGGTGTCAGATCCATCGATCCGTTGGCGAAATCCACCTGGAGAGTGGACTCGCCGATCTTAAGCTCGTGGCTGCTGGCGATGCCCGCAGATGGCCGCCATGGCTGGGCGCTTGCGAAGAAAGGCGCAAGCAGGATCAGCGCAAAGAACGTGCGTGCTTTCGGAAGCATGGATGCCTTTCGGATGACCGGGGAAGTGCGGGCGCCGATTTGGTGGCTTATTTGGTGAGACGGATTTACTGCGTTCACGGTTCACGCAACCTGCAACAAAAGCTCTTTAATACCTCAGGTGACTTGATTGGGCGATGCGGTCTCAGGCCAATTACACTGGATACGACATGCAATATCGCACGGGAAACGAGATACGAGAGCTGTTTCTGCGCTTTTTTGAGTCGAAGGGGCACCGCCGTGTGCACTCTTCCTCGCTGGTGCCTGCCAACGACCCCACCCTGCTGTTTACGAACGCGGGTATGAACCAGTTCAAGGACCTTTTTCTAGGTGCGGAGAAGCGCGACTATTCGCGGGCCACCTCGTCGCAAAAATGCGTACGCGCGGGCGGCAAGCACAACGACCTTGAGAACGTAGGCTTTACGCGCCGCCACCATACGTTCTTTGAGATGCTCGGCAACTTTTCATTTGGCGACTACTTCAAGCGCGATGCCATCAAGTTCGCATGGGAGTTGGTCACCAGCCCCGAGTGGTTCGGGATTTCGCAAGACCGGCTCTACGTAACCATCTTCGAAGGGGCTGACGGCGTTCCGCGCGATGATGAAGCCGAGCGCTATTGGCTTGAAGCCGGAGTCCCCAAAGAACGCATTCACCAGTACGGGCTGAAAGACAACTTCTGGCAGATGGGCGAAACCGGCCCATGCGGCCCATGCTCTGAGATCTTCTACGACATGGGCATGGAGGCCGCAGAGACGCCGGGTGTCGATAAGCCATTCGGGCAGGACGAGGCTCGCTATGTTGAGATCTGGAACCTGGTGTTCATGCAGTTCGACCGCTCGGCCGAAACCGATGCGGCCGGAATAACCAACTACAAGCTAACGCCGCTGCCAAAGCCCTCGATCGATACGGGCATGGGGCTGGAACGTGTTTCGGCTGTGCTGCAGGGAAAAGTCTCGAACTTCGAAACGGATCTGTTTACGCCGCTTATCGAGCGTGCAGAGGAACTCACCGGCAAACGCGTAAGCGAACACGATCTTGAGCAAGAGACGCGAACCGCCGACGAGGTTGCGGCCAGTCTGCGCATCATCGCGGATCACGCGCGGGCTGCGACATTCCTCATCAACGATGGAGTGCTGCCCTCGAACGAAGGCCGCGGCTACGTGCTGCGCAAGATTCTGCGGCGTGGTATCCGTCACGGGCGGCTGCTCGGACAAGACAAGCCATTTTTGTTTGAGATGGTGTTTGCCGTGCGCGACCTGATGCAGGGCGCTTATCCCGAATTGATCGAATCTGCCACACGCGTTGCCAAAGTTGTTGAGGCCGAAGAGAAGCAGTTCGATCGCGTGCTTAAGATCGGACTCACGCGCCTGAACGAGGAATTGCAGAGCGGCTTCACAGGTGAGAAAGCATTCCATCTGTACGAAACGTTTGGCCTGCCGCTCGATTTTATGGTGGATGCTGCGCGCGATGCCGGGGTCAAGTTTGACGATGAAGGTTTTGAGCGCGCTCGTGCTGAAGAGCAGGCCCGGGCCCGCGCCAGTTGGAAAGGCGGCAGCCAGAAGTCGGCCAGCCCCGCATTCCGCGATCTTGCGAAGACGGTCTTCGAAGGTTACCGGCAACTTAACTCAAGCAACTGCGAAGTGCTCGCCATTGTGAAGGGCGGCCAGGGAATGCCCGCAGCCGCGGCGGGCGATGAAGTTGAAGTCGTGCTCGACCACACCAGCTTCTACGGTGACTCCGGCGGCCAGGTAGGCGACACTGGCTGGTTTACAACCCCTGATGGCAACGCCACCGTCGCCGAAATTCTAGGCTGCACGCTGCCGGTACAAGGCGTGCGCGCGCACAAGGCAGTGCTCAAGCAGCCGCTCGCAGTGGGCGATCGCGTTAACACCGTCGTCGATGGTGCCCGACGCAATGCTATCCGACGCAATCACACCGGGACGCATCTGCTGCATGCAGCGTTGCGGCAGGTGCTTGGTACACACGTCAAGCAGGCCGGTTCCGCGGTACATCCTGACCGGCTCCGTTTTGACTTTTCGCATTTCGCGCAAGTGGCCGATGAAGAACTGCAGGAAAT
>Ga0105240_10010955_pt1 | contig 12703 bp, 8 predicted proteins | sample KBSC54metaG_FD_80426 | JGI IMG/M metagenome (GOLD analysis project Ga0105240, IMG submission 80426) | Corn rhizosphere microbial communities from Kellogg Biological Station, Michigan, USA - KBS C5-4 metaG | ecosystem: Host-associated > Plants > Roots > Rhizosphere > Soil | place: Michigan, USA... | reverse complement strand
CGGGGAGGTTCGCCGTGCCGGGATGCTGTAAAAACAGCACCGGGTCGGCGATGAGGTGAACCGGCTGGCCGCCCGCTGCTTCGAAAATTGTCAGGCTTTGTTCATCGCGCACGGAACACAGGGCCAGCTTGCTCCGGAAGCGTCGCAGCAGCTCCATCGATTCCGGCCCGAGCTGCGATGTACGCACATCGCGTCCCGGCGCGAGTTGCGAGCTGATGCTGATTCCGTATGTGATGACCGGGCAGGTCAGCTTTTCGACATACGGCAGGTCTTCACGCAGCCGCCGGTTAATCGATCCCTCGCTGTTGTAGTGGATATAAGCGCCGCCGGTGATGACGAACAGGTCCGCTTCGCGGTTCGCACGCTCGACCACATCGGCATTCAGGTCTCCAAAACCGTACTCGATGAACTCGACTCCAGCCGGCGCAAACGTCCGGCGCAAATCTTCTTCTATGGCAATCCGAATGGCGATATCGCCCAAATTGGAAAATTCGCGGTCCGCATAGGAATAATGTTGAAATCGCACACGCCCCAACGCGCGCCATTGCGCGAAATCGAAAGCGCGCCGGGCGCGATTGCGAAGCAATTCCGGCAGAGTTCGCTGTTTGAGCCGACGTTCCCGATCCTGGGAAATGTCGGTATAGATGAAAATTTTCCGGGCGCGATTCATTCAGCGGAGGCAGCCAGTTTTTTCTGGTCGTTCTCCACTTGGCGCGTGTATACTACCTGCAACATAGACGGCGCGACGTTCATGGCCGCGAGGATCAAATTGAGCCGCAATCCGCCTCGCACAGCTCTCGCTTTCCTTAGCGATTCCCGCGCCTCCGCGTACCGGCCGTGCTGCAAATGCCATTTACTCTCGGCAATATCTAATTCGGATTGCAGCTCGGCGATCCGGCTGTCGATCGCCTCCAGAATCGCGGGCGACAAGCCCTGTGTTTTCGAAAAGTGGCGCAACACGTCGATCGTCGAGCGTGCCGTTTTCGTTCCATCGAGCGTCGCCGAACGGTCATGCACTCTTCGGCGGGCCCCCACCAGATTGTGATAGGCAAACCGGCTGCCACGATTCAACATACGCAGCCATAGATCCAGGTCCTCGCACACGTGAATCTTGTCGTCAAACAGACCGGCGTCGACGACATGCGATCGGCGCGCCACCATGCCGGTCGTCAGCACGTTGCAGCGGCCCAGAATAACGGCCTCCAACGTCGCCGGCCCTTTCGACGGATGTGTCTGCATATACGTCCGCCCCGCGAAGTGGGTCGGGCCGAACATCACGGCATCGGCATAGATTGCGTCAAGCGACAGATCTTTCCGGAACGCTTCCATTTGCTTCGCCAGATAATCCGGCAGCCACACGTCGTCATGATCCAGAAAGGCCAGATACTCGCCGCTCGCGTGGCGAATCGCATTATTACGCGCGCTCGAAGGCCCCTCGTCGGGTTGTTTGAGATACAGGATTTTCGATTGATACGGCTCGAGTCTCCGTTCAAGGTCTTCAGTCTGCGGACTGCCGTCATTAACCACGATAATCTCGTAGTCTGTGAACGTCTGTTGTAGTACGGAGCGTACCGCGTCCGCGACATAAGTGGAAATAAAAACCGGAATGACGACGCTTACAGCGGGTTTCCCTCCGCCGCTCGTTTGCGCGGCGCAGTCCGTTTCTGCGACGCTAGGTTGGGGTACGCTAACGGGCTGCGCGCCGTTCGGCTCACTCGACATACTTTTATTGTGGAATAAAGACCTAGCTTCGCATATCTCGCGTATCGATTTTCACTTGCCATGGCCCACATGCTCGTTACCGGCGCGGCCGGATTTATAGGCAGCCACCTTGTGGACCGCCTGCTCGAAGCCGGACATTCCGTGCTGGGAATTGACAATTTCCGGCGCGGCTCCCGGCAACATCTCAGCGCGGCGCTGCCTAATTCGCGGTTCCAATTCAAGGTACTAGACCTGAATAATCTGGACCAGTACCGCGACATGCTGGCGAGAGTGACGGCCCGGCAGCCGATCGATCTGGTATGGCATTTCGCCGCAAATTCCGACATTGCCGCGGGCGTTTCCGATCCGCAAATCGATTTGCGCGATACGTTTCTGACCACCTTTCACACGCTGCTGCTGATGCGCGAATTCGCCATTCGCCAGATTGCGTTTCCGTCCACGTCGGCCGTGTACGGCGATAATCCGGCCCCCCTGTCCGAGGATACCGGCCCGCTGTTGCCGATCTCGTATTACGGCGCAATGAAACTGGCGTCCGAGGCGAGCATCAGCGCGGCGGCGGAGAGTTTTCTCGAGCGCGCCTGGATTTTCCGCTTTCCGAACGTGGTCGGCCCTCGCGCCACGCACGGCATTATCTTCGATCTTTTGCGCAAGCTCGCGGCGAATCCCGATGCGCTCGAAGTGCTGGGCGATGGATCGCAGCAAAAACCGTATCTGCATGTCTCGGAACTGCTCGACGCCATGTTGTTTATCCAACAGCACGCGGCGGAAAAACGGAACTGCTTCAACATCGGCCCGGAGGACGATGGAACCACCGTGCGTTTTATCGCGGACACCGTCGTGAATGTCGCATCGCCCGGCAGGCCGATTCATTACACCGGCGGCAATAAAGGATGGGTTGGGGACGTGCCGCGCTTCCGTTACTCCATTGAGAAGCTGAATGCGCTCGGCTGGAAGCCGCGATTCAATTCGGAGCAAGCGATTGCCCGCGCGGTTTCTGAAATTGCCGAGGAATTTCAAGCGCGATGCAGCTCGTAATCGTCGCGGGCGGGAAAGGAACGCGTCTCAAAGAACGGCTTGGCGGGCTTCCGAAGCCAATGGTGGATATCGCCGGAAAACCACTGCTGGAACATCAAATCTTGCTCGCGCGCCGTTACGAAATTGAAGATATCGTTCTTTTAACCGGCCACGGCGCGGAAGCGATCCGCGATTATTTCGGCGATGGATCGCGCTGGGGCATGCGAATCCGCTATTTCGAAGAAGGCCAGCCACTCGGGACGGCGGGGGCGGTGCTGTCCGTGATCGATCAATTGGCGGAAAAATTCATCGTGATGTACGGCGACACGATGTTGAACGTCGATCTTTCCCGTTTCTGGCGCGCGCATGAAGCGAGCCGGGCCGCGGCGTCCCTTTTCCTTCATCCCAACGATCACCCAGTGGATTCCGATCTGGTTGAGATTGACGAAAACAGTCGTGTGGTTGCGTTTCACCCTTATCCTCACGATCCCGGCCGCTATTACGCGAACTTAGTAAATGCCGCGCTTTATATAGTCCAGCGCGATGCCCTTTTGCCGTGGAAAGGGCGCCAGGACGTGCCCGATTTCGCCAAGCACCTGTTTCCGCGCATGTTGGCGGCGGGTTGCGCGCTGAATGGCTATCGCAGTCCGGAATACATCAAAGACGCGGGCACGCCGGAGCGGCTGGACAAAGTGATCGCCGATTACGAATCCGGGAAGATCGATCGCGGCTCGTTCGCGACTCGGGCGCCCGCCGTTTTTTTGGACCGCGATGGGACCTTGAACGAAGAAATCAATCGCGTGAAGTCGGCTGAAGAACTGCGCGTTTTCGATGGAGTTGCGGCGGCGATCCGGCGATTGAACCGCTCGGAGTATCGCGCCATCGTCATCACGAATCAACCGGTTGTGGCTCGCGGCGATTGCACCGAAGCCGAACTGCAGCGTATCCACAACCGGCTGGAAACCGAACTGGGACATGAAGGCGCATATCTCGACGCCATCTATTTTTGCCCGCACCATCCCGACAAAGGATTCTCTGGCGAGCGTGCAGAACTGAAAATCCGCTGCGATTGCCGGAAGCCGGAAATTGGAATGATCCGACGGGCGGTTGCGGACCTCAATCTCGACCTGAGCCATTCCTGGCTGATTGGCGATAGCAGCGCCGATACAAAGACAGCCGCCAACGCCGGCATTCCGTCCATTCTGGTTACGACCGGCCACGCGGGTAAAGACGGCCGTTATCCGGGCCAGCCCGGCCACGTGTTCCCCAATCTCGGCGCGGCGGTTCACTTCATTCTTGGAGAATCGAACTAGACATCATGGTGATCAGTCAAACTCCGCTTCGCATGAGTTTTGCGGGAGGCGGCAGCGATCTTCCGGCGTTCTATCGTAAGTTCGGCGGCGCGGTAGTTAGCACGACGGTCGCTAAGTACGTCTATGTCGCGGTGAACGAGAAGTTCGATCACCGCATCAGGCTCAGTTACTCGAAAACGGAAGAGGTCGAAACCGCCGATCAGCTCGAACATACGCTAGTTCGAGCCGTTCTTCAGAAGATGGATATCGCCGGCGTCGAAATCACGTCGATTGCCGACATTCCTTCGCGCGGCACGGGCATGGGTTCGTCCAGTTCTTTCACAATTGGCTTGCTGCACGCCCTTCATGCCTACCGGCATCAGTACGTCTCAGCCGCCGATTTGGCCACGGAAAGCTGCGCCGTCGAAATCGATTTATGCGGCGAGCGGATCGGCAAGCAAGACCAGTACGCGGCCGCTTTCGGAGGCCTGAATTTTATCCGCTTCGACCGCGACGATAGCGTGATGGTCGAACCGATCATCTGCCGCAAAGAAACGCTACATACGCTGGAGCATTCGATCTTGACGTTCTACACGGGCATTACACGTAGCGCGTCGGGGATTCTCAATCATCAATCGGCCCAAGCCGAAGAAGACGAAAAAACACAGGACACACTACGCCGCATGGTGGATCTGGCGCACACGCTGCGCGACGAGCTGCGGAAGAATAATCTTTCGGCGTTCGGCGAAATTCTGCATGAGAATTGGCAGTTGAAGCGCAAAATTACGCCGGAAATCAGCAATCCGGCGATTGATGAATGGTATGAGAGCGCCCGCGCGGCCGGCGCGGTAGGCGGCAAGCTGTTGGGAGCCGGCGGCGGCGGATTCCTGATGTTCTATGCCCCACCGGAGCGCCACGCCGCGATCGTCGAAGCGTTGCCGGATCTGCGACAGATCGAGTTTCCCTTCGACAAGCGTGGCAGCCGGATTATTTTGTATCAAGACTGAGGGTACCCAGCTCGCCGCCCAGCCATTGTTACGCTTACGTCGATGCACAGATTGCACCACGTGACGTTCGGCACAATAATGATCAAGACAACTGGATATTGCGGACTTACTTACCCGACGGGTCTTATAAGATCCAACGAACCATCTCGTATTTCCTGTGTGACAATTATATTTGACTTAGTTGCCAGTGAAACGACCATGAACCCTCACAAGCCGTCCGAAATCAAGAAGCGTGGACGAGATCATTTCCGAAATGGTGGCTTCTTACGACGACCCGGATAGTCTGGACGATTTGGATACGTCTGACGGTGTGCCCGTCAAACCAGACCCCATCGAGGCGGCGGTGCCACAGCGCTTCCCGAGATCTGTGTCCCTGAGAATTCCTCCCAAGAGAATCCCCAGCCTAAGGCGAAGGCCGCCGCGCCCGTTCTCTTAGACTAAAAACGACAGCGCTGCCGCTTTAGCCAGATCGGCCTCAAGGGCTCGATCCTCAACCAAGTGGGCTTGGGATCGATCAGAAGCTCCGTTCGAGGCGCTGCCGGCTGCGGCAGATCGAATTTCCCTGCGATAAGCACGGTAACCGGGTTATTTTGTATCAGGGCTGAGGTAGGGGCGGCCGTGGTCACAACATGTGTCTTCATTTGCCTGAATACTGAGCGAAATAAGTGTCGCCCTGAACTGCTCCTCAGTGTCAAAACTAGCCGCGAAGTACCAGTTATTTCGCGAAGTACCAGCCATTTATAGACGCAATCTTACGTTAATAGCCTTGAAAGGTCGAAGAGTAAGCCGTATACTACCCCCGTGTACTACTTCGTAATATAAATTGCATAGGGACTGCATGGGGTTGAATATTCGTGCGCCAGAAATCAAAGATAACGCTCCGGGATGAGCACAACCCGAAAGTGATATATAAGCTCTGGCCGGGCCACTTGTCTAAGTAGGTTTCAGGCGCGCCGTGAGGTTGGTCCCAGCGGCGGGCTCCGGGTCGGTTCGAAGATGCCTGCCTCGGCAAGGCGGCCCCTTAAGCGTTGGCTTACCCATGGCAAGAAAAGAAGAGGTCCATCCATGCCTAGGCTTACCCTAGCTGTTTTCACATTATTGGGTTCGAGCGCTCTGATTGCCCCTGGCATCGCGCAGACTTGCCCCACCAACATTCCTCATATCCAGGGAACGTGGCGGACATTGCCCTATCTGATGCCCATCAATCCCATCTCCGCGACCCTGCTCCACACGGGGCAAGTTCTGATCGTCGCCGGGTCGGAGAATGACTCCAAGAATCACTCGCCGGGCGCGGAGAGCTACCGCAATGCCGTCTGGGACCCGACGGGCACGACCCAGGACAGCATTACGGTTCAAAGTATCAACTACGACGTCTTCTGCAGCGGTACCGCTGTTCTCCCCGACGGGCGCCCCCTGATCGTTGGCGGAACCTTGAACTATTCATTCGCTGGCGACAACCGCGCCTCCATCTTCGATCCGGCCACCGGGAACATGTTGCAGTCTCAGAGTATGGCGGCCGGCCGCTGGTACGCCACCGCCACCGCGCTCACCGGCGGGCGCGTCATGACGTGGTCTGGGCTCAGCCTTGGCGGCGGCACCAACAAGACCATCGAGGTCTATAACCTAAAGAACGCGGGAACCGGCTGGAGCACTCCGTTCAGCGGACCCATCTCCCCTCCGCTCTATCCGCGCATGTTCCTCATGCCGAATGGGTTGGTGTTCTACACCGGACAGGGCGACGGGCCTAAGGCCCCCAACTCCTGGATCATTGACGTGGTGAAGCGGATATGGACGAAGTCGGCTGCCACCGCTATCGATCGGCGCTATGGCTCTGCGGTCCTCCTGCCGCTCCTGCCGCCCAACTACGCGCCACAGATCATAAATTTTGGTGGCGGCAATCCAGCCACGCCAACCACGGAGATCATCGACCTTTCCGTGCCCACGCCGGTCTGGACGCCTGGACCCTCGATGTCCACGGGCCGCATCCAGATGAATGCGACAATTTTGCCCAACGGCAAGGTGCTTGCCGAGGGCGGCTCCGTAAACAACGAAAGTCCCGACACTGCGGGCAAGTCGGCGGACCTGTACGACCCGGTCGCTCAGACCTTCAGCTCCGGCGGAACCGCTTCCTATTCCCGGTTGTACCATTCCACGGCGCTGCTCCTTCCGGACGCGACGGTTGTTAGCATGGGCAGTAATCCGGGCGCGCGGGGGAGGTACGAGCCTGCGATCGAGATCTATACGCCGCCCTACCTTTTCGATGCGAACGACAATCTGATCACCTCGAATCGGCCAAGTATTACCGGCATCAGCGCGGCTGTGATCGGCTACAATGCGCCGTTCTCCGTAACCTATACCAGCATCTCGGCAATCAGTTCGGCCGTGCTGATTCGCCCTGGCTCGGCGACCCACGCCTTCGACATGGAGCAGCGGTTGATCGGGCTCTGCGGCCCCGCGCCGCAGCCGCCGTGCAATGGCCCGGGCACGCTCAGCCTCACCAGCCCGCCCAACGACGGCATCGCCCCGCCCGGTTACTACATGCTCTTCCTGCTCGACAGCGCGGGCGTGCCGTCAATCGCGCAATTCATTCAGCTCTCGCCCTATGTGACCTCGCCCCCGACGGGCACGATCGACTCGCCGGCTTCAGACACAACGATTACAGCCGGCGGCTCGGTCCCGTTCAGCACGATTTCCACCGCGGCCAGTTACTCATGGATCTTTCCCGGCGGATCGCCCGCCACTTCCACGGCACAGAATCCGGGAAATGTCACCTTCAACACGCCGGGAACCTACGCCACGTCGCTGACCGTGATTGATAGCAGCGGCAACTCCGATCCCAGCCCCCCGACGCTAACCATCACCGTGCTGCCGCCAGCCCCCGATTTCTCGATCGCCGTGAGCCCTTCATCAAACACGGTCATGCCCGGCCAATCGACGTCCTTCACGGTGAACGTCACCGCCCTCAGTGGATTCAGCGGCGCGGTCAGCCTCGCCGTGGGCAGCGACTCCGGAATCCCGGGCGGCATCACCAGCGGAGGTTTCAGCCCCGCCTCGATTACCGGCGCCGGCTCCTCGACGCTCACGATGAACACGACCGCCAACGCACCTCCCTACGCTCTCTCGCTCACTATCACCGGCACGGCCGGAACGATCGCGCACACCGCTTCGACCACCCTGCTAGTACACCTGCCGCCGCCTGCCGGTCTGACGGCATCGGGGAGCGATAGCCAGGTCTCGCTCTCCTGGCCGGCGGTGACCCGGGCGGCGGGCTACCACGTGAAGCGCGCGCTAGTCAGCGGCGGCCCGTACATAACCGTGGCCTGCCCCAATACGACCTCCTACACCGATCCGGGGCTGACAGACGGCACAACTTACTACTATGTTGTATCTGCGTTTTTCAGCGGAAACGTCAACGCGGGCGGGGAGAGCGCCGATTCGATCGAGGCCAGCGCAACACCGCTGGCGCCTCCACCCACGGGGCCCGCGAATGTGACCGCGCCGCACCGGTAACTCGCAAGGCAAAGTGAGCCTGCGCTTGGATTCCAGTCCGCAAACTCGGGCGTCTCGCAGAACTACCTTTACCTCCGCGCCAGCGTCGGCCGTATCTGTGGGCCATTACATCGCGGCGGCAAGCGTTGCCGCTTTCGCCAGATCGGCCTCCGGCGAGCTGTGAACGTCCAACGCCCATAGAGCGTTTTCCACCGCTCGCAGCAGGCCCCAGCCCTGAATTCGTTCAGGGTCCGCGCCGAGTCCCTCCGCGATTATTGCCACCAGTTTCGCGGCCCGCGCAGGCGTGGGTGCGTCACCCAGCCTGTCCAGCAGCAGATAACCACCGTCAAACGCCCGATCCCCCACCAGGGGTTTGGGATCGATCAGAAGCCACGGCTCCCGTTTAGCAGCCAGGATGTTTCCCAGATGCGCGTCGCGATTGACCACGACTGCCGTGCCCAGACTATCCGCCAGCTCATGGGCCAACGTTGCGGCTTGCTCCACAAGGCGGCCCGGGAATGGTTTCCCGTACCGGCGATGCGTTGCCGGAATTCGGTTCGCCCAATCGAGCGCGAGATCGCGCACCAGCGGAAATCGGTGGTCGGGCCTCGGGGGATGCCAAAGCCGGTGCAACACCTGGCATGCAATGGCAACCGCTTGGTCCGGATCGGGATGCGCGGCCAGCGGAGTTCCCGGAGTTACACGCTCCAGAAGCATGGCCCCGGTCTCCGGGTCATTAGCGTACAGCCGCACCGCGCCCACACCTCCATAGTGTTCAAGCGCGTCGGCTTCCCTGCGGTTTTCGTCGTCGAGGAAGGGCACCTTCAGCACGGCAGGCGTCCCGTCCCGTTGCGAGACCGCGAGCACGAGAGACACCGATCCGCCCGTGAACGGCTCGCCCAGTTCGAGCCGCCATTTCCGAGCCAATCGCCCGGTAATTTCCGGCAGCGCATCGATCCAAGCTTCCCCTTCCGCGCCCATCCATTGGGTGATGGTTTGCCGTAAATCGGATGGGATCGCGAGATCCCATTTACCGTTTAAAGTCGCCATGGCTTATTTTGCCGTCTCAAGCGCTCGCCGGAAGAAGCCGATAAGCCAGTTGTGTCTTCCGTTGTCTTAGCGCACGAGCTTGATTCGTTTAATGAACAGCCGGCTCCGGCTCCAGTTTTGCTCCTCGCCTATTATTACCCTCCCCGGAACACGATCGGAGCGGCACGGCCCTCGCGGTTTGCGCGGTACCTTCGTGGCTTCGGTTACGATTGCGAAGTCGTTTCGTTCGGCGATAAGACTGGTTTCAACAGCGGCACAGGCGTGCATCAGGTTGCCCCCCGCGACGGCCTCGGGCTTGCGTTCTCGCCATCGGGACTTTTGATTCGTGCCGTCCAGAAGTTATTTTCGACTTACAACGACCGGCTGAGTTGGATATCTCCGGCCATCCAGGAAGGGACGCGCGTGATTCGGAAAACATCGGCGCATCTGATGATTTCCACTTCACCGCCCGTTGCCACGCATCTGGCCGCGTTGAGGATCAAGCAACGCACAGGCATCAAGTGGGTTGCCGATTTCCGCGATCCGCTCAGTGACAATCCCTTCCGGTCGCCGTTATGGAATGCTATCGCCGACCCGGCGATCGAACGGCTGATTTTGCATGAGGCGGACCGGGTCATCGCCAATACGGACGCGGTTGCGTCGGTTTGGGGCGCCCGGTACCCGCAATGGAAATACAAAATCTGCGTGATCGAGAACGGTTTCGATCCCGACGAGCCGCTGGGTCCCGCACCTCTTCCGGAGCGCAACTACAAACTGCTTGTCTATGCGGGCGAGATTTATGGAAGCCGTTATCCGGCGGACCTGTTTGCTTCCATGCTCCGGCTGCTCGAATCGGGACGGGTTGATTCGGCGTCGCACCGCATTAAGCTGGTCGGCCCGATTCGCGAGGAATCGCCAATCTTCCGGGATCCCGCCGCACGGGCGCTAATTGAAGGCGGACAGCTTTCCTACGACGGACAAGCGCGGCCTCGCAAGGAAGCGCTTGATGAGATAGCCAGGGCGGACAGCCTGCTGTACCTGGATTTTCACTCCGGGTTACAGATTCCCGCGAAGCTGTTCGAGTATCTGCGCATCGGCAGGCCTATTCTCGCGTTTACGAATCCCGGCTCGCCAGCCGAGCATATTCTCGAAAACTCGGGTGTCCCATTCGAGGCCGTGCATCCCGCCGAAAGCAACGAATGTAAGGATGAAAAGCTACTGTCGTTTCTCGCGTTGCCATCGGATTTTCACGCCCCAAGCGATTGGTTTCTGGACCGCTTCAACGGCCAGCATCAAACGCAGATTCTCGCCCGGCTACTCGATGAACTGTGTTTTGACGGCCCTTTGCCAGCTTTTGCCGGGCCATCTCCAGATCTAATTCGCGACCCCCATCCTGTACCTACGGGAAAAAAGATTCCTTGAGATAACGTGGTTAGGTGAAACGTCGATGTCCAACTCCTTAACATAGTGGCAATGAATGCAGCAGGAATCGTGGCGGGATAGCCGGCCCGCGCGATTTTCCTTTCACACCACTACATCGGCAAAGGATACGGCGTCCGGCTTGCTGGGAAATACATTTAGGACGACAATTGTTTAGGAGGCTCGCGCTGATCGATCTGACACCGCTGGCACACGCGGCCGAAGTACTCGGGGGTGCTGCGGGACTACGAAGTTTTCTCGGAAAGCTACTCGGCCCGGCTCTTAGTGAGACGGGCGGACTGATTGCCGATCCGATCGCCGAGTGGCGTAAGGGCATCAGTGCGCGCAGAAGAGAGCGCTTCGACCACATCACTAGCAGCACGAAAGCACACCTGGAGGCTACACAGACGGAACCGATTCAAATTCCGGACTACATTGCGCTTCCGCTTATCGAAACCGCCACGCTTATTGACGATGAAAGTCTCCAGGAAAAATGGGCCTGGCTTCTTGCGAACGCCGCAATGCCGGATGCCACCTTGCCCGTTTCGCCACTATTTCCCAAGATTCTTGCCAACTTATCGCCAAGAGAAGCCAAGTTTCTTGATGTAATATTCGATTACAGCATTGCCCAAATTGCTATCAAGATCGAACCACTGGCTGCCGACATCATAGCGCGGCACAGTCGTATGGATGATGAGCGACTCACTAATGCGGTGGGCAATAGCGATTTTCGTTGGAAGTCGAATCACGAGAAGGCTTTTGTTCTGGATAGGTTGTTTGGGGAAGGTGTTTTCCGCCGCGAACAGGCCATTGATCCGAAATCTTATCCGGCCCTTGCCGGAAAATTGTTCGCCGAAGCGGAAATCAAAACGCCTCGCAAGCTGCCCACGGATACCGTTGTTCATATGCAAGATTTCTATCAGTTGACCGTGATGGGTGCCGAGTTCATCTCGGCTTGCCGCCCACCAAGAAAACGCACTTAAGGGATCCCAATATAATTAATCAGAAAACACGGCGTTGTAGTCCACAAAAAAGCAAATTGGGTGCTGATTAATGACATTATCGCGTGATCGCCTGAAGTCCGCAGGATGTGAGATGAGTCGATTCGATGAGCTAAGTAAATTTGTAGAGCACCGCGATATGAACCGCATCACCGCGCCGCGGCGGCGTATAACTCCCCGTGCCCCGCCAGCATCCGCGAAAACGAATACTCTCTGACGCACCGCCGATAGTTCCCCTCCCCCGTCCGTGCCCGCAAATCCGGATTTTCCGCCAGCGTCCGCAGCGCCGCCGCATACGCCTCGACATCTCCCGGAGGCACGATCGCCGGGGATTCCGGCGTGTCTAAAATGTGCCGGGAATCGCCCACGTCCGTGCAGATCGCGGGCAGCCCGCAGGCCATCGCTTCGAGCAGCGACATCGGCATCTGCTCAGTTTTGGACGACATCGCGAAGATGTCGAACGCTCCGTAGCATGGCACCGGATCGGCAACGCCGCCTGGAAAGAACGCGCGGCCATCGACCTTCAGTTCGTCAGCCAATTTTTCCAGATCCGCGCGGCAATTCCCTTCCCCAATCACGACCAGCGCGCTTCCCGGAATCGCGGCTGCCGCGAACGCGTGCACCAGTAACTCCAAATTCTTCTCCGGCCGCAGCGCGCCAATCGTTCCAACCACCAACGCATCCGGCGCAATCCCCAGACGCTCACGCCATTCCAAATTCCGGCCAGGTT
>Ga0105240_10010954_pt1 | contig 12704 bp, 13 predicted proteins | sample KBSC54metaG_FD_80426 | JGI IMG/M metagenome (GOLD analysis project Ga0105240, IMG submission 80426) | Corn rhizosphere microbial communities from Kellogg Biological Station, Michigan, USA - KBS C5-4 metaG | ecosystem: Host-associated > Plants > Roots > Rhizosphere > Soil | place: Michigan, USA... | reverse complement strand
CGGCTATAGCGATTGGCGCGGCAAGCATGTCTTCCTCGACACCACGGGCAGCCTGGGTTACGGCAGCCTCAAGGGCAATCGCACCTTGGTAGTGGGCGATCAAGCCCGCGATGCCATCGGCAAGCGTGCGGGCCTTCTAGGCTCCCTGGGCGCCACGGGTGGCGTGTTCTACAAATACGGTCTGCTAGACATCCTGCCGCATATCTCGCTGTCCGGCCTCACCATGCGCGAAGAAGGCTATACGGAATCAGGTGGCGGCGATGGCCTGAATCTCCAGATCGCGCCCTACTATGCCAATTCCCTGCGCGCCGGGATCGGCAGCGACTTCAAGACTCATTTCGACCTTCTGGGTGCCACCGTTACGCCGGAGGCGCGGATCGGCTATCGCTACGACCTGATCGACACGCCGGTGAAGCTGAAGGCCGGGTTTGCTTCGACCGGTGGCCTCAATACGCCGGGCAATGTCTTCACCTTTGTGGGACCGGATCCCGACACCGGTAACATCGTGGGTGGGCTCAGCCTCGGCGCTGGTACCGATACCTGGCAGTTGGGCGTCAATTACGATTGGGTGCGCGGCAATAATGGCTCCACCACGCAAGTGGGCACTTTGACGTTGCTGGGTCGTATCTAGCTCTTCGCCAGTTCGATCAGCTTTTCCACGTCCGCTTCCGGCGTGGCGAAGGCCATGGCCAGACGCACGGTCACTTTGCCGTCCTTGGTGGGTGGAAACCAATCATGAAACTGGGCGCCGCCCGCGCGCATTTTTTGCGCTTTCTCCACCGAAAGCCGCGCGAACACCATATTGGTCTCCACCGGCGCGGCGATCTCGATGCTGTTGATTGCTTTGAGGCCTTCCGCTAGGCGTGTTGCCAGCGCATTGGAACGGGCACCGCTGGCAAGCCAAAGATCCTTTTCCAGCAAAGCTTCCAGCTGGGCGGAGACGAAGCGCATCTTGGACGCCAGGTGACCACCGCGCTTCCTGCGATATTCGAATTCGGCCGCGTCCTTGGGATCGAAAAACACCACCGCCTCCGCCGCCAGCGCACCGGCCTTGGTGGCGCCGAAGGAGAGCACGTCCACACCGCATTTCCAGGTGGCTTCGGCGGGCGTCTTCTTGAGATGCGCCATCGCATTGGCAAAGCGGGCGCCATCCATATGCACTTTCAGCCCACGCTCATGCGCAAGCGCGCTGATCGCGCCGATCTCGCCCACAGAATAGACGGTGCCAAGTTCGCTGGCCTGGCTGATGCTTACCGCTCTGGGCTGCACGCTGTGCACGCTGCCATCCAATCCGCCCAGCGCTTCCATCATGGCGTCGGGGGTGAATTTGCCGTCGCCGTTATCCATGCCGATCAGCTTGGCGCCGGAGTAAAATTCCGGAGCACCGCATTCCGACGTCATGATGTGGCTGTCTTTGTGGCACAGCACCGCGCCATAGGGCGGCGTCACACAGGCCAGCGCCAGCGCATTGGCCGCCGTTCCGGTGAAGACGGGAAAGACCGCCACGTCGCGCTCGAACAGGTCGGAGAAGCGGGCTTTCAAACTTTTGGTGAGCGCATCATTGCCATAGGCCAACGCGGTGCCCCGATCAGCGGCCGCAATCGCAGTCCATACTTCCGGCAGCACGCCATAGGCATTGTCCGAAGCGAAATTCATCTAGAGCGGTTCCAGGAAAAGTGTGAGCGGTTTTCCGTCCGGAACCGCGATAATCCAAAGAGATAGAGCATTTTCGCGATTCACGAAAAGCGAAAATGCTCTAAGTCACCAGCTTCCCGTGTTGGTCATGGAGGCCCAAGGTTCCTTGGGCGCCAGACGCTCGCCTTCCTGCAGCAATTCGATGGAAATGCCATCCGGCGAGCGGATAAAGGCCATATGGCCGTCGCGCGGCGGGCGGGTGATGACGATGCCCGCCTGCATAAGCCGCTCGCACAGCAAATAAATATCCTTCACGGCATAGGCCAGATGGCCGAAATTGCGGCCGCCGCCATAGGTTTCGGTATCCCAATTCCAGGTCAATTCGACCATCGGGCTGTTATCACCCGCTTGCGCCACATCATCGGGGGCGGCCAAAAAAACCAGGGTAAAGCGGCCTTTCTCGTTCTCGATGCGGCGGATTTCCTTTAAGCCAAGCTTGGCGCAATAAAAATCCAAAGCGGCATCCAGATCGGCGACGCGCACCATCGTGTGTAGATACCGCATGCTTTAGCTCCTTGAATCGGCCCTTTGTTTATCGCGGTTCCGGTGGGATCGGACCACTAGTCTCACGTGAAAGGCCGGAACGCTGCAAATTTGGCGCGCGGCTTTTGTGACATAAAAATTTGCGCGCGCATCCATAGGATTTTTCGCCGCATCCTGTGACACAAAAGCAGGCAGGGAACCGGGGCAGCGTGCTGATTCGCGCGGCAAAAACTTTTGCTGCTTTGCAAATTGCGCTATGATTAAAGCAATCGCGCGGCGCGATTCATGCCGGAATCATCGGTGCTTATGTCGCTTTCCTGTCACAATCGCCGATGCTGCATATGCGAAATAGACGGACCCGCCTGAGACGCGCGAAGCGGGCCCTGTGAGCGTGCTAGGTTTGTGAAGGCGCTTGGCGGCATGGCTGCCTTGCCTTTCCTCTTGCCAAGCGCGATTACGATTGCTTTAACAAAGACCAATGAGCGCCAACCAATGGTGCCAGGTTGGGAAGAATTTTTGTCTCGATCCAAAGTTTGTTAGCCCGGCGCGGAGCGCGCCGGGTTTGTCTTGTCTAGTGAGCGAGAGCACATGGAACGTCCACACCATCTCCAGACTCAACAAACAGCCAACAGCAGCAAGTTGGTGGGCATCATCATCGTGGTCGCGATTCACGTTGCGGCGATCGCTGCCCTCGTCGCGACGCTGGCTTCGGGTCAGATCCTGAAGCAGTTGAAGGAGATTCAGGCTTCGGTCGAAGCGCAAAAGGAGCCGCCCAAGGCGCCGCCGCCGCCGCCGCCGGATCTGGCCAAGCCGCCGCCGCCCGTCGCCATCGTGCCCGAGATCAGCATTCAGCAGGAAGCGCCGCCACCGGTTACCGTCGTCAAACAAGCGCCGCCGCCGCCGCCGCCAGCCAAGACCACCGCGATCGCGCCCACAGCGCTTGAGCCGATTGCGCGCACCCACACCAAACCGCCTTATCCCACGATCTCTCAGCGGCTCGGCGAACAAGGCACATCCGAAATGGTGGTTGGGATCACGACCGAAGGTACGGTCAGCGATTGCAAGATCACGAAATCTTCGGGTTCTGAACGCCTCGACAAGGCTGCCTGCGAATATGTGCAGGGACATTGGCGCTGGAAGCCGCCGTCGAAGGACGGCACGCCCACAACGGCCCAGACGGCTGTGTCCATGGTTTGGAATCTTAAAGACGCCCAGTAACAACCAATTTTCAGTTTATTCACGGAGTGAGAAAATGAACTTCAAGACTCTGACGATTGCAGCCGCCATCGTCTTCATGACCGGCCTGGGCGTTGTTGCTCCGGCTTCTGCCCAAAACGCGGCCCCGGCTGCTCAACCGGCCGCCCCGGCGGACGCTGCTGCTGCTCCCGCCGCCCCGGCTCCGGACGCGAATGCCGCGCCCGCCCCGGACGCCAACGCCAATCAAGCCGCGCCCGCTCCGGCCAACGACGCTGCCGCGAAAGTCGCGGAAGCCGACCAGTCCACGCCTTATGGTCTGGGCCACATCTGGGAAACCGGCTCGATCGTTTCGCGCGGCATCCTGATCATCCTGGCCGTCATGTCGCTGGGCACCTGGTACATCTTCTTCACCAAGTGGATCGATCAGCAGCGTATCCTGGGTCAGGTCAAGACCGTCGAGAAGAAGTTCTGGACGTCCGCCACCCTCAATGAAGGCATCGACAAGCTGCCGAAGGCCTCCATGTTCCGCGGCATTGCCGAAGCGGGTGTCAACGCCTCCACCGGCGGCACCAGCCTGGTCGGCATGAATGACTGGATCGGCATGTCGCTGACCCGTCAGCTGGAAGACGCCAATGGCAAGCTGCAGGGCGGTGTCACCTTCCTGGCTTCGGTCGGTTCGGTCTCGCCCTTCGTCGGTCTGTTCGGCACCGTTATGGGTATCTTGAACGCCCTTATCGGTATCGGCGTCGCCGGTCAGGCTTCGATCGACAAGGTCGCCGGCCCGGTCGGTGAAGCGCTGATTATGACCGCTCTCGGTCTGGCGGTCGCGGTGCCTGCCGTGCTGCTCTACAACTACCTCGTCCGTCGCAACAAGGTCATCACCGAGAAGCTGCGTGCGTTCGCGGGCGACCTGCAGGCCTATCTCGTCACCAAGAGCAAGTAAGCTCGAGAGCCGAGATCAGAGCTTTAACACGCGGAGAGTTATGTTATGGCCATTGACGTTCAACATGCCGTCCCGGACGATGAAGCGGCACTGAACACCGACATCAACACCACCCCTCTGGTGGACGTGATGCTGGTGATGCTGATCATCTTCCTGGTCACCATTCCGGTGATCGTGAAGACCATTCCGGTGCAGCTCCCGACCTACCGCAATATCGTCACCCAGACGAAGCCTGAGAATATTGTGGTGGCGGTGGACGCGAATGAGGGCGTCTTTCTCAACAACCAGCCGACACCGGTGTCTCAAGCGCAGTTGCAGCAGACATTCGTGGACGCGTTGAAGAGAGCCATTGCCGCGCACAAGAGCCTTCCGGAAGTCCATATCCGGGGTGATAAGAATGTGCGGTTCGAAGCGGTGGGCCGCGTCATTCTGGCGTGCCAGAAAGCTGGCATCCAGAAGGTCGGGTTCATCACCGAGCCGCACATGCTCGACGCCAGCACGTATTGATCCCGCTGATCTCGCTTAGAAGGTAACGCACCATGTCAATGAATGTCGGTAATGCCAGCGGCGAAGGCGAGGTGATGGTGGAAATGAACACCACGCCGCTTATCGACGTGATGCTCGTTCTCCTGACGCTCCTGATCATCACCCTGCCGATCCAGACGCATGCCGTGAAGCTCGACATGCCGTCTGGCGCCAATACGCCTCCGACCATCCAGCCGGAGACCGTAGAACTGGGCGTCGATTTCGACGGCTCGATCACCTGGAACGGCCAGACGATCGACCGCCCGACGATGGACTCCTATTTCGAGGATGCGGCCAAGAAAACCCCGCAGCCCGAAATCCACGTCAATCCCAACCGCCTGGCCAAATATGACGCCGTTGCCAAGGTCTTGGCGGATGCGCAGCGCCTGGGCGTGGTCCATATTGGTTTTACGGGCATTGACCAGTATAATTAGGCTGTGAGGGACATGGCCGCGAATGAAAAGCGTGCGGCACCCCCGCACGCTTTCCTTTTTTTGACGATCGAAGAGAGGTCTTCTTATGACTGCGAGTAAATTGCGTGCCGTCACCACGGCGTTCCTCATTGGCACTGCCACGGCTTGTGGCGCCGCCCTCATCCTCTCTTCGCCGGCGGCCGCCGCGGTCAGCGCGAAGGTGGGCAAGCCCTTGCTGGAGGCTCAGCAGCTGTTCCAGAAAGGTGACTACAAGGCCGCCATGGCCAAGGTGAACGAAGTTGAAGCGATCTCCGGCAAGACAGCCGAGGAGACCAAGATCGTCAATCAGATGAGGGATGCCATCGCCGTTAAGTCCGGCGACGCTTCCACCGCTATCGGCGCCAAGGCCAAGTTCGCCAACGATTACAACGCCCGCAAATACAAAGAGGTGATCGACGACGCCGATGCGCTGAAGAAATTCAACGCCTTTGACGGTCAGTCGCAGCAGATCGTGGCCCAGGCTTATTTGCTGTCGGGCGACAAGCAGGGCTGCCTCAAATACATCAAGGGCAATTATGGCGCCAATCCGCCGGTCGATGCTCTGAAGATTCAGATGACCTGCGCCCACGATGCCGGCGACGCCGTGACGGAGCGTGCGTCTCTGGAATCGCTGGTGGCCAGCACCGGCAAGACGGAATACTGGAACAATCTGCTCAAGATGAGCGAGCGCGGCCAGGGCATGCGCGACCCTGACACTTTGAATGTCTATCGCCTCAAGCTGCTCACCGGCACCATCAGCGGCAAGGACGAATATATCACCTTGGCTCAGCTCGCCCTGCAGCTGAAATACTATGCCGAAGCGCAAGCTGTTCTGGAGAAGGGTCAAGCTGCCAAGATCCTGGCCGACGACCGCAGCACCAAGCTGCTTGCGCTCGCCAAGAGCCAGGCCGCTGCTGCCGCCGCCAGCCAGGCCAAGGATCTCGCCGCTGCCCAGGCCGCCCCCAAAGGCGATGCACTGGTCAAGATCGGCGTGGACCAATGGGGCCAGGGCAAGGCCAAGGACGCGGTCGCGACCATCAAGGCCGGTATCGCCAAGGGCGTCGACAATCAGAACGATGCCCAGATCGCTCTAGGCATGGCGCTGGTCAGCGCCGGCCAGAAGCCCGAAGCGCAGAAAGTGTTGGATCAGGTCAAGCCGGCCAACCCCAACGACAAGACGGCGATGGTGGCCCATCTCTGGTCGCTTTACGCCCGCCACTGACAAGTCCCAACCGGACAAACGAAAAGGCCGCCCGTTCAAGGGCGGCCTTTTTGTTTTGCGCATGTCCGTCACGCTATAAACGGACGTGGAGGTGCCATGTCGAAGCTTTCGCCTGAAGAGATCGAAGCGCTTCTGCTCAGCCTGAAGATTTCTTCCGTCGCGGTGGCCGCGGCGCTGCCTTTTGCGGTGGCGACCGCGCTGATCCTGTCGCGCAGCTTTCGCGGCAAGATCGTTCTGGACGGCATCGTGCAATTGCCGCTGGTGCTGCCGCCCGTGGCGATGGGCTTCATCTTGCTGGTGATCTTCGGCACCCGCGGCGGCTTCGGCGCCTTTCTCAAGGACCAATTCGGTATCGTGCTGGTGTTTCGCTGGACCGGTGCGGTCTTGGCCAGCGCCATCTTCACTTTCCCCTTTCAGGTCCGCGCCATCCGCCTGGCGCTGGAGGCGCGCGACACCGGTCTGGACGAAGCGGCGCGCACCTTGGGGGCGGGCTGGCTCGACCGGCTGGTCAACATCACCCTGCCGCTGGCTCTGCCGGGCCTGGTGGCGGGCGCCATCACCGCTTTTGCGGCGTCGTTGGGGGAATTCGGCGCCATCATTACCTTTGTTTCCAACATTCCCGGCGAAACCCGTACCCTGCCGCTCGCCATCTATACGGCGCTGCAAACCCCGGGCGGCGAGGCTGAAGCGGCACGGCTATCCGCACTTTCCATTGTGCTGGCATTCCTCTTTCTCCTGATGGCGCAGACCATCATGCGGCGCGCCACGGCCAGGCTGGGCTCATGAGCGCGGAGGTCCGCATCCGGCATGTCCAAGGCGATTTCAAATTGGAGGTGGCTTTCACGGCCGCCAGCGGTGGCGTCACCGCTCTGTTCGGGCCATCCGGCGCAGGCAAAACCACCATCGTGCATGCGCTGGCAGGGCTGACCCGGCCTGCCCATGGCCGCATCATTTTGGAAGGCCGCACCGTGCTGGACACGGAGGCGGGCATTTTCGTGCCGCCGGAAAAGCGCCGCATCGGCCTGGTGTTCCAGGATGCCCGCCTCTTTCCCCATATGAGCGTGGAGAAAAATCTTCTGTTCGGTTGGCGGCGCCGCGAAGATCGCGCCACGCCCGATGAAATCGGCCGCATCATCGCGCTTCTGGGGCTGGAACATCTCCTCCCCCGTGCGCCCAAACATTTGTCGGGCGGCGAGAAGAGCCGCGTGGCACTGGGCCGGGCGCTTTTGTCCTCTCCCGATATCCTGTTGCTGGACGAGCCTCTGGCCAGTCTGGACGCCGCCCGCCGGGCCGAGATCCTGCCTTGGCTGGAACGGCTGCGCGACATCGCCCGCATGCCGATTTTCTATGTCAGCCACGCGCTGGAGGAAGTGGCGCGACTGGCGGATCGTGTCGTTCTTCTGGAAGAGGGGCATGTCAGAGCCGAAGGCAGCGTGTTCGAGCTTCTGGCCGGACTTGGGGTCGAAAAGCCTCTTGGAGCCGTGCTGGAAACCACCGTGGAAGAGCGGGAGGGCGGTTTGACGGCGCTCACTTTCGACGGCGGCCGATTGCTGGTGGCGGAAAAGCGCAGGCTGGGAGAAAGAGTGCGGGTTCGCATCGGAGCTGATGAAATCCTGATCGCGCGCGAAAGACCCGTGGCGATCAGCGCCAACAATGTCCTGCCTGTGGTGATTTCCGCAATCCATGCGCAAGGCGCGCTCGCGGAGGTCGAGATGCGCTCTGGCGCTGCGCGGCTGGTGGCCCGCGTCACGGGGGCATCGGTTCAGCGGTTGGCGCTTGTGCCCGGCATGTCCGTCTTTGCTGTGATCAAGGCAGTGGTTGTCGAAGGCGCTCCGGTTTAGGCCTAGAGCGGTCCCTTGAACACCAGTTTCTTCGACAGCGTGAAATTGAAGACCAAGCCTGCCAGCACACCTACGACCAGTGCGACATAGAGATTGTTGAGCGGCGGCGGCGCAAACCGCACCAGGGTCGAATAAAGCCCCACATTCACCAGACCGCCCACCGCATTGGCCGCCAGGAAGCGCAGCCATTCCCGGGCGGCGCCGAGAAGCCCTTTGGCGCGGGTCTGGCGGAAGGTGAAATAGCGGTTGCCCGTCCAAGTGAAGGTCGCGGCACAAAGCCAGGACACGATACGGCCTGAATAAGGATCGAGTCCCAGGCGATGAGTCATCAGCCAAAGCACGCCCGCATCCACCGGCATGCCCAGGGCGCCGATGATCGCGAAGCGAAGAATGGAAAGGCGGGCCAGCGACCGTGTCCAGCTCACGGCTGGTCCGAACCCAGCTGAGGCGGTTCCATGTCGAATTCCTGGGGTCCGGGGAAGGCCAGGTAGGACATGCGCTTCAACTCCCAGCGGCCGCGCGTCACCGTGTCCAGGATCAGGCCGCAAGTGAGCGATAGGAAGGCCAGAAGCATAAGTCCGGTGGCCAGCACCGCCGTGGGCAGGCGCGGTACTTGGCCAGTCTTCAAGAACTCGGCCACCACCGGCGTGCCGATCAGAAGCGAAATGGCGGCCAGCAGGAAAAAGAAGAAGGAAAAGAAAATCAGGGGCCGTTCCTCGCGCACCAGATAGCCGATAGTCGAAAGAATGCGGAACCCATCGCGCCAGGTGTTGAGCTTGGAGACCGATCCCAGCGGCCGCTCTTTGTAGCGCGTGTCCATTTCGATCATCGGCATCATCAGGCGCACGGCATGAATGGTGAGTTCGGTCTCGATGCCAAAACCCTGAGCGGTGAGCGGGAAGGATTTGACAAAGCGACGTGAGAAGACGCGGTAGCCCGACAGCATGTCGCCGAGCCTGACATTGAACAGGCCGGCGGCCAGGCCGGTCAGAAGCCGGTTGCCCATCACATGGCCCGGGCGATAGGCGGCAGCGTCTGTGTGAACGCGCCGCGCCGTCAGGATGTCCGCGCCTGCGGCGACCAACCCCGCCACCATGCGTGGCGCCGCGCCCGCGTCATAGGTGTCGTCGCCATCCACCAGCACATAGAGATCGGCTTCGATGTCGGCGAACATGCGGCGCACGACATTGCCTTTGCCCTGCCGCTGCTCGCCGCGTACGACAGCGCCAGCCTCGCGGGCCCGGGCCACCGTCTGATCACGGGAATTGTTGTCATAGACATAGATCGTGGCGTCCGGCAGCACGTCACGGAAGTCGCGCACCACTTTGGCGATGGCGGTTTCTTCATTGTAACAGGGCACCAGCACGGCAATGCGCGGAATCATGTTTTTCCCGATACCGGGCACCATTGATACGTGCCCGTGATATTGGTGTCGAATTGCTGGCATTCCGTCCAGCGTATGGCAAGGCCATAACCGGCCAGTGCGTCGCGGGCCCGCCCCATATCGGTGGCATCCGACATCAGATAAACATCGCCGCCGTTCCGCAACTGGGCCGTCACACGCGCGTGCATCTCACGCGTCAGCTGGGTGCCGTCCTTGGGCTGCACCATCCAGCCATCGATTCTCAAAATGGGAATCTGATGCGGCAGGGACGGCGCGATGAAGCCCATGGGCGCATCGCCCGTCATCACCACCAAGGTGCGGTCGGGGCGAGGGATGGGCGGCAGCGCCACTTTGATGTAGGGATCCTCCAGAGGGGCGCGTTCCAGGAAATCACTGCGGGCGGTGACCAGAATGGCGAAACAGAGCGCCGCCAGGGTGAGATAGCGCGCCCGCCGCGTCCAGGGGAAAAGACCGATCGCGGCCACGATCAAGGTGGGGGCCAGCATCTCCAGCAGGACGATGTAACGGTAGATGGCGAAGAAGCGCAGCCAGATGAAATAGGACGCAGCCGCAAAAGCGAAGATGAGAAGCGTTACCCGCTTGTCCATCACGCTGTCGCTGCTTTCGCGCCGAAAGAGCCAAATGACGATGGCCGGTATGACGGTGAGATAGGCGATCAACACGCGAATGTCCTGAAAGCCCAAATCATCGGCCACATGCCAATCGATCGAGAACAGGAACGGGAACAGAAGCTGGCGCCAGAAATGGAAGGGAATGAACCGCATGTCGCGATAAGGTGAATTCAGCGCCAGCGGTGAATGCCAATAATCGTTGAAATAGGGAAAGAGCGGATTGCCAGTCATCGCCTTGATATGCAGCATCCACCAGGCGCTGAAGAGTGCGACGCCGACAACGCCCGCGATGCCGCCCGCCAGGAGCCGTGTGGCTTGCTGCTTCAAGCTGCCGCCCAGCGCCACCAGCGTGGCGGCGAAGCCCACGCAGAACGGCATCTCCGGCAATTTCAGGCCCATGGCCATGCCGGCGATCAGCCCGGCCAGTCCCGCGATGCCGGCGGCTTGCCATGGCGGCCCCGCGCTGAGCCGCTGGCGATTGAGAACCAGGATCGCCAACCCCGTGAGCGCGAACACGCTCATCACATTGTCGTAATAGGTGGTGCCGAACATGGATAGGGTAAGCGCACCGGTCTGCCCCAGCAGCGCCAGCGCGCCCGCGCCGATCTCGCGATCGGGAATGCGCAAACCTTCGCGTGCGATCAAATAGAGTGGCACCACATTGGCGCCTTGGGCCGCGCCCAGCGCCGCCAACGCGATCCAGGCATGGGTGTGGGTGGCCAGCAGATAGAAAGGAATATCGAGGAACGGATTGTAGTAACTCGCCTGATGGGCGACGACCACATCCAGCGCCTCGCGGTGATTGAGGAAGGCGTAGGGCGCGTACCAGTGATAGTTGCGGAAATCCCAGCTGGTGTCTTTGCCTAGCACGATCACAAAGGCGGCCCAGAACAAGACCGTGACGATCAGGAACGCCAGTTCCGGGGCCGACAGCAGGTGGGGACGGGTTTGGTCGAAAGCCGGGGCGCGCGACGGTGGCGTCATGGGGCGGTTTTCGGCCTAGCTTGGATTTCAAGGGTTTCTAGCGCGGGTCCTACCCGTACGAAAGGTCCGCCCGGTTGCAGCGCCCTGGGGCGGCTTTGCCCGGGACTCAGGCTTCGTCAGGCTCGACGATGATATTGCGCAGGAATTGCAGGGTGCAGGCGCGCCAGGAATGGGCTTCGGCGAAGCTCCTGGGCGTCACCGGACCAGGGCGGCGGGCGATTTCCAGCGCCGCCAGGCAGGCTTTGTGGAGGTCTTCGTCCAGGGCCGCCACGGCAGTGCCCCCCACCACGTCCAATGGCCCCTGGACCGGATAGGCCGCCACGGCCAGTCCGCACGCCAGGGCCTCCAGCAGCACCAGCCCGAATGTGTCGGTCCGGCTGGGGAACACGAAAACAGTGCTTGCTGCATAGGCCCGGACCAGGGCCTCGCCCGACAACGCGCCCAGGAAGCGGACTTGCGGGTATTTGGCTTCCAGACGATCCCGCGCCGGGCCGTCGCCCACCACCACCTTGGTGCCAGGCAGGTCGAGGGACAGGAAAGCTTCGATATTCTTTTCCACCGCGACCCGGCCGACATAAAGCCAGACCGGTGCCTCATAAGGCAGATGCGCGTCCGGTATGGGATGGAAATGGTCCACATCCACGCCGCGCGACCAGATGCGCAGATTGGCGAAGCCATGCGCCGCCATTTCTCGTCTCAGACTCTCCGTCGCCACCATCATGGCGGTGGCGGGCCCATGGAACCAGCGCAGCCAGCGATAGACCAGAGATTCCGGAATGAGCGGAAACCGCGCCCGGACATATTCGGGAAAGCGGGTGTGGAAAGAGGTGGAGAAGGCGATGGCATGCTTGAGGCAAATGGCGCGCGCGCTCATGCCCAGCGTGCCTTCGGTGGCGATGTGCACGGCGTCCGGTGCGAAATCGCGAATTTCCTGCTCCAGCCGGGTACGGGGAAAGAGCGCCAGCCGGATTTCGGGATAGGTGGGAAGGCCCACCGTGAAGCGGCCTTCGGGCGTGGCATAGCGCACGGTGTGGCCCAGCGCCGAAAGGTCTTCTCCCAAGACTTCCAGCGTGCGAACCACGCCATTGACCTGGGGCCTCCAGGCATCGGTGACGATGAGGATTTTCAAATGGGCAGCCACGCCGGGGATCGGTCCCGGCACCAGGCGCCTGGTCCTACGCGGGAATAAGCGCCGGTACAGCCGCTTCGGCTGGGACTTCGGTCGGGGTTCTCTGAACGGGAGTGGTCCAGCGAAGAATCTCCAGATTTCCGCAGGCATCTTCGACAAGGGCGCTGCAGCTTTCAACCCAGTCTCCGTCGTTGAGGTAAAGCACGCCGCCGATGCG
>Ga0105240_10010953_pt1 | contig 12704 bp, 10 predicted proteins | sample KBSC54metaG_FD_80426 | JGI IMG/M metagenome (GOLD analysis project Ga0105240, IMG submission 80426) | Corn rhizosphere microbial communities from Kellogg Biological Station, Michigan, USA - KBS C5-4 metaG | ecosystem: Host-associated > Plants > Roots > Rhizosphere > Soil | place: Michigan, USA... | reverse complement strand
TCAAGAAGGATGTGTCGTTGACCGATGTCGAGGAACTGCTCGCCAACGACAACGCGTGGGTGAAAGTGGTTGCGAACACGCGCGAAGCGACGATCAAGGGACTTACGCCGGTCGCGGTGACGGGCACGTTGGATATCGCGGTGGGCCGTATCCGCAAACTGGCTATGGGTCCGGAGTATCTCGGCGTATTCACCATCGGCGACCAGCTGCTGTGGGGCGCGGCCGAACCGTTGCGCCGCATGCTGCGCATCCTGCTCGACGCGTGATCGCCTCACTGCTCGCGCAAAGCCCGTGACATCAACGGTTACAGGCCGTTGTCGCGTCACAACATGGAAGCGGATGCAACCATGGTCGAATAGAGCGCTCCGAAGTTAAAAGGTGTCTCAGCTTGTCAGCCTAAGACATTGATGTTATGGTCCTTTTAGCAAATTCAGCGTCGAGGCTTTTGTTCGCATGATGAGAAAAAAATCGCCTGCAGACCGAGCGATGGGGACGCCAAAATCGATCGAGAAGCCGCAGTGGCGCGCAACCGCTCTGGCTTTGGCCACGGCGGCACTGCTCGGGGTCTCGACCGGTGCCAGCGCCCTCGCCTTGGGTCCCGTGACGGTCCAGTCGGCCCTCGGCGAGCCGCTGCGGGCGGAAATCGACGTTCCGGAAATCACCCCCGACGAAGTTGGCAGCCTGCGCGCCAACATAGCGTCGCCCGCCGAATTTCGCACGGCGGGGCTTGAATACAACTCAGCGCTCACTGCGGTCAAGATCACGCTCGAGCGCCGCCCCAACGGCCGCTACTTCCTGCGTTTGGCCAGCGACCGCGCTATCACCGATCCGTTCGTGGACCTGATGCTGGAAACCAGCTGGGCCTCCGGACGCATCATGCGTGACTACACGATGTTGTTCGACCCGCCGAACATGCGGCAGCGAACGCCGCTGTCGGCCCAAACGTCGCCTGTCGCACCGGCCCCAGGAGTGGCAGCGGCGCCTGCGCCAGCGGCACCGCCGGCCACGCGCACCCCGGCGGCGCCCGCCTCGGCGGGTGCAACAACCGGCCCGGTTGCTTCGCGTCCGGCCGCAGCGGCCAGCAAACCGGCGGGGGATGGAAAACAAGTCACGGTTCAAAGCGGAGACACCGCCGGGAAGATCGCGAGTGCCAACAAGCCCGCGAACATTTCGCTCGACCAGATGCTGGTCGCGATGTTGCGTGCGAACCCGGACGCTTTCATCGGCGGCAATGTGAACCGCCTGAAGGCCGGTGCCGTGCTGGATCTTCCCTCTGCGGAGCAAGCCGAGCAGACCCCGTCCTCAGAGGCCCGTCGCACAGTGGTGGCCCAGAGCCGGGACTTCAACGAATTCCGGCGCCGCCTGGCCGAGGGCACACCCGCCACGCGGATCAGCCCGGCCGAGCGCCAGGCCAGCGGCAAGGTTCAGGCCCAGGTCGAGGACAAGAAACCTGGCGCTGCCGCACCTGACAAGCTGACGCTGTCCAAGGGGGCGATTCAAGGCAAGGGGAACGCGGACCAGATCGCGCGCGAGCGTGCCGCGCAGGACTCAGCCACTCGACTGGCGGAGTTGAACAAGAACATCGCCGATCTCAACAAGCTCGGCACAGCGACCAGCGCAGCGCCGTCGGGCACAACCAGCGCCGCTAAACCCGGCATCGCCGTGCCGGTCGGCACAGCCAGCGCCGCCAAAGCCGCGGCAGCCGGAGCATCCGCGCCCACGGCAGCTGCCTCAGCATCGAAAGTGGCAGCGCCGATCGTACCTGCGCCCGTTGCTGCCGCGCCTGTCGCCGCTTCAGCCTCCGCACCCGGCACGGCTGCTTCGGCGTCAGGCATGGCTGCGTCCGCACCGGTTGCTGTGGTCGCGAGCGCATCAAGCGAGTCGCCTGCCTCCGCACCCGCCGCAGCAGCCAGCGCGGCGGCACCGTTGGCCGCCGCAGCCAGTGCACCAAAGGCCGCGAGCTCGTCGGCAGCGGCGCCCAAGGCTGCGGCATCTGCGGCGAAACCGCGCGCGGGATCGCCCCCGGTTGAAACCAGTTTCATCGACGACATGCTGGACAACCCGATCGTCCCCGCCACTTTGGGCGGCGTCCTGGCGTTGCTGCTCGGATTCGGCTTTTATCGCGCCCAGCAGCGTAAGAAATCGGCGCAGGTCGACAGCTCCTTCCTGGAGAGCCGGCTGCAGCCCGACTCGTTCTTCGGTGCCAGCGGCGGCCAACGGATCGACACGAACGAAGGCGGCGCAACCGGCTCGTCGATGGTGTATTCGCCCAGCCAGTTGGACGCGGCCGGCGATGTCGACCCCGTGGCCGAAGCCGACGTGTATCTCGCCTATGGACGCGATTTGCAGGCCGAGGAGATTCTCAAGGAAGCGATGCGCACGAATCCGCAACGCGTCGCGATCCATAGCAAGCTGCTCGAGATCTATTCGAAACGTCGTGACGCCAAGGCATTCGAGCTTGTCTCCAACGAAGCTTTCAAGCTGACGCGTGGCGAAGGTCCGGAATGGGAACACATCTGCGAGCTCGGCCAGGAATTGGACCCGTCCAATGCCTTGTATCGACCTGGCGGGCAGCCCACGAGCGGCAGTGCGGCCGCGCCCGCCGCTGCCGCGTCCGGGTTCACCAGCACGCAGGCGACCCAACCGGTGTTGGCCGCGGCGCCGGCGAGCGATATCGACCTCGACCTCGACTTTTCGCTCGGCGATGACGAGCCGGCCGCGCCGCCTGTTCGCGCCAATCCTGCGCCGGTCGCCACCGCAGATGTGCCCGCGTCGCAGCCGATGCCCAGCCTCGACATGGATTTCGGCGCGGTTGAGCCGGCGCCGGCAAGGGCAGCTCCGATGGCTCCTGCGCACGCCGAAGCGCCCGCTGCCGACGTGCCCGACCTTATCCTCGACGAAGCGCCCTCCGCCGTGAATGCATCCCTGGCAAGCACTGCGCCCGCGCCCGCAGCCGACCCCGGCATGATCGAATTCGATCTGGGCGCGCTATCGCTTGACCTGGACGCGCCGGCTAAGGCAGCCGCGCCCGCCGCCAAGGCGCCCGCGGGCGCGGCCGTTACGCCGCAGCGAGACGAGGCGGGAAGCACCGGCGGCTTCGAGGACAGCGGCGACAGCAGCGACCCGCTCGCCACCAAGCTCGCGTTGGCCGAGGAGTTCAATGCGATTGGCGATCCCGACGGTGCGCGAAGCCTGGCGCAGGAAGTTCTTGCCGAAGCCTCCGGCGACCTCAAGAGCCGCGCCCAGCGCTTGCTCGCGGAAATCAGCTGACGCGGTTTCCGCTCTCCGTGCGGGTCATTTGAAAGCCTGGCGATGAGGCTGGCGCTGGGCATCAGCTACCACGGGCAAGCGTACGAAGGCTGGCAGAGCCAGCCGTCCGGCCGCACGGTGCAAGACCAGCTGGAGAACGCCCTCGCTCAATTCGCAGCCCAGCCGGTCTCGACCGTTTGCGCCGGGCGCACGGACGCGGGCGTGCATGCGCTGATGCAAGTAGTCCATTTCGACACTGCGCTTGAGCGCGAAGAGTTCTCCTGGATTCGTGGCACCAACCGATTTCTTCCAATGGACATCGCGGTCCAGTGGGCCAAGGCAGTGCCCGATGCGTTTCACTCCCGAGCCAACGCAGTCGCCCGCCGCTATGCGTACGTTGTACTGGAGTCACCGGTGCGGCCCAGTGTGGATGCGGGTCGCGTGGGATGGGTGTTTCGGCCATTGGATGAGGACGCGATGCGCGAAGCGGCGTCGCTGCTGGTCGGCCAGCACGACTTCACATCGTTTCGTGCAGCGGGCTGCCAGGCGCGCACGCCGGTGAAGACCATCGCCGCCATCGGCATCTCCCGGCGGGGCGCTTACTGGCGCTTCGACTTCGAGGCCGACGCCTTCCTGCACCACATGATCCGCAACATCATGGGCTGCCTGCTGGTGATCGGTCAGGGCCAGGAGCCTGCCCGATGGATGGGCCAGGTGCTGGCGGCTCGGGACCGAGACGCGGCCGCGCCGACCTTCTCGCCGGCCGGCCTGTACTTCGTCGGGCCCGTGTACGGTTCGCAGTGGAACTTGCCTGCCCGCACCCCTGCGTATGATTGGCTCCCATGACATCCGCGCAGCGCGGCAACCCGCTGAATCACCGCACCCGCATCAAGATCTGCGGCCTGACACGCGAGCAGGACGTGGACGCGGCCGTCGCCGCGGGTGCCGACGCGGTCGGCTTCGTGTTATGGGGCAAGAGCCCGCGGTTCGTCACACCGGCTCGTGCCGCCGAATTGGCCAAGCGGCTGCCTCCTTTCGTCACGCCCGTGTTGCTGTTCGTGAACGAAGCGCCGGCCAACGTGCTGGCCGCTTGCGAGCAGGTGCCAGGCTGCACAGTGCAGTTCCATGGCGATGAGTCGCCGCAGGCGTGCCTCGAGTCCACCGGTGGCGGCAAGCGAGCGTTCATGCGGGCGGCCAGGATTCCCTTGGACGCCGGTTCCTTCGACTTGCTAAAATTCACTTCCGATCACGCGGCCGCTCAGGCGATCCTGCTCGACGCCCATGTCGAGGGCTACGGCGGGGCCGGGAAAGCATTCAATTGGTCACTTCTTCCACCAAGCGTCAACGCTCACCTCGTCTTGTCTGGTGGATTGACGCCTGCAAACGTGACCGATGGCATCTTGCAAGTCAGGCCGCGCTGTAAGACGCTGGCCGTCGATGTGAGCTCCGGGGTCGAGCTGTCGGACTCGCGAGGGGGCACCCTCAAGGGCATCAAGGACCCGGAAAAGATCAATCGGTTCGTCGCGGCCGTGCGTGCCGCCGACGCCCAACTTGCCTGAACAACATGCCTTCCTACCAGCAACCCGATGCCAAGGGTCATTTCGGAATCTACGGCGGCAGCTTCGCCAGCGAAACGTTGACGCACGCGATCAATGAACTGCGTGACGCTTACGCCAAGTACCAGCACGATCCCGGGTTCCTTGCGGAATTCCATTACGAGCTGAAGCACTTCGTCGGCCGGCCTTCGCCCGTGTACCACGCCGCGCGCATGAGCCGCGAACAAGGCGGCGCGCAGATCTACCTCAAACGCGAAGACCTCAATCACACCGGCGCGCACAAGATCAACAACGTGATCGGGCAGGCGATGCTCGCGCGCCGCATGGGCAAGCCCCGCATCATCGCGGAAACCGGCGCGGGACAGCACGGCGTGGCCACGGCGACGATCTGCGCCCGTTACGGACTTGAATGCATCGTGTACATGGGCAGCGAGGATGTGAAGCGCCAGAGCCCGAACGTCTATCGCATGAATCTGCTCGGCGCCACCGTCATTCCCGTGGAATCGGGCAGCAAGACGCTGAAAGACGCGCTCAACGAAGCGATGCGTGACTGGGTCACCAACGTCGAGAACACGTTCTACATCATCGGCACCGTTGCCGGTCCGCATCCTTATCCGATGATGGTGCGGGATTTCCAAAGCGTGATCGGCAAGGAGTGCCTGCAGCAGATGCCCGAGCTCGCGGGTGGTCAGCCCGATGTGGTGATCGCGTGCGTGGGCGGCGGCAGCAATGCGATGGGCATCTTCCATCCCTACATCTCGCATGAGAAGACGCGCCTGATCGGTGTAGAGGCCGCCGGAGAGGGCCTGGACAGCGGCAAACATTCCGCGTCGCTGCAACGCGGCAGCCCCGGCGTCCTGCATGGCAATCGCACCTACATCCTGCAGGACGAGAACGGCCAGATCACCGAAACGCACAGTATCAGCGCCGGCCTGGATTACCCGGGCGTTGGCCCCGAGCATGCCTGGCTGAAGGACATCGGCCGTGCGCAGTACGTGGGCATCACCGATGCCGAAGCCTTGTCGGCGTTTCATTACCTGTGCCGCACCGAAGGCATCATCCCCGCCCTGGAATCTGCTCACGCGGTTGCGTACGCGATGAAGCTGGCCGCGACGATGAAATCCGACCAGAAGATCCTGGTGAACCTTTCCGGGCGCGGCGACAAGGACATCGGTACCGTGGCCGATCTGGCCGGCGTTGACTTCTACGATCGACCTTCGATGCGTGGCCTGCAGGTCAAAGGCGGCAAAGCATGAGCCCCCACGCTCACATTCGTTCGCTGCCCCCCCAAGGGGGCGCGGGTCTCCCTAGAGGCGGCTCGTCGGGAGACCCCATGAGCCGCATCGAAGCCACGTTCGCGAACCTGAAGAAGCAAGGGCGCAAGGCGCTCATCCCCTATGTCACCGCCGGATTTCCGTTCGCCGACGTCACGCCGGAATTGATGCACGGCATGGTGAGTGCCGGTGCCGACGTGATCGAGCTCGGTGTTCCCTTCTCGGATCCGATGGCAGACGGGCCCGTGGTCCAGAAGGCTGGAGAGCAGGCTTTGCGGCTCGGCATTGGCATGAGTCAGGTGTTGGCGATGGTACGTTCCTTCCGCACGCGTGACGCCAAGACTCCCGTGGTGCTCATGGGCTACGCGAATCCGGTCGAGCGATATGACTTGCTGCATGGCAAGGACAGCTTCATTCGCGATGCGGCGCAGGCGGGCGTCGACGGCATCCTGGTCGTGGACTACCCCCCCGAGGAATGCGAAGAATTCGCGGCCAAGCTCAAGGCCCGTGGCCTGGACCTCATCTTCCTGCTGGCGCCCACCTCCACTCCCGAGCGCATGCGACAGGTGGCGCGCATCGCCAGCGGGTATGTCTATTACGTCTCACTCAAGGGCGTGACGGGCGCGGGCCACCTGGACACTGGCGCAGTTGAGCAGATGCTGCCGCGCATCCGCGAGCACGTGCACATTCCCATCGGCGTCGGTTTCGGTATTCGCGATGCGGCCACTGCCAAGGCGATCGGCGAGGTGGCCGATGCGGTAGTGATCGGCAGCAAGATCATCCAGCTGATCGACGGCCAGGCGCGCCACGCGGTGGTGCCTGCCGTGAGCAGCTTCCTGCGCGAAATCCGTGCGGCCCTGGACGCATAATCACCAATCAAGGACCTGACTGCCCATGAGCTGGCTCGAAAAACTTCTGCCTCCCAAGATCCAGCGGACCGACCCGGCGGATCGGCACCAGGTGCCCGAAGGACTGTGGGTCAAGTGCCCCAGCTGCGAAACGGTTTTGTACAAAACCGATCTCGAGCAGAACCAGAACGTCTGCCCCACTTGCAGCCATCACCATCGCATCGGCGCGCGGGCTCGGCTCAATGGCTTCCTCGATGCCGAGGGCCGCTATGAAATCGGCCAGGAAGTGTTGCCGGTGGACGCGTTGAAATTCAAGGACAGCCGCCGCTATCCCGAACGCCTGAAAGAAGCCTTGGAGAACACCGGCGAGACCGATGCGCTTGTCGTCATGGGAGGCGCGGTGCACAGCATCAGCATCGTCGCGGCTGCGTTCGAATTCGACTTCATGGGCGGCAGCATGGGAAGCGTGGTGGGCGAGCGCTTCGTGCGTGGCGTGGAATCCGCCGTCGAGCAGAAGGTGCCGTTCGTTTGCTTCACCGCCACCGGCGGCGCACGCATGCAGGAAGGCCTGCTGTCGCTGATGCAGATGGCCAAGACCAACGCCGCGCTCACACGCCTGGCCAAGAAGAACTTGCCGTACATCAGCGTGCTCACCGATCCCACGATGGGCGGCGTGAGCGCCGGATTTGCGTTCGTCGGCGACATCGTGATTGCCGAGCCAAAGGCACTGATCGGCTTTGCCGGCCCGCGAGTCATCGAGTCCACGGTGCGCGTGACGCTGCCCGAGGGATTCCAGCGCGCGGAATTCCTGCAGCAAAAAGGCGCCGTCGATTTCATCTGCGATCGGCGTGAGCTGCGAACCACCGTCGCGCACGCGCTCGCCATGCTTCAGCGCCAGCCCGCCGACGCCGTGGCTTGATGGATCAGGCGATGACCGCCGCCTGCAGGTAGGCCAGCACAATTGCCGCGATCTGCAGCGCCACCAGAAACGCCAGGGGCGACAGGTCGATTCCGCCCACCAGCGGGATCAGCTTGCGCCAAGGACGCAGCAATGGCATGCATAGGCGATCGATGATGTCGGTGATCGGCGAATCGGCGCGCACCCAAGACAGGATCGCGTAGACGATTACCAATCCGGTGAGCCCTGAAATCACCAGCCGCAGCACGCCGAATAGCGCCAGCAGCGGCAGCAGCGAAGCCCCTCTGGAGCGGCCCAGCAAGAGCCATAACAGCCCGAATTGCGCCAGCTCCACCAGATAGACCGCCACCAGGCTGGCCGTGTCCCAGCGCCGAATCGAGGGCAGCACCTTGCGCAAGGGCAGGATCAGCCAGTCAGTGAGTGCAAACACAAAGCGGCCGACCGGGTTGCCGAACGGGACGCGCTGGTACTGCATGTACAAGCGAAGCAGGCAGGCGCCGCCGAGCAGGCCAGCGGCAACATCCAGCAAGAATGAAATGATTTGGTAGGCCATAGCCGCCTGGAAGTGGGGTCGTGGGATGATAGCGGCCAGGAACGTGAATCCGATGTCTGCCCTCACCTTGCAGTCGTTGCCGCTGTTCCCCCTGGGTGCGGTGCTGTTCCCCGGGGGCGTGATGCAGCTGCGCGTATTCGAGGTGCGCTACCTGGACATGATCGGCCGCTGCCACAAGGCCGGCGCGCCCTTCGGCGTGGTTTTGCTGACCCAAGGCAGTGAAGTGCGGCAACCCGGCGGCAAGGAAGCCTTTTCCGCGGTGGGCACGCTCGCCACGATCGACGATCTCGAAAATCCGCGCCCCGGCCTGATGATGATCCGCGCCAGCGGCGCCCAGCGCTTTCGCATCACATCCAGCGACCAGCTGAAGCACGGACTGTGGATCGCGGACGTCGAGCGCATGCCGCCGGATATGTCGGTCGCCATTCCCGATGACCTGAAACTCACTGCGACGGCGCTTGGCAAGCTGATCGCGTCCTTGCAGGAGAAATCAGACGCGCCGGGTCGGATGCCCTTGCAGGGTCCTTGGCGGCTCGATGATTGCGGCTGGGTGGCCAACCGCTGGTGCGAGTTGCTGCCCTTGCCGATGCAGCTCAAGCAACGCCTGATGGAACTGGACAACCCGCTGGTTCGGCTCGAATTGGTCAGCGACGTGCTGGCCCGCACCGGTATCGCCGGCTAGCGCGATGCGTATTCCGGCACCTGCGCCCGCAACCACTGGCGCACCGCTTCGCTCGAAGGCGCGGCGCCGGCATCGGCAATCCAACGCATGACCACCTCGACCTGCGGCATCTCGCTGGAGGTCTTTGCGACGCGCAGCTTCGGGTGCGGCGTGGGTTCGGTGGTTTCATCGTTCGCGAGTAATTCCTCGTAGAGTTTTTCGCCCGGCCTCAAGCCCGTGTACGTGATGGGAATCTCCTGCTCGGTCTTGCCGGAAAGGCGGATCAGCATCCGCGCGAGCTCGACGATCTTCACCGGCTCGCCCATGTCCAGCACGAAGATCTGGCCTGAGCGTCCCATCAACCCCGCCTGCATCACCAGTTGCGCCGCTTCCGCAATGGTCATGAAGTAGCGCACGATTTCAGGATGCGTCACGGTGACCGGCCCGCCGCGCGCGATCTGCGCCGTGAAGAGGGGAACGACGGAGCCGCTGGAGCCCAGCACATTGCCGAATCGAACCGACACGTACTGCGTCTGCGGATACTCGGCGGCAACCGCCTGCACGACGAGCTCGGCGAGGCGCTTGCTCGCGCCCATCACGTTGGTCGGATTCACCGCCTTGTCGGTCGCGATCATCACGAAGCGTCGTGCGCCGCATTCGCCGGCCACGCGCGCAGCATTCAAGGTGCCCATCACGTTGGTGCGCAAGGCCTCGACCTCGTTGAGTTCCTCCATCAACGGCACATGCTTGTACGCGGCGGCATGGAACACGACGGCGGGCCGGTGCTTGTGCGCGATCGCCAGCAATCGCTCGCGCTCGCGAACGTTGGCCGTGTAGTAACAGGCCTGCATTTGCGGATTCGCTTCGCGCAGCTCCTGCTCGAGCTGGTACACGCCGAATTCGGAAACATCGACGCAGACCAGGCGTGCGACGCCGAAGCGCGCAACCTGGCGGCACAACTCCGAGCCGATGGAGCCCCCTGCACCGGTGACAAGCACCGTCTGGCCGGACAGCAAATCGGACAGCCCGGCCTCATCCAGCTGGACTGGCGTGCGCCCGAGCAGGTCTTCCAGTTCGATGCGGCGCGGCCCGGTGCTTTCCGTTTTGAGCCACTCGTCGGGGCGCGGCATCGTGAGCAAAGGCACTCGCGATCCGACTGCGCTCATCAGCGCTTCGCGCCGCTCGCTCGAACCCGGCGGGCTGGCGATCAGCGCGGCATCGGCCTGCTCGGCGTCACAAATTTCGGAGATCGCGCGAGTTTGACCCAGCACGCGCACGTTCTGTATCGAGCGCCCGACTTCGGCGGCCGCGGGCGAGACGATGCCGACGGGTTGCCATTGCTGGGAGCCCTTCAGTGCTCGCAGCGCATCCGCCGCATCCTGAAGATATCCGACGATCAGCAAGCGGCGGCCCACGGCCTGCCCTGATGCGCGACGCTCGATGAATGTGCGCCAGCCGGCCCGCGCCGCGCCCAGCAGGAGCAACGCGATCAAGGGCTGCAACAGCAGCACGGAGCGGGGGAACGAAGGCAATCGCAACATCAGCACAATGGCTGCCGTGATCAGCCCGCCCAGTGCGATGCCTCCTGCGAGCTGGCGCAGTTCCGGCAACCCGATATAGCTCCACACCTGCCGGTACACGCCCGCCAGCAGCATGCCGCCCGCGTACCCCAGCACGCTCCACGGCGCCGCCTGCTGCGCCAGCAGCATGAACTCGTCGGGCACCTCGAAATTGAAACGCAGCCAGAAAGCAGCCCACCCGGCGGCCAGCACCAGGGCCAGGTCGGTGGCCAACAGCAGCAGCGTGGTCCTAGGCAGGCGCACGCCGCCCCTTTGCCAACGCCAGGGCTCGCTGCAGCTGCTCGATCACTCGATCCTGCTGCAGCTCAGTGAGGTTCGAGCCGGATGGCAGGCAGATTCCGGAATCGAACAGATTGCCTGACACGTCGACGGTGCCATTGGTGAAATAAGGTGCGCCGCGGAACAAGGGCTGCTGGTGCATCGGCTTCCAGACCGGCCGCGCTTCGATCGAATGCCGCTCCAGCGCGCGCAGCACGAGGTCGCGCCGCGATGCCGCATCGGCGCCATTCAGCGTGAAGCAAGTCAGCCAACGCGTGGACCGATAGCCGCCCGGTTCGGGCATCCACTCCAGTTCCCTCTCTCCGGCGAGTGCCTGGCGATAACGCTCGAAAACTTTCCTGCGCTGTTGCACGCGCTGTTCGAGCACGCGCAATTGCCCGCGGCCAATGCCCGCTAGCACATTGCTCATTCGGTAATTGAATCCAGCCTCGGCATGTTCGTAATGCGCCGCGGGCTCGCGCGCTTGGGTCGCCAGCTTGCGAGCGCGCTCCATCAGCGCGGCGTCCTGCGCAACGAGCATGCCTCCGCCGGAGGTGGTGATGATCTTGTTGCCGTTGAAGGAGTACACGCCGACGTCGCCGAAACTGCCGCTGGAGCGGCCTTTGTACAAGGCCCCCAGCGATTCGGCAGCATCTTCCAGCACCGGCACGCCGTATCGCTGGCACAGCGGCAGGATCGCGTCCATATCGGCGCTCTGCCCATAGAGATTCACCACGATCACGCAGCGCGGCAGGCGGCCTTCGCGCTGCGCCCAATCGAACGCGCGCTCCAGCGCCGCGGCCGACATGTTCCAGGTCTGCGGGTCCGAGTCGATGAAGACCGGCTTCGCGCCGCAATACAGGATCGGGTTGCAACTGGCCACGAATGTGAGCGACGAACAAAATACGGTGTCCCCGGGCTGCACGCCCAGCAACAGCAGCCCGAGATGAATGGCCGCCGTGCCCGAGCTCACCGCGGCTGCATGAGCGACACCGACGTGCGCCGCCAACTCACGCTCGAATGCATCGACATGCGGGCCCAGCGGGGCGATCCAGTTGGTCTTGAACGCGTCGGCGACAAAAGCCGTTTCTTCTTCGCCCAAGTGCGGCGACGACAACCAGATGCGCTGGGACAGTTCCCGGCTGGTGATCAAATCCACAGGAGCGCCGCGCGTGTCGATCACGGGCACGTGCGAGATGCCGTGTTCGTTGATCAATTTCTGCACTTGCGCAAGCGTTGCCGATTCGCCCACCACCAGCGGCGCTCGGCCCGGCAATTGGGCCACGGTGATCACATCGGGGCTGTGCTGCAGCAGCGCACGCCGAAGATCCCCGTCTGTCACCGTTCGAGCGAGCCTGCCTTGATCGTCCAGTACCAGCAGAACGCCTTGCGCGGCATCATCCATGCGCGCGGCAGCCTCGACCCACGGAAGTGAAAGCGGCACCAGTAGCTTGCGAAATTCTTCGCGGGTCATGTCAGTAGGTGTTGATCTTGTCGAGCAATTCGGCGCTGATCGGCAGGGTCGCGAGCAATTGCACGATTCGCTCGCCCGCGTGGCCGTCGCCATACCGGTTGGCTGGAGAGTAAGGACCATGGGCAAGCGCTTGGCGCAACGCGGCGGCGATGGCTGTCCGGTCGGCAGTGCAATCGAGTGTATTGCGATTTCGCTCGCGCGAGCGCTGCCGTTTGCCGATATTCACTACCGGCGTGCCGAACGACGCTGCCTCGATGATGCCCGAGGACGAGTTGCCGGCAAGGGCTTTCGCGTGGCGCAAAGCCGCCACGTAGAGGGGCCGCGGCAGATGT
>Ga0105240_10010950_pt1 | contig 12706 bp, 9 predicted proteins | sample KBSC54metaG_FD_80426 | JGI IMG/M metagenome (GOLD analysis project Ga0105240, IMG submission 80426) | Corn rhizosphere microbial communities from Kellogg Biological Station, Michigan, USA - KBS C5-4 metaG | ecosystem: Host-associated > Plants > Roots > Rhizosphere > Soil | place: Michigan, USA... | reverse complement strand
TGTTTATCCAGTTTTATGCGGTTACCACTTTCGCTGCTGCTTTGTACATACAAAACTATCCATGTTGAGCGATAATACGATGCAAGCCGCGCAGTTTTCCGGATCACTGCCCTGGCAGTTTCGGCGTTTGACGATATGCAGGCCAAAAACTTTTCGGGTCTAAGCTTTATTTGCTTAGGGATCTCGATATTTATTTTTCGCTCAACATGGTGCGCCACCTCTTTTAATGCCAGCTCTCTTAATTGCAATATTTTATCGGGCTGAAAGAAATTTTGCAGGGCAATGCTTATTTTACTTTTGTCATATATCTTCCCCTCCTTTAGCCTGTCAATAAGTTCATCTGCGGTAAGGTCAATATTTACAATCTCGTCCGTTAACTCCAGCACCTTATCAGGGATGCGTTCTGTAATGGGTATACCGGTTATAGATTCAATCTCCTGGTTCATACTTTCCAGGTGTTGGATGTTTACGGCAGATATAACACTTATCCCGGCATCCAAAATATCAACTACGTCCTGCCAGCGTTTACTATTTTTACTACCCTCAACATTGGTATGCGCAAGTTCGTCCACAATAACTACTTCCGGGTGGCGGTTTAATATAGCTACCAAATCCATTTCCTCCAGTTCCTTCCCCTTGTAAAATACCTTGCGGCGCGGTATTAATGGCAGGCCATCAATCAATGCATGGGTTTCGGCCCGGTTATGGGTTTCTATATAGCCAATTTGAATATCGATTCCGTTTCGTAAAAGTGCATGCGCTTCCTGCAGCATCCGGTAGGTTTTGCCAACGCCGGCGCTCATGCCGATATATATCTTAAACTTACCGTGTCGCGAACGCTTTACCAGTTCAAGAAACTGCCCGACAGATGGTTCTTTATTTTCTTCGCTCATAATTGGTTTTTATACGCGTTGTTATTAACCTTTTAAAGGGGGTGCGAACACCCCCTTTTTTGCACAAGCTTCAATCAAACTAAATTTACAATAAAACGGCTTGTGTTTTTCTTATATGTTGAATGACTGTCCTGCAGGAGACGCGAAGCATCGCGTCTCTACAAATATTTAAAACCCATAAACCGCCGCTAACACAAATTGCGATGCATGGTTGGTTGCCATATCATTGCTATCGGTAAATGATGCGCCAAAATCACTGCTTTTTGTATCAAACCGTACCTCAGGAATAATGGTCAGCGGCCCTGCTTTTATGTTTGATGTTACAGTGATGGCTTTTACATTACCGCCGTTATCTTTTACTTTAAAGTACTCGCCGCGTAAACCGAAGGTTACTATTGGTGATACAGCTATTTGAGGATATAAGGCTACGCCTTCAAAACCACCACCATTGTTTGGAGCCGAGAATGTTGCAGCGTTTACACCCAATTTAAAGGCATTGGTGATTTGATAGGCAGTTGTCAGGTCAAACTCGGTACCAGAATACGAACCTGTTACCATGTTCACATAAGCCGTCCACCCTTTAACTGGTGTTACGGTTAGCTGCGCGCCAAAGGTTGAAACATCGCCACTGCCGGTTTTAGCGACGTTTAGTGACGAGTAGTAATTCCACTGATTGTTAAAGATACCTGCCATTAAGCTTACTTTATCGCTAAATGCATAAGTGGCTTTAAAACCGGCATTCTGAAAAGGGCCGTTGGTGAACAGGTACGATGTTGAATAGTTAAAGTTGCCCACGGGCGATATTACCTCGTAACCAACAAACGTGGCCATATAACCGGCAGTAAGGTTAAATTTATCAGTTACATCATACGACACATACAAATTTTGGATGTGGTAACCGGAAGTTGGGATAGATTGATCGCTGCGGGGACCAAAAGAAAGCTCGCCCACAAAAGCTGCTTTACCTACCTTTTTCTTCAGGGCAAGGTCAATCATACCTATTGATACAGAATTATTCTCGTTTGCAAAGCTGGTTGGGATATTTGAATGGCCCGAAAAATCAGCTTTATAGTAAGTATCTACCGAACCTGAAAATACCAGGGGCGGGTCGGCAACTACTTTGCCGGTATCAATACCATTTGAAGCAGCTTTTACAGTTATTGCTGCAAAAGTAAAAAGCGATATTATTATTAATTTTTTGTTCATGTTAATTTTTTTGTAGAGACACAATTATTTGTGTCTCTGAGATATTTTTTTTTAACGTACCGTCCTCGTTGGAGACCTATCTGCGGGAGACGCGATGCATCGCGTCTCTATAACGTTTATTCCATTGGTGCGGGTTAAGAGACACAAAGTATTGTGTCTCTACAGGTGTTATTTCAATTCATCGAGCGCTACATTTAATTTTAGCACATTAACCTTGCCCGGGCCAAACAAGCCCAAAAGCGGCTGCTCGATATGGCTGTTTACCAGGGCGGCTACTTTCTGCTCATCCAGTTTACGGAATTGTGCCACCCGTTTTACCTGTATTTTAGCTGCATCTGCCGAGATATCAGGGTCGAGGCCACTGCCTGAGGCGGTAACCATATCGGCAGGGATATCGCTCTTTTTTAAATAAGGGTGATATTTCAACAAAGTATCGATGCGATTTTTAACATCCTTTAAATAGTCGGGGTTGCTTGGGCCCTTGTTAGAACCTGCTGATCCGGCGGCATTATAAGCCACCGCCGATGGCCTGCCCCAAAAATACTGGGGCTTGGTGAAGCTTTGGCCCACATTGGCGTAGCCAACAACTTTGCCGTTTACTACTATGGTTTCGCCGTTGCCGGCGCCTTTTGAGAGCTTACCGACAAGCATGATGGATACCGGGTAGATAACACATAATACTATGGTGAGTACTAAGGTGATCCTTATAGATGGAATAAGATACTTTTTCATTACGTTAATTGTTAAATTAAGTGTGCAACAATCAGGTCGATTAATTTGATGCCGATAAACGGTGCGATAACACCGCCAACACCATAAATCATCAGGTTACGGCGCAGCAATGCACTTGCACCTATCGGTTTGTATTCAACCCCTCTTAAAGCCAGCGGGATCAGCATCGGTATAATAATGGCGTTAAATATTACTGCCGATAGAATAGCTGATTCGGGACTGTGCAGGCCCATGATGTTGATGCTCTGTAAGGCGGGGATAGATGCCATAAACAAGGCAGGAACAATGGCAAAATACTTGGCCACATCATTGGCGATGGAGAAAGTGGTTAGTGTTCCGCGGGTGATCAACAACTGCTTACCGATCTCTACGATCTCGATCAGTTTGGTTGGGTCGTTATCTAAATCCACCATGTTACCGGCTTCCTTGGCGGCCTGGGTACCGCTGTTCATTGCCACGCCTACGTCGGCTTGAGCAAGTGCCGGTGCATCGTTTGTACCGTCGCCCATCATGGCCACCAGCTTGCCGCTATTTTGCTCCAGCTTAATGTAGTTCATTTTATCCTCGGGTTTAGCCTCGGCAATATAATCATCCACACCAGCCTTATCGGCAATAAATTTGGCGGTTAAAGGGTTATCACCGGTAACCATTACCGTTTTAACACCCATTTTACGCAGGCGCTCAAAACGTTCTGCAATGCCCGTTTTAATAATGTCCTGCAATTCTACTACACCAAGAATTTTTTCGTTTTGCGAAACCACCAACGGCGTACCGCCATTTGATGCAATGATCTTTACCCTTTCGTCAACTTCTTCAGGGTAAGGGTTACCGGCTTTTAGGGCGATGTTTTTGATAGAATCGGATGCGCCCTTACGGATGCGTAAGCCAGCCGGTGTATTTATGCCGCTCGACCGTGTCTCCGCAGTGAATTTCACAAATTCAGAGCCTTCGGGTGTAACCGGTAATTTAAAGTGTGTTGCTGCCAATTCAACAATTGATTTACCTTCCGGTGTTTCATCCGCTAATGATGAAAGTACGCAGGCAGTCATAAAATCATCGGGCAACACATTTAACGCAGGCCAAAAATGGGTGGCTTTACGGTTACCGATGGTGATAGTACCGGTTTTATCCAATAGCAACACGTCTATATCGCCGGCTGTTTCAACCGCCTTACCCGACTTGGTAATTACATTGGCACGCAACGCCCTGTCCATCCCCGCAATACCAATGGCTGATAAAAGGCCGCCAATGGTGGTAGGGATTAAACATACAAACAGCGATATTAAGGCCGCTATGGTAATAGGGGTATTTGCATAATTTGCAAAAGGCTGCAGCGTAACGCAAACGATGATAAATATCAGCGTAAAGCTTGCCAGCAAAATGGTTAAGGCAATTTCATTGGGTGTTTTTTGGCGGGATGCACCCTCTACCAAAGCGATCATCTTATCCAAAAAGCTTTCGCCGGGCTGGGTTGACACGATTACTTTAATCTCATCCGAAAGCACCTTGGTACCACCTGTAACCGATGATTTATCACCACCCGACTCCCTGATTACAGGAGCAGATTCACCTGTGATAGCCGACTCATCGATAGTTGCAATACCTTCTATAATCTCACCATCGGTTGGGATGGTGTCGCCGGCTTCGCAGATGAACACATCGCCTTTGCGCAAGTCGCTCGATGATTTGGTTACGATGCTACCGTCGGCCATGATAACTTTAGCAGGTGTTTCTTGGCGGGTTTTACGGAGGCTGTCGGCCTGGGCCTTGCCTCGTGCTTCGGCAATTGCTTCGGCGAAATTGGCAAACAGTACAGTTAGTAACAGGATGACAAATATTGCAACGTTATAGGCAAATGAGCCCTGGTCGTGGTGCGAGAAGCTGTAAATACTTACAAACAGCATCACCAATGTACCCACTTCCACGGTAAACATCACCGGGTTGCGCACCATTACCCTCGGGTCGAGTTTTATGAACGATTCCTTCAGGGCTGTCTGCACCTGGGCAGATTCAAATAATTTATTTGATTGATTTTTCATTTTCTTATTTATCTATTACTTAAGCATGGAAAAATGTTCTGCCAATGGGCCAAGCGCAAGCGCCGGGAAGTACGACAACGCGTTCAGTACGATGATGACGGCAAAAGTCATTATTCCAAAAGTGAGTGTATCGATTTTTAAAGTACCGGCTGATTCCGGGATGAATTTTTTCTGTGCAAGCAAACCTGCAATAGCTACCGGGCCAATGATCGGCAGGAAGCGTCCTAAAAGGATCACTATCCCGGTTGTTACGTTCCAGAAGATGTTGCCATCGCCCAAGCCCTCGAAACCAGAACCGTTATTGGCGTTTGATGAAGTGTACTCATACAACATCTCCGAAAAGCCATGGTACTTAGGGTTATTGAGCCAGGTGGACGGTTTTACAGCCCAATCGATATTGGCGTGAGCAGTAACTACATAGCTGGCCAGCGCTGTTCCCGCCATAATAAGAAACGGACTTAGCAGCGTTATCAGGGCGGCAATCTTTACCTCCCGCGCCTCAACCTTATGGCCGAGGAACTCGGGGGTTCGCCCAACCATCAGGCCGGATATGAATACCGCTATGATTACGTATATAAAATAGTTCATCAACCCAACACCACAACCGCCGAAGAAGCCATTGATCATCATAGCAAGTAATTGCCATAAACCGGTTAAGGCCATTGTACTGTCGTGCATACCGTTAACAGAACCCGTCGAGGTTACGGTGGTCAATACACTCCAGTAAGCCGTGGCGGTCGGGCCAATACGAACCTCCTTGCCCTCCATAGCGCCGGTTGCCTGGCTGATTCCCATTTTTGCGATCAACGGGTTACCACCCAACTCGCCGGTTACCGTTGGTATCATGAACATCATCACCCCAAACATCATCACCCCAAACATCATCCAGGCTAATTTTTTACGGCGGATATAGAAACCAAATGCCAGGATCATTGCTACCGGCACAATAAACTGGGCAACAATTTCGGTTACGTTGGTGAGGTAATTCGGGTTTTCGAGCGGGTGTGCAGAGTTTGCACCAAACCAGCCGCCGCCGTTTGTACCTAAGTGCTTAATAGCGATCATTTGTGCGGCCGGTCCGCGCGACATGTTTACGGTATCGCCCTGCAACGAAATAAATTTATCCTTGCCAGCATAACTGCTTGGCGTACCATTAAAGGTTAAGATCAACGCAATTACTATCGACAATGGCAACAGCACACGGGTGATGGATTTTAAAAAGAAATTCCAGAAGTTACCAAGGTCGGTAGCTGTTTTATCCCTGAATGCCTTAAATATAGCAACCGCACAAGCCATCCCGGTCGCCGCACTTACAAAGTGCAGGAACATAAAGATAAAGTGCTGGGTGAGATAAGTAGCACCGCTTTCGCCCGAGTAATGCTGCAGGTTGCAGTTAGCCACAAAGCTAATGATGGTGTTGAAAGCGGTATCAGCGGATTGCCCAACGTTCCCGTCGGGATTAAGGGGGAGCTTATCCTGGTATATCAACACAAAAAAGCCGTATACCAGCCATAAGATATTGATAGTGACCATAGCCTTTAAAAACTGTTTCCAGTTCATGGGCTCATTTGGGTTGATCCCGGATAGTTTAAAAATTCCGTTTTCAAGCGGCTTTAAAAAGTCGGTCCATATTTTTTCCCCGGCATACATTTTTGCCAGGTACCTGCCCAGGGGTATTGCTATCAGCATGGTGATGGCAAACGAGGCAATAATTCCAAGTAGTTCAGTGTTCATCGGGTTTTACAGTTAAAATTTTTCGGGTTTCAGCAGCACATATATCATGTATATGAATACCGCAATTGCTACGATAAATAGGGCTAACATAATTTTCAGATTTTTTCGAAGTAATCAATGGATTTAAAAATGAGCCAACAGCCAACAAGCAGGGCCAGGAAAAGAATGGATGTGATCATGGTGTTCTTTTTTATTTACACCACATTGGCAAAGGAGGTACCGTTATTTAGAATTTATTTATAAATAGTTGATTATTAAATATTTATAAATAAAAAACATCACTTACACCAGGGTACAAACAAATAAACCCTTCCATTTTGGAAGGGTTTATTTGTCAAAAAGGGGTATTTACACCATTTTGAACTGAAAAATACACAATAGTCTGATTAACAACATTTTACTTTAATTTTTAGATCAAAATGTGTCAACCCTGTCAACCCCCTCGCCAAAGGAAGGTGGGTTATAACTTTGAAAAATTTCAATAGCTTAGTTTACCGGAAAGCACCAATAAATATGAGATTATATCTGGTACTCCTCAATTTTCCTGTAAAGCGTGGTCAACCCGATATTCATCAGCCGGGCGGCTTCGGTTTTATTCCCTTTAGTGAATTGCAGTATTTTGCGGATATGATTTTTCTCGACGACCGAAAGTTCAAATACTGTCCCGCCCGATTCGGGCTGGGCGTCATAGCCGGTAGGCAAAAGGTTTGCGGTCAGCGTGTCGCCATCGCATAATATAACGGCGCGCTCAATTAAGTTTTTCAGTTCGCGCACATTGCCTTTCCAGTTATAGCCCTCCAGTTTTTTTAACAAGCCGGCGTCAATATTTTTAATCCTGGGATTGGTTTTTGCCGCGTATAATTTAAGGTAATGCTCGGCCAGCGGTTTTATGTCTTCGGTACGTTCATTTAACGAAGGCAGATAAATAGTGAAAACCGACAACCGGTAAAACAAATCCTGCCTGAAACGGCCCTTTGTTATTTCGTCCTGCAAATTGCGATTGGTGGCTGCAAGTATGCGGGCGTTAATCTTCTGAGTTTTAGTATCCCCTATCTTAATAAACTCGCCCGATTCAAGAACACGCAGTAGTTTAGCCTGCAAATCAATGCTCATCTCCCCTATTTCATCCAGAAACAGGGTACCGCCGTCGGCTTCTTCAACCAGGCCCTTTTTATCTTTCTGTGCACCGGTAAATGCCCCTGCACGATAACCGAATAACTCGCTTTCCAGCAACTCGGACGAGAACGCACTGCAATTTACCGCTACAAAACTTTTGTTCTTGCGGTTGCTGTTGTAGTGAATACATTGAGCGAAGACTTCCTTCCCGGTGCCCGTTTCGCCTAATAACAATACCGTAGTATCGGTTGCCGAAACTTTGCGTGCAAGGTTAATGGCATCTTTTATTTGAGCGGAACTTCCTAAAATGCCATCAAAGCTATGTTGGCTGATGATTTTATTTTCAAGCTCGTAAAGTTTATACTGTAGGCTTGCTTTCTCGAAGGCCTTTGAAACCAGGGGTAAAATCTTTTCGTTATCGTCGCCTTTGATGATGTAATCAAATGCACCGTTTTTTATGGCAGTTACACCATCATGAATGGTGCCATAGGCGGTAAGGCATATTACTTCGGCGTAGGGGCTTTTTTCTTTTACCTGCTTTACCAACTCAACGCCATTTATATCAGGGAGTTTTACATCGCTTAATACTACATGTACAACTTCATTAGCTAATATTTTAAGCCCCTCTTTGCCCGTACCTGCCTGCAAAACTTTATATCCCTCCATCTCGATTATGCGGCTAAGCAATCCGCGAAGCTTCACTTCGTCGTCGATAATTAATACGCTTTTTTGCATTGCTGATTTTTAGATGGTGATATTAATTCCAAAACTATTGAAAATAACGAGGATTATTTAAACAAACAAATGTTATGACCCGCTGCCGATGTTAATGGTGTTTTTGAACCGGTTGATGTGTGATGTTATCGGCTGCATAAACCTCCAGGAAACCATTTTCATTTACAGAAAAATCGCTCAGGCCGTCCGGCGATGGTGTTTTCTTTTTTTTAGGGCCCAATAAGGGGAGTATAATTATTGCCAACAATGCGCATACTTTGAGCGCTATATAAAATGCTGTCATTTCTTTATTGTTTATAAATACGGCCAAACTAAACAGTTCAGCATCCACCCTTTCCACCAAATACATGCCACAATTAGGTGGCTTTAGAAAATATTAGTTTAAACCGTTTATACTTAGACTTTATGGATTGGAGTGATTTTGAGGTGCGCGGATATCTTTTCATTTTGGGAGGGTGACGTTTTCAAAATGGGGATGATTTTCAATAATAAATATGTCATTTCGACGAGGAACGAGGAGAAAACTTGTACATCTGCTAAGCGTGCGGAAATGCAACACGCAAAAGGTCTCTCACTATCGTTCGAGATGACATATTTTTTCTTTCCGCTTACTGTTCCGTAGATATTTACCGGATACGCAAATATTTGTATTTTTGACATCACAGCACATCTGTAAATCAAGCAAATATGTCGTCATCAAATTATTATAAGTTGCCCCTGATTGACGGCCTTGAGGCTTTGGATGCGGTAAATTACAATACGCCGTTCCCGTTCCATTTTCATCCGACGTATAATATCTCGCTGGTATACGAGGGCGTGTTTGAAACTAAACTGAGCGATAAAAGTGTAAGTGCCGTAAAGGGGACAATATTGGTTACCAATCCGCACGAAATACACGCCAACCCGTGCGTAAAGGCCGATGCACGTAGTTTTTTTACCTTTTACCTTACTGCCGATTTTTTTGAATATGCGAACAACGTAAAAAACCTGCAGTTTAAAGAAAAGGTAATTTACGACGACGCGATTTTTGCCGAACTTCACCAGGTATCGCTTAAAATAAAATCAGGTTATGCCGGAAACAGTTATGAAAAACAGCTCACCGATGCGCTGAAAATGATGGCCGTAACGCATGGTACTATTGTTGACGAGCACGGGCATGAGAAAATCACCGCAATGTTTGACAATTACCTGGATGAGACCCATTTCAAAAAATTTTCATTGCAAGATGCCGCCGACCAGCTTGGTTTAGACAAATTTAAATTCCTCCGGCTGTTCAAATTCCAAACCGGATTAACACCGAATAACTACCTGATTTTAAAAAAGATCGAGAAAAGCAAAATAATGCTGGCTGATGGCGCAAACCTGCTTGGTGTAGCCATCGATCTTGGTTTCTACGATACCGCCCATTTTTGCAAGCATTTTAAAAAATTTACCGGCACCTCGCCTATTGCCTATCAATCGTCGGTTTAAAACATTCAATTTCCCACCGATGGGCGTTGCCCACCGCTAACATATTTATCCCCTTCGGGGAAATTCTACGAACCCTGAAAGGGTTCAATACGCCAGCGCAGGGCACCGCCCTGCGCGAGAACGACAGACGCCGCATCTCAACCTGTTGCAATATCATACAATAGCCTGAAGTCTCCGCCCGCTACTTTTGTTGTACAAATTATAAGTACATGAAAAAGTTAGTATTAATCGCGTTGATGTTTAGCACTATAGCAGCATCTGCACAAACCAATAACTCCTCCGCCTACCGTAAGGATTTTGATTATTTATGGAACACCGTTGACAGTAACTACTGTTATTTCAATAAAAAGCCTATCGACTGGAATAAAGTAAAAGCCCTTTATGCACCACAAATAGATACCGTGACCACCCGCAACTCGTTTGTAACCATAATTGAGCAAGTTCTGAATGAGCTTTATGACCATCACATTTCCCTTGGCACAAATACTGATTTGTCGCGCCGCCTGGTGCCCACCGGTGCAGATATTTGGGCCGAATTTGAGAGCGGCCGGGCCATGGTAACAGAAGTACGCAAAGGTTTTGGCGCAGAAAAAATTGGGATAACCGCGGGAATGGAAGTAATTGCTGTAAATGGCGTACCCGTAAACCAGGCTTTATTACCTTTTTTAGCACATACTGCCGATATAGAGGCTAAAAACTACGCGCTGCGTTTGCTGTTGGCCGGCGACCATATTACCAAACGGGTTATTACCCTAAAAAACAAAGATGGTGTTAAAGATTATTACCCCGATAAGGATGACTTGATGCTGGAACATGTAAAATATCCGGAGATGGTTGAGTCGAAAATAATTGGCGAAGTGGGGTATATAAAAGTCAACAATTTTTTATTTGATAACAGCATAATCGCGAAATTTGACAGCGTACTAAACAAGCTATTACATACCAAAGCATTGATAATAGATATGCGCGAAACGCCCAGCGGGGGTAATACATCGGTTGCACGCGCTATTTTAGGGCGATTTATAACTAAAGAACATTTTTATCAAAAGCATGAATATTACGCTGAGGAAAAAGAAACCGGTATAAAACGCAGCTGGGAAGAAATTGTATCGCCCCGCGGTATAACTTATACAAAACCTTTAGTTATACTTGCCAATCATTGGACAGGCAGCATAGCCGAGGGCATAACCATCGGGTTCGACGGGATGAAAAGGGCGACGGTTATCGGTACCATGCTGGCCAGATTGAATGGATCGGTAGAAAGTTTCAGGATGCCGAATACAAAAATTGGCTTTAATATTCCAACTGAGCGGCTTTATCACACCAGTGGGCTGCCTCGGGAATTGTTTAAACCAACCATTGTGGTTGATGTAACCAAACAAAAACCAGGCGCCGGGGGTGATGTAATTTTGAACCGGGCGCTGGCATTTTTAAATAACAAAACTAAATAAGTGAATATGGCTTATCACGGAAAAATAAACTTTTCGAGCGAAAACTATGCGGGCGTGCATCCCCAAATTATGGATGCAATGGCAAAGGCAAACTTTGGTAGCGCACCGTCATATGGAAACGACAGCTATACCAAAGAAACTGTCGCACTTTTCAAACAACATTTTGGCGATGACATCGACGTATATTTTGCTTTTAACGGCACCGGGGCCAACAACTTCGGTATAGGTTCGGTAACCGAAAAATTCAGTTCGATATTTTGTACCGAGGTAGCTCATCTTCTGGTTGATGAATCAACCGCCCCCGAAACTTTTATAGGATGCCGGATGTACCCGGTGGACCACATGGATGGCAAGATTGTGCTGGCCGATTTAAAAAACAAAATCAAACGCTTTGGCGATGTGCACCATCCGCAACCCAAACTTATATCGTTAACCCAGCCTACCGAATATGGCACCGTTTATACTTTAGATGAGCTTAAAGCCATCAAGCAAATTTGTACCGATAACGGTATGCTGCTGCATGTTGACGGCGCAAGGTTTTTCAACGCGGCTGTTTACTTAAATGCTACCCTGAAACAAATAAGCGCTGACGCAGGAGTAGATATCCTGACCCTTGGCGGCACCAAAAGCGGGCTGATGTTTGGCGAGGCTATTATCTTTTTCAATACCGACAAGCCCGGTTCGCATAAATACAACTTGAAAAGAAGTATGCAACTGGCATCAAAAAACAGGTTTATCGCTGTGCAGTTTGATACTTTGTTACGTGATGGTTTATGGAGAGAAATTGCAGAACATAGTAATAAACTTGCAGTTCAGCTGAAAGATTCGCTTGCAAAAATCCCGACGATAACGTTCACGCAACCTGTAGAAACAAATGCTGTGTTTGTTACACTCCCGGCAAACGCTTATGATAAAACGCAGGAATTTTCGAGTTTTTATGAATGGAACGAAGAGAAAAACGAGTATAGGTTAATGATTTCGTTTAATACCACTGAAGAAGAAATAAAGACTTTTGTAGATAAATTGCTGCTTTTGATTGCACAGGCAACCTAATATACATTTAACACGGCGGGTACACGGTAAAAAACCACAGGCATTAAACATGAATTACTTTTTAAGCTGCGATTGGGGTACAAGCACGCTCAGGTTAATGCTGGTCGACGCGGTTAGCGGAGAAATCATAGCCGGGGAAACTACGAATCAAGGCATTGCTGATACTTTTGCGCGGTGGAAAACCACCGGAAGTGCCCGGGAATCTTTCTATCTTGATGTGCTGAGTCAGCAAGTTATAGCTATCGAAAAAAAGCTTAATTTGAATTTAGATGGCGTG
>Ga0105240_10010948_pt1 | contig 12707 bp, 13 predicted proteins | sample KBSC54metaG_FD_80426 | JGI IMG/M metagenome (GOLD analysis project Ga0105240, IMG submission 80426) | Corn rhizosphere microbial communities from Kellogg Biological Station, Michigan, USA - KBS C5-4 metaG | ecosystem: Host-associated > Plants > Roots > Rhizosphere > Soil | place: Michigan, USA... | reverse complement strand
CGCCGGCCAGCCCCGGCAGCGCCTGGTCCCAGAACACGCGGCCCTCGACGAAGTCCATCACGTAGAAGGCGCGGCCGATCACCGATTCGTCCTCGCAAAGCAAGTGCGTCGCGGCCACCGGCACCGCCGTGCCGGCGAGCGCTCGCATCACGCGGTATTCGCGCTCGATCGCGTGCGCCGAGGCAAGCAGGCGCGCCTTGGGGCCCGGCTTGGCCCGCATGACATAGCGTGCCGCCGGGGTATGCAGCAGGTAGGTCGGGTTCGACTGGCCACCCTTGAACTGCTCCACCTCCAGCGGCCCGCTGAAGCTGGGCAGACGCTCGCGCAAGTAGCTTTCCAGCACTGCGACATCGAAAGCATGCTCCGTGGCGACCGGCCGGGTGCCGGTGAATGCGTCCATCAGAATGGCACGTCTCCCACGATGCCGGCCCGCTCCATCTTGCGCGGGGACGGCCAGTAGTCCATCACGGCGTAATGGTGCGTTGAGCGGTTGTCCCACAGCGCGACGCTGTGCGGCTTCCAGCGGAAGCGCACCTGGTATTCGGGAATGGTCGCCTGGCTGTGCAGGTATTGCAGCAGCAGGCCCGCCCCGGGGTTCTTGTCGATGCCGCAACGCACGTTCTCGGGCGTGTGGAAGTTCAGGAAGTGGGTGGTGAAGCTGCCGACGTAGAGGATTTTCTCGCCGGTTTCCGGGTGGGTGCGCACCACCGGATGCTCGACCGGAGGATGCTGGCGGCCCAGCGCGCGGCGCTTCTCGGCATCCATCACGGCGCCGAAGCTGTGTTCGATGCTGTTGGACGCCCGCAGGTGGTCGATTTTTTTCTTCACGTCTTCCGGCAGGCGCTTGTAGGCTTCCACCATGTTCACCCAGATCGTGTCGCCGCCCACTTCGGGGCACTCCACGCAGCGCAGCACCGCTCCCATCGGCGGCGTGGCTCGCCAGAGGCCGTCGGTGTGCCAGTTGTTCTCGTACGGATTCTTTTCCTCGCTGCGGTAGATCTGCACCAGGCCGGGATGGTCGGGATGGCTCTCGGCCACCGGATGCGACTCCAGCGGTCCGAACCGGCTGGCGAACGCCACGTGGTCGGTGCGGGAGAATTTCTCGAAGTCCTGGTCGCGGAAAAACAGGACACGGTGCTTGAGCAGCAGCGCCCTGATCTCCCCGAACAGGCCGTCGTCGGTGACCGCATCGCGCAGCCGGATGCCCGACACCTCGGCGCCTATGTTGACTGTGAGCCGTTCGACTTTCATGGTGAGTCTCCTTATCGATGGGATGGGTGGGTGGATTCAGAGCGAGACGCCGCCGGACACCTCGATCACGGCGCCGTTGACAAAGCTCGCCTCTTCGCTGGCGAGAAACGAATAGACCGATGCAATTTCATCGGGCTGGCCCAGGCGGCGCATCCAGCTTTGCGCCACCACGGCGTCCAGCGCCTTTTGCGGCATGGCGCGCACCATGTCCGTCGCGACGAACCCGGGGCACACGGCATTCACGCGCACGCCCTTGGGCCCGAACTCCCGGGCCCAGGTCTTGGTGAAACCGATCACGCCGAACTTGCTCGCGGCGTAATTGCTCTGGCCGAAGTTGCCGTACAGCCCGGCAATGCTGGAGGCGTTGAGGATGACGCCGCAGCCGCGCTCCAGCATGGCGCCGATCACGGACTGCGTGCAGTTGAAGACGCCCTTGAGGTTGACGTCGATGACTTCGTCGAATTCGTCTTCGCCCATGCGCGCCAGCCGGGCGTCGCGGGTGATGCCCGCGTTGTTGACCAGCACGTCGATGCCGCCGTATTGCGCTGCAATCGCCGCCGTGACCTCGCCGACGCAGTCACGGCGGGTCACGTTCATTTCGTACCCGCAGAGCCTCACGCCCTCGAAGCGCAGCTCTTCCACGGTGTCCCTCACCGCTTGTGCGTCGCGGTCGGCGATGACCACGGTCGCGCCTTCCATCGCGAAGCGGCGGGCCGTCGCCTTGCCGATGCCGTTCGCGCCGCCCGTCACCAGGCAGGTCTTTCCGGCCAGGCGGGCGGCGAGTTGCGGTGTCTTCATGGCGGGTCTCCTGGAAGCTTGGCGGCAGTATATCCGATTAATGTCGACATGAGCAATTTTTGTGGTAAAGTTGCCGCCACACACCTTTCCACACCCCAGGAGAACCCCATGAAGGCAAGCAGAATCGTTCCCGGCCCGCAAGGCGGCCGCCTCGCCATCCAGGAGGTTCCGGTGCCCGCCGCCGGCCCCGGCCAGGTGCTGGTGCGCGTGATGGCCTCGGGGCTGAACCGCGGCGAGATCAAGATGGTTCGTGACGCCACCACAGGCAATCCGCGCACGACCGGCGTCGAATTCGCCGGTGTCATTGTCGAAACCGGAGCCGGCGTCGACAACGTCAGCGCGGGCGACCATGTCGTGGGGCACGCTCCCGGCGGGCAGGCCGAGTTCGTCGTGGCGCAAGCTCGTGCGACGGTGCGCATTCCCGTCTCGCTGCCCTGGACCGAGGCCGCCGCCTTCCTCAACGTCTTCATCACGGCGCATGACGCCCTCGTCGTCAACGGCGAGCTGCGCGCCGGCGAAACGGTGCTGGTCAACGCCGCGTCCAGCGGCATCGGGCTGGCGGCGATCCAGATCGCCTCGCTCATGGGCGCAAGCAAGGTGTTCGCCACCTCGCGCTCGGCCGCCAAGATCGCGCGGCTGAAGGATTACGGCGTGACCCACGCCGTCGACGTGTCGCAGCAGGACCAGGTGGAAGCCGTGATGGCGGCCACCGACGGGCGCGGCGTGGACATCGTGATCGACTCGCTGGGCGCCGACGTTTTCCCGGCCAACATGAAATGCCTGGCCGTCAAGGGCCGGCTGGTCAACATCGGCCGCATGGCCGGCGCGGTGACCCAGCTGGACTTGACCGAACTGTGGCTCAAGCGGCTCAAGCTCGTCGGCGTGACCTTCCGCACCCGCTCCGAGGAAGAGCGGCTGCAATGCATCGAAGCCGCCGCGCGCGACCTGATGCCGCTGCTCGAGGCCGGCAAACTCCGCTTCCCGGTGGATCGCGTCTATCCGCTGGAGCAGATTGCCGAGGCCCACGCCTATATGGAAACCGACCAGCACTTCGGCAAGATCGTGATCGCGGTCGACCCGGGAGTGCCGGCGTGAAGATCGCGTCGCACGCCGAAAAGATCCGCCGGCTGCTCGAATTGCGAGGACGGCTGCAGCCGCTGGAACACTTCGAGCTCTGGTACTGGACCACCTTGACCACGGGCACCAACATCTGGAACGCGACGCTGCACGCGGCGGGCCTCACCAGCGAGGAGCGGGTTTTCTCGACGATTCCCGGCGTGCACGTGGTGCCGCAGCCCGATGGGACCTTCCGCCGCGAATTGCGCGGCCCGGGCGATGTCAGCCATGTCGGATGGCCGGCGATTGCCGGGACCATGCCGGCGCACGTGACGGCGCTCGAAGCGGCGCTGCACGCCCTCGAAGAGCACCGCGACCCTTGCCTGCGCGGCGATCGGCGGCCGACGCAGGCCATCGTCGACGAATGCGAGCAGGCGTTCGCCCGGGCCCTGGCAGTTTATGAGCGCGCCATGCAGCACAAGGAGGCGTCATGACGCCCGCGAATCATCGTGAAAAAGCCGAGCGTATCGAGCGGGCGCTGCATGTGCTCACCGACGCCGACTGGGAAATGCGAATCGAGGCGGCCATGCTGGCCGGCACGCATTGGGCGAACTTCGCCTTGCACCGGCTGGGCCTGAGCGCAGACAACGAAGACATCACGCACACGTCGATGTGCACGGTCAATGCGATACGCAAATACAAGCTGGCCGAACAGCAGCTGCTGGAGCAGCTCGACGAAATCGAGGAAATGAGGCCGGTCTATGTGCGCGGCGACGCCGACGGCGGGCCGGAGGCAGGACGGCGCGCCCTTGCGCTGCTGCGCGCGATCGGCGTGCGTGCCCGCGAACTTGCCTGAGGAAACAGACCATGCGCGCAAACATGATGGACCAGCCGCTTCTCATCTCGTCGCTGTTGCGGCATGCCGAACGGCACCATGGCGGACAGGAGATCGTGTCGCGCCGGATCGAGGGCGGCACGCATCGCTACACCTACGGCGAAATGGCGTCGCGCACGCGGCGCCTGGCCAACGCCTTGCGCTCGCTGGACGTGCGAGACGGCGACATCGCGGCCACGCTGGCGTGGAACGGGTATCGGCACCTGGAGCTGTACTACGCGGTATCCGGTTCGGGCGCGGTGCTGCACACGCTGAACCCGCGCCTGCATCCCGACCAGATCGCATGGATCGCCAACCATGCCGCAGACAAGGTGCTGTTCTTCGACCTGACGTTCCTGCCGCAAGTCGAAGCCATGGCGCACCGGCTGGGCAGCGTGCGGGCGTTCGTTCTCATGACGGACCGCGCCCACATGCCCGCCGCGAGCACCATCCCGCAGCTGCTTTGCTACGAAGAACTGCTTGCCAAGCAAAGTGACGGCTACGAATGGCCGTCCTTCGACGAAAACACCGCGTCGTCCCTGTGCTACACCAGTGGCACCACGGGCGATCCCAAGGGCGTGCTGTACAGCCACCGCTCGACGATATTGCACGCGTACGCCGCGTCGCTGCCGGATGCGCACAACCTGTCGGCCCGTGACGTGGTGCTGCCCGTGGTGCCGCTGTTCCATGTCAATGCGTGGGGGCTCCCATATACCAGCTTGCTGGTCGGCGCAAAGCTCGTGTTGCCCGGTGCGGCGCTGGACGGCAAGTCGCTGTACGACCTGTTCGAACAGGAGCGCGCCACCTTCACGTGCGGCGTGCCGACAGTTTGGCAAGGCCTGCTCGATCACATGCAAAAGGGCGGGCTGCGCCTGAACCACCTCAAGCGTGTCGGCATCGGCGGCTCGGCCTGTCCGCCGGCCATGCTCGCTGCCTTCGAGAAAGAACACGGGGTCTATGTGCTTCACGGCTGGGGCATGACGGAGACCAGCCCGTTCTGCGCCGGCTCCGCGCTCAAGAGCGCGCACCAAGGGCTGGGCCTGGACGCCCAGCTGGCGATCAAAGCCAAGCAGGGGCGCGTGGTGTTCGGCGTCGACATCCGCATCACCGATGACGACGGACAGGAACTTCCGCGCAACGGCAAGGCCGCCGGCAACCTGATGGTGCGCGGACCCTGGGTGCTCGACCGCTACTTCAAGGGCGAGGCGTCACCGCTGCAAGACGGCTGGTTCCCCACCGGCGACATCGCGACGATAGACGGCGACGGCTACATCCAGATCACCGACCGCAGCAAGGACGTCATCAAGTCGGGGGGCGAATGGATCGGCTCCATCGACCTGGAGAACGTCGCGATGGCCCACCCCGCGGTGGCGATGGCCGCGTGCATCGGCGTGGCGCACCCGAAGTGGGACGAGCGCCCGCTGCTGGTGGTGCAGCGCAAAGACGGCGCGGGCGTGAGCCGCGACGAGCTCCTTGCGTTCTATTCGGGGAAAGTCGCCAAGTGGTGGACGCCCGACGACGTGGTGTTCGTCGACAGGATTCCACTGGGCAACACCGGCAAGATGCTGAAATCCGAGCTGCGCGAGCAGTTCCGCGGCCACAAGCTGCCTACCGCATGAGGAGACCGCACATGAACACCACCCTTCGCGCACACTTTCCCTTGGCCCGGATACAGGAGCTTGCGCCCGGCCTGACGGCCTGCGCCGTGATTGCGGCGGCCGCCGCCTTCCTGGCGGACTATTACAAGGCGCCGGTGATGCTCTTCGCGCTGCTGCTGGGCATCGCGATGAACTTCCTGGCGACCGAGACCAAATGCGGCCCCGGCGTGGCCTTCACCGGCCGAACGGTGCTGCGCATCGGGGTCGCCTTGCTGGGCTTGCGCATCACCTTCGGCGACATTTCCGCACTGGGCTGGCAGCCGGTGGCCGGCGTGGTGGTCTCCGTGGCCGCGACGATCCTGATCTCGATCGCCGTCGCGCGCATGCTCGGCTTTCCAACCACCTTCGGCGTGCTATCGGGCGGTGCCACCGCGATCTGCGGGGCTTCCGCCGCCCTGGCGCTCGCCGCTGCGATGCCGCCGCACCCGCAACGCGAAAAAGCGACCAGCTTCACGGTGATCGGCGTCAGCACGCTCTCCACTGTTGCGATGATCGCCTATCCCGTGCTCGCACGGGCGCTGGGCCTGAACGAACTGGATGCCGGCATCTTCCTCGGCGGCACGATTCATGACGTCGCGCAGGTGGTGGGCGCGGGCTACAGCATGTCCAAGTCCACCGGCGACACCGCAACCGTCGTGAAGCTGATGCGGGTAGCCATGTTGCTGCCGGTGATTACGATCACCGTGCTGGCCATGCGCAAGCGTGATGCCGCCGGCGGTCCCCGGCCGCCGCTGCTGCCATGGTTTGCCGTCGCCTTCGCGATGCTGGTCGTCGTCAACAGCGTGGGATTGATTCCGCGCCCCGTAGCCGCCGCGGGCGCAACTCTCTCGGGCTGGTGCCTGATCGCCGCGATCGGCGCCATCGGTATCAAGACGCAGATCAGGCAGCTGATCGACGTGGGCGTGAAACCGGTCGCGCTGATGATCTTCGAGACAGCACTGATGGCCGCGATCGTGCTCGGCCTGATGCGCCTGTACGGCTGACGGCAGGCGAGGGGCCCGGCACCGCGGGCGAAGGCTGGATCGCCTGCACGGCGGCGTCGCGCGACAACTGGATCCGTTTCGCAAGCGTTGCCAGCACTTCGTCGACGTCGCGACGCGCAATCGCCTTGTGCAAGGCGCGCCACGACTTCATGGAGGCGGCCAGGCTGGGCGGGTCGGCCGCATGGCCAAGCCGCACGTAGCTGAGCACTCGCAGCGAAATCGACGCGAGCAGCTCCGCGACGAGCCCGCCGCCGGCGAGCTTGAGCATGTCCATGTTCAGCAGGAAGGTCGCCAGCGCGTAGCCGTCCACATCCCCCTGCTCCACGGCCTTGCCGATCTGGGGCATGTGCTTGTCGAAGACGGCTTCCAGCTCAGCGGGGCGGCGCGTCATCAACTGGCGCAGCATGATGCGAAACAGCGCGAGGCGCACGACGTAGATATCCGCGATGTCCTTGGCGCTCGGCGCTGTCACGATGGCGCCGCGGCGAGGCAGGAACTCTACCAGCCGCTCGCGCTCGAGAATGCGCAACGCCTCGCGGACCGGGGCGCGGCTGACGCGCAGCACGTCGCTGATGTCCTTTTCCAGCAGGCGCTGGCCCGCGTGGATCAGGTCCATGGCGATCACGCCGGCGAGCCGCACGGCGATCTGTTCGGGCACCGGTGTCGCCGCGCTCGACAGCTCGTTGCGATTGAGGATGGCGCTCTCCACCGCCACCATGATGGGCGTGCGGGGTGCGAGAAGGTTGCTCAGGTCGGGGGCGTTGATCGTTTTTGTTCGGGCCATATGGTGCTGCATTCCTGCGTGACTCTTCCCCGGTGGACGGCTTAGTCTAGCGAGATGTTTGCGTCCTGTGCGATCTTGCGCCACTCCACCAGGTCACGCGAGATCATCGCGCGAAATTGCTCCGGTGTCGTCGGCGGCGGCGCCACGGTGTTCATCTTCAGGTATTGCGCCTTCAATTCGGGCAATGTCTGGATCTTGGCGATCTCGACGTTGAGCCGCTTCACGATGGCATCCGGCGTGCCCGCCGGCGCGAAGATGCCTTGCCATCCCATGAGCGGAAAGGCGTAACCCTGCTCCCCCATGGTCTGCAGCTGCGGCAATTGCGGGGTGCGCAGCTCGCCATTGACGGCAATCGCGCGCACCTTGCCGGTCTGGATGAAGGGCACGGAAGAAATCGGATCGGTCCAGGCGATCGGAATCACCCCGGAGGCCAGCTCGGTCAGCAGCGACGGCATGCTCTTGTATGGCACATGCTCGATCTTCATGCCAGTTTTTTTCTTGAGCCACTCCATCGTGAGGTGGCCGTTGGAGCCGATGGCCCAGCTGCCATAGTTGTACTTGCCCGGGCTGGCCTTGACTACCGAGATGAGCTCCCTGAGATTCTTGGCGGGGAACGCCGGGTGGACGAGGAGAAATACGCCGCCGTAGGCCGTGAGCCCCACAGGAATGACATCCTTGGTGAAGTCGATGCCCAAATCGGGCTTCATGGCGGCGTACATCACCGTGGCCGACGCGTTGGAATACAGCAGCGTGTAACCGTCGGGATGCGCGGTCGTGACCGCCCGCGTTGCGATGATGCCGCTGGCGCCCGGCCGGTTGTCGACGATGACGGGCTGCTTGAGCGCGGCCGAAAGCCGTTCAGCCTGCAGGCGGGCAATCAGGTCGGAACCCGTCCCGGCGGCAGCCGGAATGACGAGCTTGATGGGCCGCGATGGCCACGAATCGGCGAAAGCCAACGGGGCTGCCATGGGCTGCGCGAGCAGGGATGCCATGCCGGCGAGGAACGTGCTGCGTCTCATGTCAAGGACCTTTTTTCATGCCGCGGGGCGATGCCGCAAATACTAGCAGCTTTCAGGCATCATGTCGACATTATTCATGTATTCGCGCGCAACGATTCCGGCTTTGGGCTGGGCCCTTGCTCCCTGGAGCTCCACTCGGGCGGTTTGCTCTAACATCGAACCGACGCTCCACGACGAGCGTTCGGCCCGATGCGCCCCAAGGAGGACCTCATGACTTGCAGATTGGTTCGGTTCCGGATCCCGGCCATGGTTTGCTCAATCTTGTTTTGCCTGTCGGGGAACATCGCACACGCGGCAGACATCAGAGTGCTTTCCGTGGGCGCCTTGCGCAGTTCGACGGCGGCCCTCATCCCCGATTTCGAAAAATTGACCGGCCACAAGGTGACGATAGAGTCCGGGGCCGCGGGCGCGATGGCCAAGCGCATCCACGATGGCGAGGCCGTCGACGTGGGCATCGTCACCACCGCCCTGATCGAGCGCCTCGCCGCCGAGGGCCACATCAAGCCCGGCACACAGCTTGTCGTTGCCAAAGCGGGCATGGGCGTCAGCGCGCGCCGCGGTGCCGGCAAGTTCGACATCACAACCATGGATGCACTCAAACGAACGCTTTCCGCGGCCGCATCCATCGGCTACACCGATCCGGCCAGCGGGGCCTCCAGCGCCATCTATGCGGCCAAATTGCTTGCCGGCCTCGATATCGCGGCCGAACTCAAGCCCAAGCTCAAGGTTTTCGCATCCAACGCCTTGCTGCATGACGCAATCGCCAGGGGCGACGTGGAATTGGGATTGGGCCAGCAGAGCGAAATATTGGCGGAACCACGGCTTGAACTTGTCGGCCCTTTGCCGGCCCCCGTCCAGAACATCAGCGAATTCTCGGCCGGCGTCGTGACTTCCACGAAACAACTCGATGCTGCGAAAGCCTTCATCAGCTTTCTTGCGTCACCGGCTGCCGCATCCGTGTTGAAGGCCAAGGGCTTCGAATAGCAGTCGCCTGAGGTCTTCCTGGGACGGGTCGGGCATGGTGCTGGGTGTTTCCGAGCTGGGCTCCATGGCGGCCGGTGAAGTCTCACGCGGTCGCTGCGCCGGCGGCTTGTCCACTTTTCGACGCGTCGGTTCTTTTCGCCGAAGCGGATTTCAATCTTGGCCTATGCAGTCCCCGAGCCCTCGACATGGAGGAATGGTACGGCCGGTGATCGGATCAATTTCGCGCTGAAGGATCTCAGAAGCCGCTCCGATGCAACGTGCGCTCATGCGCGGGTCTTCGTCGGCGTTGCTGGCGGCGCACGGTCGAGGGCCTGCCGGGCGAGCGTCTCTCGCATCCGGATTGCGACAATCGCTCCGGACGCGAACGTGAGCGCCGCTACCACCCAGACCGCGGCTGCAAGCCCGAACAGATCGGCGGTTATTCCGGCCAGCAGCGCGCCCACGGCATAACCCAGATCGCGCCACAGCCGATAGACGCCCACGGCCGATGCGCGCCACGAGGGATGTGCCACGTCCCCAATGGCAGCCAGCAACGTGGGATACACCATCGCGGTGCCCAGGCCGAGCAGTACGGCCGCGAAGGCGAAGCCGGAGAAGCGTTCGGCCATGGCGGTGATTGCAATGCCTACGGCCTGCACCCACATCCCGCTCGCAATCAGCCACTTGCGACCGAGCCGATCCGAAACCGCCCCGGTGAATATCTGCGCCACCCCCCACACCGCGGGATAGATTGCCGCGAGCGCACCGATACTCGCAAGGTCCAGGCCGGCTGCCGCGAACACCAGGGGGAAAAGTCCCCACGCCATCCCGTCGTTCAGGTTGTTCACCAGCCCGGCCTGGCTGACGCTGGACAGGTTCGGGTCGATGAACGAAGTGCGTTGGAAAATTTGCATCTGAGTCGGTGCAACGTGCTCGGGTTCGGCCGAACGCAAAGCAGCCTCATGCCGTGCGTATTGCCGCGTCTCGCGCACGACCAGCACGGACAGTCCCAGGCCGAATGCAACGTAGGCGATCCCCAGGTAGAAGGGTTGTGGCCGCAAGCCGACATGTGCGGCGATCCAGCCGGTCGCGAGCGAGCTCAGGGCGACGGCGAAATAGCCTGAAAACTCGTTCAGGCCCATCGCGAGGCCGCGCCTGCGCGGGCCGACCAAGTCGATCTTCATGATCACCGTAGTCGACCAGGTCAGCCCCTGGCTGACCCCGAGCAGTACGTTGCCGGCGACCACCCAATCCCAGCTTGGAGCCCACATCAGCACGAAAGGTACGGGCGCGGCCACGAGCCAGCCGGCGACCAGAACGTGCTTGCGACCGAATCGGTCGGACAGGCGGCCCGCAAGGTAGTTCGTCAACGCCTTGCTCACGCCAAACACGACGATGAAAGAGAGGATGGCCGCGCGCGCCGCGATGTGGAAATCCTGCTGGGCCACCGCCGGCAGGATGCTGCGCTCGAGCCCCACCATGGCTCCCACGAAAGCGTTGACCAAGAGCAGGAGCAAGAACTGGCCGAGGTTCTCGCGCAGGCCCAGCCGGATGGCGGACTCGTGCATTGGGGGCGCCCTAGTTGAAAGGTGCCGCCGCGATAGGCGTGGCGCGCAGGTTGGCCGCCACGATGGCGTCCATCGAAGCTGGCCGAGGTGGGATGTCCCTTGTGAGCTGTTCGATGAAAGCCTGCTTGTCCAAGGACAGCATCGAGTTCCATCGCTTTTCGAAACCGAGCGTGGAAGACGGCTTTCCCGAGAGGCCCGCGCCGCAGACGCTGCCGGCCTGGTGAGCCGGAAAGATTTCCAGGTCGTCCGGTAGCGATAGAAGTTTGTCGTGCAGGCTCTGGTAGAGCACTGCGGCCATCTCGCGCTCATGACCGGCGAGATCCGGCCATCCGACCGCTCCGACAAACAAAGTGTCTCCGGTGACCACAAACCAGGGTTCTTCGCCTCGGCGCCGATCCGTGACGAGGAGGCAGACGCTGTCCCGCGTATGTCCCGGCGTATGCAGCACCTGGACCCCCACATTGCCTAGCTCCAGCAGTTGGCCGTCGCGCAAAGGGGCGAAGTCGAACTGGGCGACGATGCGGCTTGACTCGTGCAGGCAGTACGGAGCGTTCACCCGTTCGGCCAATGTGCGCCCGCCCGAGTAGTGGTCGGCATGCACGTGGGTGTCGACGACGTAGCGGATTTCGGCGTTGACATCGCGTGCAGCCTGGATGAACCAATCTTCGTCGCCCGCAACGACGTCGACGGCGATGGCCTTGCCCAGACCTGCGCACCCAAACAAATAGGAAAGGGATGCTTCTTTGGCGGCAAGCTGCTTGAAGAACATGACGAGCGTCCTGAACAGCGGATCAGGCGCGTTCCAGCGGCAAGCCGGCGGCGTGCCATTCGCTCACGCCTTGAAAAATCTTGCGGGCCTTGAAACCCTTGGCCTGGAGCAGCTTCACGGCTTCATCGGAGAACAGACAGAACGGCCCGCGGCAGTACGCCACGATCTCCTGGCGCTTGGGCAGTTCGGACACGCGCTTCTCAAGCTCGTCCAGGGGCATAGAGCGTGCGAACGGCAGATGGGCCGTCTCGAACTCTTCCTGCGGCCGCACGTCGATCACCATCACGTCGCCTCGCCTTGCCTTTTGCATGAGCGACTTGCCGTCGACTTTCAAGAGCTTCTTCGGGTCGGCAAGCATCTGACTGACTGCCACCTGCAGCTCCACCAGGTTTTCCTCGGCAACTTCGCGCAGATTGACCCACAAGCTGCCGACCTCTGGACCGCTCAGACGGTAATACATGTATTTGCCGTCGCGGCGGCTTTGCACCAGCCGCGCCTCGCGCAGCGACTTCAGGTGCGCGCTCGCAAGTTTCACGTCGATGTCCAGCTCCGCACTCAACGCCTCGACCGATTTTTCCGATTGAGCGAGCACCTCCAGCATCTCCAGCCGCTTCGGGCTGGCCAGCGCCTTGCCGATACGAGCCACCTGCTCGTAAAGAAGGTCCTTGATCTCGCGCTTATTCATTCTTATATTCTAATGATTATTGGTATGTTTGCCAAACGAGAAGCGCGCCGTGCGCCCCGAATCCCCGCTGAGCCGGGGCGACTCCCGCGAAGGCGTGCTGGCGGATGAGGACGACCCCCACCGGAAGAACCCGCCGGCATCGGGCAGTTGAAGGCTTCTGCTCGCGCAAGGGAGCATCATGGCATTGACCACCTTTGGCGGCCGCCCGCGCCGGCTAGGGGGCAGCTTCCGACCGGTTGGCTTCAGCAAATTTCACCAGCGCCTCGCCGGCCAGGCGGTACCGCACCCATTGGTCCATG
>Ga0105240_10010946_pt1 | contig 12708 bp, 8 predicted proteins | sample KBSC54metaG_FD_80426 | JGI IMG/M metagenome (GOLD analysis project Ga0105240, IMG submission 80426) | Corn rhizosphere microbial communities from Kellogg Biological Station, Michigan, USA - KBS C5-4 metaG | ecosystem: Host-associated > Plants > Roots > Rhizosphere > Soil | place: Michigan, USA... | reverse complement strand
GTTATACATTTCCATAACTTGACTGGCTTGTCGGTGGGTATGATTCAGATCGCGAAGAGCAGGAACATCCGGACCGCCATCACGCTGCACGATCATTGGGGTTTTTGTTATCGAAACACGATCATCAATTACCGCAGTGAAGTCTGCCAGGATTACAGCCGCTGCGCGGAATGCATGAACGCCATTCCAGACGGGAACAGCCGCAACATTCCAATCCGCATGCGTCGCGATTACCTGATGCGGCGCTTTCAAGGCGTTGACGCGTTTATCTCACCAAGCCAATATTTGGCTAAAACGTATGTTGAGGCAGGTTTCCCAATCGAGAAAATGTTCGTTCTGTGGAACGGAATCGATTTAGCCCGATTCGCGGCGATCCAGAAATCTTATGGCGAAGGCCGCGTTCGATTCACGTACGTGGGGCACTTGGGCGCGCACAAGGGTGTCGGCTTGATTCTCGATGCCGCAGCTCTTCTGGACATGAGAGACCGAATCGCGATTAACATTATCGGCCGGGGCGAGGAAGAATCAAACCTAAAGCGGCAAGCGTCCCAATTGGGTTTGACTAACTCCACCCGCTTTTGGGGCCGGGTAGAAACCGGCCGCATCACGGAAGTATTTGAGGAAACGGACGTACTGATCCTCCCTTCGATTTGGCCCGAGAATCAGCCGGTAACGATCACGGAGGCGATGGCATCCCGCACTCCTGTAATTGCATCTCACTCGGGCGGCGTTCCAGAGCTCGTCATCGACGGCGAGACAGGTTTTCTCTTTGAAAGCGGAAACGCGTATGACCTTTCCGAAAAAATGCGAACCTTCTTGGATCAGCCATGGAAGATCGCCGAAATGGGAGCCCGCGGCTTTCAGAAGCTGCGCGACAAAACATTCGAAAATCAGGTGAAAAAGCTATTCCGCCTCTACTCGCTTAACCCGATGTCCATCAATGAGGAGCCATCTTTGATCGTATGCACGTCGCCAGTCTCGACGGAAAGCGCTCGCGCGCTTGAACTCATGGAATGGAGCGATTGGGGCAACAGAGTTCAGTTTGTAATGAACGACTGGATCACGGATGAGGAGTTTTCCAAAGCCCGGCTCGTCTGGATCATGGGCGACCTTACCGATGGTTGCGCGGCACGAAGGATTGCGCAGTTTCAAATCCCGGTGCTCGCGCTTAGCTCAAATGCTTCGGCCGCCTCACTGCCCAGCCGAACTCGGATTTCCCGCGATGCCTCGTCGTTAATCGATGCGCTACATACGCTGCTGTTGGGTTCCAAGGAACTTCAGCCGCTTTAAACTTTACGTCCGATAATGCCGAAATCCTGGGGCCCGTAGAGTAGATCGTTGAGGCGCGCTCCGATCCCGCTCGCATCCTCCGGAAAGTGTATAGCCGCCGGGTATGGATGCAGTTCTTGAATCACAACATCGCAAAACCCGCGGGCTTCGACAAAAAATCGAAGCATGCCACTAGGAAGCGGGCGCAAATGAGTGGGATCGTAATAGAACGTTGTCGATCCCACAAGCACGTTCTGTGGATTTGGGGTTTCCAAGATCAACAAGCCCCCCGATTTTAGGACTCGAAGGGCATTATCTATTAATTCGAGAACTGATTCGAACGGTAAGTGTTCAACGACGTGAAAGGCGGTTACCGCGCCAAGGCAATTATCAGGTAGCCCATCCAAATATTGCCGCGCATCGGCGAGCACCACGTCCAGGCCCAGTTTGCGCGATTCGGCGGCCATTTGCTCATTGCGGTCCACGCCGCGCGCTTCGAGCCCATTTTCGCGGAGTAATTCGAGCCATTCTCCGCGACCGCATCCCAAGTCGAGCACTGGCCGCCCCGCCACGCCCGCATCGCAGCCGGAAAGAACCGGAAGATAGACTCGCTGCCGGTTCTTGATCTCATCGCGCGTACCTCGAAAGGCATCTTCGAACGCCAGGTACAACGAATCGTGGCGATAGTCCCACGGAGCCGAAACCCGTTCCGTCTGTTCCCGGTCGAACGGCTCCGGAAGCCTCTTGCGAGCCTCAGCGAGCATGATTCCGATTCGCCGATCTTGCAAGGTCAGTTCCGTTCTCATCCGAGTCAGCAGCAAGCCAAGCTCCGACAGACTGATGTGTGTTTTGGTTGCCGATCGTTCCAATTCCTCCATCTTCGAAGCAAGATCCGCGATAGAAGTCGTGAGCGAATCGCTCTGTTCTTTCCGTTCCGCATTCTCATCCCGCAGAAGCGATTTAACGTGTTCACTCGAGCTCGAGATCCGCTCCAATGCCAGTTCCAGGTCGGCTATTTTGGCGAGGGCCTGCTTCGTATCTTGACCACTCTGACGCCCTTTAGACGGAGCCGATCCTTCATCTTCGAGCAGAAGCGTTTGAAGTCTGAGCTGTGCCTGTTCCAGATGTTCCAGCCTGGATTGAAGCGAATGGAATTGTCCGGGCGCATCCCCGTCAGAGCTTCTCACTACCGATCGGGAAACGAGTTCAATCGCGCGAACCTGCTGATGGAGGTGTGTTAATAGGGCACTGATGGCTCCCTGGATTTCATGCGTATACCACCAGAGAAGTTTCCCCAGCATTCTCATGAGCAGAGCCGCAATCCGCGCTCGAATAGAGGGCGGCCCCGGCGGTGGCTCACCGATACGATTGCTTACGCCCGCTACGTGGTCAAGGTCCGCGTCGAGCCGGCGGAGCGTTGAAAGGATCAGCGGAGACCGATCGCCAGAGGCATTTGATTCAGCGCGCTCCCTGGTCTTTAGGGCTGCCGACCATTTCTCCACCTCGTCCCGAATGCGAGATTGGAGTTCCTCTCTTTCGATCCTGCCCAAAGATTCAGCCATCGATTCAGTGTATTCTTTCTCGTCTCGTACCTTCTGGGGCGCCAAATCGGACTCCAGTGCTTTTCGGCTCAGATCGTGCGCTGTCCGCCAACTTACGACCTGGGCCTCGAAATTTACGATAAATTTACCAATGATTTACGAATTGGGCGGCCGAGCCGAAGCTATTCTCATCTTGGCATGCAACGGGCTTTTGTCTTCAGCTTCGGCCGGAAACCAATCTGGAGCGATGCCGGCTGGAAAGGCATCCGGCATGTCGATTCTGGCGGGCAATGCAAGCAAAAAGGAGAAGACCAGTGAAGTACACAAATCGCGAATTTACTTCCACCGCTCAACGAGCGGCTCACCCCCAACCCAGGATTGAGACCCATCGCACCGGCCTCAAGAGAAGGGCGCTCGCAATGATCGGCACAGCGTTTACCATCGCCTCGCTCAGCCTCGTAATTGCCGATGCGGACAACGACAACCCGATGCGACCGATTCTTCCGGGAATTGTGGTGGCGTCCACGGTGCCGGCCAATGGCGATGTTAATCCATACGGCGTAACGTTCGTGCCAAACGGCTTCCCGGCGGGCGGGCCACTCAGCCCCGGCGACATTCTCGTCTCAAACTTTAACAACAAGCAAAACTTACAAGGGACGGGTACCACGATCGTCAAAATTTCTCCGGCTGGTAAGCAGTCGCTCTTCTTTCAGGGCCCCAAGGGCCTTGGCCTGAGCACCGCTCTCAAAGTCTTACGAAGTGGTTTCGTGCTGGTGGGCAACGTTCCCACAACCGATGGTACCTTCGCAACAATCCAGCAGGGCTCGATTCTAATTCTCAACAGGAACGGGGCCGTTGTAGGTACTCTCAGCGATTCCACGCTGCTCGACGGGCCGTGGGACATGGCGGCAATCGATAACGGCAATACGGCAGTATTGTTCGTTTCGAATGTGCTGAACGGGACCGTGACCCGCCTCAATCTGATTATCGGCGGCGGATCTCCGGCGATGTTCGTGCAGAGCGCGACGCAAATCGCTTCGGGCTATCTGCATCGCGGCGATCCGGCGGCGCTGGCGATTGGTCCAACGGGACTCGCGTACGATTCAACCACCAATACTCTGTTCGTTGCTTCGACGGGCGACAACATGGTCTTCGCGATTAACAACGCGACGAAGGCCAGCCACACGTCTGGGATGGGGAGAGTCGTGTATCGGGATAACACGCACCTGCACGGACCGCTGGGGCTCAAACTGGGGCCAAATGGCCATCTGTTTACGACTAATAGCGATGTGATCAACTCCGATCCGAACCAGCCAAGCGAGATTGTCGAGTTCACGGAATCGGGAGTATTTCTGAATCAGCTCTCCGTCGATAAAGCGCAAGGCGGTTCATTCGGTATTGCGCTCGGCCCTGACACGGGACAGGACACGATCCGCGTCGCCGCAGTTGACGATGTTGCCAGCACTCTAACGATCTGGACACTAAGGATCGAATAGCTTCCAGCAGTCGAAGCGTGTGAAAGCGAGCGGCGGCCTCCAGGTGCTGGAGAGCCGCCGTTTTTTATTTCCCGCCGCTAGTCTGCGCTACCATCGTTGTTTCAAAAAGTGGACCCGGTTTTGGAGTTGCGCGCGCTCACCAAACATTACTCCACTCATCACGCCGTTAACGGAATCTCGCTCGCGCTCGAACGCGGCGAGTTTTTCTCGCTAATCGGCCCGTCGGGTTGCGGCAAGACCACCACGCTGCGGCTGATCGCCGGCTTTGAAACGCCGACTGCCGGCGAAATCCTACTAAATGGAAAGTCCGTTGCGGGTATGAAACCATATCAACGCAACGTCAGCACCGTGTTTCAGAATTACGCGTTATTCCCGCACCTGCCGGTATCGCGCAACGTCGCGTTCGGCTTGGAACGGCGCGGGCGCAGTTCATCGTCGGCTATTGCGGATAAAGTGCGGAACGTGCTCGCGCTGGTACGGCTCGAAGGCAAAGAGGACCGGCTGCCGAACCAAATCTCCGGTGGTGAGCGGCAACGGGCGGCTCTGGCCCGTTCGCTCGTGCTCGAACCGGATGTGCTGCTGCTCGATGAGCCGCTGTCGGCGCTCGATCCCAAGCTCCGCAAACAGGTTCGGAGTGAGTTGAAGAGCCTGCAGCGCAGGGTAGGCATCACATTCCTGTTCATCACGCACGACCAGGAGGAGGCGCTTTCGCTCTCCGACCGCATGGCCGTCATGAACCATGGCAAAATCGAACAAGCCGGCTCGCCCAAGGAAATTTACCAGCGGCCAAAATCGCGATTTGCCGCGGAGTTTCTCGGTGAGGTCAACTGGATCGGCGGGGCCGGTATTCGGCCAGAATCCGTCCGAATTTCGCGCGACGGCCCGGCGGATGCGGCGCGGTGCTTCTCGGCGACCGTGACCGGAAGCACGTATCTCGGAAATTGCGTTCACGTCCAGATGCGATTAGCGGATGGCGCGTCGTGTATCGCGCAAGTGCCTCAGCGCGAATTTCACCGCGAGGCGAGCGGCGCAGTTCATATCTGGTGGAACGCCACGGATGAATTGCCTCCGATCGAGGAGTAATGCGGCGGCTTCGCATTACCTTTCTAACCCCGGCGGCACTCGTCACCCTTGCGTTGTTCGCGATTCCGATGGGTATTGTCGTCGCCTACAGCCTTCTGTCGCGCGGAGCTTATGGCGGAGTCGTGTTGCCGTGGACGCTTGACAACTATTCGCGAGTTTTCGATCCTCTTTACGGCCAGATCGTGTGGCGTTCGCTGTGGATTGCGGCCGTTTCCACGCTGCTCTGTCTGGTACTCGGATTCCCTATCGCGCTTTATATCGCCCGCGCCCAGCGGCGCCGCGCATTGCTATTGAACCTGGTGATGCTGCCGTTCTGGACCAGCTTTCTGATTCGCACCTATGCGTGGATGTTTCTCCTGCGGGACACGGGCCTTGTCAATAGCGCTCTCGAATCATTGCATCTGATTCGGAATCCATTGCCGTTGTTGTTCAATGATGGCGCGGTGATCCTCGGCCTGGTTTACGGCTATTTGCCTTTCATGGTGCTTCCTCTCTACGCGACGCTCGAGAAACTCGACCCAGCCTTGATCGACGCCGCGCAGGACCTCGGGGCCACTCCCTGGGTGACTCTTTGGAAGATCGTCGTTCCATTGAGCCGGAGCGGAATGCTCGCCGGTGGCTTGCTGGTCTTTATTCCATGCCTGGGCGCGTATCTCACGCCCGATTTACTCGGCGGCGGAAAAAGCGTAATGGTGGGGAATCTGGTCCAGAATCAGTTCACGACGGCGCGCGACTGGCCTTTCGGTTCGGCGGTGTCGCTCCTGTTAATGGCCGCCGTATTATTGCTCGTGTTACGTATTCTTGGCCGGCGCGAACAGACTCTGCTATGAAGCGCTTTCTTTCAGTTTACGCCGCCGGCATTTATGCATTTCTCTACTTGCCTCTGTTTGTGCTCGCGGTCTTTAGCTTCAACTCTTCGAAATTCGCTGTCTGGCGCGGCTTTACCTGGCATTGGTATCTGGATTGTTTCCACAGCCAAGCGCTGATCGAAGCAACCGCCCATTCGCTCATTATTGCTATTTGCGCGACAGTTTTCTCCACGGTCATCGGCACACTGGCCGGTTACTCGCTCTGGAAGCGCCGCTTACCATGGCTTACTAACTCGTTGTATCTGACCTTACTTACACCGGAGATCGTAACCGGCATATCGCTCCTCGCTTTTTTCCAATGGATCTTCCGGTTTCTACACTGGCATCTGGGCCTGCACACGGTGATTCTCGCGCACATCTCGTTTTCGCTCGCTTATGTTGTCATTGTGATTCTCGCTCGCCTCCGGACGTTCGACCCCGCGCTTGAGGAAGCGGCGCTCGACCTCGGCGCGAATGAGTGGCAGGTTTTCCGTTATGTAACCGTCCCTAATCTACTGCCGGGCATTGCCGCTGCCGCGCTACTTTGCTTTACGGTCTCATTCGACGATTATGTGATTACGAGTCTCGTGGCCGGCGTCGATTCCGAGACGCTGCCGATGGTGATTTATGCAATGGCACGGAAGGGCGTGAACCCGATGGTCAACGCGCTTTCGGCGATGATCACCTTCGGCCTGGGCGCCCTCATTCTTCTTGCCGGGCGCTTTCAGAAAGAAGAGTCCGCATGAACAGGCGCACGTTCCTGCTAGGCATCGGCGGGGCCAGCGCGGGTTGCATGCGCGGACCTTCGCGTCGACTCAATATATACAATTGGTCCGATTATGTTGCGCATGACACAATCCCGAACTTCGAACGCGAATTCGGCGTCAGAGTTCGATATGCAACATACGAAAGCACCGAAGAGATGCTTGCCAAGGCGCTAACGGGCAACTCGGGTTGGGACGTCGTTTTCCCATCGAATAGCTACGTCGGGCCGATGCGGGAGATGGATCTCCTAGCCCAACTCGACCATCGCCAGTTACCGAATCTGGTCAATCTGGACGTACGTTTTCAAACGCCGCCCTGGGATCGCCAGATTCAATGGTCCGTTCCTTACATGCACGGATCCACCGGCATTGTCTATTCGACTAAAGCTCCGAGGCCGGTGGGTTGGGCCGACCTTTGGGAGGACAAATATCAGCGCCGCTTGACAATGCTGGACGATCCGGCTGAGGTGCTCGGCGCTTGCCTGAAACGCCGCCGCGATTCCGTCAACTCGACCGACCCTGGCCAACTCGAAGCGGCCAAGCAGCTTGCCATCGAGCAGAAACCGCTGCTGCGCGCGTACATCAATGCGGAAGTGCGAGACCAATTGATTGCCGGCGATGTGCTGGCGGCGCAATCCTGGTCCGTCACCGCTCAGCAGGCGATCGAGCAGAGCGATCGACTCGCGTTCGTTTACCCGGAAGAAGGCTTTCCGCTCTATTGCGACACGGCAGCTATCTTGCGCGAGAGCAGGCGCGTGGATCTTGCGCATCAATTCCTCAACTATTTACTACGCCCGCACATAGCGGCCGCGATCGCGCTCGAAATGCGAACTGCCACTGTAAACGCAGCCGCCCGCGCGCTTCTGCCGGAAAAAGACCGTAACAATGCGACCCTATATCCGGGTCCTGAAATCCTCCAGCGTGGTGAATGGTTCCGGGCCATGCCGCCCGCGGCGCAGCGCCTGAGGGACCGTCTCTGGACCGAGATCAAATCCGCGTAAGCGCTCGTAAGATTCTCTCGTTCCCGCAACGAACCCGGTACAATAGGCACTCTCCACCGGAGGAGACATGGCAAATATTGAAGAAAGCTCTAAGTTTTTAATCGGCCTGAATATGGATGGCGCGGTTTCAGCCGGGGCATATACCGCGGGAGTAATGGACTTTCTGATCGACGCGCTCGAGTGCTGGCACAAGGCGAAGGACGATGGAATACCTGGCATCCCCCGGCATGAAGTGGAAATTTGCGTGATGTCCGGAGCGTCGGCCGGAGGGATGACTTCCGCGATCGCGGCGGCGGCGCTCATGGAAGAATTCCATCCGGTACGCTCGATCCCCCTCGCGGGGCAGAACACCGCCAACAAGCTGCATCAAAGCTGGGTCGAGAAAATCGATATTTCCGAACTGCTATCCGATGGCGATTTGGCCGATCCGAAAGCCGGCGTGCCATCGTTATTGAATTCCAAGCCGATCGGCGCAATTGCGGACGAGGCTTTTTATCTGAACCCGCGGGCAGCCGGGCGGCGAGCTTATGTGGCTGAGTCTTTGCAGCTAATTCTGACGGTTACAAATCTGCGCGGCGTGCCTTATTCGGTTGATCAGAGCAGCAACATAGAGACGCAGATCTATTACTACGGCGACGACCGGCGGTTCGTGGTGGAATGGCCAGCAGGCGCGGCTCCCCAGGCGGATTGGAAGAGCATCGGCGAGGCAGCGGTGGCAACAGGAGCATTTCCGATCGCCCTCGCGGCGCGGAAAATCGACCGTCCGGCCCGAGATTACAATCAACGGCGCTGGCTGGTATACGAAGGCGACCCAGTGCAGGAGCAGGAAATTATCATCGCGCCGAAGTGGGACCTGACTGACAACGATACATACGCGACATTGAACGTGGACGGCGGCGTGACCAACAACTCGCCGTTCGAACTCAACCGGCGCACATTGGCGGCAATCGCACCGGCGAGCCCAAACGGACGGAATCGCCGCGCCGGGAATACGGCGGACCGCGCGGTAATCACTATCGCTCCCTTTCCCACGTCGGCAGTTTTCGATCCTAAGTATGACTACAGCCCATCCCTGTTGGCTCTGGCGGGCAAGCTACTTACAGTCTTGGTTGCGCAATCGCGGTTTTCGGGAGAGAATCTCTGCCTGGTGAAAGACGAGGATGTATTTAGCCGCTTCATGATCGCCCCGAAAATCGATCAGCCGGAGGGGAAGGTGCTGAACGCGTTATCGGGAGCGTCTCTTGGCGCATTCGGCGGATTTCTCGCTCGCGAATTTCGCGAGGACGATTATCAGCTCGGGCGCCGGAATTGCCAGCAGTTTTTGCGAAAGCATTTCGTGCTCCCGAAGGATAATCCAATCATTGCGCGAGGACTCCCGAAGGAGCCGCTCGGGACTCAATTTCAGTTCACCGAAGATGGACAGGAATGGGTATCGATCATTCCGCTGATGCCGGAAGTCGCGGGAGAGATTCCGGTGCGGAGGACTAAACTCGATCCATCGCGAATCGAACCGATCGCGGAAGCCGCCGTGGAACGGTTAAAGCGGGTGATTCAAGGGGAATTCCAACTCCACGGGGGCTGGAACGTGCTTTTTGCGATGGCTTGGCCAATTTTGCGCCGGCGGCTGAAGAACGCCATGGTGGACACAATCTTGAAGAATCTTCAGGAGCAGCAACTTCTAAAGACCTAACCCATAACAGGACCCGAAGATGCTCCGCTAGTCGCAGCTTGTGCGCTTCAGAGAGTGGATGATAATGGAAGAAAGCACATTGCGGAACTGACAACGCTCACAGGCGAGTTCGCTTTCGTTCGCTTTTAAGGAAGGTTTCATGCACAAACGAGCGGCCGCGCTGGCCTTGGCGGCGATCGGCTCTTCTCTTCTTTTCGCGCGGGCGGCCGAACCGGCTCGTCCGGGGATTGGCAAACCACAAATTTTCAAAGAGTCCGATCTGCGGCCGGGAATGAAGGGTATTGCCTGGACGGTATTTTCGGGCAACGATCCGGAACCTGTTCCGATCGAGATTCTCGGAATCGAGCGGAATATGTGGGGGCCGAAGCAGGACGTAATCCTCGCGCGCATGGGCGGGAAAGCGGAGCGCACGAATGTAGCGGGAGGAATGAGCGGCAGCCCCGTTTACATCGATGGCAAACTGGTTGGCGCGGTGGCCCTTCGCCTCAGCGTATTTTCTCCCGACGCGATCTGCGGAATTACGCCAATTGAGCTGATGCTCGATGTAAATAGCTACGACGACACGAAGCCAGCCGATGCGCGGACTCCCGACTTAAAGAAGCCTGTCAATCGTGCGAGCGTCCAGGCCGCGGGCGGTCTTCTGCAGCAGGTGCTGGCGGCGAACTCCGCGCCCGGCGCAAACTTCCCATCGCTGACGCCGATCGACACGCCGCTCACGTTTTCGGGATTCAGTCAGAATGCGCTTCAGCAATTCGCGCCGGTATTCCAACAAATGGGCATGGTGGCCGTTGAAGGTGGAGGATCGTCCAGCCTTCCGCTCGACGCTAAACCGGGACCGGACTGGCGAACCGCTCTCAAACCGGGCGATGCCGTAACGGGGGTGCTTGTCAGCGGCGACATGAGCGTCAGCGGTATGTGCACGGTGACGTATAACGACGGCCAGCACGTGCTCGCATGTGGCCACTCCTTCTTCAATCTCGGTCCGGTGGACATGCCGATGGCCAAAGGCGAAGTAATCACGACGCTCGCCTCCACTTATCAGCCGAATAAAATCGGCAACGCGACCGAAATCGTGGGCGCGCTGCACCAAGACCGGCACAGCGCGATTCTGGGAGATCTTGGCGCAACCGCTGAAATGGTTCCGGTGACCGTTCGCGTGCGGTCGTACGATCAGAAGAACGTCTTGCGCAAGCAGCACGATCTGCGCTTCAGCGTGTTCGTGCAGCAGAAGTGGACGCCGTACCTGATGATGCTGACGCTGTTCAACTCCGTATCCAGTTTGAACGATTTCGCGGAGGAAGCGACTTACCGTTTGAGCGGGAATATTCAACTGGACGGAAAACAAAGCCTGACGTTGAGCACGATGCAAGCTCCGAGCGAGCTTCCCGTGCCAGCTCCCATGCTGCTCGCCGGCTGGTGGGGCGATAAATTCAACCGTCTGTTTCTGAATCCCGTGGAAATGCCGAAATTGAAGAGTGTGAACGTGACCGTGGATCTTTTGCCGGAGCGCCGCACAGCGACAATCCAAAACGCCTGGATTTCCAACAACGAGGTGGAAGCGGGATCGGTGGTTCCAGTGAAAGTGTTTCTGCGGCCCTATCGTGGCGAGCGAATCGAACGGGAAATTCAGGTGAAAATCCCGGTGGGGCTTTCCAAAGGAGATCACACGATTCTGCTGAGCGATGCGGAAACATTGAACCGAATGCAGGATCGCGCCGAGACAGCCGAGCATTTCATGGATATTCCGCAGACCGTTTCTTTGATCAATCAGGAGCGGAGCAACGACCGGCTGTATGTTTCCGTGATTCAGCCGCGACCGACCGTATACTACGAAGATAAAGCTCTTCCATCGTTGCCCGCATCCGTGATCAATGTGATGGAGACAGGCCGCACGGCGAGCCATCGTCTTATCAGCTCCCCCGAAAGCGCGATGGAACAGGCGAGCATCCCGTTCGACATGGCCATTAGCGGCAGTTATTCGCTCAAAATCCGTGTGAGATAGGCGTTCAATCCGACTTCATGACCAAGAGATGGTTACTTGTTGCCGCTTTCGCGGCGCTCGCGGTGGAATCGTTTGCCGTTGAGACGAAATTCTGGGAGCAATCCGACGCATCGGACTTTGAGAAAGGATCGCTGGAGCGCCTTTCACTGCGTAGCGACGGCCGCTTATTTCTGGCGCCCTCTGTCACGGAATTGTTCGATCCATCGACAGCCTATCTTTGGAGTATCGCGAGAGATTCCAAGGGAAATCTATACACAGGCGGAGCCGGAACGGGCAGCGATACTGCCAAGTTATTCCGAATTGGCCCGAGTGGCCACGGCGCTGCGTGGAGCGAGTTGCCAGGTCTGGAAATTCACGCGGTCGCCGTGGATCATCAGGACCGCGTCTACGCCGCGACATCGCCAGATGGCAAAGTTTATCGCATTACGCCGGTGGGAAAGCCGGAACTGCTCTATGATCCTCATGCGAAGTACATCTGGGCAATGGCGTTCGCCCCGGACGGCAGTTTGTACGTGGCCACGGGGGATCCGGGCGAGATTCATCGCGTGACGCCCGACGGTAAGGGCGCTGTGTTCTATAAAACGCATGAAACGCATGCTCGCTCGCTCGCCATCGACCCAGAAGGCAATCTGATCGTTGGAACGGAGCCGAATGGATTGATTTTGCGAATTCCGCCGACGGGGAAGGGATTTGTGCTTTACCAAGCGGATAAGCGAGAGATCACGGCAGTTGCAATCGGCCATCGCGGCGAGATCTTCGCGGCGGGTTCGGGAACGCGTGCGACAGCGGCTCCGGCATCGATTGTGCCCATGCCAGCGCCCACACCCGTTCCAATCCCATCGATGACACAGGGCGCTACAACCACCAGCATCGCGACACCCCCGGCGCGTTCCGCGGCCCTTCAACCTCCGACCGGAGGATCGAGCCTGTATGAAATCGAGCCGGACGGCGAGCCTCGCACGATCTGGACGGACGCCCATGCTCTGGTTTACGCGATCGCGATCGGCCACGACG
>Ga0105240_10010944_pt1 | contig 12710 bp, 10 predicted proteins | sample KBSC54metaG_FD_80426 | JGI IMG/M metagenome (GOLD analysis project Ga0105240, IMG submission 80426) | Corn rhizosphere microbial communities from Kellogg Biological Station, Michigan, USA - KBS C5-4 metaG | ecosystem: Host-associated > Plants > Roots > Rhizosphere > Soil | place: Michigan, USA... | reverse complement strand
GCTCGCGCTGATCGTCGCGACGGTGCCGCGCGGCAGGGGACGCAGCTTGAGCGTCGCTTCGACCACCACGCCGAGCGTGCCCTCGGAGCCGATCATCAGCGAGGTCAGGTCGTAACCCGTGACGCCTTTGACGGTGCGATGACCCATGCTGATCAGCCGGCCGTCGCTGAGCACGACCTTGAGGCCGAGCACCGCTTCGCGAGTGACGCCGTACTTGGCGCAGAGCAGTCCGCCTGCGTTGGTGGCGATGTTGCCGCCGATGGTCGAGATCGCCTTGCTGGCCGGATCGGGCGCCCACCAGAGTCGGCGATCGGCCAGTTGGGCATTCAGGTCGCCGTTCAGCACGCCGGGCTCGACCACGGCGAGCTCGTCGTCGGCCGAGACCTCGAGGATGCGGTTCATCCCCCGGGTCGACAGCACCAGTTCGCCGTCGCCCCCGATCGCCGCGCCCGCGAGTCCGGTGCCGGCCCCGCGCGGGACCACGGGGATCCGGTGCGCGGTGGCGAACCGCATCGTGGCCTGCACCTGCTCGATCGTCGTGGCGTCGATGACCGCAAGCGGCCGGGCCGCCGAGACCTGGCCAGAGCGGTCGGCCCGCGCTGCGTCGAGCGACGCGTCGTCGGTGCGCACCGCGTCGCCCAGTTCGGCGCGCAAGTCGGCCAGACGGGGGTCGGGCGGCAGCTCCGGTGCGACCGCGCTGCCGAGGGCAGTGGACATCTCGTCAGGCTATCGGATGCGGTGATCCGGTCCCCCGCTGCGATGTCCGATTTCCGCTGACGACTGTCACCCGCCCGTGCGAGGGTGGACCGGTGGATGACTTCGACCGCAAGTACGGTGCTCTGGCTTCGCGCGATGCGCGCTTCGACGGCCAGTTCATCGCCGGCGTCCACACCACCGGCATCTACTGCCGCCCGAGCTGCCCCGCGGTCACTCCCAAGCCCGGCAACGTCAGCTTCTACCGCACGGCGGCCGCCGCCCACGAGGCCGGGCTGCGCGCGTGCAAGCGCTGCCAGCCCGATGCCGTTCCCGGATCGCCGGACTGGAATCTGCACGACGACCTGGCCTCGCGCGCGATGCGCCTGGTGCATGACGGCCTCGTGGAGCGCGAGGGCGTCGAGGGCCTGTCGCGCCGACTCGGCTACACCTCCCGGCACGTGACGCGGGTGCTGCGCGCCGAGCTCGGCGCCGGGCCGCTCGCTCTGGCGCGCGCCCATCGCGCGCAGACCGCGCGCTCGCTGCTGGCGGCGACCGAGCTGCCGATCACCGACATCGCCTTCGCCGCCGGATTCGGCAGCCTGCGCCAGTTCAACGAGACCATCGCCGAGGTGTATCGGGCTACGCCGAGCGAGCTCAGGCGGATCGCGCGATCCGGTCGACGGGCCGGAGCCGTTTCGCCCGATCGGCGGATGACCGACGCCTCAACGCCGCTCACCCTGCGGCTGCCGGCGCGTGCGCCGTTCGACGGACGCGGGCTGATGCGCTTCTTCGCCGACCACGCGGTGCCCGGGCTGGAATCCGGCGACGACTCGTTCTTCGCCCGGTCTCTCGTGCTGCCGTACGGCCGCGCCGAAGTGGCGGTCCGACTGGATCCCGAGCGCGCGGGGGTGCTCGTGACGGCCGAGCTCGCGAACCTGGCCGACCTGCCGGCGCTCACGTCGCGGGTGCGGAGGCTGTTCGATCTCGACGCCGACTCGGTGGCCGTCGATGCGGCGCTGGCAACCGATCCCGTGCTCGCGCCGCTGGTCGCCGAGGTACCGGGGATCCGCATCCCGGGCAGTGCCGACGGAGCCGAGACGCTGTTCCGGACCCTGATCGGCCAGCAGATCTCGGTCGCGGCCGCCCGCACGGTGATCGGCCGGCTGGTCGCCGAGCTGGGCGATAGCGGCCTGTTCCCCACCCCGGAGGCGATCGCCGAGCGAGGTGCGGAGGTGCTGCGCGGGCCGGCGGCCCAGGTGGCCACCATCATCCGGGTCGCGGATGCCGTGGCCGGCGGCAGCCTCCGCCTCGCCATGGAGACCCCCGCCGCCGAGCTGCGCGAGCAACTGCTGGCGCTGCCCGGGGTCGGAGCGTGGACGGCCGACTACCTCGCCCTGCGCACGCTCGGCAATCCCGATGTCTTCCTCGAGACCGACCTGGTGATCCGCCAGAGCGCCGAGGCGCTCGGCCTGCCCGGTGCGCCAAGGGCGCTGGCCGCCCGTGCAGCCGGATGGGCGCCGTGGCGCAGCTATGCGAGCCTCCAGCTGTGGCGCCATCGTCCGCGACCGCAGGTCTCGCATCGTGCCGAGCACCCGGTGAGCGCTCAGCAGCATCAAGGCTGAGAGTATGGTGAAGTTCGCCCGACCAACCTGGGGTGGGCTCAGTGGAGTGGATGCATGCTCGTCTCGGTCGTGATTCCGGCCCGGAATGATGCCCCGATGCTCGCGACCTGCCTCGAGGCCCTCGCGCGGCAGACCGGCCTGCCCGACTCGGTCGATGTCGAGATCGTGGTCGTCGACAACGGGAGTTCCGACGCGACGGCGCAGGTCGCGCACGACGGCCAGGCCCGGGTGATCACCGAGCCGGTGCCGGGCATCCCGCGGGCGGCCTCCGCAGGCTACGACGCGGCGCGCGGCGAACTGATCGCGCGGATCGACGCCGACTCGGTGTGCCCGCCCGACTGGCTGGCGCGCGCGATCGCGATCTTCGCCCACGACGACGAGCTCTCGGTGCTCACCGGCACCGGCGAGTTCTACGGTTCGAGCGAGCTGGTGCACCGGCTCGGCAAAGCCTGGTACTTGGGTGGGATGTACTGGTCGCTCACCCCCTACCTCGGGCATCCGCCGATCTTCGGCTCCAACTTCGTCATGCGGCGTGCGGTGTGGAGCGAGTTGAGCGACGAGGTGCATCGCAGCCAGCGCACCATCCATGACGACCTCGACCTGAGCCTGCACATCAAGCCGTGGATGACCGTGCGCTACGACCCCGGCTTCGTCGTTCAGATCTCGGCTCGCCCCTTCGCCAACTTCAACGCGCTGCGCCGCCGGATCTCGTGGGTGATGCCCACTTTGCGCAATCACTGGCCCGACGACAGTCCCTGGGCTCGGCGGGCGGCGCGGCGCCGGTGGGAGAAAGGTGATGACGAGCGCCAGGAAGCGGTCGCGTAGAGCTCCGCCTACGCTGCGCTCCGGTAGAGCGCCAGCAGGTCGCGTGCCAACTGGTTCGGCGTCGTCTCGCACGGGCTGTGCCCGGTGTCGTAGACCGCGAGGCCGGCACCGATGCGCTCGGCCAGTCCGGCGTGGAGTTCGACCGGCCAGAGGTCGTGCTGCCCGACCGCGACGAGCTTGGGGATCGCGGCGTCCCGCAGCTGGGGACGGAGGTCGGGCGCCCGCTTCATCAGGGTGATGATGTCGGCCATGCTGCGCATGCTCGTCTTCTCGAATCGCGTGCGCACGAAGTCGAGCCGGGTCTGGGGCACCCTGTTCTTATTGGTGACGATCCCCCAGCGCATCAGCTTCGCGCCGACGCCGCCTGTCGCCATCCAGGTGAACGGGCCGAGGATCTTGACCCCGCGGAATCCGTTGCCCGGCTCGGGCGGGGTGGCGAGCAGGGCCAGGCTGCGCACCAGCTCGGGCCGCTGCACGGTCGCGAGCTGGGCGATCGTGCCGGCGAAGGAGTAGCCGAGCAGATGGGCGGGACCGTTCGACTCGAGGAACGCGATGAGGTCGTCGGTGAACAGCTCGTAGCTGTACGAGGTGCCAGCGGGCGGCGCGGCGTCCGCCGACTCGAAGTTGCCGGCCAGGTCGTAGCTCTGCACGAAGTAGCCGGAAGCCGCGAGCACCGGCATCACCAGGGTGAAGTCTTCTTTCGAGCCCGAGACCCCGGGCACCAGAACCACCCGCGGGTCGACCGGGTCACCCAGTGACACGACGGCCAGCTCTCCGCTGGGCGCGGCGAAGCGAGACGTGACCGACCCCGAGGGCAGCACGCTCCAGTCGAGATCGTGCGGCACGAGCCCGTCGAGGCGCGCGGCGTCGTCGCCCAGGTCTCCCGGCGGCGGACTCTGCGGCTCGCGAACGGTCACCGCGACAGCCTAGGGCGCTCCGCCCGCGGGTTCGACCCGAGCAATCCGACGGGCTGCGCGGGTACTCGGGCACGACGAAGAGCGAACTGATCAGGCAACTCCGTCGCGGGTGAGGCGCTTCGCCTCCACGAGACATCGCTCAGCATCCTGCCGCTTCAAGGTGAGCCCGTGCCCCGGCCGGTCGGGGTCGGGCACCAGGTCGCCGTCGGTCAGGGCGGGAACGCCCTCGAAGAACTGGGACTCGATGATCGCGTGATCGTGGAAGTACTCGACGTGCACCACGTCGCGCAGCCCCGACGCGATCGACGCGTGCAGCGCGGGCGCGGTGTGGGCGCTCAACGGGATCGCGGCAGCCTGCGCCTGGACGTGCGCCGAGACGAACCCGGTGACCCCGCCGCAGCGAGTGGCATCGGCCTGCAGGGTGTCGACGGCGCCCGCCGCGATCAGCCGGTGGAACGCGGCGGGCGTGCACCCGTACTCCCCCGTCGCGATCTGCATGGCGGCAGGCGCGCGCTCGCACAGCAGCCGCAGCCCCTCCAGGTCGTCGCTCGACACCGGTTCCTCGAACCACGACACGCCGGACTCGGCGAACGCCTCGGCCATGCCGAGCGCCTGCGCGCGCGAGTAGGCGCCGTTCGCGTCGACGAAGAGCTCGACCTGATCGCCGATCGCCCGGCGGGCACGCGCCACCCGGGCCGGATCGGCAGAGGGGTCCCTGCCGACCTTCATCTTGACCGCGCGGAGGCCCCCGGCCGCCCACCCGCCGAGTTGCCGTTCGAGCTGGTCGTCGGTATAGCTGGTGAACCCGCCGCTGCCGTAGGCCATCACCCGGTCGCGGGCGCCGCCCACGAAGGTGCAGAGCGGGATGCCGAGAAGCCGCGCCGAAAGATCGGCCAGCGCGACATCCATGGCCGAGATGGCCCCCGCGCAGACCCCGTTCCAACCCAGGTTTCGCACCGCCTCGGCCATCGCCCAGAAGTGCCGTCCGGTCCGCAGCGGATCGGCGCCGAGCAGCAGCGGGGCGAGCTGGTCGTGCGCGATCGCGAGGGCGGCGCGCGAGGTGTACGCGTATCCGAGTCCCGTTTCGCCGCCCGCCGTCAGTTCGACGACGAGCACGCCGGTGCTGCTCCATCTGGCGGTCCCGTCGCTCTCCTCCTGCTCGAGGCCGTCGGTCGTGGTGGCGACTTGGTAGGCGCTCAGGGCGATCGCGTCGATGCCCGTGCTCATGACTCGTCGCGGTGACCGCGACCGACGTGCAGCGCGCCCTTCACGCGCTCCAGTCCTTCCGACGCGAGCGCGCGGGCCGAATCGCGGATGACCGCGAACTCGTCCGGATCGCCCGTGAGCAGGGCGCGTGCCATGTTCTTGGCGTACTCCTTGGTGATGTGCGGCGGCAGCGGCGGCACGTTCTTGCTGACGTAAGCGTCGATCAGGGTCACGCCCGGGTGCGCGAATGCCGCATTCCACGCCGCTCCGGCCCGGTCGTCGCTGGTCAGCCGGATGCCCTGGAAGCCGAGCAGCTCGGCCCAGCCCGCGTAATCCACCGACTCCACGTCCTGCGAGCCCGGCCAGACCGGGTTGCCGTCTTCGGTGCGCATCTCCCACGACACCTGACTCAGGTCGTCGTTGTGCATGACGACGATGATGAACCGCCGATCGCTCCAGCGCTCCTGGTACTTCTTGATGGTGATCAGCTCGTTCATCCCGAGCATCTGGAACGCCCCGTCGCCGATCGTGCAGATCACCGGGCGCTCGGGATAGGCGAACTTCGCCGCCACCGCATAGGGCATCGCCGCGAGCATCGTGGCGAGGCGGCCGGAGAGATCTCCCTTCATGCGACCGCGCAGCCGGATGTGGTGGCCGTACCAGTCGGCCGTCGTGCCGGCATCGGCGGTGACGATGGCGTCGTCGGGGAGCCGTTCGTTGAGCTCGTGGAAGACTCGGCGCGGGTTGGCGCCGTCCGGGTAGCCGAGCATCGCCTGGGCCCGCATCTCCTCCTCCCAACCGCGCATCTCGTCGGCGATCCTGTCCTGCCACTCGCGGTCGGTGGTCTGCTCGATCAGCGGCAGCAGGGCGGTGAGCGTCGCCTTCACGTCGGCCCAGAGGTTCACCTCGGTCGGGTAGCGCAGGCCCAGCTGCTCGGGCCGCAGATCGACCTGGATGCCGCGGGCCTGGTCGCTGGAGGGGAGGAACTGCCCATAGGGGTAGTTGGTGCCGAGCATCACCAGGGTGTCGCAATCGGCCATCTGGTGCAGGCTCGGCAGGGTGCCGAGCAGCCCGAGTTGCTGCGTGTGGAAGGGGACCTCCGACGAGATCACCGGCTTGCCGCGCAGGGTGGTGATGATGCCCGCTCCGACCCGCTCGGCCAGCTGGAGGACCTCGGGTGCTGCCTCCGTGGCGCCGGCACCGACCAGCAGCGTGATCCGCTCGCCCGCATTGATCACGTCGGCGGCGCGCTGGAGCTCATCGGCCGGGCCGAGCACCCTGGTCGAGGGCACCACCGCACTGGAGCGCGACACCCAATTCTCGGGGCCGAGTTCGGCCGCCTTCATCCCCTGAACGTCGTGGGGCAGCACGATCACCGTGGGCTGCCTGGTGACGATCGCGGTGCGGAACGCGGTGTCGACCACGGCCTGCGCGCCCTCGGGGCTGACGATGGTCTGCACGTACGCGGCCACGTCGGCGAAGGTGCGCTCGAGGTTGCTCTCTTGCTGCGTGGAGGTGCCGAACGCCGCGAGGCCCTGCTGGCCGACCACCGCGACGACCGGCTGGTTGTCCATCTTGGCGTCGTACAGGCCGTTCAGCAGATGGAACGCGCCGGGGCTCGAGGTGGCGAAGCAGACGCCGACCTCTCCGGTGAACTTGGCGTGCGCGGTCGCCATCAAGGCGCAGATCTCCTCGTGGGTCGGGCGCACGTATTCGAAGCCGTCGTCGGCCCGATCCGCGGCGCCCAGGGCCCCGTCGAACTCGCCGATGCCGTCTCCGGGGAAACCGAAGACGCGGCGAACACCCCACTCCCTGATGCGCTGGATGACGAAGTCGCTGACGGTCTGCATGGTTGTCTCCTTCGGTGTTTCGGGTTTCATTCGATCGGGCGGGCGATCAGACGGGCCGCCGCGCGGGCGGCGATGGCCATGATCGTGAGCGCCGGGTTTGCGCTGCCCTGGGTCGGCAGCACGCTGCCGTCGGTGATCATCAGGTTGGGCACCGCGAAGCTGCGGCAGTCGCGATCGACGACGCCCTGCTGCTCGCTCTCGGCCATCCGGGCTCCCCCGACCAGGTGCGCGTTGCGGTTGATCGTCATCACCTCGTCGGCCCCCGCGGCCGTCAGGATGCGCTCCATGACCGCGGTCGCCGCATCCATCAACTGCCGGTCGTTGTCGCAGCGGCTGTACGAGAAGTGGGCGATCGGCATCCCGTTGCGGTCGATCTCGTCGGCCAGGGTGACCCGGTTGTCGGGCAGGGGCAGGAACTCGCAGAGCGCCCCGAGGCACGCCCAGTGCACGTAGTCGCTCATGTAGTTGCGAAACGTGTCGCCCCAGTGGCCCTGCGCCATCACGTGCTCGGCCCACGTGATCGGCAGCGGTGAGACGGTCTGGATCGAGAACCCGCGCTTGTAGGGCTTGCTCGGGTCCGTCTCGTAGAACTGCTCGGTGCTCACCTCGGGAGGCGGCGCCTTGAACATGCGAACCTCCGCATCGAAACGGCCGGCGGTCTGCGGGGCGCCCTGCACCATCAGGTAGCGCCCGAGCTGGTCGAAGTCGTTGCCGATGCCGTGCGGAAAGCGCCGCGATGTCGAGTTCAGCAGCAGCCGAGGAGTCTCGATCGAGTAGCCGGCGACGATCACGGCGCGTGCCCGCTGAAAGCGGGTGCGCCCGTCGCGCACGTAGTGGACTCCGGTGGCCCGGCCGGTGCGGGCATCCACCTCGACGCGGGTCACCATGCAGTCCGGCCGGACCTCCCCACCGTGCTGAAGCGCGTCCGGGATGTGCGTGATCAGCGGTGACGCCTTCGCATTGACCTTGCAGCCCTGCAGGCAGAAGCCCCGGTAGATGCAGTGCGGCCGGTTGCCGAACCGCCCGTTGGTGATCGCGACCGGGCCGACCCGGGCCTCGATCCCGACGGCGAGCGCGCCGCGCAGGAAGAGCTCGCCGTTGCCGCCGACCGGGTGCGGGCGGTAGCGGTAGCGATGCGGGTCGCCCCAGGGCCAGTCGTCACCCGACACCGGCAGTTCCTGCTCGATGCGCTCGTAGTAGGGCTTCAACTCGGCGTAGTCGATCGGCCAGTCGGCGCCGACTCCGTCGCTGCTGAGGGTGTGGAAGTCGCTGGGGTGAAACCTCGGTGTGTAGCCCGCGTAGTGCACCATCGAGCCGCCCACTCCGCGACCGGAGTTGTTCGAACCGAGCGGCACGGGATCCTCCCCGCCGATCTGGCGCGGCTCGGTCCAGTAGAGCGTGTGCGATGCGGCCTCGTCGCTGACCCAGTCTGTTTCGGGATTCCAGAACGGCCCGGCATCGAGCGCGACGACCCGCCAACCCTGCCGCGCCAGGCGCTGCAGCATGGTGGAACCGCCCGCGCCGGCGCCGACGATGACGGCGTCCACCTCGTCGGTGTCGTCGAAGCGCCGCATGTCGTCGCGCAGACCGTGCCGATAGGTGGAGCCGTCGTCGGTCAGCAGCCAGGCGGACTCGTTGCGCTGCCGCACGTCGCTCATCGAGACGGTCATCGGGCTTCGCTGTCCGATTCCGATCGACGCACAGGATCCCGGTCGGGATGCGCGTCGGGCACCTCGAAGGGCTCCCGCTTGTCGACGCCGAGGTTCTTGTAGCCGCGCGGGTACGACGGGCCGCTGAAGCCGATCTCGTTCCAGAGCGCGGGATGCGAGTAGAACGCCGTAGCCGCGTAGCGCGTCCACAGGCTCCAGACCGCCGAGCGCGGCAAGCCGTGCCACTCGTCGTCGTGCGACGATCGGAAGCGTGCGAGCAACTCGTGCTGATCGTCCCAGCCGAGTTCGGCGAACGGAGCCCCGGATGCCGCCAGTGCATCGGCGTCGAGAGCGGCCAGCGTCCGCACCCAGGCCTCGCCGTCCGGGGGCATCGTGTCGTAGTGCCAGCCGTCCGTCTCGAGCTCGGCCAGCCGGGCGTCGATCATCCTGGCCAGTTCGACTTTGGGCTCGCCAGGGGCGGCTCGCTGGCCGACCAGTTGGTCGAGCAGGGGAACCAGCGCGGCCTGCTGTTGAGGGGTGAAGAACCGCATGGGCGGTAGCTGGTGCAGTCGGCCGAAGACGACCGCGCGGGTGAACTCGTCCCAGTGCGCCGCTTGCGCAAGCACGTCGAATCCAGGGAAGCGAGGGTCGGCGGTCACGGTTCGCGGCGCAGGATCGCGGCGAGCAGCCCCATTCCGCCCACCATGGTGACCAGCAGGGGCGCCATCAGCGGCGGCCCCATCTCCAGGTTGTAGCGCAGGTTGCGCCATCCGCCTGGCTTCTGCGAAATGCCCTGCGCGTGCAGGAAGGTTCCCTGCAGGCCGTTCGCGATCACGACCGCGGACGCGAGCGGCAGGGCCGTCTTCGCCAACCGGTGGCTGGCGAACCCGCCGATCCCGGCCAGCGCAGCCAGCGGTCCGACCACCATCGGCGCCCACATCCAGGGCTTGCCGAAGCTGGCCTTGTCGTGCTCGATGAAGATCTCGGCCGTCGTGACCACGGCTCCCACCGCTGTCACCGCCGAGAGCGCGCGCTCGAATCGGCCGTGACGCACCTCCCCGATGAAGCGGTCGATACCGCGCACCGCGCGTCCCGATCGGCGCCAGCGAATGGGCATGGCGGTGCGTTTCGGCATATCTCCGGTATACGCGCGGCGCCACGCGGGCCTGGGGGATGCGGAGGTTCCTCCCAGCCTCTGCTCCTGACGTTCCCAGCAGGAATTCGCCGGCGCCCGGTTCGTGGGCTTCTCCTGTGAGCTTGATCGCGAGGCCGCTGTCGGTGCAACCGTCGAAGAACATGCTGAACCGGTCGCCGACGGCGACCGAGGACTCGGAGGAGCCATGGAGGTGCACACCGTCACCCAGGACGATCAGCGCGAGCGGTCCGCTCGGGGGGTCGCCGTGGTCACGGGAGGCACCGCGGGGTTGGGCCGTGCGATCGTACGCGAGCTCGCCGGACGGGGATTCGACGTGGCCGTCCTGGCCCGAGGACAGGACGGCATCGATGCCACGGTCGACGAGATCGTCGCCGCCGGGCGGCGCGGCCTCGGCGTCTCGGCCGACGTCTCCGACCGCGACCAGGTCGAGGGCGCGGCCGACCAGATCGAGATGACGCTCGGGCCCATCGATGTCTGGATCAACAACGCCATGGTGGGCGTCTTCGCGGAATTCCTCGACACCGCCCCCGAGGACTTCGAGCGCGCCGTTGCGGTGGACTTCATGGGATTCGTCAACGGCACGCGCGCCGCACTGAGCCGCATGAAGAGCAGGGACCGCGGCCTCATCGTGCAGATCGGGTCGGCCCTGGCGCACCGCGGCATCCCGTTGCAGGCCGCCTATTGCGCGTCGAAGCACGCGATCACCGGATTCACCGAGTCGGTGCTCGGCGAACTGATGCACGACCGGTCGCACGTGCGCATCTCGCAGGTGGACATGCCGGCCATGAACACCATGCAGTTCGACTGGGTCAAATCGGCGATGCCCGAGCACCCTCAACCGGTGCCGCCGATCTACGAACCCGAGTTGTGCGCGCGGGTGGTCGTGGATGTGGTCGAACGCCCGCGCCGCAGGACCTGGGTGGGCGAATCGACGGTGATGACCATCCTCGGCAACCGCTTCGCCAGTCGGATCGCCGATCGCAGTGCGGCGCGCACCGGTTACGACGGCCAGCAGACCAGTTCCGACCGCGCGCCCATGATCGGCCCGAACCTCTACCTCCCGGTCGCGGGCGATCATGGCGCACGTGGCGACTTCAGCAGCAGGTCGTGGTCGTGGACTCCGCAGACCTGGGCGATTCAGCACCGACGCGGCGTGCTGGCGGCGGCGCTCGCCGGATCGGGCGCACTGGTGGCAGCGATCGCCGGCGTCGCAGCCGCTCGAACCGGCGGCGCACGGAGTGCGCGATGACGCACCACCGCGACACCGGTTTCCTGACGGCGAAGCGCTAAGCCGTCTTCTTCTTCGCCGGGGCCTTCTTCGCCGCCGGCTGCTCGGCGGTCTTCGGCGCCGACACGGCCTTCTCGCTGCGCTGCTTCTCGACGCTCCTGCGCAGGGCCTCCATCAGGTCGAGCACCTCGCCGCCGCCCTGACCCTCTGCGCGCCCGAAGGTGGCGTCGGTGTCGAGCGCGTCGCCCTGCTCGAGCTTGGCCTCCACGAGGGTGCGCAGCTGCGCCTGGTAGTCATCGGTGAACTTCTCGGGGGTGAAGTCGCTGGCGAAGCTCTCGACCAGCTGCTTGCTCATCTTGAGTTCGGCATCCGTGATCTTGGGAGACTCGTCGAGCTCGGGGAAGCGCGCCTCGCGCACCTCGTCGTCCCAGAGCAGGGTCTGCAGCATCAGCACGTCGTCGTGCACGCGCAGTGCGGCCAGCCGGGTCTTCTGCCGCAGCGCGAACTGCACGATGGCGGTGCGGTCGGTCGACTGCAGGGTCTCGCGCAGCAGCACGTAGGCCTTGGTCGACTTGGAGTCGGGCGCGAGGAAGTAGCTCTTCTCGAACATGATCGGATCGACCTGGTCGCTCGGCACGAACTCGACAACGTCGATGTCCTTGCTGCGCTCCGCCGGCAGCGACGCCAGGTCTTCCGGTGTCAGGATCACGGTCTCGTCGCCATCCACGTAGGCCTTCGCGATGTGCTCGTAATCGACGATCTCGCCGTCGATCTCGCAGCGGCGCTGGTAGCGGATGCGGCCCCCGTCTTTGTCGTGCACCTGGTGCAGTGGCACGTCGTGGTCTTCGGTCGCGGCGTACAGCTTCACGGGCACGTTGACGAGGCCGAAGCTGAGGGAGCCCTTCCAGATGGAGCGCATGCTGTCATTTTCCTCTGCGGATGTGGACGATGTACACCCCGCTCATTACTTTGGCGGTATGGCCAAGTCGGGTGAGAGCGGCGACACCTACGTCGACGTGGGTGGGCACCGCCTGCGCCTGACCAATCTCGACAAGGTGCTCTACCCCGAGACCGGCACCACCAAGGGCGAGGTGATCGACTACTACTCGCGCGTGGCCGACGCACTGATCACCCACGCTCGTGACCGGCCCGCCACCCGCAAGCGGTGGGTCTCGGGGGTCGGCACCGCCGACAAGCCGGGCCAGGTGTTCTTCGAGAAGAACCTGCCCGACTCGGCGCCGGACTGGATCACGCGCCGCTCGATCCAGCACTCCGACCACGTGAACGAGTACCCGCTGGTGAACAACCTGGCGACCCTGGTCTGGATCGCGCAGCAGGCCGCCCTCGAGATCCACGTGCCGCAGTGGCGCTTCGGCCGCAACGGGGCTCGGAGGAACCCGGATCGCATGGTGCTCGACCTCGATCCCGGCGAGGGTGCCGGCCTGGCCGAGTGCGCCGAGCTGGCGCAGCTGGTCCGGAAGCTGCTGACCGGGATGGGGCTCGACCCGATGCCGGTGACCAGCGGGAGCAAGGGCATCCATCTCTATGCCGCGCTCGACGG
>Ga0105240_10010943_pt1 | contig 12710 bp, 12 predicted proteins | sample KBSC54metaG_FD_80426 | JGI IMG/M metagenome (GOLD analysis project Ga0105240, IMG submission 80426) | Corn rhizosphere microbial communities from Kellogg Biological Station, Michigan, USA - KBS C5-4 metaG | ecosystem: Host-associated > Plants > Roots > Rhizosphere > Soil | place: Michigan, USA... | reverse complement strand
GGAGTGCCATGAATTATTCGCTACAGTTTGTGGGCGCACTGCTGGGTACCGCATGTGTCGCGGGGTTCTTCGGGGCGCTGCTGGGGGTGGGCGGCGGGATTTTTGTAGTTCCCGCGCTGGCGCTGGCGTTCCACATTCCCATGAAGGTGGCCGTGGCGGCTAGCATTGTGTCCGTGATTGCCACATCGAACGCGGGCGGCTCCGCCTATGTGGAGCAGCACATCAGCAACCTGCGGCTGGCGATGTTCTTGGAAATATTTACGACTACCGGTGCGTTGCTGGGCTCGGTCTTGGCGCTTTATTTCAATGAGTGGACCATTGCCCTTATTTTTTCCATCATGCTGGCTTATTTGGGATACGTTTCGTTTACGACGCGCCATCTGGACGATCAACGCATCGCCGGAAATAAATTTTTAAACGTCAAGCAGGACCGAATCTCCGCCTATCTCAACCTGAGCGGCGCCTATCACGATGTCGCCGCGGCAAAAGATGTTCCGTACGTGGTTACCGGCGCCTCCGCGGGAATCGTCGTATCCGCCCTCGCGGGCATTGCCTCCGGCTTGCTGGGCGTCGGAGGTGGCGTATTAAAAGTATCCGCAATGAACCGTTACATGAATGTGCCCATGAAAGTAGCGGTGGGCACCAGCAAACTCATGATCGGAGTCACCGCTGCCGTGAGCGCGATTTTATTTTTCATGGCCGGCCTGATCCATTTCGTGGTTGTCGCTCCCATTGCGATTGGAACGACCATTGGCGCGACGATCGGGACCATGGTGATGAATCGCCTGCACAGCGCGGTCTTAAAATGGATTTTCAGCGCGCTTTTGGTTTATCTCGCCTACGAAATGCTGGCCAAGGCACTGGCCCTGGGATTTGCAATCCATCTGCCCAGCTTGGGAAGTTGAGGAATGGCGGCAACGTAATGACCGGACAAATGGAAGTAAAAGACGAAAAAAATGTGTACGAGGATGTGTACCGCCTCTTGATCGCTGGAATGCTGGTCAGCGTGACGTTCTTCGTCGTTGGTTTGACGTTAACCATCCTTCACCCGCAGCAGATTCTGCTGTCACCGGATTGGATTCGCAGTCACTATCGATGGACGTCCATCAAACACGGATTAATCGACGGCGATTCCACGACGTACCTCATGATTGCCACCGTGCTGCTTATTCTCACGCCGGTAGCCAGGGTGATTGTCTCGATCTATGCTTTTTTTCAGGATCGCGACTACAAGTATGTGGCGGTAACGTCGGTCGTCCTGGCCGTCATGATTGTTACCGTGATGCTGGGAATGTTCGGCCTGAGGTGAAGCCATGGCAGCGCCAGCATTCCTCCTTCCTTACAACTGGCTCGCAGGCGTTCTAAACCTCCGCAGGTCCCTGCTATAATCCTCACGGTAAATTCTTTTTGGTCCGTAAATTTTTGTGAGCGGTTGCGCCAAGTTATGTCCACTTTTTTCATTGAGCAATTCGGATGCCGGGCTACGCAGGCGGATGCCGCCGCGATTGAGCAGCAATTGAGAAGTCGCGGCTACCAGAACTGCGCCAGCGCCGCCGCCGCGGATGTGGTGGTGGTGAATACTTGCACAGTGACTTCGTCCGCGGACTTGCAGGCGCGCCAAGCGATCCACGCGATTCACCGGACAAACCCCGCGGCTCGCATCGTGGTTACCGGATGCTATGCACAGCGCGCACCCGAAGAACTTGCGGCGCTTCGCGGCGTAACCTGGGTGGTGGGGAATTCACACAAACCGGAAATACCGAATTTAATCGAAGAAATGACTCCGCTGATTTCAGCGCGCCGCGATTCGGAGTTTGTGCCGCTGCAACTTCTGGCAGGCGCAAACCCAGGCCAGTCTGAGTTGCCCGGAAGGAGCCGCGCGCAAGTCCTGATTGGCGATATTCGCGAGTCCAGGGAATTCCTCTTTGCGCCGGTGGATGGCGGCGAGGGCGGACACACCCGGCCGGTCTTGAAGATTCAAGATGGCTGCGACAGTCGCTGTTCCTACTGCGTTATTCCACTGGTGCGCGGACGAAGTCGCAGCTTGGAACCCGGTCGCGTGGTGCAGGAGATCGGCAGATTATCGGAAGCGGGCGCGCGCGAAGTTGTTTTGAGTGGAATCGATCTGGGCAATTACGGTCGCGATCTGGACCGGCAACCCAAGCTCCGAGATGTGCTGGATCGGATTTTGCACGAGACTCCAATCGAACGCTTGCGCCTCAGTTCGATTGAGCCGCTGGATGTGATTGAGGATTTGATCGCCCTGTTCGCCACCGATGACCGGCTGGCGCGGCACTTTCATATGCCGCTGCAATCCGGTTCGGACCGCATCCTGGCGGCCATGCGGCGCTGGTATCGCGCCGAGCATTATGCGCGGCGCGCGGAAGTTGTGCGGGCCTGGCTTCCCGACGCCGCCATTGGCGCGGACGTAATCGCCGGCTTCCCCGGCGAAACCGAAAACGACCATCGCGCGACGCTGGCGCTGATCGAGGAGCTTCCCCTTACCTACTTGCACGTATTTTCGTATTCGGCCCGGCCGGGTACTTCCGCGGCGGAACTGCCGGAGCAGATTCCGCCGGCCGTCATCGCTCGCCGGGCGAAAGAATTGCGCGCGCTGGGGGAACAAAAGAAAGGGCAATTTCGCGCTACCCAGGCGGGAAGAACAATGCGCGTGTTGACGCTCAATCGCAATGGTGAAGACGAATCGGGCAGTTGGACTCGCGGACTATCGGGCAATTATCTGGATGTTCGTGTTGCGGGTAGTTGGCCGTCGAATCAATTCGTGGAAGTGCAGCTGGGAGCGGAGACTGACGGGCCGTTGGCTGGAACTGCGATCTAGCGAGGCAAAGGCGCACAGACTGAAGTCCATGCTACTGGGGTAACCATTGCTTTTGCGACGAATTTTTTTGCAGCGATCCTACGATTCAAAAATTACTTGCGCCAACGCGGTGTTGCCGTCATGCGTGATGGTCATGACAATATTTTTAACGCCCAGGCGGTCGGCAATGGCGCGCGACACCCCCGATAATTTTAGAGTGGGCTTGCCGCTCCGCTCCCGCACCACTTCGATATCTTTCCAGCGCACGCCGCTGGTCCATCCCGTCCCTAGAGCTTTCATCGCCGCTTCTTTGGCGGCAAAACGGCCTGCAAATCGCTCGGCAGGATCGCGGTGGCGCTCACAATAAGCTATTTCAGCGGGCGTAAATATCCGTTCCAGAAACGGGCGACCCCGGCGCTGGATGGTGGCCGCGATCCGATCGACTTGCGTAATATCCACGCCCAACCCGACGATCATTTATCCTCCGTGCCCGCCTGCGCAACGACTGGCATGATTCCATAAAAGTATACCAAGCGCCAATGCGGCAGACAGAAACCCGCGCGGTACGTTAAAGTGGAGTGGGAATTTTATAAACTCGATGACTCGCGCCATGAAAACACGTACGGCAAAACGCGCCGCGCAGGCGCCCAGCGCCGCATCGTCACGCGTATTGCGCAATTCCGCGTGGACGATTCGACGCGAGGGCAATCTCCAAATCGTCGAGTCCAATCAGCTCGCCAAGTTGGGCTGGCTGGTCCACGGGTTCAGCACGCGGCCGGGAGGCGAAAGCCGCCTGGATGGAAAAAAAGTGCTGAATCTGGGTTTCACCGAGTGGGACGAACGCAAACGCGTGGAGGCTAATCGTGCCAGGTTTGAAACGGCCATCGCCGCAAAAAAAATGCGCCTGGTCGCCCTGCGGCAGATTCATTCCGACGTCATTCAACTTGCGGCCGGCCCGTTTGCGGAAGCGCCATCCGCCGACGCGCTGATCACGCGCGCTCCCGATCTACTGCTTGGGGTGCAGACGGCGGACTGTGTGCCCATCCTGCTGGCCGATACGCGACGCTGCGTGGTTGCGGCTGTACATGCCGGTTGGCGCGGCACTCTCGCGCGCATTGCGGTAAAAGCGCTGGGCCGCATGCAGATGGAATTTGGGACACGGCCAGCGGACGTGGTTGCGGCGCTGGGTCCATGCATCGGCCGCTGCTGCTATCAAGTGGGTTCTGAAGTTGCGCGGTCCTTCGCCGCACAATTTCCCGGAGCGGCGGATTGGTTTGACGGTCCCTACGAACAGTTGGCTTACGGGGAAGATCCGCTATGGCTTCCGTGGCTGACCATGATGCCGCCAGGCCATGTCCCGCCCCCGCCGCGCGTACAGCTCGATTTGCGCGCCTCCAATCGCCGCCAGTTGATCGATGCGGGGGTGCCCGAAGAACAGATCGATGTAAGCGACCTGTGCACCGCATGCCGCACGGATCTTTTTTTCAGTTACCGTCGCGAAGGCGGCAAGTCAGGCCGCATGATGGCCATGATTGGCGTGCGTTCAAAAAAATGAGCCTGCCTTATCTGCAGGCACACCTTCCAGAATAGTTCGCTCCAGCGTTCCCAAACAAAATTAGCCGAGAGAAATCTCGGTAAGAGACGAGGAATTCCCGCTTTCGATGAGTGCAAGTTGCCCGCAGGCGGCGAAAACGTCCTGGCCTCGCGAGTAGCGAACGAACACGGGCATGCCTTTTTCCAGCAGAATGCGATGAAACTCGTCGATGCTCTCCGGCGTGGGCGCTTGGTAGGGCAACGCGCCCGGATTCCAGGGAATCAGATTGACCTTCGCGCGGATATTGGCGAGCAGACGCAGCACACGGCGAGCGTCGTCGGGAGAATCGTTGACTCCGCCCAGCAAAACATATTCGAACGTAAAATATTCGCGAGGGCGCAGCGGGTACCGGCGGCAGGCCTCCAAAAGAATGTCGAGAGGATACTTGCGATTGATCGGCATCAGGGCGTCGCGTTGCTCATCGGAAGAAGCGTTCAGGGAAATCGCCAAATTGGGCCGCACTTTTTCGCGCGACAACCGCTCAATGCCCGGGACAATGCCGCTGGTGGATAAAGTGACATGCCGCGGCGCCAGCTTCAGGCCTTTCTGGTCCAGCATGATGCGCACAGCGGCCATGGTGGCGTCGTAATTCAGCAGCGGCTCTCCCTGGCCCATCAGGACCACATTGGTTTGCGGCGTGAGATGCCCGCTGTTTTCCGCCAACACCACCAGGATCTGTCCGACAATTTCTCCAGCCGTCAGGTTGCGGATCAGCCCCAGCTGGGCGGTCAGGCAAAAATGGCAATCCACCGCGCATCCTGCCTGCGTGGAAATACAAATCGTCTGACGATTTTCCTTGGGCATGAAGACGGATTCGATCTGCGCCGCTTTAATCTCGCTGCCGCCATCGGTGCGCTGCAGTGAAAATAAATAACGGATGGATCCATCCACGGAGGCAAACTGGCGAAGAATGCGAGGCAGCGTGATGCTTGCTTGCTGATTCAAACGTTCGCGCAGCGCGGCGGGGAAATTGGTCATCTGCGCGAAGTCAAAACGCCGCTCGGCGTACAAGGCATGGTAGAGTTGCGGGCCCCGATAGGCGGGTTCGCCCAGTGCCACGAAAAACTCGCGCAATTCCTCCACCGATTTTCCGAGCAATTCCACAAGCACCGGCAATTCTCCAGAAGCAATGTGTTTATCTTAACACGCAAGCCAATACGGCCCCTCGGTGGGGCGGAGCCCGCGCGTGTCTCCCCGTTAACGCGCTTATCGGCTATGTGGAGAAGCCGCTACGTTCACTGATATTTCCCTAGTTTGTTGCGCTGATTTCGGATATTGTCCATGGCTATCCCGAGGTTAAGCGTTGGTTTTGGGGAAGGGAATGCACCTGGCCTTCCCGCGATTGTTCCGCGAGAGCGGACAAGCAATCGAGCTCACTCAAGGAGGAAGGTTTGTATGAAATTCGTCTGGATTTTAATTTTGAGCATGATCGCCGGTCTATCGCTGCCTGGTAACACCCAGGCCCAGGAAAAAGATAAACGGTTCGAAAGCGATCATCCGACCGCGCTGGAGAAGCAACTTTATGAAGTGGAATTGAAGTGGATGAAAGCCGAACACGACAAGAAATTGGATGGTCCGGATAGCATGGGCCAGATGTGGATGGACGATTTCTTCGATGTGTTGCCCAGCGGTCAGATTGTGGACAAGCATCAAATGATGGACATGATGAACAAGGCCGATGCCAAGCCCGGTACCGGCGCGTTTCCGGACACGTTCAAGATTCGTGCGATTTACGGCGATGTCGTACTAGCCACCGATCACACCACGATTAAAGGGCTGGACGCGAACGGGCACATCGTTCCCGTGCGGGAAATGCGCGTGCTGCGCATGTTTGTAAAAGATAAGGGCACGTGGCGCGTGGCCGGAGCCGGTCTGGTTACCGTGGCACCCAAGCCCTAGCCGACCGCAGCAAGAGAATTGTAGTTCAGGTAGCGCCGGCGGTTACGCCGGCGCTACAAACTTGCCGTTTCTTAAAAAGCAATCACGTTCCTGGCTTTAATCCCGTTACGGTTCGATATCCCCTATCGCGCCCCACTTGCGCCGTTGACTAATAAATTTTACATTTGTCGCAGATAACTTTCGGCAGCACGATTCGCAAATAGCAGGAAACTGATCATGAACGCTATCTCCCAACACGCTATGCATACGCGGCCGATTCCATCAAGCGGACAGGCGCTGCCCGTGGTCGGTTGCGGGACGTATTTGGGTTTTGATGCAGGCGGTTCCAAAGCGGACCGCGCGCCTCTCGGTGGCGTCCTGGAAAACTTGTTCGCGCATGGCGGCTCAGTGATCGATAGTTCGCCAATGTATGGCCGCGCCGAGGGAGTCGTTGGCGATTTGCTCACCGCCGGGAATTGGCATGACCGGGCATTTGTCGCCACGAAAGTATGGACGCAGGGACGCGAGGCCGGCATCGACCAGATGCGGCGTTCGATGGAATTGTTGCAGCGCAAACGCATTGATCTGATGCAGATTCACAATCTGGTGGATTGGCGCACGCACCTTGCGACGTTGCGCGCTTGGAAATCGGAAGGGCTCATTACGTATGTCGGCGTGACTCACTACACCTCCAGCGCTTATCCCGAACTCGAATCCGTGCTGCGCGCCGAGAAACTCGATTTTGTGCAACTCAACTATTCGTTGGATGATCGCAAGGCGGAGGAACGTTTGCTTCCTCTTGCCGCCGATCGCGGAATCGCCGTGCTGGTCAACCGGCCGCTGGGCGTGGGAAAGCTTGTGCACAGCCTGCAACGCAAACCGATGCCTGCTTGGGCCCCTGCCATGGGCTGTACCGGCTGGGCCCAGATATTGCTGAAGTTTGTCCTGGCGCATCCGGCAGTAACCTGCGTGATCCCCGGCACCGGTCAGCCCGAGCATATGAAGGAAGATTGCCTGGCGGGCACCGGACCATTCCTGGATCAGAAACTCTGCAACCAGTTGCGGGCGTTCTGGGATTCGACCGGCCGCTAGATTGCGCTGCGTGTTTTATGCGTAAGCAGCGCGCAGGTGACAAACTGTGATGCCCTGGCACAACGCGTATCGCATTTTTCACCGCGCTTATGCCAGAATGATTATATGGGACAACTTGTACGCGACATTGAGAAGGCGGAGCTGCCGAACGGTTTAGTCGTCGTTACGGAGAAGATGCCGCATGTGCGCTCGGTTTCCGTGGGAATCTGGCTGGGCACCGGATCGCGCGGGGAATTGCCGGAGAACAACGGCATCGCGCATTTTATCGAGCACATGGTATTTAAGGGCACCGAAAAACGCACCGCTGAGCAGATTGCGCAGTCGGTAGACTCCGTGGGCGGCATGCTCGATGCGTTTACCGCCAAGGAAATGACCAGTTTTAACGCCAAGGTGCTCGATGAGCATTTGCCGATCGCGTTCGACGTGCTCTCCGACCTGGTGCTGCACCCGCGCTTCGACGATTCCGACATTGCCAAGGAAAAGCAGGTGGTCCTGGAAGAAATTAAAATGGACGAGGACAATCCGGAATCGGTAATTCACGAAATGTTCACGCAGAATTTCTGGCGCGGGCATTCGCTGGGACTGCCCATCCTGGGAACTCCGGAAACTGTTCCGCAATTTTCGCGGGATGCCGTGCTGGATTTTTTCAAGGTATGCTACGCGCCGAACAATATTGTGATCACCGCGGCGGGAAACCTGGATCACGCGCGCGTGGTGGACCTGGTGTCGGGCGAATTCGGCGGGGCTACGCGAGCCGGAGCCGTTGCCGTCCGCACCGCTCCTGCGACGCACGCGGGCATCGAGCAGCGCAACAAGAAAGAACTCGAGCAGGTGCACATCGTGCTGGGCGTGCCGTCCTATCATCTGGCGCACGAACGGCGTTACGCGGCGTCGCTGCTGAATATTATTCTGGGTGGAGGAATGTCGTCGCGTTTATTCCAGAATATTCGCGAACGGCAAGGCCTGGCCTACGCAATTTTCAGCGAGCTTTCGCCCTACACCGACACCGGCGTGCTTTCCGTCTATGCGGGAACTTCGCGAGAATCCGCCGTGCAATTGATTCGCTGCGTTGTCGATGAATTCAAACTTATCCAACAGGAAGCCGTCAGCGCGGAGGAGTTGCGCCGGGCCAAGGACCACCTGAAGGGCTCCATGATGCTGTCGCTGGAGTCTACCAGCGCGCGCATGTCCAATCTGGCGCGCATGGCCATGTATTTCGACCGCTTCCTGTCGCTCGATGAAATGCTAGGCTCCATCGAAGCAGTGACGCGCGAACAGGTTCTGGAAATCGCGCGGGATTTTTTCCATCCACAACAACTGGCCCTCACTGTTCTCGGCGATCTCAAAGGGTTGCAGGCGACGCCGGAACTTCTGGCCTGGTGAGATTTTCCGCCAGGCCGCCGCTCGACTCCCCGATTGACGCCGGCGCTGCACTTTGTCATTATTCCATGGGCCTGCGCGTGCACGGAGCGGCCCGCCGGGGGATCGGATTCATTTGCGAGTAACTATTTTGGCGTCGGGTAGCTCGGGCAACTGCACGCTGATTGAAACCGAGAACACCCGACTGCTGGTGGATGCCGGGATCGGCAAGAAAGAAACGCTGCGGCGCCTGGCTGCGGTGGAATGCCAGGTCGATCGTCTGGACGGCATTGTAATTTCCCACGAACATAGCGACCACATTGGCTCCCTGGCGCAGGTGCTTGGCCAGTGGCGCACCACCGTTTACCTGACCGAAGCGACGCATACCGAAGTGAATCGCATCCTGCCGGAAAGCGCGCAAAAGCGCCTGGACCGCGTGGAGCACATTCGATCCGGGCAGCGATTCATCGTGGGCGATATCGAAGTTTCTCCGATTTCCATTCCGCACGATGCCATCGATCCGCTGGGATTTACGTTTCGCGCCTGTGGCCTGAAGGTCGCCATCGTCACCGACCTGGGCTACCTGCCGGAACTGGTAAAATTCCATCTGCGCGATTCCGATTGCCTGATGCTGGAGTCCAACCACGACCTGGAAATGTTGAAGGTGGGCCCGTACCCGTGGCACATCAAGCAGCGCGTCATGAGCCGCACCGGCCACCTCTCCAATCACACTGTCAGCGAATTTCTATGCGATGCGGAGGCCTTCGACGGTCGCGCGCGTTATGTGGTGCTCGCGCACCTTTCCGAGAACAACAATAATCCCGACGTGGCGCGCATATCCGCCGAAGAGGCGCTGGGACGCCGCACCGGAGACGCCGCGTTTGCCGGGCAATTGATCGTGGCCAGGCAAGACGCGCCCCTGCCCACATTCCATTTATAATCCGTGTTTGCTCACGCCGTAATTCCTGCCTATCTTCCAGTAGACAAATTTTTCGCCAGGAGCTAATTCCACCCGATGACGACACCAGTGATCATCACCGCGCATTTCCAAGCGAAGCCGGGCCGGCAATCAAGATTGCGCGAAGAATTACTGCGACTGATCGCACCCACTCGCGCCGAGGCCGGCTGCATTCTCTACGACCTGCACGAATCCCCGGACGACCCTTCGCAATTCCTGTTTTATGAAGTCTGGCGAAGCCAGCCGGAACTGGACGCGCATTTCCAGACGCCGCATTTGCAAAGGCTCGTAAAGGTAGCTCCCGAATTCGTGCACGGCGAAATCGAAATCAAAAAATGGAGCAGGGTGTCATGACGGTGGCAGTAGCATAGGCTTAGGCCTGTGCGCTTTTTAATCGAGCAGACCCGCAAACATACGATTGCGAAGATTTTTTGTTGGATCGTTGCTCGTTGAGGGACTGTCGTTGGGTCCAGCAAAAGAGCACAGGAAGCGTATGCTACCGGTGCGGGACCGAAGTGGCGTACACGCGATACCAGTCCTGCGTGATTTCCTGCTGCGCTTGCTGCAGCGTCAGGCTGCCCGCGCACACCTCGGCATGCAGGTAATTTTCCACTTTGTCTTTATAATGCGCCCCGCCGTCCGGGATTGAAGTTTCAAACGGCTCGGGCCACAAATTTCTCGGATCGGTGGGATTGCCGCCTAGCTCCAGCGGAATGAAGTGGTCTTCCTCATAATCCTTGCGGGAAAAGTCCGAATAGCCATATTCGCGAATCTGTTCCATTTTCAGGCGATTGGCATATTGCGACGAAGGTCGAATGGACCGTGTGGTCCATCGCGGGTTGCAAATCGTTTCTTCGATATTGTCCTGGGTGATTTCGGGATTGGTCGCGCCGGGCGTTCTCGCCGGATCCGGGTAGATGTCGGCAGGTCCGCTGCGCTGCTGCGGTGTTTCCGCGATTCCGGTGGAATTTCTCGTGGTCTGCGATTGCCGGTAGATCAACCATGACCCGATAAGCAGGACGATCAGAATCAAAAGGGGCGCCATGCTCTTCCGGTTTCGCATCCGTGACAGTTTACCCCAGGATTAAAATTTTACTGTTCGCTACAGCGCCTTACTTTTTTCTGACCAATTCCATCTAGAGGTGCCGCCGCGACATCCACACGCCAAATCGGGTATTATTCCAGAGGGAGTTTTCCCCAAAAATTACTTCATCTGCCGCGCCTGCTCTGCCGGCGCGTGCTCCCAGGAGTTTCGATTGATTTCACGATATACGCGCGAAGCGATGGGCCGGGTGTGGGACGAGGAAAGCAAGTTCAGCCGCTGGCTGGAGGTTGAATTGGCGGCGACGGAAACTCTGGCGGAGCTCGGCGTGGTTCCCGCCGAGGCCGCCGCGAAAATTCGAGCGAAAGCGCGCATCAACGCCGGCGTGGTTAAGCGCATTGCCGAACTGGAAGTCCGCGTAAAGCACGACGTAATCGCTTTCACCGTGGCCATGGGCGAAATCATTGACGATCCGGAGGCGGCGCGCTGGCTGCATTACGGTCTGACCTCCAACGATATTGTGGATACCGCGCAGGCCCTGCAAATCCGCGAAGCTTCCCGCCTGATTGAGCACGCACTGATCCGCTTCGGCGAAGTCCTGGAGCGGCGCGCCCGCGAATTTCAGCACACCCCTCAGATTGGCCGCACGCACGGCGTGCACGCCGAGCCAATCACCTTTGGCCTGAAAGTCGCCAATTGGTTCGCGGAAAATCGCCGCAACTTGCAGCGCTTCGGGCAGGCGGCGCGGCAAATGGCTGTGGGAAAAATTTCGGGCGCGGTGGGCAACGCGTCGCATCTTGGTCCGGACGCGGAAGCGGCGATCTGCAAACGGCTGGGTCTGGATGTCGCTCCGGTTGCTTCCCAGGTGATTCAGCGCGACCGCCACGCGGAATATCTTTCGATATTGGCCATCATGACCGCTACACTGGAAAAAATCGCCCTGGAAATTCGTCATTTACAGCGCACCGAAGTTCGCGAGGCCGAGGAGCCCTTCGGCGGCGAGCAGCGCGGCAGTTCGGCCATGCCGCACAAGCGCAATCCGGTTTCGGCGGAGCAAGTGTGCGGCCTGGCGCGAGTGGTCCGCGCGAATGCTACCGCAGCCTTTGAAAATATTGCGTTGTGGCACGAACGCGACATTTCGCACAGTTCCGTCGAGCGCATTATTCTGCCCGACTCCACGATTCTTGCCGATTATCTGCTGGCGCGCATGACCGACATTGTCGCGGGAATGCGCGTCTTTCCGGAGCGTATGCGCCGCAACCTGGACGCCACCGGCGGCCTGGTATTTTCCGGGCAGCTTTTGCAGGATTTAGTGGAGGCAGGAACGCCGCGCGAAGACGCTTACAAATGGACACAAAGCCATGCGATGGCCGCGTGGGAAACCGAAACTAATTTTCAGGAGCGCGTCGCGGCCGATGCCAATATCGGCAAATATCTGAATGCCGCGGCGCTGGCGCACACGTTTGACTTGAACCGGCAGCTTCGTTATGTGGATGCAATCTTCGCGAGGGTGTTTGGCAATTCGTAGCATAGACCTCAGTCTGTGCGCTTTTTCGGAGTATAAAAAATCGCAAGCGCGCAAGATAAAATCTATGACTGAAGTTTATAGGGCTTTTTGTGGGTTCAAACAATCACCAGCGCGCGGACTGAAGTCCACGCGACTGAGACTTACACGCGCTGGACATAACGCGCTTCCGAAGTATCCACTTTCACCTTGTCCCCGGTGTTGACGAATGGCGGTACCTGGATAGTTAAACCGGTTTCCAGTTTGGCCGCCTTCATCACTGCGCTGGCCGTGGCTTTCTGCACGGTGGGCTCGGTATCCACGACTTTCAGTTCCATGGTATCCGGCAACACCACGCCGATCGCTTTCCCCTCATAAAATTCCAAATTTACGGTGGTGTTGGGGATCAGGTAGTAGACCGCCTCGCCCAAAATATCGGCGCTCAGGGGGAACTGCTCGTACGAT
>Ga0105240_10010940_pt1 | contig 12711 bp, 10 predicted proteins | sample KBSC54metaG_FD_80426 | JGI IMG/M metagenome (GOLD analysis project Ga0105240, IMG submission 80426) | Corn rhizosphere microbial communities from Kellogg Biological Station, Michigan, USA - KBS C5-4 metaG | ecosystem: Host-associated > Plants > Roots > Rhizosphere > Soil | place: Michigan, USA... | reverse complement strand
TCGCCCTCAAGGCGCGGGGCATCCAGCGCGCGTCGCCGGGCCATACGTGATGGCGCAGCAGAACATGCAATTTCACCCGTTCGTGCTGGTGGTACCGGTCGGTGCCACCGTCTCCTTCCCCAACCGGGATTCGACCAAGCACGACGTCTACTCTTTCTCGCCGGCCAAGCCCTTCGAGCTGAAGCTGTTCGCCAAGGACCAGACCCGCTCCGTTCATTTCGACAGGCCGGGAATCGTGGCTCTCGGCTGCAACATCCATGATCAGATGACCGCGTTCATCGTCGTCACCGATAGCCAATGGACGGCCAAGACGGACGGCCGCGGAGTCGTCACCTTTGCCGACGCTCCCGATCAGCCGGCCCGGCTGACGGTGTGGCACCCCTATTTGCGCGCTCCGGGCAACAGCGTCGCGAAGTCCATACCTGCGGGCGACCGCGGCGAGAGCTTCACTGTCGCGCTGCGGCCGCCGCCCATGCCAATGCCGGCCTACTGACATGCTCGTTTCCGCGCTGCTCCCGCGACAGCTGTCGGTGAAGCCGTTCCGATCCCTCAGCACTCGCCTCACGGTACAGTTCGCAATCGTGTTCGCGGCGGCGATGCTGGCGGTGTCGGCAGCGCTCTGGACCTTCATCGCGGGCGATACCTCCAAGCAGGTCGAACATCAGCTGCAGACTAGCGGCGCGGTGTACGACCGCTTGTGGGACCAGCGCGCCCACGAAATGCAGAATGCAGCGCAGCTGCTCGCGCGGGATTTCGGATTTCGCGCGGCGGTCGCGACGGGCGATACTGCGACCGTTCAATCCGCTCTTGGAAATGCGGCAGCCCGATTGGGTGTGCGAACGGCCTTTATCGTCGGGCTGGATGGCAAAGTAATCGGGATCGACCCGGCTGTTTCCGGCCAGGAGGCAGACCGGCTCTGGCAGCCGCTCGACGACGGCCAGCTTTCCGGTGTGGCAACGCTCGCCGGCAAGCCGCGTCGGCTGGTCGCTGCACCGGTCCTTGCGCCGATGCTGATCGGCTGGGTGGTCTTTGCACCGGAGCTCGACAAACACGAGATGCTGTCGCTCGAGCGGCTATCTGCAATTCCCCTCCACGCCGCGGTGCTGGTCGAAAGCAACGGCCGTTGGTCGCAAGCGTCCGGGAGCATTTCGCACGTGCCAGATTTGCCCGAGCAGATGCGTACCGGTCAGCTTCAGCACGACATTTCCCTGCAGGTGGACGTCGACGGCCACCGCTCTATCACTCTGGCCAAGCCGCTCCCGACCTTCTCGAGCGGTGACCGCGCAATCCTGCTCCTCGCTTATCCCAAATCCGAAGCGCTCGCGGCTGCGCGCCGCCTCCAGCTGGCGCTCGCGTTGTTGACATTGCTCGGCCTGGCGCTGGCGGCGCTCGCGACCTGGCGTGCCGCGGCGCGGATCACGCAGCCGTTGGCTCGGCTCGACCATGCCGCCGAAAGCCTGGCGAAGGGCGAACATGTCGAGGTGCGGGTGCGCGGGCGCGATGAGCTGGCGAGGCTGGCCGGCAGCTTCAACTCGATGGTGGCCAAGATCCAGGAGCGCGAGCGCCGGATCGCCCAACTCGCGTTCAACGACGTGCTCACCGGCCTTCCCAACCGCACCATGTTCCAGCAGCAGCTGGAGCATGCATTCCGCTCGCTTGCCGGAGAAGATACGAGGATTGCACTCCACTGCCTCGACCTCGATCAGTTCAAGGCAATCAACGACACACTCGGCCACCCCGCCGGCGACGTGCTGCTGGTGGAAACGGGGCGGCGATTGACGGAGGCTGCGCGCGGTCATTTCGTCGCCCGTCTCGGCGGCGACGAGTTCGTCGTACTCCAGATCGTTCGTGGCGAGCGCAATGCGGCCGAACGGCTGGCAGAGGCCTTGATCGAAGCTGTCGGCCATCGGCTGACCATCGAAGGAGCGCAACTCGTCCCTTCGACGAGCATCGGCATCGCAATCGCCCCCGGCGACGGGGCCGACGCGGGGACTTTGCTCAAGAATGCGGACCTTGCGCTTTACCGCGCAAAGGAGGCGGGCCGGGGGACATACGCCTTCTTCGAGACCGGCCTGAACGAACGGGCGCAGGAACGTCGGCAACTCGAAACCGATCTCCGCCTCGCGCTCGAACGCGGGGAGTTCGAAGTCTATTACCAGCCGCTGTTCGATCTTCAGCATAATCGGATCTGTTCGTTCGAAGCGCTTCTGCGCTGGAATCATCCCAAGCGCGGCCTCGTCTCGCCGGTCGAGTTCATTCCGGTGGCGGAAGATACCGGCCTGATCGTTCCGATTGGCGCCTGGGCGCTTCGCGAGGCGTGCCGTGGCGCCGCCGGGTGGCCTGAACACATCCGGGTGGCGGTCAACGCCTCCTCCGTCCAATTCCATCGCGGCGGATTTCACGAGACGGTGGTGCAGGCGCTCGGCGGCTCGGGTCTGGACCCGTCGCGGCTGGAAATCGAAATCACCGAATCCATCTTCCTCGAAGGAAGCGAGGCGACCCTGAAGCTTCTGCACGGGCTGCGCGGCCTGGGTGTTCGCGTGGCGTTGGATGACTTCGGCACCGGCTATTCGTCGTTGAGCTATCTGCAGAGCTTCCCGTTCGACAAATTGAAGATCGACCGAAGCTTCATCCAGAACATCCTCACCCGCCCCGGCGCCAGCGCCATCGTCCGGGCGATCACCGACCTCGCGCGGGCATTGGGGATCGAGACCACCGCCGAGGGCGTCGAGGAGACGGCCCAGCTCAACGAGCTGCGAGCGCACGGCTGCACGTCGGTTCAGGGCTTCCTGTTCGCTCAGCCGATGCCGGAACGCGAGGTGGCCAAGCTGCTGGCGAGCGACGCCACGCGGCACGTTGCCTGAGCCGGGCTATCTTCATGCGTTCATCGCCGGCCCCGCCGGGCGAACACTTCTCGAATGATCAGGCTGGCGACGAACGCGATGATGGCAGCGGCTAGCGCATGATCGCTGCCAGTGATGTTCGCCGGCAGGAGCCGGAGCGCAACATAGACGATCACTCCGACCAGCAACGCCGAAACCCAGCTTACCCGCATGTCCCGCACTCCTCCAGGTTGGCCTAACGATCGAGAGTTTCCGGGCCGATGTCGCTGATCTTCGTGCAGCCCGTCAGGGCCATCGCGACTTTCATTTCGGCTTCGATCAACCTGAGGACGTGGGTGACCCCCGCCCCGCCCCGAGCTCCGAGCGCATAGACCCAGGCGCGGCCAAGAAGAACAAAATCGGCGCCGAGCGCCAGCATCCGCACCACGTCGAGTCCCGAGCGTACGCCGCCGTCGGCGAGTAGCTGGATTTGGCCCCCGACAGAGTCCGCGATGCGCGGCAGAGCGCGTGCTGTGGACGCAACGCCGTCGAGCTGACGACCCCCGTGATTGGACACCACGATCGCTTCGGCACCGGACCTCGCCGCCTGCCGCGCGTCCTCAGGATCAAGAATGCCCTTGATGATCAACGGTCCCTTCCAGCGCTTCCGCACCCACTCGACCTCTTTCCAGCTGACGCTCGGCTCGAAGTTCGCATGAATCCAGGCCTGGAAGTGTGCGAGCGGCGCGCGCTTGCCGACAACGGCCTCCAAATTGCCGAGGCTGATCGGCCGTCCGTTGATGCCGACATCCCAAAGCCAATGCGGACGTGAAATGAGTTGTGCCCATCGGCGGGGCCCGCCTCCGGCTGCGCGGGCGTCCCGGTAGCGCGCACCTGGCACCGGAAGATCGACCGTCAGCACCAGGGCGCCGCAGCCGGCCGCCGCAGCGCGGTCGATCATGTCGGCGGCAAAGCCCTTGTCCTTGACGAAATAGAGCTGGAACCAAGGCACGTGCCCGCAAGCCGCAACTTCCTCCAGTGAGCAGGCGCTGACGGTCGAGAGTGCGAACGGCACCCCCGCGGCTGCCGCCGCTTTCGCCGCCTGAACTTCACCACGCCGCGCATAGAGGCCCGATAGGCCCACGGGCCCGAGACCCACCGGCATCGACCATTTTTTGCCGAACAGGCTGGTCGAGAGATCGATGCTGGAAACGTCGCGGAGCACGCGTTGTCGAAGCGCGACTGCCTTCAGATCCTCGACGTTCCGCTCAAGCGTGACCTCGTCGTAGGAGCCGCCATCGATATATTCGAACAGGAAGCGCGGCAGCCGCGCCCTGGCGAGCGCCCGGTAATCGCTGACGCTGGCGGCCGCCTTCATGCCGGGACTTGCTGCCTGTCGGGATGGGCCGCGGCGAACGCGGGCAGCGCGGTGGCGTTCGCTTCCGCCCGAAGCAAGGTCGGATAGGCGTCCAGCGGGATATTGAACCGGCGCGCGTTGAACATCTGCGGCACGAGACAGACGTCCGCCATCGTGGGGCCGTCGCCGAACAGGAAATCCCCGGACTGTTCCTTCGCCAGCACTTCCAGCGCGGCGAAGCCTTCCTCGATCCAATGCCGATACCAGGTGTCGCGCGCCTCCTGGTCCTGACCCAGCTCGTCCCGAAGGTAATGAAGCACGCGCAAATTGTTGAGCGGATGGATATCGCAAGCGATCGTCAGCGACAGCGTGAGGACGTGCGCTCGGGCTGCGACCGAGGCGGGTAGTAGCGGCTGGTTCGAGAAGCGAAAGTCGAGATAGGTGATGATCGCCAGGCTCTGGGTCAGGCGCTGGCCGTCGATCTCCAGCATCGGCACGAAGCCCTGCGGGTTGAGAGCGTGGTAATCCGCGCTCTTCTGATCGCCGCCGGCCAGGTTCACCGGGCGGCTCTCATACTCGACGCCCTTCAGGTTCAGCGCGATCCGCACCCGATAGGCCGCTGACGAGCGGTAATAGTCGTAGAGGATCGGGCGCGTCATCGAGGGCGAAAGGTCACAAAGGTCATGGACGTACGCGTGCACGCGCGCCCGCACGAGCGCGCGCGGAAGAGATCAGCTTGCAGACATCGGTAATGTCGGGTCTTGAACATGTGCGACGGGATGCCACCGCTAACCGGCGTAGGACAGCAAAAAATCCGCGCTCGGCGGGTGAAGGTCTTATTGGACCTGCGTCAGCACGAACGCGAAGGCCTCAGCCAGCTCATGCAGACTTTCCCATCGGCCGGACTTCCCGCCGTGGCCAGCGCCCATGTTGATCTTCAGGAGCAGCAGGTTGTCGTCGGTCTTCGTGGCGCGGAGCTTCGCCGCCCATTTCGCCGGCTCCCAATAAGTGACTCGCGGATCGTTGAGGCCGCCGGTGATCAGCATCGGCGGGTAATTCTGCGCCGTCACATTGTCATAGGGGCTGTAGCTCCGGATCAACTCGAACGCCGCCTTGTCTTTCAAAGGATTGCCCCATTCCGGCCACTCGCCAGGAGTCAGCGGCAGGCTGTCGTCTAGCATCGTGTTCAGCACGTCCACGAAGGGAACGTCGGCGACCACCGCGCCCCACAGTTCGGGATTCGTGTTAGCGACGACTCCCATCAGCTCGCCACCGGCGGAGCCGCCGTTGATCGCAATGCGTCGTGCGCGGGTGAACTTCGCGTCGATCAGCCCTTTCGCCGCATCGACGAAATCGGTGAACGTGTTGGTCCGCTTGTCGAGCTTGCCTTCGAGATACCAGTTGTAGCCGAGGTCGTCGCCGCCGCGAATGTGCGCGATTGCATAGGCCCAGCCCCGATCGAGCAGGCTCATCCGCGCGGTCGAGAAGCCGGGCGGGATCGCGTGGCCGTAGGCGCCATAGGCGTAGAGGAAGAGCTTGCCTTCGCCGTTCTTCTCGAAGCCGTTCCGGTAGACGACGGAGACCGGCACCTGCTTGCCGTCGCGCGCCGGCACCATCAGCCGCTCGGTCGCATATTGCGAGGCGTCGTAGCCCGACGGGATTTCCTGGACCTTGAGGGTTTCGAGCTCGCCGGTCGCAGGGTGGTAATCGTAGACCGTCGCGGGCGTGACCATCGACGAATAGCCGATCCGGTAGGCTTGCGGAGCAAACTCCGGGTTTCCGGCGAAACCGGCGTTGTAGCTCGCCTCGGCGAACGGAATTCGTGTCTCCTGCCCGTCGTAGGTGCGCAGGATCAGCTGATCGAGCCCGTCCACCCGCTGATGCATCGCGATATGGTCGCGATAGCTCGCGGCGCCCATCAGATAGACGCGATCCGATCCGGGGATGACCGTCCTCCACTCGCCGGGATTGGCGGGATCGGCCTCGACGAGCCGGAAGTTCACATGATCGTCGTTGGTGACGATCCACAGTTTCCCGTGCGCCGCATCGGGCGAATATTCGCGGCCCTGTTTGCGCGGCGAAATCAGCACCGGGTCGGCCAGCGGATCGTTAGAGGGGACGAAGCGGACTTCGGTGGTCGTATTGTCGCCGGTGGCGATGAAGATCAGGCTTCGATCCTGTGACTCATCGATGCCGACGGAGAAGCCGAGGTCTTCGGTCTCCTCGTACAACGTCCGGTCCGAGGCGATCGGCGTTCCGAGGCGGTGATAGCGCGCGCGATAGCTTCGCCAGTTGTCGTTCACTTCGGTGAAGACGATTCCTGTGCTGTCGCTGGTCCAGACCGGCGAGCCGATACCGACTTCGGTGATCGTTTCGATGTCTTCGCCGGTCGAGAGGTCGCGGATCCTGAGGATGAAGCGCTCCGATCCGTTGGCGTCGACCATCGTCGCCATGAGCTTGCCGTCGGGGCTGACTTCAAGCGCGCCGAGCCGGAAATAGTCCTTGCCCTCTGCTTCGTTGGGTTCGTCGTAAATGAGTTCTACGCCTTCCACCTCCCCGTTCGTCCCGAGCCTAGTCGAGGGACGTGTCTCGACGTCGCTCGACACGAACGGAATTTTTGCACGGGATCGATACCAGCTGCGGTATTGCGCGCCGGGCTGGAACTTCCACCAATAAAGCCAGTCGCCATCCTTGATGGGGACCGAGCTTTCGTCCTCTTTCAGCCGTCCCTTCATCTCCTGGAACAGCTGCTCGATCAGCGCCTTGTTCGGCTCAGCCCACTGTTCGAAGTAAGCGTTCTCCGCCTTCAGATAGGCGAGCACATTTTCGTTGGTGACGTTGGGGTAGCCCTGATCGCGAATCCACGCCCAGGGATCTTCGACCGAGATCCCATGATGTTCGAAACTGTGCGGGCGCTGCTCGGCGAGGGGCGGCGAAAGGTCGGCGGTGCTGCTCATGCGCCGCTCTTAGCGCTCCGCGCGGCAACGGGAAGGGCGCGAGTGTGTGCTTTGGATGGAAAGCGAACCAAAACTGGGCCGCTCGTTAGTATCTCAGCGTCACACGAGCTCGGTCGATTTCGAATGCGAACGCCTTCGCTCGGAAACATCTAAAACTAAGTGCACCCTGCGGTGTCTGAACATCAATAATGTTGGTGATAATTCCGCGTCGGACACGCACGTCGGCAATCTCCGCGAGCGAAACCGACCAATTCAACTGATCTGGTGCTGAATGGAGCGCTTGGTTCATAGAGTTTGCGATGAACCTTAGCACTTCGGAAGACAGAACGGCTTTTCCACCAACCCACAAACCGCCCTGACGTCTTTTGAACCAATCGAGTTCACTGTTTATCAGCCTCGCAAATATGCGCGGCGCTAGCGGTGCCACATAGGTGCCTGGCTGGAGAATGACGTTGGCGTCGGCAACGACTCGACCCACAGCTGCCAAGGCTTCTGGCGACGCACTTGCATCGGTGAAAAGCGCGTTTGCGAGACGGCTATCGATTACGTCGTCCCCAGTGGCCATCAAAGCAGCCTAAATTGCAACTGATACGATTGCGAGGTCCGCAATGGGTCGGAACGCGCCGCGCGCTCAGGCTTGTCCGATCTCGCTCAGAAGCTGCGTGAACCATGGCGCCGACACGTCGAACTTCTTGCCGCCCTTGATCCGCTCGAATTCGATGGCGCGTAGCTCATCGCCGCGCTCCTCGTCCTGGCCGACGACTCCGGATTCGCCACGAAGGGCAGCATCCACCGCGTAATCGGCGCATTGCCGGATTAGGGCGAGGTCGGCCGCATTGGCGGCTGCCGAGCGCGAGAAATAGCCGCTCTTCTGGACGAGCACCTTGTCCGCGCCGAGCTCGGCGGCGAATTGCTTGGCGAACCAGTGGCCAGGGTTGATCTTGTCGAGCATCACGTGGCCGAAGGGATCGCGCGGCACCTCCTCGCCGGCCGCTTCCATCGCAGCGACGATCTCGCTGACGCCGGCGCCTTCCGAGATGAACAGGTTCACGCAATCCTCGCGATCCATGATCGCGCGCAGCCGCTTGGCTTCCTGGGTAATGTCGAACGGCTTTTCCGGAAGGAAGACGCCGTGCACGTCCCAGCGGATCGGCATGTTGTCGAGCCAGTTGGTGAATTGCGCCTGTTGCACCCACTGGTGATGGGCCAGCGCCGTCGCCGCGGTGAGCCAGCCGCAGTTGCGGCCCATGACCTCGTGGACGATCAGCATCCGTGGGTTGGTCGAATGCTCGGCGATGATGTTGCGGGCGTAGAGCGCGCCCTGCTCGGCGGCGGTCCAGGCGCCGAGCGACTGCTTGATCGGGATCACGTCATTGTCGATCGTCTTGGGGAGGCCGACGACGGTCAGCTCATAGGCGTTGTCGCGGAGGTAAGCGGCGAGATCGGCGGCGGTGCCGTTGGTGTCGTCGCCGCCGATGGTGTGGAGGACGTCGACCCCGTCGCGCCGCAGCTGCTCGGCCGCGACGTGGAGCGGATTCTCGCCTTCCTTGACCAGGCCGCGCTTCACGCAATCCTTGACGTTGGTGAGCTTGACCCGGCTGTTGCCGATGGGGCTTCCGCCGAACGCGTGAAGCCGTGCGGCCTCGGCGCGTACTTGCTCGGTGACTTCGGCGGAATCGCCGGTGAGCAGCCCGGCATAGCCGTTCTTGTAGGCGATGATGCGAACGTCCGGGGCGACCTGGGTATACCGCTCGATCAATCCCCCGACCGCCGAGGAGAGGCAGGGGGCGAGACCGCCGGCGGTGAGCATGGCTACGGTTTGGACTGGCATGGGCGCCCCTTTGCCAAGACTTTGCGCCCGAGACCAGTCCGTTGCCGGGCCGCAACGTACCGGCTACCTAAGCCCCATGAATTACGAGACAAATCCGTCGGGCTGGACCGGCGACGATGCCCCGCCGGCCCCAGAAATGCGTTGGCCCGAACTCGCCTGGAATCTCGCCCGGCTGCTCGCGACTTTTCGCAAGCGCGGCCCGCGCGGCCCCGAGACCGGCCAGCCGGTGCTCGTGATTCCCGGATTCCTTTGCGGCGACCAGACCACCTTCGCGCTCCGGCGCGAACTCGCTCGCGGCGGCTTTCGGGTGCACGGCTGGAAGCAGGGGTGGAACATGGGCGCAAAGCCCGACACCCTCGAACGACTGCAGGAACGCCTCGACAGCCTGGGGCATGACCGGCCGATCGTCATCGTCGGCTGGAGCCTCGGCGGACTCTTTGGCCGCGAGTTCGCGCGCTATCATCCCGACCTGGTGAAGGCTGTGATCACGCTGGGCTCGCCTTTTTCAGGGGATCCGCGCCAGAATGTGGTGTGGCCATTGTACGAACGAATAGCGGGCCATTCGGTTTACAACCCGCCTCTGCCCCGGATCACCGACAAGCCGTCGGTCCCGCATCTTGCCATCTGGTCTCGGCGCGATGGGCTCATTGCTCCCCGCTCCGCCCGTGGCCTGGACCATGAGCGGGACAAGGAAGTAGAACTGACCTGCCATCATGTGGCCTTCGGGGTATCCACGCGGGCGGCTCGTCAGGTGGTGCGCGAAATCAAGCAGTTCCTGGCCGAAATCGAAAGCTAGAGGGCAATCCTCCGTTCGGCGAATGCAACCTTGTGCCGCTTGCGCGTTTCTGGTGATGGCAGCGCGGCAATGCCGTTGGGGCTCTGCCGACTTGTGAGGACCGCAGGAGACGAACCATCGCCAACTTCATGTTCGCGACTGGGATCGAAAACAGCATCCCGACGATCAATAACGGCAAGACCCGCGTCGACGAGATGGAGCTCTGCGGCTTCTACAAGCATTGGCGCGAGGATTTCGAATTGGTCGTGGATACGGGAATCCATTACCTTCGCTACGGGCCACCAATCTATAAAACATACCTTGGCCCCGGGAAATATGACTGGGAATTTTCCGATCAGACCTTCGCCGACCTGAAACGGCTCGACATCACTCCGATCGTCGACCTCTGCCACTTTGGCGTCCCAGACTGGATCGGCAATTTCCAGAACCCAGATTTTCCGACCTTGTTCGCCGACTATGCCGGGGCCTTCGCCGACCGCTATCCGTGGGTGCAACTCTACACGCCGGTCAACGAGATGTTCATCTGCGCGATGTTCTCCGCCAAATACGGTTGGTGGAACGAGCAGATGCGGACCGACACCTCGTTCGTCACCGCACTCAAGCATATCGTCAAAGCGAATGTGCTGGGAATGCTGGCGATCCTGAAGCGGCGCGCCGACGCAATCTTCATCCAGTCGGAATCTTCGGAATATTTCCACGCCGACAGCCCGAAGGCGATCCACATCGCCGAGCAGCTGAATTCCCGCCGATTCCTGTCGCTCGACCTGAACTACGGCCGCCGGGTCGATAGCGAGATGTACGAATATTTGATGGATAACGGGATGACCAAGGAGGAATACCACTTCTTCCTCAACAATCGGCTGAAGCAGCACTGCATCCTCGGCAACGATTATTACCGCACGAACGAGCATCGGGTGTTCGAGGACGGGCGGACGACTGCTTCTGGCGAGGTGTTCGGCTACACCGAAATTACTCGCCAATATTACAACCGCTATCGCCTGCCGGTGATGCATACCGAAACCAACCTCTCGGAGGGTCCGGTCGGAGACGAGGCCGTGCAGTGGCTGTGGAAGGAATGGGCGAACGTCCTTCGCCTCCGCAACGTCGGCATCCCCACCGTGGGCTTCACCTGGTATTCACTGACCGATCAGGTGGATTGGGATACGGCGCTCCGGGAGCAGAACGGGCACGTAAATCCGCTCGGCCTCTACGATCTCAACCGTAACATCCGAAACGTCGGACGAGCCTACAAGCGGCTGATCCGTGATTGGCGCGAGGTGCTTCCGGCCTCAAGCCTGTGCCTAACGGTGCCGATCGTGCCGCCCTCCCACTTTAATACTGAGGGCTCGCGGGAGCAGCAGGCTAAGGCAGAGAAGCGGCTGGAACACGAACCTGCAGATTTCCAGTCCGGAGACGGGACAGCGTGAACTGAAAGTTAGGCGACCCGTCGGATGCGCCGTTTGTCCTCGCTTTGGCCGCGGTCGAATGGGATCTTCTCAAGCTTCTGCCGCAGCTCCTCAATGCCGCTGTCCGGTTCGACAACACCGCCGGTGTAGCGGGCATCGCATTCCGCTTCTTCGCTGGTCAGTTCGCGAAGGTAGGAGATCGTCAGTCGGCGTCCGAATACGTCGTCTCCGCGGAGCCTGAGCTCAGGCTCCGCGTCCTCAGGCAGATTGTCGCGAACGGCGGTGAGGACGTTGATCAGAGTGTCGAGCGACGTGTAGTCGCTGATCTCGATGAAGTCTTTGACACGTCTGGCCATTACCAACCTCCCGGAACCCCGGGGCTCAATATCCGGCGTCGGATTCCCGACGCAACGTCAAATACATATTTATCCCCAAGGAAGTTTCGCATCCGTGAACAATCGCTTTGCCTGAGGTTCAAAATATGGATCACGTTGTCGCCCTCGCTTCTGGCCCGTTGCATCTTGAGCTTGTTCCATCGATCGGCGGCGCCATTAGCAGGTTCGATTATATCGACCGCGACCGCCGAACTCCGGTGCTTCGTACAGCCCCCGACCCGCTACAGAACATCCGTCGGGCTTCATGTTTCCCGCTCATCCCGTTCGCCAACAGGATTCGCGGCGGATGCTTTCACTTTCGGGGCAGGGAGGTTCGTCTCCCGGCCAGCTTCCCAGGCGAGCCGCTTCCGATCCACGGGCAGGGCTGCCTCGCCAGCTGGCGCGTCGAATCTGCTTCCGGTGGCAACGCCGTTCTCGCCTTCGATCATGAACCTGACGAATGGCCTTGGGCTTACGAATCGAAGCAATATTATGCGCTCGACGAGGGTTGCCTGACCGTTCGGCTCACCTGCCGAAACGGCTCGTCTGAACAAATGCCCTGCGGACTGGGCCTACACCCGAGCTTCAATTGTGGCCCCCAAACGCGCATCCAGACGTCGGTCGAAGAGGTTTGGGTGATCGATCAGGATTTGCTGCCGGTAGAGCGGCTCCCAGCGCACGGCCGCTACGAGATTTCCGACGATCCTATTTGCTCGCGCGATCTCAACAACGGCTATTGCGGCTGGAGCGGACGCGCGATTTTTACCGATCCCGATTGGCCGTTCGAACTCGAGCTATCCTCACCCGATGCACGCTTTCTCCAGATCTATTCGCCGGTGGGAACCGGCTCCTTCGATGCCGAGCCCGTCAGCCATGCCAATGCAGCGCTCAACGAGCCGGAGGAGGATTGGCCGGCGCTGGGCATTCAGCTGCTCGAACCGCAGGAGGAGGCGGATTTCGAAATGCGGCTGGAAGTCCGGATCAAGTGATCCGTCGCGGTTGAACGGCGGTGAAGCCGCCACTATAGCCTCGCCCTGCTGCTCGCGCTCGGCCTTCCCCCGGAAGGCCTGCGCGCTTCGCATCCGGAGACGTGGGTGAGTGGCTGAAACCAGCGGTTTGCTAAACCGCCGTACGGGGGATTCCCGTACCGAGGGTTCGAATCCCTCCG
>Ga0105240_10010936_pt1 | contig 12716 bp, 9 predicted proteins | sample KBSC54metaG_FD_80426 | JGI IMG/M metagenome (GOLD analysis project Ga0105240, IMG submission 80426) | Corn rhizosphere microbial communities from Kellogg Biological Station, Michigan, USA - KBS C5-4 metaG | ecosystem: Host-associated > Plants > Roots > Rhizosphere > Soil | place: Michigan, USA... | reverse complement strand
CGTGATCTTGCGCGAGAGATCGTCGCGAGCGACCGCCGTTGTGACTTCGGCGATGTTGCGCACCTGGTTGGTCAGGTTGCTGGCCATCGAGTTCACGGAATCGGTCAAATCCTTCCAGGTGCCCGCGACTCCTTTCACTTCGGCCTGACCGCCGAGTTTGCCCTCGGTGCCGACTTCGCGCGCCACGCGCGTCACCTCCGATGCAAACGCGTTGAGCTGGTCCACCATGGTGTTGATCGTATTTTTCAACTCCAGAATTTCGCCGCGCACATCGACCGTAATCTTGCGCGAGAGGTCGCCGTTGGCAACAGCGGTTGTGACTTCGGCAATGTTTCGGACCTGCGCTGTGAGGTTGCCGGCCATGGAGTTCACGCTGTCCGTAAGGTCCTTCCAGACGCCGCCGACTCCCTTCACCTCCGCCTGTCCGCCCAGCTCGCCTTCCGTACCGACTTCGCGCGCCACACGCGTTACTTCGGAAGCAAACGCGTTGAGCTGATCGACCATGGTGTTGATCGTATTTTTCAACTCCAGAATTTCGCCGCGCACATCGACCGTGATTTTGCGCGAGAGATCGCCGTTGGCTACAGCGGTTGTGACCTCGGCGATGTTCCGAACTTGCGCCGTAAGATTGCCGGCCATCGAGTTCACGCTGTCCGTAAGATCCTTCCAGACGCCGCCGACGCCCTTCACCTGCGCCTGTCCGCCAAGTTTGCCCTCAGTACCTACCTCGCGAGCGACTCTGGTAACTTCTGAACCGAAGCTGTTGAGCTGGTCGACCATCGTGTTGATGGTATTCTTCAATTCGAGAATTTCGCCGCGAGCATCTACCGTGATCTTCGTGGAGAGATCGCCTTTCGCCACCGCGGTCGTCACGCCCGCGATATTACGAACCTGGTTCGTCAGGTTGCCGGCCATCGAGTTGACGCTTTCCGTCAGATCTTTCCATGTACCCGCAACACCGGTAACTTCCGCCTGGCCTCCCAACTTACCTTCCGTGCCGACTTCTCTGGCGACGCGCGTGACCTCTGAAGCAAACGAACTGAGCTGATCGACCATGGTGTTGATCGTATTCTTGAGCTCAAGAATTTCGCCACGCACCTGGACCGTAATTTTGCGCGACAAATCGCCCTTGGCCACGGCGGTGGTTACCTCGGCGATATTACGGACCTGTCCCGTCAGGTTGCCGGCCATCGAATTGACGCTGTCCGTCAGATCTTTCCAGGTACCCGCTACGCCGCGTACGTCCGCTTGACCGCCGAGAATACCCTCGGTGCCGACTTCCCTCGCCACACGCGTTACTTCTGACGCGAAGGCGTTCAATTGGTCAACCATCGTGTTGATGGTGATTTTGAGCTCCAGAATTTCGCCCCGGACATCCACCGTGATCTTGCGCGATAGATCTCCATTCGCCACAGCCGTGGTTACGCCCGCGATGTTGCGGACCTGCGCCGTCAGATTGCCGGCCATCGAGTTGACGCTGTCGGTGAGATCCTTCCAGACGCCTCCGACTCCCCTCACTTCCGCTTGTCCGCCGAGCTTCCCTTCCGTACCCACTTCGCGAGCCACGCGGGTTACTTCCGATGCAAAAGAACTGAGCTGGTCGACCATCGTGTTGATGGTGTTCTTCAGTTCGAGAATTTCACCTTGGACATCGACGGTGATTTTGCGGGAGAGGTCTCCGTTTGCGACGGCCGTTGTGACTTCAGCGATGTTCCGTACTTGCGCGGTCAGATTGCCGGCCATCGAGTTCACGCTGTCCGTGAGGTCTTTCCACACGCCGCCGACGCCTTTCAGCGTCGCCTGTCCGCCGAGCTTTCCTTCAGTCGCCACTTCGCGCGCGACGCGGGTTACTTCCGAGGCGAACGAGTTCAACTGCTCCACCATCGTGTTCACCACGCGGGCCGTGTGCAGGAACTCGCCTCGCAGCGTTCGTCCGTCCACTTCAAGGGCCATCGTTTGCGACAAATCGCCCTTGGCCACAGCGCCGATCACTCTGGCGATCTCGGTGGACGGCTGCATAAGATCCCCGATCAGGTCGTTCACCGACTGGATGCACTCGGACCAGTCGCCCGTAGCGGAGCCATCGAGAGAGGCGCGCTGGGTAATTTTTCCTTCTTTGCCGACCGCATTGCTGATGCGCGCCAACTCTCCGGCCATTCGCTCATTCCGGCGAATGATTTCATTGAGAGTATCGGCAATCTTCCCGGCGACTCCAGTGCGGTCTACGGGCAGACGAACTGAAAAATCACCGTCCCGGAACGCGACCAAAGCTCCTAGCAGTACGCTCGCATCCAGAACATCCGTGACAGATTCGGGTCTCATGGTTCAATCCTTCCAAAGTGTAATCGGACAGTCAAGATGACGAGAGATTAGACTTCACGACATCTACTATCTTCCACATTCGCCTAATTAGGGTACAAAACTTGACCGTAGACTCGGGGCTATCGTGAAAGTTTCAGCTTTTTTTGGAATCAGACGTGCTCTAGGATACACGCCTTAGTACTGCTGGACCGCAGGGTCCAGTGGCGGGATAAATGACAGCACAATGTGTGGGTTGGAATAGGTTTTTTACTTGAGATCGCGCCAATCTTTCTCGTTCAGCTCGACATGAAATTTCTTGGCAGCGGCCTTGATGCGTTTCCAGGCTCCATCGCGCTCGGCGTCGGTTACACCCTGTACTTGGTTGAAACGCGCAATTGCGTTCCGAACGTGCGCGGCATCATAAATGGGCTCCTTCTGTTCCTTCGGGAAGGCGAAGTTTTCATCAGAGATATGTTCGCGGGTTGCTTGTTTGATTTTGGACATATCTCTTGCGGAGCAATTCGACTGCCAAAACCGGGTTGATTCAACTCTTCGGCAGGCTCGCCACGTTCCAGCCACCGCCCAGCGCTTTCACCAACAGGACGCTCGCATCCATGCGGCGGCGGAGAATATCGACTTCGGTGCGTTCATTGGTGAGCGCGATGGTCTGCGATGTAATCACGTCGAGGTACGTCGCAAGACCACCCTTATAGCGGTTTGTCGCGAGCAGCAGCGACTCCTCGGCGGCTTTCACCGCGTCGCGTTGTGTCTTGGCTTCGTCGGAAAGCACTCGTAGTGCGGCGAGGTTGTCTTCTACCTGTTGAAAGGCTGTCAGCGTGGTCTGGCGGTAATCGGCCACTGTGGCGTCGTAGTTTGCGATTGCGCCTTCCGACGTTGCGCGGCGGCGGCCTCCATCGAACGCGGTCTGCAGCATCGAAGGTCCGACGGCCCAGAAGCGGCTCGGCCAGTTGAACCAGTTGGTGACGGAGCTTCCCAGCAGACCGCCTGCGGCGCTGATCAGAAGTGATGGGAAGAAAGCCGCCCGAGCGATTCCAACCTGGGCGTTCGCTTCCGCTACGCGCCGCTCGGCCGACGCGATGTCAGGGCGCCGCTCCAGCAATTGCGAAGGCATACCTACCGGGATCACCGGCGGATTCAACTTCTGGGGCAGCGGAGGGATCGAGAAATCTTCCGGCGGTTTACCGATCAGCGTCGCGATGGCATGCTCAAATTGCGCGCGCAGCTGACCGGTGTCGATGTCTTGTGCACGCGTACTTTCCAATTGGGTCTGGGCTTGCGCCAAATCCGCTTTCGGCGCGAGTCCGCCGGAATAGCGATTCTGCGTCAGCTCCACCGCCCGCGTGTATGTGGTCACGGTCTCGTCGAGAAGCGCCTTTTGCGCGTCCAAGCTGCGAAGTTCAAAATAGTCGACGGCCAATTCCGAGTGCAGGCTCAGATTGACTGTTTGCAAATCTCCCGCGGTGGCTTGGAACTCTTCCCTGGCCGCCTCGACGGAATGGCGCACGCGGCCCCACAAATCCACTTCATAGTTCAAGTCGATCGGTAGAGTGAACTCGTTGTAACCGCGGCCGGCCCCGGCAAAAGCCGTGTTGGCGGATGCGTGGGCATTGACGACGGAAGGCGCCGTTGAGATCGTCGGGAACTGATCGGCCCGGTTGAATTTGATCATTGCGCGAGCTTGACGGAAACGCGCTTCGGCCGCTTTCAACGTCTGGTTGGCCGGCTCGATCTGTTCTTCCAGCTCGTTGAGCTTCGGATCTTGGAAGGTCTCCCACCATTTCGGGCGTATCACCGCATCAGCAGGCTCCGCAGTCTTCCAACCTGCGTCTTCCTTGTATTCCGCCGGCGGGGACTCTTTGTAGGCGGACGGCGTGGCCACTGTCGGCACCTTATATTTCGGGCCTACGCTACAGTTTGCCAACGCGAACAAAGACAGCACGACAAGGATTGCTTTCTTGCTGCTCATTCTGCGCCTCCGGAGGCGGCGTGTACCTCCATCCCCGTGGTTAGGGAGTCGGCCGGATTTACGATCACCGCATCGGCTGGGTGCAATCCATTCACGACTTCCACTTCGCTGCCGAAATCACGTCCCATGGTGAAGGGCACAAGCTGCGCGTGTCCGTTCCGAACTACGGCGACCCGCAGTCCCTCGGACCGGAAGAGCAAAGTATTGACCGGAACAGTGAGCGCCCGGACCTTGGAAGGCAACTTGAGATGAACAGATGTGTATGCCCCTGGAAACAATTCGCCGGTCGCGTTGTTCACTTCGATTTCGGTGAGCAGTGTTCGTGACGCGGGATCAATCGCTTCGGTGGTGCGCGATAGAGTGCCCCGGAACCGCCGGCCGGGGAATTCGTTAAACGTGAGATCGGCCGTGCTCCCAACTCTGGCGGCGTGCGAGTAAACCTGCGGAACATTCACGAAGACGCGCAGCGTTCCGGTGGACGCCTCGTGGAACAACTCCTTGCCCGGACTGTTCGCGCCTGAATCAATGAGCGCTCCGATATCGGTGTTGCGCGCCGTGATGACACCGTCGAAGGGCGCGTAGAGTTTCTGGAAGCCCTGCGTCTGCTCGAGGCGTCGCACAGTGGCCTCGGCGGAATCGACAATGGCTTTCTTCGCGTTCAGATCGCCTATTTTGTCGTCGGTCTCCTGCTGCGAGACGGAGTCCGTCTTCAACAGAAACTGATAGCGTGTGGCGGTCGATTGGGCCAACGCCAGGTTGGCCTTAGCTGTCGCCAGATCGGCACGTACTTGTTGAAGCTGCTGGTCAATCTCCGGTGTCTCGATATCAGCGAGAGGCTGCCCAGCCTTTACACGGGCACCGATATCCACGTACCATTTTTTCAAATATCCATTGGTGCGGGCGTAGATGGGCGAATCGGTGAACGCCTGGATGTTGCCAGGCAGCACGATTTCCTCGGCCGCATCTGATAGCTTCGGATGAACGATAGAAACCGTGGGAATCGCCATTTGCCCGGTCTCCTGCTTCAATGTGGACTCGGCGCGCACGCGCGCGGTGATGCCGTTATAGATCAGGAAGGCCAACGCGCAGGCCGCAAGGGCAAACACCAGGAACATCACGAAACGGAAACCGCTGGAGCGCGGTGGTGGCGGCGTCTGTTTTGATTCCGCCTGTTCCGGTTCTACCAATGTGTTATCGAGCATGGATGGGATCCTCCTGATTGATCTGTTGCTGGTTATCGGCCTTTTTAGTCCGCCTGTGCAAAATTCCGAATACAACCGGAACGAAGAACAATGTCGCCACGGTGGCGCAGGTTAGCCCGCCAATGACACCGCGCCCGAGAGGTGCGTTCTGCTCACCGCCTTCGCCCAGGCCTAACGCCATGGGGATCATTCCGATGATCATGGCGAGCGCCGTCATCAGCACGGGGCGGAAACGCGTAGACCCTGCCTCCAGCGCCGCTTCCAACGGGTCGCCGTGTTCGGCGAGCTTTTCCCGCGCGAAGCTCACCACCAGAATGCTGTTCGCGGTGGCCACACCGATGCACATGATGGCGCCCATCAACGCAGGAACGCTGGCGGTCGTGTGCGTCAGGAACAGCATCAGAATGATTCCGGCGAGAGCCGCCGGTAGTGCCGTGATGATGATGAACGGGTCGAGCCACGATTGGAAATTCACGACGATCAGCAGGTAAACCAGTACGATCGCGGCGGCCAAACCGATGAGCAGACCGCTAAACGACGTGCGCATTGTTTCCACTTGACCGCGAAGGACGAGCTGCGATCCGCGCGGCAGTGATTTGCGGGCATTGGTCAGAACGCCGTCAATATCCTTGGCCACTGCTCCAAGATCGCGGCCATCGACGGACCCGTAGATGTCGACCACGCGTTGTATGTTCCAGTGATTGATCGTGCGCATGCCGGAGTAGCGCGTAATATTAGCGACGTCCCCCAGGATTTCCGGCCGCGTTGAATTCTGTCCGCTAATGGGAGTGTTTTGCAAATCCTGCAATGTCTGGATGTTGTATTGCGGTGTTTGCGTCACCATGATGTAACTCACCCCGTTTTTCGGATTGAGCCAGAACGACGGCTGTGTCTGGAAGCTGCCGCTGAGCGAAATCAGCATGCTGGTGGCGATATCGCGCTGCGTGAAGCCGCTTCCGGCCGCCTTCGTACGATCAACCTCGATGTGGAAACGTGGTTCGTCGAAGACCTGCTGGATGCGCAAGTCCGTGGCTCCGGGAATTTGCTTGATCTGGTTGAGGACGCGATCGGCAATCTGACGGTTGCCCTCTATGTTGGCGCCGATGAATTGAATATCGATCGGCGCAGGCAGGCCAAAATTGAGAATCTGCGTCACGATATCCGCGGGCAGGAAGTAGAATGTCACGCCCGGAAATTTGCGGGCAAGGCCGGCGCGCAACGTGCGAACATAACGCTCCGTGGGATGGTGTTCAGGCGAGAGCGAAACGAGTATATCGGCGTCTTCGGTACCACTGGTAGCGGAATTGCTATACGCGGTGTTGATGCCACTATAAGGCAGCCCGATATTATCGAGCACGCTGACCACTTCCTGTTTTGGGATTTGGCCGCGTATGTAAGTCTCTACCAGATCGCAGAGACGAGCGGTTTCTTCGATGCGGGTACCCGTCTTAGCGCGCAGGTGCAGTTTGAACTGCCCCGTATCGGTGTCGGGGAAGAAGTCTTGTCCCAGCCAGGGAATCAGCGCGAATGTGGCGAGACATGCGGCGAGGAAAACGGGTACAAAAACAAAACGACGATAGATGAAAGCTGTGAGCATCACCTGGTAGCCGGTGCGGATTCGATCGAAACCGCGTTCAAACGCGCGTTGGAAAAGGACGAAGGGATTGCGGCTGCGGACTGATGCGTGTTGCTTGACGCGCAGCAGGTACATGGCGAGAGTGGGGACCAGCGTCCGCGACAGTATGTAGGAGGCAAGCATCGCGAATACGACCGCTTCAGCGAGCGGTACGAAGAGATATTTCGCTACGCCACCCAGAAGGAACATGGGTATGAAGACGATACAAATACAGAGCGTCGAAACCAGTGCGGGAATCGAGATCTGGCCCGCGCCTTCGAGAATCCCCGTATGTAGATCTTTGCCTTCTTCGAGGAACCGCTCGATATTCTCGATCGTTACCGTGGCGTCATCCACCAGGATGCCAACCGCCAGGGCGAGACCGCCGAGAGTCATGATGTTGATAGTTTCGTGCAACGCGCCCAATACGATGATCGAAGAAAGGATCGAAAGCGGGATCGAAATGGCGATGATAATGGTGCTGCGCCAGCTTCCCAGAAAGATCAGGATCATGATGCCGGTGAGGCACGCCGCGATAATCGCTTCCCTGACGACTCCGCTGATGGACGCGCGCACGAAGATCGATTGATCGGCGAGCGGTTGCAATCGGAGCTGGGGCGGAAGGGTGGCGGCGAGCTTGGGCAGCAGCTTTTTCACCCCCTCAACCACATCGAGAGTGGATGCGTTGCCGGCTTTCAGAATGGTCAAAAGCGCGCCGCGTTGGCCGTCCTGGCGGACGATATTGGTCTGCGGAGAGAAGCCGTCGCGGACATGCGCTACGTCGCGAATATAGATCGTGGAATTGTTGACGACCTTGACCGGCAGGTCATTGATTTCGGCGACGGTTTTTGGACTGCTATTCATGTCCACGTCGTATTCAAACTGTCCGAGCTTCGCAGTACCGGACGGCAGAATCAGGTTCTGCGTGTTCACCGCATTGACCAGGTCCATCGGAGACAGATTTTTCGACTGAAGTTGGGCCGGATTCAGGTCGATCATGATCTGCCGCTGCTTACCGCCGTACGGCCAGGGGACCGCCGCGCCTGGAACCGTGACCAGTTGCACTCGCAGAAAATTCGTTCCCAGGTCGTTCAGGTCCTGTTCTCCTAAAACGTTGCTGGAGAGAGCCAATTGCAGAATCGGCACGCTGGATGCGTTATAAGTAAGGACCAGCGGGGGCGAAATCCCTGGGGGCATCTGCCTGAGCGTGGTTTGAGACACCGCCGTCACTTGGGCCATGGCGGTGCGGATATCGGCATTTGGTTGTAGAAAAATTTTGACGACGTTCAGTCCATCGAGCGTTTGTGATTCAATATGCTCAATGTCGTTAACGAGGGTGGTGAGAACGCGCTCGTAAACCGAAGTGATGCGCCCTTCCATCTCCTCCGGATTCATGCCATTGTATTGCCAGACGACGGCGATGACGGGAATATCGATGTTCGGGAAAATGTCGGTTGGCGTGCGAAGAATTACGAACGGGCTGATAAGCAGGATTAGAAGAGCCAGAACGATAAAAGTGTAGGGGCGTGATAGTGCGGTTCTGATCAGCCACATGTGAGTTCGCCGTCCATACGGGGTCAGATGAGTTACGAGACGCAGAAGTTTCGTAAATGGCGTGTCGAATTCGTAACGGTATGAATCATATAGGGCATGGGGATGACTGAAACGGTCGAAAGCACGAAGCGTCCGGGACGCCCTCGCGACAAATCGGCTCGCCAAAGAATTCTCGATGCCGCACTAGAAATCGTTGAGGAGGTTGGATTCGCTCAAGTCACAACATGTGCGATCGCTGAGCGGGCCGGGGTGGGGAAGGCTACGGTGTACCGGTGGTGGCCGAATAAAGCGGCCGTGTTGATTGAGGCGTTCCGCGAGGCCGTGGCCCCCGAGGTTCCATTCGTCGATACAGGCTCGTTCGAAGCGGACATCCGGCTGCAGGTTGAGAAATTCGTACGGATGCTGATCAGTCCTAAAGGAAGGATGCTGGCCGCGATTTTGGCCGCGGCCCAGAACGATGCCGACGTCGCGGCGGCCCTGATGGATTACTGGGTTCGCCCGCGACGGGCGGAGGCCAGTGCGGCCATGGAACGTAAGGAGCAGTGGAAGGAACATGCCGGCGGCATCGACACCGGGCTGCTACTGGACATGCTATATGGGCCTCTTTATTTCCGGCTGCTTACTGGCCTGCCGCTTTCGCCGGAGTACGCCGATGAAGTTGCGGAGTTTGTGTTGCGCACTTTGCGTGCGAAGTGATGCTCATAGTCTGGGGTCAACGGGTTCGCTTTCCAATGCGAGCACCGCGAACGCACATTCGTGGACGCGGCGTAGCAGCTCGCGAGAGATGAATCGGCGAAGGCCTTCGACGCGGATCGCGAATTCGCGCGGCGCGAGGGACTGCTTCGACGCGAGCCCGCGGGCGCGCAGACGTTCGATCTGATCGGTGCAGTGTACTCAGGTCCGTAGATGATCCGCAGGTATTCGCGCCCGCGGCACTTCATCGCTGGTTGCACCACTCCACGCTTTCCCCGTGCGATGAAGTCTGTCGGTTTTTCGACCATCCCTTCGCCGCCGGCGGCGGTCAATGTTTCCCACCACTCGGCGGCCGATGCTCTAGCTAAGGCTCGTAGTTTCTATCGCCGAACGCTACGCCGGCCGCGGCGTCCAAATCCTGGATCTGATTCAGGAAGGCAACACCGGACTAATGATGGCAGCCCAGCAATTCGACTATAGACGCGGCTACCGGTTCTCGACCTACGCCACCTGGTGGTACACCAGGCGATCGTGCGAGCGCGCTCGGATGAATCTTTATGAGATCCTTGTGGCCTTTTAACGGCTTTTTCATGCCTCCGCGAGTACGGTCGAGGTGGAGGCCGGAAGGCATAGTGAAAATCGAAGTGGTGATCCAAGCTTTCAAACGGGCGACGTGAAAGCGGCCCGTCGAAACGATGATTTCCGAAGTTATGGACCAGGATACTCTGCCGAGGGCAGAGCCCCGATATCGGGCGCCGAATTTCCGTCCACACGCCGAGAGTGAAGCTGGAAATACTGACATCGTCCGAGCGGGCTGATGAAATAGTCGACGCTCTTTTGCGAGCCGCGCGTACATCGCTGTCTGGAGATGACGGCGGTATCCTCGTATAGGACGTCGCGGATGCCGTCCGAATTCGCATAGGCGCCCGGCTCCAGTACAGCCTGAATTAGCACGGCGGAAGGAGACGAGTAATCAGGATTACTCATATCTCAGCGACACCATCGGATCAACTCGCGAGGCGCGCCAGGCTGGTACGTATCCCGCGATTAGCCCGGTGGCAAACAGAAAGGCTACACTCACAACGAGCACAGCCGGATCCGCGCCCGTCAGGTCCGTGGCCGGCGGATACGTGTTGGTGATGGTCAACACCATGAATATCCGATCTCAGAACACTGCCGGGTTGACTAAGGGACGGCTCAATATCTCGCGCTGATCGCTCGGCGAAGCTCATCGACAAGAGCAATGAAAACGGCGTTGGTCCAGCCGAAGCCTGCTTTGGTTCGCATCGCACCGTAGCGGACTCCAGAATCGTCCAGCTTCACCCTACTGACTGTTATCAAAAAGAACTGATGCCGGCTTGTATTTCACGCCGGACACCACATTCGAATCGGTTACCGGATTCGGAACTCTGCCCTTTAGCCAGCATCGGCCGTGCGGCCCTTGTATGCCTGGATTCACATAACTCCACGCCGCGCAAGAGGTATCGGCGGCACACGCCTTTTCGCACGCAGCCCATGAATCCATATCGAAATGTTTATAGTCCAGTCCCGGTCGATTCGTGCGCGCCTCCGCTTTCATTTCACGCTGGGAAATAAAGTTTCTTGGACCGGAGCTGCAGCAATTGTCTTTGACCAGCGCCGGAAGCTTGAACTTGAGCCAGCAATGGCCGCTGGGCCCCTGGATACCGGGCCTGACCCACGTCCAACCCTGGCATCGTGAATCGCCTCCGCATGAGTCTCTACAGATGAAAGACGAATCGGCGTTGAAGTTGGCGTAGTCCAAGCCGGGCATGTTGAAGCCATCGACCGCGTATGCAGCCAAGTACGACAGCAGCATCGCAACGAAAAGAACGTAACCTCGCATGATAGTTTCTCCTTCGACAAGCGAGGCATGCACGCTTGTCAGTTCAAGAGTGATAGGCAAGTGACAATCGTTACGTGCCAAAGTGGCCGCGAACGCGTTTCCAAGCCGAAAGCCGCGAGGCGAGATGAGATATTCCGCTACCGCAGCCGTAGGATATTGAGCAGCTTGGTGCGGGAAGCCGTGGAAAGATGGTCGTGAAAATAAACGGCCATCTTATCGCCGGCTATCTTTGTCGATACGGATGACTTGGCCGGGGCCGCGCGCGACGCGATCCAAGACCGGAATGGCTACTACCTGCTCGCGTACAACCCATGCAGCGACGTCTTCGAGTTGAAGCAAGCGGAAGCCAAATATCACCGCATCTCAGTGAAGGTCAGCCGCTCGCCGACGCTGCCCCGAACGATCCGGAGCGTATCCGCATCGCCCAGCAACTCAACTTCGGCGTAGCGACACCGCCCGGGAAGTACTTGATAGAAGTTACCGTTTTCGACAAACTGGCTGGGAAAACTGAAGGGGCGGTCGGCAGTTGACTGACTTTGAATTTAGGGCCAGCCCTTAAAATCTAATCTATGAGCGTTGCACGTTTTGGATCTTGAGCGTCTGTCGCGGATTCATTGGGTCCGGATCATGCTCCGAACTGCCGGAATTGGTGAAAAAGGCACAGGACGGAGACTTTGCTGCGGTATTAGAACTGGGCAAAGATGGTTCCCCAGAAGCTCGAATGGCGCTCGAAAGCCTAACGGAACGACTTCAGGAGGGTGTTTACAATCGAGCACTGAGGGTTGCGAGGGCCAAGGCTGGAAATTCGGATGATCTCCTTGACGTGGCGGGCGAGGTTCTCTTCGGAAATTCGGGATTGTATCTTAGCGCCACACAGGAACTTCCGTACCTGGGCGGAGCGATATCGCTCCAACTGCTGGAATTGCTACTGGACGACTTCACCGAAGCGTCCAACGGCGGCGATCTTCACTATCTTGCAAACGCGCAGAACGCCTTGATAGTCTTACCCGAGGCCGTGCCGTCTGGTCCGGCCATCGTCGATCCTCTAATCCACTTGCACGACTATCGGCGCAAATGGCACGCCTGGTTCGATACCGATCCCGCAATTACATCTCTATCAACGACAGAAATGCAGGCGCTTTCCGCTGCGGCTGAAAAGCGACTGCGGCTATCAGATGTTGGAGTTCTCCTACTACTTGCCGGTCGTCCGATGTACGAGACAGTGATCGCCTGGACATTCCAACCTTCAAACGCAATGGCAGGAGATGTGATGAAGGAAGCACTGCGGATCGCGTATGGTGATCAACTGTGCAGTGAGGGGATTGTGAGACGAATTGTCAAACTGGGCGGTCCCGACCAGCGGATCATTCTAAAAGTGCTAGTGTCCTGTCTTAGATAATAATTGACATTTTGGTAGAGGTGAGTCATAGTGGCTTATGTTCGTTCCTGCCTCTGCTCTTGCATTGAGCGAAAGCCAGAAATCCCAGATTGAGGCGCTGG
>Ga0105240_10010935_pt1 | contig 12718 bp, 13 predicted proteins | sample KBSC54metaG_FD_80426 | JGI IMG/M metagenome (GOLD analysis project Ga0105240, IMG submission 80426) | Corn rhizosphere microbial communities from Kellogg Biological Station, Michigan, USA - KBS C5-4 metaG | ecosystem: Host-associated > Plants > Roots > Rhizosphere > Soil | place: Michigan, USA... | reverse complement strand
GTAATGACTCTTCCCCTCTCCCCCTGCGGGAGAGGGTGGCTCGCCGCGCCGCGGCGAGACGGGTGAGGGGTCTCTCTCCTCCAACGCCGATCCGAATTTGAGGAGGCATACCCCTCATCCGGCGCTTCGCGCCACCTTCTCCCACAAGGGGAGAAGGGACGGAGTGCGTGACAAGCCTACTAGGCGTCAATCAGCTCGTGCTGCTCCACGACAACGACAGGCTCCGGCTTCGCCGGCTCGGTGATGCCCCGCAGCCAGCGATCCGCAGCGCTGCGGCCGCGGCCGTGCAGCAGCGCGATGAAGTTGCGGCCGAGATCAGCCGGGTTGCGCTGGGCGAGGCCGTCGATCTCGTCTTCCGCTGCGATCCGGTGAATGATCGCCGCGGTCGCGCCTTTCTCGCGCGCCCATTCGAGCGCGGCGAGCTCGGCGTTCAGCGCAGCATTTGCCGTGATCTGGTCGAGCCGGCGGTCGATGGCGGCGGCGGTGATCGGCACGTAGCTGTCGCGCGAGGGCGTGACCTGCACGACGAGCAGATCGGTCGCCGCGCTATCCTGTACCAGCCGCACCAGCGGCGGGTTGGGGCCGTAGCCGCCGTCCCAATAGGATTCGCCGTCGATCTCGACCGTGCAATGCACCAGCGGCGGGCAGGTCGAGGCGAGCAGCACGTCAGCCGACATCGTGGCGTTGTCGAAGATCTGCTGCTTGCCGTCGCGCACGCGCGTCGCCGCGATCCGAAGTTTCGGGCATTCGGGCGCGCGCAATGCTGCGAAATCGATGTCGCGTGACAGCGCCTCGCGCAGCGGATCGAGATCGAACGGGTCGAAATGGCCTGATCGCAGCGTCGGCCCGAACGCGACCGAGCTTCCGGCCGGCGAGAAGCCGCCGATCAGCATCAAGGAGCGGAACGAGGTCTCGTTGGTCATCCGCTGCCAGAACCTCGCGAGCAGTTTTCGTGCGCCCTCGCGGCCGCCCTGCACCAGTCCGGAGGCGAGGAGGGTGGCATTGATCGCGCCGACGCTCGCGCCGCTGATGCAATCGAAATGGCAGGTGGGCTCTTCGAGCAGCCGCTCCAGCACACCCCAGGTGAACGCGGCAAACGAGCCGCCGCCCTGCAAGGCCAGCGACAATTTTTGTGGAGGCCAGACTCGCGACGGCGGTGGCGCGCTTTCACGCACCTTGGCCAGGGCCGCCGTCGCGTGCATTTCCAGCGCGCGAGCGATCTCGACATCGATGGATATTTCGGAAGGCAGTGCGGAAGGCGCTATTTCAGCCTGACTCGCGGCTTGGCTCTCCTGAACGCGCTTGCCGTGCGAGCTGAAAAAGCGGGCTTCGGCCAGCACCTCCGACGGCCGCAGGCGCCGACCCGCCGGTGCCTCCTGCGGTTTGGCTTCGGGAACTTCAACGACGGCGGACGCGGTGGCTTCCGCCGTCTCAGCAACTACGGGCGCTGCAACCTCTTTCGCCACGTCGGTTGGAGCGGTTTCGGGTGCCGCTGCGACGGTCGGGTTCGTCGACCAGATCTCAGTGGCGGACAGCAGCGCGGTCGCAGCACTTCGAAGCAAGACGGCAGCTTCCTTTGCTGCGCCGTTCCGCTCCAGCCCTTCATCCACGCCTGATGAAACATTCTCGTTCATCTCGGCATTCCAAATGCGCGAACTACCCCGCCGCCAACATGGCAGTAGCGGATGCGATTTTCCAGCCGATGCCTTCGGTTCCAAAAGAGATATCGGTGGATTGATAGGCGGGTGTCGCAGCACCGCAACGTCGTTGAGTCGCTGGCGCAATGAAAGGCCGTAATATTACGCCTTTTGCCCGATCTTGCCTTCAGTGCCCGCCATCAAGCGCCTGATGTTTTCCCGGTGCATGAAGATCAACAGCAGGCTCAGCACGGCAAACAGCGCGGTAAGCGCGGCGTGTCCGAACCACCACAGCACGATCGGTGTAATCACGCTGGCGGTCAGAGCTGACAATGAGGAGTAGCGAAACGCGAATGCCATAACTAACCAGATCACGCAGAACAGGATCGCTGCCGGCCAGGCCAGGCCGATCAGGATGCCGATATAGACGGCGACACCCTTGCCGCCGCGGAACTTCAGCCAAGCCGGGAACAGGTGGCCGAGAAAGGCGCCGAGGCCCGCGAGCATCGCCGCTTCCGAGCTGCCGAGATAGGTCGCGATGGTCACCGCAGCGGTGCCCTTCAGCGCGTCGAGAATGAGGGTCGCGGCAGCAAGCCCCTTGCGGCCGGTGCGCAGCACATTGGTGGCGCCGATATTGCCGGAACCGATCGAGCGCAGGTCCTGCGTGCCGGCAAGTCTTGTGAGGATGATCCCCCATGGGATCGAGCCGAGGAGATAGCCGATCACCAGGGCGAGGGGATAGGAGACTTCAGGTGCCATGGCTGCGGCTCCTTGGATCAGACGTGCTCATAGACGGTGCGGCCGCCGACGATGGTGCGCAACACGCGGCCCGAGAAGCGCGCCTCGTCGAACGGCGTGTTCTTGCACAGCGATTTCAGGTCGTCGCGATCGAGGATCCAGGGTACGTCGGCGTCGATCACGATGACGTCGGCGGGCGCGCCCGGACGCAACGAGCCGCCCGGCAAGCCCATCAGCTCAGCCGGCCGCGTCGACATTGCGCGGATCAGGGTCTTCCATTCCATCTCGCCATTATGGATCAGCCGCAGCGCCGCCGGTAGCATCGTTTGCAGGCCCACAGCGCCGGAGGCGGCCTCCGCGAACGGCAGGCGCTTGACCTCGACGTCCTGCGGATTGTGGTCGGACATGATGACGTCGACGAGGCCGGAGGCGAGCGCTTCGACCAGCGCCCGGCGGTCGTCCTCGGTGCGCAAGGGCGGCGACAGTTTCAGGAACGTCCGGTAGGGGCCGATGTCGTTCTCGTTCAACGTGACGTGATTGATCGAGACCGAGGCGCTGACGGGTAGCCCCGCCTCGCGCGCGCGCTTGAGGATGTCGAGCGAAGCCCTGCAACTGACCGAGGCGGCGTGATAGCGCCCACCGGTGAGCGCGACCAGGCGCATGTCGCGTTCCAGGATCACCGCTTCGGCGGCATCCGGGATGCCCATCAGGCCGAGGCGGGCGGCGAACTCGCCCTCATTCATGACGCCTTCGCCGACGAGATCGGGATCCTCGGTGTGATGCACGATCAGCGCATCGAAGTCGCGGGCATAAGTCAGCGCGCGGCGCATCACCAGCGCATTGGTGACGCTCTTGTCACCATCAGAGAACGCCACGGCGCCAGCGGCCTTCAACAGGCCGATCTCGGTCATTTCCTCGCCATGGAGGCCCTTGGTCAGCGCCGCCATCGGATGGATGTTGACGATCGCGGTGTCGCGGGCACGGCGGAGGATGAAATCCACCGTCGCCGAATTGTCGATGACAGGTTCCGTGCCGGGCTGGCAGATGATGGTGGTGACGCCGCCGGCGGCCGCCGCCTGGCTGGCGGAGGCCAAGGTCTCGCGATGGCCGTAGCCGGGCTCGCCGACAAAGGCGCCCATGTCGATCAGGCCGGGCGCGACGATTCTTCCCGCGCAATTAATGACATCGGTTCCTTCCGGCACGCCGGCCGCGCCGATGCCGCGCTTCAGGTCGCGGATCAAGCCGTCGGCGATCAGCACATCGCCGGGGCCATCGAAGTCGCGTGACGGGTCGATGACGCGCGCATTCGCAAGCAGGATCGGGCGGCGGTCGGTCAGCATCGGCACGGGCTCACGCGTTTGGCAGGTTGCGGGCGAGTGCTTCCAGCACCGCCATGCGCACTGCCACTCCCATTTCGACCTGTTCGCGGATCAGCGATTGCGCACCGTCGGCAACCGTGGAGTCGATCTCGACGCCGCGGTTCATCGGGCCCGGATGCATCACCAGCGCGTCCGGCTTGGCAAAGGCGAGCTTCTTCTGGTCGAGGCCGTAATAGTGGAAATATTCGCTCGAGGACGGCACGAAAGAGCCGTTCATGCGCTCGCGCTGTAGCCGCAGCATCATGACGATATCGGCGCCTTCGAGCCCCTCGCGCATGTCGCGCGCCACTTCCACGCCCATCCGCTCGATGCCGGGCGGCAGCAGCGTAGAGGGCGCCACCACGCGCACGCGTGCGCCCATGGTGTTGAGCAGGATGATGTTGGAACGCGCCACGCGCGAATGCAGCACGTCACCACAGATCGCGACCAACAGCCCCTCGATCCGGCCCTTGTTGCGGCGGATGGTCAGTGCGTCGAGCAGCGCCTGGGTCGGGTGCTCGTGGCTGCCGTCGCCGGCGTTGATCACGGAACCGTCAACCTTGCGCGCCAGAAGTTCCACCGCACCCGAGGCATGATGGCGCACCACCAGGATGTCCGGGTGCATCGCGTTCAGCGTGACCGCGGTGTCGATCAGGGTTTCGCCCTTGCGCATCGAGGACGAGGACACCGACATGTTCATGACGTCGGCGCCCAGCCTTTTGCCTGCGATTTCAAAGGAGGATTGGGTCCGGGTCGAGGCCTCGAAGAAGAGGTTGACCTGGGTGCGCCCGCGCAAGGAGGTGCGCTTTTTGTCGATCTGGCGGTTGAGCTCGACATATTCCTCGGAGAGGTCGAGGAGGCCTGTAATGTCGGCAGCGGAAAGGCCCTCAATGCCCAGCAAATGCCGGTGACCGAGGACGAAGGTCGATTTAGATGCGGATGTCATTAAAGCCAGAGCTATAGGCGGGGTTTCCCGCCCCTGCAAGGGCCAAAGGGCAGCGAAAAAGTTATCCCCCGATGGTTCGCGGGCACGGTAAATGAGGGGCTGAAAAGCCTCGCCGCGTAAAGGTCGTCATGCCCGGGCTTGTCCCGGGCATCCACGCCTTGCCGCGCGGAAAATAGACGTGGATGGCCGGGACATAGGCGAGCGGAAGCGACGCCGTCCTTCGGACGGCTATGCCCGGCCATGACGATGTGGATGGATATCGTGAAAGCAATTGTGACTGCGCTTATCGTCGCCGCGACCATCTCCCAGGGCCACGCCCAAACCTTGCCCGGCGGTTTCGTCTATCTCCGCGACATCGATCCCAGCATCATCCAGGACATTCGCTACGCCACCTCGAACAATTTCGTTGGCCATCCGTTAGCAGGCTATCAGGCTGGCGAATGCGTGGTGAAGCGCGAGGTGGGCTTGCGGCTGAAGGCGATCCAGCAGGAGCTTGCCAAGCGAAAGCTGTCGCTGAAGATGTTCGATTGCTACCGGCCGACGCAGGCGGTTGCCGACATGGTGGCGTGGTCGCGCGACGGCAAGGATACCGGGCGACGCTTCAATCCGGCCTATGACAAGCGCGATTTGTTCCGGCTCGGCTTCATTGCCCACCGCTCAGAGCATTCCACTGGGGCTGCGCTCGATCTAACGTTGGTTGATCTCACGGCCGATAATTCCGCCGTCTTCGATCCCAACAAGACCTATGCCGATTGTGCCGCGCCGGTGGACAAGCGTGCGCCGGAAGGCAGCATCGACATGGGCACCGGCTATGATTGCACCGACAAGAAGGGGTATACGCGCTCGCCTGCGATCACGGCCGAGCAGCGCCATTGGCGAGGCGAATTGATCGCCGCCATGCGAAAGCAAGGCTTTGTGAACTATTCGAAGGAGTGGTGGCATTTTTCGCTGCCGGGAGCGGGCGGGCCCGCCTATGATTTCCCGATAACGCCACGCCGTTGATTCCTTGCGAGCCAGGGGAAAGGCCATGACGAGACCTGTCTTTGCCACCCATGACGTCTTCAACCAGTCGCCGCCTTTCGAGGATGTCGATCTGTTTGCGGTCGATGCATCGCTGAAGGAAGCGGTGGTAGCGTTCGGCGGTGGTGGGGCGCAGACGGAGCTGTCCGACTTCGGCAGGCATTGGGGTTCGGCCGCGATGGCTGCGCGCGGCCGCGCCGCCAACGAGAACACGCCGAAACTGCGGACCTTCGATTCCCGCGGCAACCGCCGCGACGAGGTCGAATTCCATCCCGCCTATCACGAGCTGATGGCGCATTCGGCGCATGCCGGCGTGCACAATTCGACCTGGGATGCGCAGGGAAAGCCGGCCGGCGGCGCATCGGAAGTTTTGCGCGCGGCGAAATTCTACATGGCTTCGCAGGTCGAGACCGGTCATCTCTGCCCGATCACGATGACGCGCGCCTCCGTCGCGGCGCTGGCCTCGCAGCCCGATCTTCTGGCCAAGACCATGCCGGTCATCGCCACGCGCGCTTATGACCCGTCGTTTGCGCCGTGGTGGGAGAAGCGCGGCATGACGCTCGGCATGGGCATGACCGAGAAGCAGGGCGGCACCGATGTGCGCGCCAACATGACCCGCGCCGAGCGTGTCAGCGATGGCTATCGCATCACCGGCCACAAATGGTTCATGTCGGCGCCGATGTGCGACGCGTTCCTGGTGCTGGCGCAGGCCGGCGAGGGGCTGACCTGCTTCTTCATGCCGCGCTTTGCGCCAGATGGATCTGTCAATGCGATCCAGTTCCAGCGCTTGAAGGACAAGCTCGGCAACCGCTCCAATGCTTCCTCGGAGGTCGAATTCGTCGGCGCCTGGGCGGAGCGCGTCGGCGAGGAGGGCAAGGGCATCCGCACCATCATCCAGATGGTGCAGCTGACGCGGCAGGATTGCGCGATTGCGTCGGTTGGCCTGATGCGCTCGGGCCTCGCGCATGCGCTGCATCACGCGCGCCATCGCAGCGTGTTCCAGAAGCATCTGGCCGATCAGCCCTTGATGCGCGCAGTGCTGGCGGACATGGCTTTGCATGTCGAAGCGTCCACGGCGCTGATGATGCGGCTCTGCCGCGCCTTCGACCACACGCCCGACGATCCGCTTGAAGCCGCCTATGTGCGGCTGCTGACGCCCGCGATCAAATATTGGACCTGCAAGAGCGCGCCGCCATTCCTGTTCGAGGCGATGGAGTGTCTCGGCGGCAATGGCTATGTCGAGGAGAGCATTGTCGCGCGGCATTATCGGGAGTCGCCGGTCAATGCGATCTGGGAAGGCTCGGGCAATGTGATGTGCCTCGACGTGCTCCGCGCACTGTCGCGCGAGGCAGAGGCGGCGATGGCCGTGCTGCAAGGATTGTCCAATGCCAGCCAGGGACTGCCGGGCGCGGACGAGGCCGCTACCTTTATCGGCAAGGCGTTTCGCCGGCCGGACAGCGAGCGTGTGGCGCGGCTCGCGGTCGAAAAGCTCGCGCTGCTCGCGGCGGCTGCGGCGCTGAACAAGGTCATGCCGAAAAGCGCGGAGCCGTTTGCGGCAACGCGGCTCGCCGATAGCCACGCCGGCATGTATGGCGCAGTCGATCTCGCCGAGAACGATACGCGCATGCTGCTGGAGCGGGCGCTGCCGTGAATTGGCTTGCGCCATCCCTCACACCGCCATTCCGGGATGGCGCGCAAGCGCCAGACCCGGAATCTCGAGATTCCGGGTTCGATGCTTCGCATCGCCCCGGAATGACGGTGTCTCGTTTCCAATGAAAGCCCCAATGATGGATTCCCTCAGTCCCGAAACCCCGCCGGTCCTCGTTGCGCCGGCTGAATCCGGTCCGCGCATCTGGAGGTTCTGGGGCACGCTGCTCTGGGGCTTTGTGGTGTTCGCCGCGATGTTCGTCGGACAGATCGCGGTCGTGGTCTTCTTCGTGTTGCGCGGCGGCGGATCGGCCGACATCGGGGAGGCGGTCAGGGTCGTCGCCTCCAGCGGACTTGCGATCTCGCTCTCGGTCATTGCGGGATTGCCGGCGGTCGTGCTCGCGCTGTGGCTGGCGATCCGTCGGACCGGCACGTCCTTTGCCGATTATCTGGCGCTGCGCTGGACGTCGTGGGGCAATCTTGCCATCGGCGTGATCGGCCTTGTCGTGCTGGTCGAGGGCTGGGACTTCCTGTCGCGCGCCACCGGTCACGAGGTGACGCCGGACTTCATGGTCGGTGTCTTGAAGTCGGCGGAGGGCGAGGGGGCGCTATGGCTATTGGTGCTCGCCTTCTGCGTCGCTGCCCCCATCACCGAAGAGTTCTTTGCCCGCGGCTTCCTCTACCGCGGCTGGTCGGAATCGGCCTTGCGCGTGCCCGGTGCGATTGCGCTGTCGTCGCTGGTCTGGACCGGGCTGCATCTGCAATATGACTGGTTCTTCTTCGGCGAGGTGTTCTGCATCGGCCTCTGGTTCGGCTACATCCGCTACCGCAGCAACTCGACCTGGCTCACCATCTTGCTGCACGGCCTGAACAATCTCGGCGCGGTCGCGCAGACGATGTATTTGGCGGGACACTCTTAGGTTCCTTGCGTCATTGCGAGCGAAGCAATGACGCAGCTTATGCAGCCAAGGTGATCACAATCGGTATGGTGATCGCGGCCAGGATCGTCTGCAGCGTGATGATCTGTGCGAGCAACGGCGCATCGCCGCCCATCTGCCGCGCCATCACATAGGCAGAGGGCGAGGTCGGCACCGCCGAGCAGGCGGCGACGATCGCAAGGCTGGTGCCGGAAACGCCGAACCAGAGCGCGAGGCCGACGGCGAGCGCCGGCATCACCATGAGCTTGAGGATGACGCCGGCCGCGGCCGCCACGCTGCCCTTTAGCAGGCCTTCCAGATGCAGGCCCGCGCCGGTGACGAGCAAGCCGATCGCCAGTGACGAACCCCCCAGCGCATCGGCAACCTCGTGCCAGATCTTCGGCAGCGGCAGATGGACCACATTGATGAACAGCCCGATCGCGCAGGACCAGATCAGCGGATTCTTGAAGACGGTCATCACGATCGCGCGGGCCGACTGCTTTTCCGGCGAGGCATAACGCGCGAGCACAGCGACGCTGAGTACGTTGACCATCGGGATGATCGCAACCATCGCCACCGATGCCAGGGCCAGGCCCGCGGTGCCAAACAGATTGCGTGCCACCGAGAGCGCGACATAGGTCTGCCAGCGGATCGCGCCCTGGAAGATCGAGGTGAAGGCCGGCCCGTCGACGCCATGTCGCGAAAACAACGGTCGGAGCGCAAGGCAGAGCAGGGAGACGGCGAGGGCCGAGAGCATCAGCGCGCCGCCGACGCCGGCGACCGGGACCGAGCCGAGATCGGCCTTCACCAGCGTCTGGATCAGGAGCATCGGAAACAGCACATAATAAGTCAGCCGCTCCAGCCCGTGCCATTGGGTGTCCAGGCGCATCAAGGTGCGCTTGAGCACCACGCCCAGCACGATCAAGACAAACACCGGCAGCAACGCGGCGATCACGACGGCCATTGACTAGCTCTTCTTGACGTTGGCGAGGCGGTCGAGCGCGCCTTGCAGGATGAAGATTGCCGCGTGTTGGTCGATCACCTCGGCACGCCTGGCGCGGCTGACGTCCATGCCGATCAGCTCGCGTTCGACGGCCGCGGTCGACAGCCGTTCATCCCATAGCCCGATCGCAAGCTCGGTGAGGCCGGAGAGATTGCGCGCAAAGGCGCGGGTCGATTGCGCCCGCGGGCCCTCGCTGCCGTCCATGTTGATCGGAAGCCCCAGCACGAAGCCGACCGCGTTGCGTTCGGCTGCGATCGCAAGCAGCCGCGCGGCATCGGCCTTGAAGGCCTTGCGCTGGATGGTCTCGACGCCGGTCGCCAGCCGGCGATCCGGGTCGGAGACGGCGACGCCGATGGTCTTGGTGCCGAGATCGAGCCCTACCAGTGCGCCGCGGGCGGGCCAATGGGTAACAGCTTCGATCAGGGGCAGGACGGGGGCAGGCATGGCAAGCGCATACCATGCGTCTCGGCAGTCAGGCAAAAGTGGTGTTGCCAGGCTGTTCTCAATGGCATCTTGTTGCCCGATCGAGAAGTGACTGTTCTCGATTATTCATTTTCCGCCGCCGCTGCAGCGGCCTATCATTGCGGATAGGGAGCCTGACATGCCGCTCGATACGAAACTGACGAAAATGCTCGGCATTCGGCATCCGATCCTGTCGGCGCCGATGGCCACGATTGCCGGCGCGCGGCTGGTCGAAGCCGTGGGCGAGGCGGGCGGCTTTGGCATCCTCGGCGGCGGCTATGGCGACAAGGCCTGGCTCGAGCAGGAAACGGCCAAGCTGAAGAGCGCCACGGTGCCGTTTGGCATCGGCTTCATCACCTGGAGCATGGCGAAACAGCCGGAGCTGCTCGATATCGCGCTCGCCGCCAAGCCGCGCGCGATCATGCTCTCGTTCGGCGATCCCAAGCCATTCGGCCCACGGATCAAGGCGGCCGGCAGCCTCCTGATCTGCCAGGTTCAGACCGAAGAAATGGCAAAGGACGCGCTCGACGCCGGAGCCGACATCCTGATCGCGCAGGGCACCGAGGCCGGCGGCCACGGCGCTTCGCGCACCACGCTCGACATCGTGCCGGCGATCGTCGATTTCGCGGCCGGACGTGTTCCCGTGGTAGCCGCCGGCGGCCTTGCGGACGGACGCGGGCTCGCGGCGATGATGATGCTGGGCGCCTCGGGCGTGCTACTGGGAACGAGATTCTACGCCAGCGTCGAATGCGAGGTGGAGGAAGAGGCCAAACAGCGGATTTGCGCCGCGACCGGTGGCAACACGGCACGGGGTGTGGTGTTCGATCTGTCCCGAAGTATCTTCTGGCCGGCGCCGTTTACCCTGCGCGCGCTGGTGAACGATCATTCGCGGCGCTGGATCGGCCGCGAGGTCGAGCTGATGCAGAATATGGCGACGGTGTCAGCCGATTATGCGGCTGCAAAACGGGCTCGCAATTTCGACATCGCCGGCGTGTTTGCCGGTGAAGCCGCCGGCCTGATCCACGACATTCCGCCCGCAGCCGAGATCGTCGGGCGGATCGTGACCGAGGCCGAGCAGATCATGAGCGGAAAGCAGAATTCCGCTGTCATGTCGCGGACCGCAGTCACCCGCTGAACAATCCAACCGAGAGAGTGCATGATGTGGCCGGATCGCCGAATTATCGACCTGTTCAAGATTGAGTTTCCGATCCTGCTCGCGCCGATGGCGGGTGCGATCGACGCAGAGATCGCGATCGCGGTGGCCGAGGGCGGCGGATTGCCCTCGGTGCCCTGCGCAACGATTTCGCCGGAGAAGGCGCGCGAGCAGATCAAGATCGTCCGTCAGCGCGTCTCGTCGCCGATCAACCTGAACTTCTTCTGCCACAAGGCGGTCGGTGCGGATCCAGCACGCGAGCAGCTCTGGCGGCAGAGGCTTGCGCCATACTATCGGGAGCACGGCCTCGATCCCGCGATGACGATCAATGCGGCGAGCCGCGCGCCGTTCGATGCGGCTTTCTGCGAGGTGGTCGAGGAGCTGAAGCCCGAGATCGTCAGCTTCCATTTCGGCCTGCCGGAGCCGGGCCTGCTCAAGCGCGTCAAGGCAACCGGTGCGATCGTGATGGCGTGCGCGACCATCGTGCGCGAGGCAATCTGGCTCGAGGAGAACGGTGCCGACGTCATCATCGCGCAAGGCGCAGAGGCGGGCGGCCATCGCGGCATGTTCCTGACCGACAACATCGCCGAGCAGCCCGGCACCTTTGCGTTGGTGCCGCAAGTGGTCGACGCCGTGAAGGTGCCCGTGATCGCCGCCGGCGGCATCGCCGACGGCCGGGGCATTGCGGCAGCGTTCGCGCTGGGCGCTGCCGGCGTGCAGATCGGCAGCGCCTATCTTCGCTGCCCGGAATCCAAAGTGATCGCGCTGACGCGCAAGATGCTCGCCCAGGCGATGGATGATTCCACCGTCATCACCAATGTCTTGACCGGCCGTCCGGCGCGTGGCGTCGTCAACCGCGTGATGCGTGAGGTCGGGCCGATCGCGCCCGAAGTGCCGGGCTTTCCGCACTCCGCGACCGCGCTCGGCCCCCTGAGGCAGGCTGCCGAAAAACTCGGCAAGGTCGATTTCACCAGCCTGTGGGCGGGGCAGGCGGTCCGATTGGGCCGGGAAATGCCGGCCGCGGAGCTGACCCGGGCGCTCGCCGGCGCCGCTTTGGCTCGGATGAGCAAGCTGGCGAGCTAAAAGCCGCTCGCCGGCGCGGTTGCAGCGCAAAAGCGGCCTCTGCTATACGGCGGGATGAAACTCCCGTTCGAGGCCTTATATTATGTCGGTTGATGCCGCCACCGTCCGCCGGATCGCGCAACTCGCGCGGATTGCGGTCACGGACGCCGAAGTTCCGCATCTCCAGGGTGAGCTGAACGCCATGCTGGCGTTCGTCGAGCAGTTGTCGGAGGTCAACATCGAGGGCGTCGAGCCCATGACCTCGGTGACGCCGATGGAGATGAAGAAGCGGCAGGACGTGGTCAATGACGGCGACATCGCCGATGATATCGTGAAGAATGCGCCGGCGACTGAAGGGCACTTCTTCCTGGTGCCGAAGGTGGTCGAGTAAGTTCTTCTCCAACAGGTTTTTGGAGCACTTCGATGTGCATGCTCTGCGACGATGAAAAGGCCTATCAGGCCTATATGGATTTTCTCGACGCGATGCGCCTGCAGGGCAAGGATGCCGATCCCGACAAGGCGATCGACGCCGTGCTCGACCAGCTCGAGGCACAGGACCGCGAGCGCGCCAAAAAAGACGACCCGGCCAACGACAAGACTCTCTCTCCGTTCTTCTGCAGCCCGATCAATAAATGACACTGTTCACGTCGATGACGCTCGCCGAGGCCAGGGATGGCCTCGCGAAAAAGTCTTTCACCTCGCTTGAGCTGACCGATGCCCATCTGAAGGCGATCGAGGAAGCGCGTTCGCTTAATGCCTTCGTGCTGGAGACGCC
>Ga0105240_10010933_pt1 | contig 12719 bp, 14 predicted proteins | sample KBSC54metaG_FD_80426 | JGI IMG/M metagenome (GOLD analysis project Ga0105240, IMG submission 80426) | Corn rhizosphere microbial communities from Kellogg Biological Station, Michigan, USA - KBS C5-4 metaG | ecosystem: Host-associated > Plants > Roots > Rhizosphere > Soil | place: Michigan, USA... | reverse complement strand
CTCGCGGCGCTCGGCGGTTCGCACTAAAATCAGTCACTGAAGCCTTGAAGCCCCGTCGCCAAGTGGTAAGGCACCTGACTCTGACTCAGGCATTCGGTGGTTCGAATCCATCCGGGGCTGCCAATCTAGATTGGTTTTGTTTTTATAAATCAATCACTTGAAACGGACGACGCGACTCCACGCGGCGGTATTTTCCACGTCTATCCCTCATTTGCTAGAATTAGGGCAGTGGCACAGTTGGTGCATGGACCTTACCCGCGGGTAAACGGCTCGTGGCGGGGGATTGATTGAATCGCCGCGGGCGCATATCTAATGAGTACCGGTGGCCGAGAGGTGTAAACCGGCAGTTGCAGGAAGCGCGGGGTAGTGCTTAGCTACCTTCGCGGCTGCGGGAAAAATCAAGCTTGACGCACGAAAACGTAGCCGATATGCTGGGTGGCCCTCCGGGCCGATGCACATTCAGCGAACCGCGAAGTCTTCCACCAAAGGGGTGACGGGGAATGAAGATGGAGACCGACATGAACGCCAAAGAAAGGTTGCAGACCCTTGAGGCTGCGCTTAAGCAGCGCGGCGTCGTGGACGTAAAATTCTTTTTCACTACTACCGCGGACGGTGCTCTTTCAACGATCACCAATGACGTGGCTGATGCGCTTGACGATGTTTTGGCCGGCCGAGTGGAGAAATTCGACGGCTTGAATGATAGCGCGCTAGTCGCTTAATCGCCCGCGTTTGTATTAGGACAAAATAAGGCATCGTCGAAAGACGGTGCCTTATTTTTTAAGGGGGGAAAATGCGTTTACTGGTTCAAGAAATTGCACGTTGTCTAGATTGCGCTCGGGAACTGCGCGAGCAATATAAGCTGATGTGCCTGCGCGGGGACGCTACCCGCAAATCAATCGACCAGCTAAAAAATCTAATCGAAAACTATCTAGGGAAAGCCGTTTCCGTCCATACCTTGGCCCGGCAACGATCGTCCATCAAGGCTTTTTATTTCGCCATGAAGGACGGCACTTACGAAATATATCTCTTGGCAGGCATGGGCGACGAAGAAAAACGCTTTGCTTACTGCAAAGAACTTTTTCACGTTGTTATCGACGTAGAGGCATACCACAACACCAATTTACACGATCACGTGTATGAGGTGGTCGCCACTTTCCCGGTTACCGATTCGACCCCCAGCCCATCGGTGCAATCTGAAAAATTGGCCGAATTGGCTGCAATGGAATTCATGTTCCCGTACGAGGACAGGCAGCACATTTTGGAAGGTACTAAAAACCCTGATGCTGCGGAAATCGCGTCCAGGTACGGCGTGCCCCAGCCTTACATAGAACTCTATTGCAGTGAAGGGCACATGGGGTTCGCCCACGCTTTTCGAGCCGATCCGGTGACCGACGCAGCCCAGCCGAGCTGACTCCGCAAGTAAGACGGCGCCGGGTTCATCGGCGAGCCGTCATCCGTAACGTGCCTAATTCGCTCGGAGCCGGAACGGGATCGAGCGTGCACGCGGTATAGGGGATTGCCGCGGCAACGTGGGGGAAAATTCCTACGGGTTGCGGCTGTCGTCGCGTTTGCGGAATCGCGGGAGCGGCATTCCTTCCTCTACCCAAAAGCCGACGAGAAAGCCGGCGAACATCGTACCCGCCGCTGCGAAGCCTAGCGCGTCCCCAGGCAGATGCATCGGCCAGAACACCAGCAGACCGATAGCCAAAGTTGCGAAATACCCTTTCCACCAGTCCATTGTCGTCCCCTTTGTTGGTGACGCTGTGCGTTGCAGTCTACTGCGCAGGCTGCCCCACCGCGGCGCCGAAGCCCGGCGCACGCTGTGGCACCATCTGCCCGTTCTGCCACCACTGCGAAACTTCCCGCTGGCGCCGCGTTGCTGCGCGCGAACGATCCCATCCGATTGCCGACCTTGCCCCAATCAACGCGGCCTTCTTTGTCGGCGTCGTCGCGCGCGGTCTGCACGATTCCATACAGGTCGGAAAGAGTCTCGCCGCCTGGACCTGCGATCGCGCCGAGCATGTCGTGGTGCTCGCCGCCGGTGCCGAATATCAGTGCTGCCGGGCACCAGCGGCAGCGCGGACGGCGGCTTCGCATTCGGGCTTCAAAACGGTACTCCATTGCGCGCGAAACACGCGACGGCCGCGGCCATCAATCGGTTTCCGTTCTCGGCGTTCGCCACGTTCTCGCGCATCTGCTGGGCCATTTCCCGGACCGTCTTCACTGTGCCATCCTCCTGTTCCACCAAGGTGTTGCCGTGCGTCGCTTCCAATTGCCGCATGCCCGCATCGTCGACTTCATCCGGGGATGTTTTGCCCGCAAGACTTTCCCCTTCCTCGTTCCCGGCACGCGGCTTGGGCGTGGCTGCGCGCACTTTCCTGTTTGAGGCCCGTATCTGCTTGGCATCAAAGGCCACCCATTGCCCGATTTCCGGGATATGGATGCCGTCGTAGCCCTGCCGCTCCAATTTCGCTTTCAACGCGCGCGCGCCGTCGTGCGAATCAATGTCCATCAAATCCTGCAGCGACATTTCCTTCGGCTGCCGGATGGCGACATGCGCCGCGATCACACGTTCTTCCGCCGGAACGCCGTGGCTGGCGTTCTCCGCGTATCCTTGGGCCTTCGCCCGATCTTCGGCCAGGAAATGCCCCAGCGGCGCAGTCATGTGACCCGTGGATTCGCCCAACCGCGCGTTGTCAAACTCGCTGAAATCCCCGGCAGTTCCGTGGTACAGCGTCTGCGGATTGCCTTGCGCGTCCACAACCTTGGACCCGTCGAAAAACCGTTGGAAGCCCTCGTTCTCCGCGCGTTCCGCTGGCGTCAAATCTTCGGATAGCGCGTCCGGTGCGTAGGAAGGTTCCCGCGCGTCGAGGCGCGATTGCGCTTCGTCCAGAATGCGGCCCAGCGTTTCGGCCGTTTGCACTTCGGGGTAGCTGCCCGCCCATTCGTGCATCTGCCGCAGCATGGCCAAGTGGCTGGGGTTGTCGACGATGTTGGCCGTCAGCGCGCGTGCCTCATCGGGCGACACTTGCGGTTCGCGGCCATTGGTGAAATCGTCCACCACCCGGTCGAACACCTGCTGGTGCAGGGCTGCGGCTGCTGGGTCGGTGGGGATGCCAGGCGCTGCGTCGGCCGCGCGCGCCTGATCCGCCGTCACCCGCGCGGCGTCCACGTCACTTGGCGCGGGACGTTCTTCAAGAGGGAGCGTTTTACCGTTCGACCCTTCGATGAAGTGCGCGCTTAACCCCATGCCGGCGCCGACGATCAATTCCGCGATCACGGATTGCCGGTCCAGCGGTCGTTGCATCGCGGCCATATCGTCGTAACCGTTGGCTTTCAGCACCGCCCAATTCGACGTGCGACCTGCAACCCCAAGACCAACGTTCAGCCCGGCACCGCCGATGATCTTGCTGGCGACGCTGCCAAACTTGAAGGGAAGCATCGCACCCGCGGCGCCGACGACACCCTGCCCCAAGGCGGCTTCCTTGGCCGTGGTGTCGTCCACGCCTTGCGCGGTCAGGTCACGGTACGTGTCGTCCGCAGACGCGCCGCCCACCAGCGCGCCGCCGAAAAACGGCGCCAGCGTTCCGCCACTTAGCAGGGCAGGCGCAAATTCGGCCAGGTCCTTGGCGGCGCCACCTGCGGTTTGCGCCGCGAAACCTTGGTACTGCTTGTCCGAATTGATCCACTTTTCGAGGTTTTCGCGCCCTTGGCTGACGCTCTTCTGCCAGTCGGGTTCAGTCTGGAACGGGGTCCATTCCAGTGCGTGTTCAATGCCAGTTGGCAACCGCTGGGCAATCGCGCCGCCCACGTCAATAAGCGTGTTCGTGATGCTGTCACCCGCGCCTGCGACGCCTTGCCCGATCGCTTGGCCAACTCCTTCCCAAGCGGTCGGCGCAGCAAGCTGCAGGTCCGGCGCCGTGTGGATCAGTCGAGGCGGTCCGCTGCCATCCGAATACAGGATGGTTCCATGTGGGTGAATGTCGGGCGGCTTGCCGCCCAAATAGGCCCAAGCTTGGGCTTCGTCGTCGTCGGGTGACACGCCAAGGTAACCCATTTAGCTGGCCTCAAATAAAAATTTCTGACGGTGTTCACGACATGCCACCGGGTGGAACTCGCGCGCCGGAATCCCGCCCCCGGCCCCCACCGGCATCCCCCTTGCCGTGCAAAGGGGTCCCATCACTCGAACATCCGCGACGTCAACGCAGCGGCAGGCACAGCCGCGGCAGGCTCCAAACTCGCGCCGCGGTCAGCGCGCGAACGTGCCGCAGCGAGGTCAAAAACCGGAACGTCTGATTGATTGTCTGTTTGTCCGGCGGTGCAAGTGCTTGGCAGCGCGCGATATTCCGCGTCGATCGCGGCCGGTGGGTCGCGCATGGGTCGCAACGCTGGTGAAAGTACGCGGCTCGCACGCGCTTTTGCGTCGCGCAACGCGGCCGTCAAGTCCACGGAAACGGTTTCGACCAGCAGTTTGTCGGTCAGCAGGCCGTGCAGCTTCGCGCGCAGTTCCACGGCCTTGGTGAACGCATGCGAATTCTTGCTTTTGCGCGCAATCTCCAACGCCTCGCCGGCTTCGTTGAAAGCTGCCGCGGCGTCATACACGGTCTTTTGGGTGATCCGCTCGCGTATCTGGTCGAGTTCAGCTTTCACGCCCGGATTGCGCAACAGGTCGTAAACCTGCACGCGCGCGGTGCGCGGGCTGTAGCCTGCCGCAATCGCCGCTTGTGTTGCGCTCTTGTCGCCCACCGCGTACGCCTGCACGAACGCTTGCTGTAGCGGCGTCAACGTGCCGCCGCGCGCTGGTTCCGGTTTTGTCTTGGTCTTGGGCATCGTGGGCGTCAGGCGGCGCGCGCAGCGTTGGGCGCGGCGGTTCGTTTCTCTTGGCCAACAATTTGCGCCAACGCGCCCAGATTCATCGCCGGGCCGATCACGGCGCGCAGCTTTTTCCGCAATGCGTGTGCGTCGGGTGCGGCCATCGGATGCAGGGCGTACACGGCGACAAATAGCGCATCGAACAACGCGTCGAGGTCACGCCGCCAAGCATCCAATGCGTTCGGGTCGCCCGAGTCCACCGCGGCCAGAAACTTGCCAACGCATTCATGCAACAGCCGGCCGAAGTCGGCGGCAACAGCCCGTTGTGCTTGTTCCTTGCCCGGCTTCATCTGCGCGCTGACCCTCGCGCTGCACTGGCAATGCGCGCGGCTGCGCGCTGCGCGTGCCGCTCCGCAAGTCGGATGATGATGCCCACGTCATTGCCGCCGCCGGTGCGTTCCAGCCAGGACGGAAGTTCCGGGATGCGCGCCGCCAACAGCTTAAGTTCGGCCTGCGCGTCCGCCAGCACCTTTTCGTGTTTTCCGTTCGGGTATCGCCCTTGCAACGTGCGCGCGGTTTCGGCCATTGCCTGCAATTTCTGCGCGCGCGTCGGCGGGTTCTGCAGGCCGGCCGCCAGCATCTTGCCGTACTCGTTCGCAACTCCGGCATTGAAACCGGGGATTTCGTCCGCCACCTGCAGCCGATGCGCAAGGCCTGCGCGTGCCTGCATCGCTTCGAGGTCGCCCACGGGCGGATTGTCGCCCGCAAACGTGCTGACATCGTGACCCGTGGCGGCTCCGGTTGGTGTGTCGCGGTCTTGCGGCGTGCCGGCATTGGCCGGCGTGGTGGAGTCTGGCGGCGCGCCAGGGGGTGCACCGGGCGTGCCCGTGCCGTCTAGCAACGCGCTTACGCTGGGAGGCAACGAAGTGAACCGAACGCCGGGCGTTTTGGCGCGCAGGGCTGCCAGTTCCGCGACCGCTGCCGCTGTGCGACCGGTCGAGGTATCCGGTTGCGCGCCAACAGCACCGGCGGCAGCAGGTGCGGCGGCGCCGGGTGTGGTTTGTTCCATCACGGGGCCACCGGCCAGCCGCGTTGCAAGAACACCTGCGTGATGTACTCGATTCCAAGCCGCGCATCGAGGCCCGATGGCACTTTATCCATCGATACTTTCAATTCGATGGCGGCGCCCGTGGGGTCGGCAGAGACCACGACGCCCTCTTTGTGCTGGCCGCGGTTGATTCCAAAATATACGTCTGACATGGTTTGCTCCGTTGGGTGTGGGTAGATCAGGGCGCGGATTCGTTGCGCCTGCGGTTGACCATCGCGCACAATTCGGCGCTGACTTCGGCCAAGGGCTTGGCGACAGGAAAACCCAGCGCGCGGCGCGGGTCGGGAATTACGCCGGTACGCTCCAATTCCGCGCGGACTTGGTCGCGGGCGGCTTGCGATTTGAACAAGGCCCAACGCTCGCCTATCTTGGCGGCCGTCGAAAGCGCGCCTTGGACGCTTTGCGCGGCGCGCAGGAAATCATCGCGAGCCATGGCGAGTTTGGTGGCAAGATCGGAAAATTTCTCCGCAGCCTGCGCGCGGGCTGCCGCCAGCCGTTCGAGTTCGTCCCATTGCGCGGCATCGTCGCGCCGGGCTTTTTCCGCCACGGCTGCGGCGCGCTCGTTTTCCGCGAAGCGCACGGCTTCTTGAGCGCGTTCGTGCCGATCGATCGCGCGCCTGAATTCACGGTCTGCGCGTTCGACCTCGGGAGTGTCCAGGTTGGGGCCGGCCAAAGACGCCTCGCCGACGGCCGCGTTGTATGCGGCGCGCTTCGCGTCCAGTTCCGCTTTGGCCGTGGCGGCGTGGGCTTCGCGCTCGGCGAGGATTGCCGCGGCATCGTCGACCGTCAGGGGTCGGGGTGCCTTGTCGCGGGAACCGCGAAAGGAAAGGATGGGCACATTGTGTCCTTGCTTGTGGTGGGTGCACTCCCGTCCACAACTCACATTCTAATGCCAGCTTTTACCAAAAGCAAGGTACTTGTGAGGGACGGGCGCGCCGTGATGCCACATCTGCCGCGCCGTTTGCCTTACCCATAGACTGGGAAGGATGCTTGCTCGTCTGTCGAACCGCGCCAGGGGCGCACGGGCGCCGCGGCAACGCGAGGTATGCTCCGCGCTCGGGCGGGCTGGACCGTCGAGGCTAAGCTTCACGCTTGGGTCAAGTGGCCAAGGCTGGGAGAACGCCGCGCCCCGCACTGATTGCCCGCGCCGCACACATCGGGACCGTGGCGACCTGTCGCGCGTGCGCGCGCGAGGCCGGCATCCATAAGCTGGCAGGGATGGAGGCTTTGCGGCCAGGGCATCGCGGGCTGCCCGTGGTCGAAAAGGTGGGGCAGGTGGACAAGACGCCCCCTTAAAGGGTGGGGGCGCTTGTCCACTCCAATGCCCGGCGCACGGACAAGCAAGTTTTGAGTTTGTCCACCTTGTCCACTTTTGCCATGAAAGCCTTGTGGCGCGCGGGTTTCGTAGGCGGACAAGTTGCCGCGATGGTTTGTCCACGTTGTCCACTTTGCCGCGACAATCGGAACCGAAGTGGACAAGCGGTCTTGTCCACTTTTTAGAAACAATTTGTTGCAATTGCTGCCATGCGCGCGGTGGTGCTTTGGCTACGTCGGGAGCGCGTATTTATTGTGGCCGTGGTCGCGCACCAGGCCCTTTTCGGTAAGGCGTTCCAACGCCTTGCGGAATCGGTCGGTCGCCTGGCGCCGCCTGCTGGTGTCGCCCCCGGTGGCCGGGATGCCTTCCGCTTTGAAATAGGCCAGCCGCCACGCGTCGCGCGTCGCCGGCACTTCTGCGAAGTAGTCACCCGCCATCGTCGAGTCGTCCCGCTTCACATTGGTCAATTCCCGAAGCGCCATCAACACCACCTGCTCCGCGGGGCTTGGTTGGTTTGCGTCGCGCTTCTCTGCCGTCGCCAAGTCCGCGACTGCGCACGATCCGCGCAGCTTGCCCTTGGCGGTTCGCCCAAGGCTCACGCTTTCGAGCCGGAACGTCCAGCGGTGCCCGTCCTCGCCATCCTTCACCTTCGCGAGCTTCACCGTGCGCACGTCGTCCTTGCGTGAGACTTCTAGCTCTACGTCCGCGGCGCCGTGCAGCGAAGAATGCCCGCGCGCGCCCTGCGTGGTGTCTTTGCCGGAGTGGTGCACGATCACCACCAGGCAGCCCAACCGATCGGCGATCGCCTGTGCCGCCGCGATGGCTTGCCCCATGTCCTGCGACGAGTTCTCGTCGCCGCCGGGCATCGCACGGTTCAATGTGTCGATGAACACCGCGCGCACGTCGCCCCCGGTCGCGGTCGAAACATCCCGAGCCAGCGCGGCCGCCGGTTCGAATTTCTGCGCCAGCAAGTCCAGCGGTTGCCGCTCGATTATGAGCACGTTGTCCAGGCCGTCCCGTTTCAGCTTGTGGTGTTGCAAGTAGGCTTCGATGCGCGAGCGTTGGCGACCTTCCAGCCCCACATACACGACGCTGCCCTTGCGAACGTCACGGGCGCCCCACGGCACACCGCGCGCGATGGCCGCGGCGATGTCGAGCGCCAGGAAACTTTTGCCACTCGCTGGCGCGCCGAAGATCACGCCCAAGCCGCGATCGGGCAGCAGACCATCGATCAGCCATTCCGGCTCGGGATCGGTGAAAAGGTCGCTTGCTTTGCGAACGTGGAACACCGGGCCGGCCGGCGTTGCCGTGGTCGCCGGTTGTCCGGTTGTCCGGTCCGCCGCGGGCAACGGCTCCGCGGCAAAGATGGCCTCCGGGGCGTCCGCCCCCTGGCGCCCGGTGCCGTAGCGGTATGCGTTCGCGACCTTGGTTTGCAGTTCGTCCAAGGTCCACGGCGGCTCGCACTGGTCGTTCCAATGTTCGAACATCAACGCCGCGCAATCGTCGGCGCTCACGCCCAGGTCTTTGATGCGCGCTGCGACCTTGTACGCGGTCGCGTCGCCGCCGTCGCCTTGAACCGCGGCCGGGGCTTCGTTCTTCAGGTAATCGGCTGCCCGTTGTTCTGCGCGGGTGCGATCGATGCCGGGCAATGGCTTGCCCGCTTCCGGGTCGCGCTCGCGCCGCTGGCCGCAAAGATCGATCAACCATTGCGGGGCCTCGGCTATCTCGCCGCCGCATGCGACCGTGTACGTGTTGCCGCCGATGGTGCTACCCGGCGCGACGATATAGCCGTCAGCACTTCGCACATCCAGGCCATCGCCCAGCTTGCAGGCGCTGTTTGGCACCGCTTCCGGCACATGGAAGATGATATGCCGGCCACCGGATGGCGTGGCGTGTTCGCGGGTGAGGGGGAGCACGCCGTGTGCATCCTCCAACGTGCGCAACGATGTTTCCCCGTCCTTGCCCGCCTTTGTGTCCACGTCCAGCACCAAGAGCGCGCCGCCGTCCCGGTGCGCACCGGTGAAAATGCCGGTGTTGCCGTGCGGTTTCAGGTTGAAGCGTTTACCGGGAACGTTCCACCCGTCAACGCTTGCAACCTTTGAATTGGCCCGCACCGGGAGCAATTGGAACCCGGCGGCGATCAATTCCGCGCGCGCCGCCGCGATGTCCTGCGCCCCCACTTTGGCGGCGTTATTGGACATTCTGTGCAACTTCCCACACTTCGCCGACAATTTCCGTTTCAGGGTCGCCGAACTCGATGCACGATTCCAGCGTGTAACTCCATCGGCCGCGGCCCTCGCCCGGCCCGACCGTTTGCACAATGTCGCCGGGGCGGTCGTTGCGTGGCGTCGACGCGTACAGCGCCACGTCGGCTGCAGCGTGCAGTTCGCCGCGCGGTCGAATCGTCGCAGGCCTTGTCACCAGCAGTACACAGCATTCCAGGTCGCGCGCAAGCTCCGTTACTGACAGCGCGACTTTTGGCGCGCACAGCGCATCGTCCGCGATCTGTTCCCGAACGTGGATTATCAGTAAATCCACGCCACCCGCGGCCTTGATGGCCGCAACAACTTCCGGGTGCGGCTCGTGCGTCACGTCCAGCAGGGGCAAGATGGCATCGTCCGCGTCATGTTCGATGAACTGACCCGCGCCGTTCGCGTTGAAAAGGATGGTTCGGCCAATGATCGTCGCGCGGCCGCCCCAATCCTGACCAGTGGCCACCATCGCGCCCATGTCGTCCGCGACCAGGGCGCCGGTCAGCATGGTTTCGGCTTCGAGCATCGCAACGCCGACCAGAGGCAGCACGCCATCCAGAAGCCATTCACCCGGACGCTGGCCGTACTGTGGGAGGAAACGCGCGCTCACTGTCTCGCCAGAAATCGATTTTGTCTCTGCGTTTTGCATGATATAATCCCCTGCGTTGGTGGTTGATTCGTTCACGCGCAATTGCGTGAACGTGAAACACTGACACGCCGGGCGCGGCAATCGTCCCGTTCCGGCATCCTGATTGGCTTCATCGGCCTTCTGCGCCCCGGTGCCCTCCGGGGCGTTTTCATGTGTGGCGCTCACGCCGCCGCCCGTTGCCGCTCCGCGGCGCCCGTACTGCGGTTGGTGAATTGCTCATCAATCCATACGTCAACTTCCTTTTCGTCGAACACCAGCAGGCCGCCAACCTTGGCCGGCGCCGGGAAGTCTTTTCCGTTGGCGCGGCGGTAAAGCGTTTGCTTGCTCCACCGCACGCGCTCCGCCACTTCATCTATTCGCAACAGTTTTTTCATTGTCGCCACCTTCGCTTGCGTCGAACGCCTGCAGAAACACAACTACAGAATACCAGCATTCCGATAACCACACAACATATCATTAAATACGGTAATAACTGACAAAATGGCAACGCACCACGGATGCTTGCACGCGCAAGCGCTGCTTACGTTCCTGTGGGGCGCACGCGGCTAGATCGCCGGCCGGCGCTGTCAACGATGTGCAACGGGGTTGCTGTCCGGTCAGTCGGGCGCGTCGAACAGATCGGGATGCCGCTGGCGCCACGTGCCAACAGTCCCACGGGGCACGCCAAGGGCTGCCGCGGCGGCGTCATCGGTTGCGTATCCGAGCCGCTGGCGTAACTCACGCTTTACGCGGCGCACGTCGGCTGCGCGTTGTCGCCAAAGGGAAAGGTTGAGTGACTTGGCGGGGCGGCCACGCTGGCGGGATAGTCGCGCGTCCAGCTTGGTGAATGAACCGGCGATGGTGTCCCCGCCAGGCGTTGCGCGTACATCCTGCAGCCGCGGCCGGATCGCGTCGGCAAGACTTCGCAGGGAGTCGCGCGGCACCTTGGATACTGTGCCGCTCCGGCGCTTGTGCGCGGCGATGATGCGCACAAAAGCTTCATCCGCGGACGCGGGCAGCGCGTCCATGATTTCCAGGTACAGCGCGCCGTGATACAGCGCTTCGACCTCATCAGCCGAAAAGCGAATATCAACTGTTTGGCTTTGCTTTCTCGGCATCGCCGGTGCCCTCGCAATAGTCGGCCCACGCCTGCATCAGCTTTGCGCGCTGCGCCAACCATTCGGCGCGGTTGTAGACGCCCTCGACGCCGGGGATGGTATGCGCCAAGGCGGCCTCGGCGATGTCGCGCGGCGCCCGCGCCACTTCCGCGCACCACGTGCGGAACGTGGACCGGAACCCGTGCGCGGACAATCCCGGCCGCATTCCCTTTAAAACCTTCATGGCTGCCGCAGTCGTCAACGGTCGGCCCCTCTTTCCGCCGGGGAACACGTGCTCTAGGTTGCCATGGATGCGCGGCAGGCGGCGTAGCAGTGCAACGGCCTGCGTTGACAATGGCACCGTGTGCGCCTCGCCCATCTTCATCCGTTCGCCGGGAATCACCCACGCGGCCACGTCAAGGTCGATTTCGTCCCAGCGCGCGCCGGCCGCTTCGCCCGGTCGTACCGCGGTCAGAATTTGGAGTTCCAATGCGGCGGGCGAGAATCCCGGCTGTTCGCGCAAGTCGACCAGGAACGCGGGCAACTCTGCATAGGGTAGGGAAGCGCGCGGCGTGGCCTTGTGCGCGCCCCGCGGCCGGTCGGGCAGCTTGGCTTCCATGCTTCCACGCCAGCGGGCGGGATTGCCGCCGCTGCGCCAGCCGTCCGCGGTGGCAGCGTCCAGCACCCTTTCAATTTGCTGGCGCACCCGGTCCGCCGTTTCAGGCTTCGTCAGCCAGTAACCATCCAGACACTTGGCGATGCCGTCAGCGGTGACCGCATCCACGGGCAGCGCGGCGATCGGCTTGCAGTATTTGTGCAAGCTCCGCTCCCATGCCTTGGTGTGCCGCGGGTGCCAACCGGCGCGCTTCGCTTCAATGAATTTTTCGGCGGCGTCCTTGTACGTGCGTTTCGATTCGTGCGCAGTGGCCGCGGCCTGGCGGCGCGCCATCGGGTCCTCGCCGCGCTCGATCATCCGCCAGTATTCGGCGACGATGCCGCGCACGGTTTCCAGGTTGTACTTCGCGGGCGTGCCAAGTCCAAGGTCGCGTTGCTTGCCGCCACCCTTCGCGCGCGGCGGGAATCGGTACCGGAACACCCACGATTTGCTTACGGCGCCGCCAGCGGTGGGCGTGACGCGCAGATACAAACCGTTGCCGCCGTCCGCGTACTTACCCGGCTTCGTGAGCGTGCGCACTTTCGTTGCGCTTAATTTGTTGATCGTCTGCCGAACTGTCCGCGGCATTTTGTGCCCCGCGTCTGTCCCTCACAAGATGCACGATTGTTGCACAACGAGCAACAACCGACAACTAGACAGGGCGAGGAATTCCAGACTTATCAACGTGCCGCGACTTCGAGCAACAATCGGGAATACAACCAGCGCAGAATCCGGGGCTGCCATATAAATCAGCTATTTACACGGGCGGTCAGGCCGTCCGTGTAAATGGTTGTGTAAATCAACCGGCTTTTTTGTCGGTTCCGGCGGGGTCGTACGCGTCGAGTTCGTGGT
>Ga0105240_10010932_pt1 | contig 12720 bp, 10 predicted proteins | sample KBSC54metaG_FD_80426 | JGI IMG/M metagenome (GOLD analysis project Ga0105240, IMG submission 80426) | Corn rhizosphere microbial communities from Kellogg Biological Station, Michigan, USA - KBS C5-4 metaG | ecosystem: Host-associated > Plants > Roots > Rhizosphere > Soil | place: Michigan, USA... | reverse complement strand
AGTTTAAGCGGTATTGATGCCGCCAGCCGCGCCTAGTTTGGAATTCCGCCGCGCGAGTTGAGAGTGGAGGAAATGGCGCTGCTTGCCGGGCTTTTGCAATCTCCTGCTCACTATTCGCCGCGGAATTCTCCGGAAATTGCTCTTGAGCGTCGAAACCTCGTTCTACGTTTAATGCATAGCCAAGGAATTATTTCGAAAGCCGTGTATGAAAAAGCGCGTGGATCACCGATGCATGTATTAGCCGCCAATCAGCGGATGAATGATGCGGCGTACTTCTTAGCGACATTGCAGGACTCTCTAGAAGAACATTATCCAGGCGTTATTCTGCCCACGGTCGGATGGAGTATTTATACGACGCTAGATCCTATTCTGGAACATGAAGCGGTTATCGCGCTGCAAAAATTGCCGCATACCAAAGCCAATGTGCATCCGGAAGCCGCGTTGGTGGCGATCGATCCTCTGAGCGGTGGCGTGCGCGCATGGGTTGGCGGCACAGACTATATACGCGCGCCTTATGATCGCGCGATTCGCGCGCATCGCCAGCCCGGTTCGGCGTTTAAACCTTTTGTGATGTTGGCGGCCTTGGACAAACATATCGCGACTACCGCCACGATGCTTAAAGATGAGCCATTAAAACTTCAAACGGCGGAAGGTCCTTGGACCCCACAAAATTTTGATCGCCGCTATCGCAAGAACGCTTCGCTCTGGGACGCTCTTGTCCATTCGCTCAATATTCCCACCGTCGTTCTGGCCATGGAAACAGGATTATCAACGGTCGCCGACTATGCGCATCGCGCGGGAATTCAAAGTCCGATTTCACCTTATCCGGCCATGGCTCTGGGCGCTTCGGAGGTAACGTTATTCGAACTTACAAATGCGTATGCCACCTTGGCGGCGCATGGTGTTTATCAACCCGCTTATATGGTTGAAGATATTGTGGATGAACATGGACAACGACTGGAAAAACATGCGCCGGCGCCTTTTCCCGTCTTTGATCCTGCCACTATCGGTTTACTGACAAAAATATTGCAAGCCGTGCTTACCGAAGGGACGGCGGCGGCCGCTCCAGCACTGGGATTTACTTATCCTGCCGCAGGGAAAACCGGTACTTCCGAAAATTTTCAGGATGCGTGGTTTGTGGGATATATGCCGCAACTGGCTTGCGGGGTTTGGGTCGGTTATGACCAGCCTAAATCGTTAGGTCGGTCCGCGGCGGGAATTGCCTTACCGCTTTGGGTTCCCTTTATGCAAAAAGCGTTACATCTCGTGGGTGCCGAAGATTTTCCCGAACCTAAGAATTTAATATGGAAAACCATTGATCCAGAAAATGGCCTGTTGGTTCGCAGTGGTTGTCCCACGCGAAAGGAAAGACCTTTTCTTCCCGGCACCGAACCCACACAATTATGCTCCACTCATGCCGGAGGCCTTGTCGGATTTTTTCATCGGTTGTTTCCGGGTCAAAAAAGCCCTACAAAAGAACCTGCCCACTAGAATTTTTAACGCGGCTGCCCCGGTTTTGATTGGCATAGGTAAGACGAATAAAATTCAGGAATGCGACGGAAAAATTCGGAACCACCGTCTTACGATACATATGATCAGGCGGAAGGTTGGCCTGTAATAGCGTATGGGCATGACCTAATGAATAGTAAGGAAGCGCGGGAAACATGTGATGAACCGAGTGGTATCGCAACCCAATGGGCATGAGCAAGACGGCCAAGGGGGAAAAACTACCGATCGTTACAGAATCCAGGATTTGTTCTTCGAAAGAAACTTTGCTTCCCATTTCATTGATGTAGCGATGCCGAGCCAAGCTGCGTAGATGATTAATACATAAGACCCCATACATAACTAAATAGATTTCGATGAGAATCGGGAGATGGCCAAAAAAGTAATAAAGCGTTCCAAAACCCATCCACCACAAGAAACAGAGCCAATCTTCAATTGCTGCCAGTCGGCGATGGGGAGCGGAAATTGTTTTCCACTCATAGAAAGGGTTCATTTTTAGCGTGCTGACGTGTCGGAGAACCCATTCGCGGATCTTTCCATCCATGACTAAAGAGATGGGCCCTACAATGAGAAAGCGTAACGCCATAAGAAATGGAATAAAAAGAAAAATAAAGAAAGGCGCAAGAATCTCTCCTGGACGCTGAAAAGGGACTGGAATATATTCGGGATCGTCGATGGTGCTAAAACTTCCCGGCCGATGATGGAATGTGTGCGGTAGGTACGTATAGTCCGGAATAAAAAAGAACATGCCACAAAAGAGATTCCATGCCCATTGAAAACCCACTAAATCAGTTTTGCGGATATGCGCTAATTCATGCACAAAAATCGTGCCACGGAAAAAAATCACAGCGCATATGAACGATAACGCCAGCTTCCCTATCCAGGCATGCCAGGAAATCTGTGCGGCAACAAAAAAACTGCTCCAACCCAAGATCATCGTAACGATAAAATCCAGCCAATAAATGACGGGACGAATGCGGAATAAGGGATCGATGAGAGTGCGGACACCGGCCAAGGAGTCAAATGCTGGATTCATTGTTTGTTAAGAGTAACGGAGATAACGGAAAGCGTCAAGTCGTAGTAAGGATGTCTATTAACTCCAAATCATCATGTTGAAAGACAGGGCAATCCTGTGCGTAAGACGTGTTCGACGATGTCTGCGGCTCTTTCGACCCCGCCTGAGGCGTTAATACTTTTGGCTAGCCTTTCTGCGGCTTCCTTGAAATGGGAATGACCCATGACGTCGAGAATCGCCGCTTGTATGGTATCGGCCGTAAGATTTTTCACCTCTAGAATGGTTCCGGTTCCCGTCCATTGAATACGCGCGGCGATGCCCGGTTGTTCGAAAGTAATAGGAATAGCCACAATGGGAACACCGTAATTTAAAGAATCAAGAGTTGTATTTAATCCCGCATGCGTGATCGTTAATTGCGCTTTAGCCAACAGTTTGCGTTGGGGTCCAAAGGCAACGGCCACTGGACGACCGGGCAAGCGTAGAACCTCTTCTCTCGTCAGCGCGCCGGCATGACACAAAACCAATTGATAGGGCAATTCTTCACAAGCTTTAGCGATCATTTGCAGAATCCATGCTTTTCCCGTTTGTAGGGTTCCTAAGGAAGCAAAAATAAGTGGCCGGCCATCCAGGCGATCCCACGGGAATTCTATAGCGGATCCTTGGTCGTCTCGTAAAGGTCCCGTGTAATGAAACCAGGCCGGCAAGCGTGTTCGAGGGAAATCAAACGCCTTTGGCATTTGGCAAATTTCCGCCAAACGCGAGAACGTGTCATCCGGTGATGGCGCCGGCGATAAGTTCCATCGTTTCCGATGCTGATTAAGCAGACGTTGGAGTGGTGCGATCGCCAGGGTCATGATCTGATAACCGATCCGATTCCGCCATCGAGATAAAATAGAGGGATGATAAATCCACGGCACAATGGAGGGTGGCACATCCGGTTCAGCATTAATCGGCAAGGCATTGGACACACTGATAAAAGGAATTTTCAGAAATTCCGCTAAGGCGGCAGCGGTGGGTTCGTTTTGATCGATGAGAAGTAAATCGATCTTGGCATTTTTGACGATAGTCGGACCTTCGTTAAAAATAAGCTCGGAAAGCGCGCGGGCACTTTGAAATGTGGCGCGAAACGCTTTGAGCCCGCTCATTTGCCCAAGGCGCGCTAACGCCTCTGATAATTCGCCGATGCGATATCCCGGTTTTTGAATCGCCACAAAATCCAACCCCTCCTTCTCGATGCGAGTTTGAAGATCAGGCAATTGAAATACGGTTACGCGATGATTGCGTTTTTTAAGCGCGCGCCCAATAACGGCCATAGGGTTTAAGTGTCCTGGTGTTGGAGGGCAAAAAATTCCGATGGAACTCATATGGACAGTCTCATAATATAGGCACAACATGTGTAATACAACTACATATTTTGCGCGGCATTAGAAGGGAGCGCCGCGCACGACTCCTATCCATGAAGACTATTGCATTGAGCATTTTCACCTGTTACATTAACAGCAATTAACATTGGCATACGTAATATATTGTTTTGCTTGTTCTGTAGAGGGATTTTATGATCCGATTTTCGCACATCTCCAAGGATTATTTATTGGGGGAGACCCGCGTCCATGCCGTGATGGATGTTAGTTTTGATATTCAACGTGGTGAGTTCGCCGCGATCGCTGGCCCCTCCGGAAGCGGAAAGTCTACCCTTCTCAATCTGCTCGGATGCATCGAACGTCCCAGTTCCGGGGCCATTTTTCTTGATGATGTCAAAATTAGCGAATTCAGCCCCGATGAATCGGCAAGATTTCGTTTAGCGAAAATGGGATTTATTTTTCAAACCTTTAATTTATTGCCCGTATTCACGGCTTTTGAAAATGTGGAATATCCGTTGCATTTGCGCGGGATGCCTTCGACAGAGCGCCGGCGGCGGGTGTTGGCCGCTCTGGATGAGGTGGGAATGGCCGCATTTATCGACCGTAAACCCACGCAATTGAGTGGCGGACAACGTCAGCGCGTAGCCATTGCGCGGGCTTTGGTTGGAGAGCCGGTCATCATTTTGGCTGACGAGCCGACGGCTAATCTCGATCAAAAAACAGCGGAAGAAATTGTTTCCCTGCTCAAGCGCTTGCACAGCGAAAAAGGCGTCACGATTATATTTTCGACTCATGATGCGCACATTATCAAGCAGGCGGAACGGCTCATTCGCTTAGAGAGCGGCCGGCTTATCACGGGTGAAGAAGCGTCCCATGTACGGTAAACTCGCATTAAGAAATCTCTTTCGTAATCGCGTGCGTACATTCATCACGTTATTAATGATTGGGTCCGGCTCTACCGCTATGGTCATTGCCGGAGGTTTCATTGAAGATACCGTGCATGCGATACGTGAATCGACCATTCGCGATTCGCTAGGGCATTTACGGATTTCGAAAAAAGGATTTTTAGAAAAAAAGCTGTTTCATCCTTATGACTACCTTGTTAGTAACCCTGGGGAATTAATTAAGAAAGTACGCGCTTTACCTCATGTGCGCGTCGTCGGGCCTCGACTTGATTATTGTGGATTAATCGGCAATGGGGAACTGACGTTGCCTTTCTTCATGCAGGCGTTTGATCCGGCATTAGAAGATCGTATGCGCAACACCACGATGATTCTCTCCGGACGTTTTATCACGTCGGACAAGCCTTTTGATGTGATGGTGGGCGAAGGATTGGCGCACAGTCTTAACATTCATATGGGCGATGGAGTCGTCCTTTTAGGTAATACGCAACGCGGCGCGATGAACGCCATGGATATTTCTGTGACAGGGGCTTTCCGGACAATCTTAAAAGATGTCGATAATAGTCTTATTCGCGCTCCCATTACTGTTGCGCAAAAACTTCTACAAGTGGATGGCGCCCAATACCTTATCGTGTTTCTTGATCAAACGGAAAATGTAAATAGTGTTCGCGATGCTCTCCTCCAATTATTCAAAAAAGAAAATTTAGACTATGAAGTGCAGGTCTGGCGCGATATTCCGGGCGCCGAGGAAATAACAAACATGGAGAATATGTATCGCAGTATTTATAGAGTGATGAAATGGGTGCTTTTTCTCTTTGTCATTCTCGCCATTATGAATACGATGAATATGGCGGTCTTAGAACGTATCGGGGAGATTGGCACCTTAATGGCCTTAGGAACCGAGCGTCATGGCATCTTGAAATTGTTTCTGGCCGAAGGGGTGGTGCTCGGGTTATTAGGGGGTCTTATGGGATGTATTATGGGATGCGTTGCAGCGTTTGTTCTCTCGTGGATCGGTATTCAAATGCCAAAGGCTCCGGGCTCGGAAATGCAGTGGGTCGCGCACATCAAATTAACACCGGGTATCTTAAGCGGAGCATTTTTAATGGCTTTTTTCACGTCGCTCATTTCATCGATACTTCCCGCTCTGAAAGCTTCTAAACTGGAAGTCGCGGAAGCCTTGAGGCACAATATATGACTTTTATCCGGCAACCCTTTTCGATCCTTTTGTTGTTTATACTTGGCAGCACGTCTTCTCTATGTCATGCCGATGAGCAGCTATCCGCAACGGAAATTCTTGAACGCGCGGATGCGATACGGTTTCCTTCCGGAGATCATCATCTCAAGGTATCCGTTATTTTCCATCGGCCTGGGGAGCAAGATCAGACGGGTGAATATGAAGTGCTCACGAAAGGCCACGACCGCACCTTGATTGAAACGTTGGCGCCGGCCAGCGGGCATGGGGATTCTATTCTTATGGTCAATCGCGATCTCTGGATTTTTGTGAAAGACGTGTCGCAGCCTCTGCGCATTTCTTTTCAACAGCGTTTATTGGGCGATGTGTCTAATGGTGATTTGGCGCGCGCCAATTTTGTCGGAGACTATACCCCAAAGCTTTCTAAGCAAACGGATCGTTTCTATGTTTTAGATCTGACCGCGAAAACGCCGGATGTGACTTACGCCCGCGTCTTATTGGTGATAGAAAAAGCGACCTTCCATCCGGTGAAGGCACAGTTTTTTGCGATTTCCGGAAAACTCTTGAAGACTGGCGCTTACGAAGACTTTAAGCCCATTGCCGGGGCCTTGCGACCGACGAGATTAGTGTTTGATAACCCTTTAGTCAAGGGACAAAAAAGCACGATCATTTTTCATGAGATCACCAGCGAGCCTATCCCCGATAAATATTTCACCAAAGATTATTTAAAGAAGCTTAAGTATTAACACGCATGTCTAACGTTCGAAGTCCTCAACGTTGGACAGTGCTGTTCTTCGTTTCTCTGGTTATTCCGCACCTGGATTTTGCCGATGACGAAAGTCAACGTTACTTGAGAAATGGAATCCATTTTTATGAAACCAAAGAATTTCGACGATCGAAATCCTATTTTTTAGCCGCTCTGGCAGACGGTACGCCCAAAGAACAAGCGGTGGCGAAACGCTACCTAAAGACTCCTGAATTGAAACGTAATGCGGCGCTGCCTGGAATTCCGCGACCTCTTTCGCCGGAGATGGAGCGTATTCGCCATTTGCTTCAAAAAGGAATTACCCTCTATGAAGCGGGAAAATACGAGGATGCGGCCAAATATCTCAAAACGGTGGCGGAAGAAGGCGGAAAGGATCAACAGATTATCGCCAAATCCTATTTGCTTCGACCGGAAATGGAGCGCGGTCGCGAAGGATTGTTAGACGAGCCAGAACCCGCCGCGCAAAAGAGCGAAAAAGAATCCGCATTTCCCGTGCAATTTTCCGGGTATTTATCGGAGCAAGCCGCTTACCGCGTGGCGCGTCCGATGAATTGGTCACTCCTGCGGACCACTGCTTTTGGCAGTGGAACGGGAAAAATCACAGACGATATTACCTACAAAATCAGCGGACGCGCCTATTATGACGCTGTGTATGATCTTACGCACCAATACCCTTCCGCTGTGGCCGATGATCAACGCCAAGAGTTCACGCTGCGCGACACCTATGTCGATTTATCGCACGGCAATTGGGATGCTAGGATCGGAAACCAACAAATCATTTGGGGTGAAGCCATCGGCGCTTTTGTGGCTGATGTCGTCAATGCGCGAGATTTACGAGAGTCTGTTTTACCTTCCTTCGACTTTATTCGCATTCCTCAATGGGGCATCGATGCCGAATATAGTCGTAGTGATGTTCACGTAGAAGGAGTTTGGCTACCGCTTCCTGAAATGGATAAAATTCCGTTGCCTGGATCGGAATTTGCTCCCTTGGTGCCGGCCATCCCGGGAATTCAATTTAACATCGCTCCAGAAAAAAAACCGGATGATTCCATAGCCAATAGTGAAGTAGGCGGACGCCTTTCCTATCGCGCCGGAGGTTGGGATGTGAGTGGCTTTTTCTTCCGTACATGGGATAAATTACCCGTGTATGAACAGGAGCTTTCTCCCGGCGCTGTAACGTTGACCCCTATCCATCCCCGTTTAACCATCGACGGTTTGACGTTCTCTAAAGAAATTGATGCGGTCGTGATAAAAGGAGAATTTGCCTACTACCAAGGGAAATATTTTTCTACCAGCGATCTTTCTGATTCTGATGGTTTAGTCAAAAAAGATTATTACACCTATTTGCTTGCGGCCGATCATACATTTGAGAATGAAATCGAGGTTAATGCCCAGCTGAGCCAAACCGTCATTCGCCGTTATCAATCGGATCTGACTAATCAAAAACCAACCATCACGGCGGTCTCGGCGCACCTGGGGCGAAGTTTTTTTTCGCATCATGTGGATCCGGGCTTAGAGCTGATTGTGAATTTTCCTTATACCGACTACTTGATCCGTCCGAGTGTCGGTTTTAATTGGGCTGAGCATTGGCGCAGCGACGTGGGACTTGATCTCTTCGGGGGCTCGGCGCAAGGTCCCTTTGGACAATTTGCAAATAAAAAACGCGTCGTCATGAATCTGCGTTATGACTTCTAGATTAATTTACATATGGCACATCTAGGCGTTATTACACCGCCTGTTTTCGGACATCTGCATCCGTTTGGCGCCCTCGGTCGCGAATTACAAGCCCGTGGTCACCAAGTCACGGTTTTTCATATGCCGGATTTAGCTCCGATGGTTCAATCTGAAGGATTGGATTTTTATGCCATTGGGCATCAAGACCATCCTTTGGGAACTCTTCAGAAATCCTTGCAAAACATTGGACGCCGAAAAGGCTGGGATGCCTTACGCTTTTCGATTGGAGAAATTAGTCGCACCACCGACATGCTTTGTCGCGATGCGCCGGCGGCGCTAAAGAAAGCAGGAATAGAGTTTTTGCTTGTCGATCAAACAGAACCTGCCGGTGGCATCCTTGCGAAATACCTCCGCCTACCCTTTGTGACGATTTGCAATGCATTAGCCATGAACCGAGAAATAGACGTTCCGCCTCCTTCTGTGGATTGGTCTTATCGTATGGATGAATTAGGTCGGTTGCGCAACAGAGTGGGCTATCTAGGGTGGGATTTCGTTACTAAACCTATTTATGATGTCGTGCGTCGTTACCAGCGGCACTGGGGTTTTAAGCCTTTTCAGGACCCCGATGATACATTTTCGTCCTTAGCACAAATCAGTCAACAACCCGCCGCTTTTGATTATCCCCGAAAACAGCTGCCCGCCCATTTTCATTACGTCGGACCTTTGCGTCGCCCACATGAGAAACACACAGAATTTCCCTGGGAACGTTTAGATGGACGCCCGCTTATCTATGCGTCTTTGGGGACGCTGCAAGGCTCTAAAATTGAATTGTTCCGTGTGATCGCTGATGTCTGCAAGGACCTCCCGGTCCAGCTCGTCATGAGCCATGCAAAATCTTTAAGCGATGAAGAAGTTCAATCACTCGCTGGTCGGCCCTTGGTAGTGCCTTATGCGCCCCAATGGGAGTTGTTAGAAAAAGTAACACTCACCCTTACGCATGCTGGTCTTAATACGACTTTGGATTCCTTGGCGCATGCGGTTCCTTTAGTCGCTATTCCCATTACATTCGAGCAGCCAGGTATCGCCGCGCGTATCGCCTATTGTGGCGCAGGGCGCTTTTTAAAGCCTTCTAAGGTCAATGCTGCGCGTTTGCGGACTATTTTAGAGGAGGTACTGGGTAATCCTATTTACCGCGCCAAAGCCAAGTTAGTTGCGCAATCTATAGCCGACGGGGGTGGTGTAAAACGTGCCGCCGATATTACGGAAATCGCTCTCCGCACAGACCAACCCGTTTTACGCATCAAAATAGAAGCTTAATTCCCCATAACATAAGCGCTCTGCTCACAAGAATTTTACAAATGAGGAAATGACCGTAAAAATCTGCCGGTTTTGCACAGCCGTCGTAAAGCGTTGTTAACTGTTCGTTGACGCTCTCTCTCTTGGGATCTAGAAACGGTCATGAGAATGACAAGCGATAAAAATAATTTGAAAATGAAATCCTGGCGTAACATTGGTCCAGCACTCTTTCAGCAAGGAGGTAAATAACATGAATGCGTTAGAAGAAAACTTTGAGCTCACAGCATTTTTAGGTCGTCGTGGAATTTTGGCTCGGCCCGAGATTCGTCCCGTTCGAAATCTCTCTGAACTGAGCGAAGTCTATCAACTCACGCATAACTCTTATGTGGAAAGCCGGTATGCGACGCCGCACACCAGTAAGATGCTTATTCACTACCCCTATTTTGACCATTTACCCGAAACGACGGTGCTCGTGGCCACGCTCCATGATGAAATTGTCGGTACTGTTTCTTATACCTTAGATGGCCCCAGTGGGTTGACAGTGGATGAAGATTTTGGCCCAGCCTGCCAGGCCGAGCGGGCTGCCGGTCGCACCGTGGCTGCCGTGTGGCGATTAGTCGTCGATGAAAAACATCGCCACCAACGCGAAATTGTCACGAGCCTGATACGTGAAGTTATTATGGGAATGCGCAAGCACAGTGTTCAAAGTTGTTTTTTTGCGGTCAATCCCAAACATGCTGAGATTTATAAAAAGATGCTCAATATGCGTGAAGTAGCGCAAAAACAAATCACAAAAGGGCTGTCTAATGCCCCTGCTGTATTATTAGTCGGCGATCCTTATTTATTGCCCGCGCGTATCATCCCTCCCGATGCTTCATTCTCCAATACAATTACTATTCCCGTGCTACTTAATCTCCACGCTTTCTAAAGAACGACATCGTCCCCCTAATGCGGTATAGTGTCATCGGTATCGAATTTTTATACATTCGAGAACGGCTATCGAATGGAGACATAATGAATAAACAATAAAATAATTTAAAAATGAAACATTCGCGTAACAATCAAGGAGTATTGTCTTTGGGAGGAGGAAAAACAAATGAATGCACTAGAAGAAAATTTTGAGCTCTCCGTCTTCTTAGGCCGCCGCGGGATTTTAGCGCGACCCGACATCCGTCCGATTCATAATCTTTCCGAACTCAGCGAAGTCTATCAACTTACGCATCAATCTTACGTCGAAAACCAATATGCCAAACCGCATGCCAGTAAAATGCTGATTCACTATCCCTATTTTGACCACCTTGCAGAAACCACCGTTTTAGTCGCTATGTTACATGATGAGATTGTTGGAACCGTGTCCTATACCTTGGATGGCCCTAGTGGTTTAACTGTGGATGAAGATTTTTTAGAACGCTGCAACGAAGAACGCGCCGCCGGAAAAAAAATTGCCGCCGTGTGGCGTCTGGTAGTTACGGAGAAACATCGCCATCAACGCGAGATTGTCACCGGTCTCATTCGTGAAGCGATTGTGCAGTTGTCTAAACATGCGATTGAGAGTTGCTTTTTCTCTGTTAATCCCAAACATGCCATGGTGTATAAGAAGATGCTCAACATGAAAGAAGTGGCGCAAAAAGAAATTACCAAAGGATTGTCTAACGCCCCTGCCGTTCTTCTGATGGCGGAGCGACACCGTATTCCATCGCGGATCATCCCGCCGGATGATTCGTTTTCCCATCCCATCACCGTCCCCATTTTGCTTAACCTTCACGCGTTCTAAAGCGCCTTAACTTAAAATATGGAAGCGTTCGGGTTGCAGGATCGACGCGGGATTCTCCAACGCTCGATTTAAATTGAACGCCGCGCTAATGAGCGCCAGATGTGTAAAGGCTTGCGGAAAATTGCCCAACAGTTGTCCCGTTGGCCCAATTTCTTCGGCAAAAAGTCCCACATGATTGGCATACCCCAGCATTTTTTCAAAGATCCAACGCGCTTCATTCATTCTCCCGGCCCGCGCTAAAGCTTCGGCATACCAAAAGGTGCACATGGAAAATGTTCCTTCGCGGCCGGGAACTCCGTCATCGACCCCGCGCGCGACATCATAGCGGTAGACTAAACTATCAGAAACCAAAGTATCTTTGATGCGATCTAAAGTCGAGAGCATGCGCGGATCCGTGGGAGAAATAAATTTAACCAGGGGCATGATCAGTGCGGACGCGTCGGTGGCCTTGGATCCATAATGCTGAATAAAAGTGCCTTGTTTTTCATCCCACCCCCGTTTCATGACATCCTCATAAATGGCATCGCGCGTTTGGATCCATAACCGCCAATCCGCCGGAAGGCTGCGTTTCTGGGCGAGACGTAACGCGCGATCAATCGCTACCCAGCACATGACTTTGGAATACACAAAATGTTGTGGACGATTTCTAATCTCCCAAATCCCTTTATCTTTTCGTTGCCAATTTTTACAAACGAAACCGATCATATGGCGCAGGCGGCTCCATAAGTCATACGGAATCGGCGACCCATATTTATTAAATAAGTAGACGGAGTCCATCAATTCCCCGTAAATATCCAGTTGAAGTTGGTTATAAGCGGCATTTCCAATACGTACAGGCGAGGATTGTTTATAGCCTTCCCACTGTTTAATAAATCGTTCTTTGAGCTGACGCTCTCCATGCAAACCGTACATGACGTGCAGCGACCCATCGGGGTTGATTTCCTCTAACCGGGCACGCAGCCAATCCATGAAACGCGCGGCTTCTTGACTGTATCCCAAGCGCAGTAATCCATAAATGGTGAAGCTGGCGTCGCGCATCCAGGTGTAGCGATAATCCCAGTTACGTATCCCACCGATACTCTCCGGTAGGCTTGTTGTCGGGGCCGCCACGATTGCTCCAGTGGGCGCAAAGGTCAACATTTTTAACGTCAGCGCCGAGCGGGTCACCATTTCGCGCCAACGACCTTGATACGTTGTGCGTCCCACCCATTGACGCCAATAGGCCACGGTT
>Ga0105240_10010931_pt1 | contig 12720 bp, 8 predicted proteins | sample KBSC54metaG_FD_80426 | JGI IMG/M metagenome (GOLD analysis project Ga0105240, IMG submission 80426) | Corn rhizosphere microbial communities from Kellogg Biological Station, Michigan, USA - KBS C5-4 metaG | ecosystem: Host-associated > Plants > Roots > Rhizosphere > Soil | place: Michigan, USA... | reverse complement strand
CGTGCGTTGAAATTTTTCGATTCGGTCGTCACCGGCGCGGCCCAAAATAAGATCGACCATCGGATGAATCCCGCGCTTCAAGGGAAAGCTTTCTTTTTCCGCGGCCGCCTGTTGGCGCTGATCCAGCGTCAGCACGCTCTCCAGACTGTCGCCCTCTTTGTTAATAAGGTAAATGCGCACACGGTCAAAGCCGAGCTGATGAATGAGACTTTGCGCGACAGACTTAAGCATTTCGTCCATCCGCAGCGAGCGGAAAATAGCGTTGGAGACTTCATGCAAGGCCCGCATCTGACTGACGCGCTCGCGCTCATTGACCGTCATCTCTAAGCCTTTAAGCGTGGTCGCTAATTCGTGGGCGAAATCGTAGAGCAGCGGAATATCTTCTTCGGTAAATTGACGCGCACGCCGGACGTTTTCAACACGCAAAATTCCAAAAATATGACCGAAGGCGCGCAACGGAATGTAGGCCAACGGATGCGGTTCGTGAAGAATCAAATTCTCGCGTTTGCCGGCTAACAAGCGGCCCATGGGTGACCCTTCCATCACGGCGATCTCTTCTTCGCCCGGCAACACATCACCGTCATCCACGAGCTGGCGGGCGACAAGGGATTTTTGTTCTTCGTCGTAAAGGAAAACGGCGGCGCGATCGACGTCGCTTGAGGCACAAAGAAAACGCAAGGCATGCGCCAGCAAATCGCTTTTTTCGCGCGGGATGACGAAGCTGCGGCGTTTGGGCCACAACGATTCATCCAGCTGAAAGCGCTGAAATTCTTCGCGGATATGCGAGAGGGCGCGTTTATCTTTCATGATTATTCATAAAGCGACAAAATATAGTCCGACTCTTTAGCCGCGTTGGTCATTTGGTCGGCCAAGATTTTATCGTCATAACGGTTTTCGCGCACCGCGACCATTAAGTCCTGGCTGACGCGGCCTAAAATTCTTTCGATGGTCCCCAAGGTTGCCGCGCAAGGTAATGTGCGCGCTACGCGTAAGGAATGCCGGAACACTTCGGCGACCGCCGGCGGTGCCGAGGCCAATAAAGATTCTAGCGCGGTATAGCGGCTGGGCAACATGCCGATTTGTCGGCAATGCCGCACTTGCGATTCGGCGCCGGTCAGAAATTGAATCAATTTCCACGCGGCATGCGGATGCTGAGACGTACGCACAATGGCCAAATTACTGCCGCCTAAATACGTCACCTGTCCCGCCGGTCCCGCAGGCAAAACCGCCACCCCATAATTTTTGGCGACGTCTGCTTGGTAATAAGGATATTTGGGATTGAGATAGGTATTCATCGGCCAGACACCCGAAATCTGAAACGCAAATTGGCCGGAGAAAAAATCACCCGTCGAAAAACGATCGCGTCCAGACAATGGGATGAGATGATCGACGAGCATGCGGTAAAAGAAATCGACGCCTTTTAAGGCCGCATTTTCGTGGAATTGGGCGTTTTTTCTGTCGGAGCTTAAAAAGTTTCCGCCGGCGCCCCAGATCCAAGGCGCTAAATCGTGGATTAGCACCCCTTCTTTTTGGCCGGGCAGCGGCAAAGCAAAATATTTTCGCCCTAACTTGGAATTATGCAGACGCTCGCAGGCTTCACGAAACCCTTTCCAGCCGGCCAAGTCTTCGGGCTGCATGCCCAATTCTTGAATTAAATCGCGGCGATAATATAAGACGCGCGCGTCTAAAAACCATGGCAGCGAATACGCATGGGTCCGTGTGGGCTCATAACAATAATTCCAAATCGGGCGCACGATATCGGCGCGATCGACGTCTTGCAGAAAATCTGTCACGTCCATTAAGGTGCCGAGCGCGGCCAAGGTGGTATTCCAGGTGCCGCCGATTTGCACCACATCCGGCGGGTCGCGATAGTCGCGTCGCTTGGTGACGGCAATCAGCCGGTCCCAGGAAAAATGCCACGGCTGCACGGTAATCTTGACATCGTAGCCGGGGTTTTCCCGACGGAAAATTGCCATTTCTTTTTGCAAGATGCGCTGGGTATCAAAACCCGCGTTAGGCATGACCCACAAATTCAATTTAATGGGCGTGGTCATGATTTAGCCGCTGGAACCAACGAGGCGGCGCTGGCCGCTGGTAATTTCATAAACAGCGTGGATCCGACACCGACCTGACTTTCGATCCAGACGCGGCCGCCATGCGATTCGACCGCTTGCCGCACCATGGTGAGACCTAAGCCGACGCCCGGCACTTGACCGGAGAAGGATTTCTCGACTTGATAAAAACGTTCGAAGACGCGCTCGCAATCTTCCGGCGGAATTCCCGGACCGTTATCGGCAAAACGCAAAATCGCAAACTCTTTGCCCATCTCACCAGACACCTTCAATTCACTGGCACCAAACTTGATCGCGTTGTCCACGACATTGCGGATGGCATGCTGCATTAACGTAGGGTCGACATCGATGATGACTTTGGCCAACGAGGCGTCTGGAAGCACGGCTTTCAATTTTGGTTTTATGGGATCGGGTATCAGCTTAATGGATTCTTTGAGCAGATCCGCGGCGTTCATCGGCTGACGCATCAGCTCTTCGGGATCTAAGCTGCTGAAGGCAATCAACTGATTGACCATGTCTTCCATGGCGAGGCACTGTTTCTGAATGACTTCGAGCGCGTTGCGTTGAAAATCATTTAACGGACTGACGGAGTTTTCCGTCAATAAAAGTTTCGGGTACGCGCGGATCGTCACCAACGGTGTGCGCAATTTATGGCTGATCAGCGAGACAAACCGGTGCATCGCGGTTTCCGCGCGGCGTTCCATCGTGACATTACGAATTAAAATCATGTACCCGTTTAATTCCTTATTCCGGTTATAAATCGTGTTGGCCCGGCATTCCAAGATGAGCTGCTTAGGAGACTCCCGAACCAGGTCAAAAGGTTCCCCTTTTTCTTCGGGCAAATGGCTTAAGCGATTGGCCGGCTTGGACGTAAACCCTTCGAATATTTCAATGAGCGTGTGATCTACGAGTTCGCCGGTTAAGCCGAGAAAGCCGCGCACCGCGGGATTGGCTAAGAAAGGACGGGCATAGCGGTCGCATAAAATCACGCCTTCTTGCACCTGCTCGAAAAGCAACTCCATCTTTTCGCGTTCCAAGGCTAAATCTTCGCTGGCCGAACGCAGTTCGACAAAGAGTTGTTTATGCAATTTGTCCAATACTTCGCCGCTCAAATATTCCAGCGTAAAGGGCTTAGTGACATAGTCGTCGGCGCCTAACGAGCGCGCTTTACGCATGAGTTCATCTTCCGTTTGCCCCGTGATCATAATCACGCGAATCGAAGGATCGTTTTCTTTGACTTGCCGCAGCACATCAATGCCCGACAAGCCCGGCAAGCCGATATCCAAGAACATCAGATGCGGATGGAATTGTTGAACCACATCCAGGGCTTGCAATCCGTTATGCGCCATTTCAACTTTATAGTTTTGCCGCTCAAAAAAACTTTTGAGATGGCGGCACAACGTTTCATCATCATCGACGATCAGTAAACGCAGGATCATGCGGCCTTTACTCCCATATGCTCGTCAGAAAATTTGGGCAAGCGAATCACAAATTCGGTGCCTTGGCCTTCTTCGCTGCGGCAATCGATGGCGCCGCCATGCGCTTTTATCACTTGATGGGAAAGGAAAAGCCCCATGCCGGTTCCCTCCGAGCCCTTGGTCGTGAAATAGGCTTCAAACAGATGGCCGAAATCTGCGCGTTTAATGCCGGGGCCGGAATCTTTTACGGTGGCAATCACCCAATCAGATTCTTCATGACCAGAAAGCACCAATTCGCGCGCGAGTCCACTTGAGACGTTTTGCGCCATGGCTTCCGCCGCATTTTTGATCAGATTTACAAAAACGATTTCTAATTGTTTGGCGTCGCCACGCACCGGCGGCATCATCGCCGGGAAATGCGTCACGATGCGGACATGATGCTTCTTGAGCACGTGATCAAGAAGGCCCAAACTATTCTGGAAAATTTTAACCAATTCGACAGGGGCCAGCTTGATCAATCCCGGTTTGGAAAATTGGCGAATGGCTTCAATTTTTTCGCTCGCTTTGAAGGCCTGGGTCATAATATCTTTGAGCCGGCTTTTCAGTTCCGGAAGCACGTCCGCCATATTCCGCTTGCCCTTCTCCACATCAATTAAATCCATCAAACTCAATTCCGCCGGCAAACTAATATTGGCCAAAGGTGTCTTGATCTCATGCGCAAACCCACCCGCAATCTCCCCCAACATCTCCGTCCGGGCGCCATGAACAGCCATTTCCAAAAACCGCACCCGCTGATAACCCAGAGCGGCTTGGTTGGCGACGATGCGCAGGAGTAATAAGTCTTCTTTACTATACGCTTCTTCAGACATTTTTTCTCCGAGAAGTAAAAAACCCAGGAGCTCGCCTTGACTGACTAGCGGAAAGGCGGCAGCCATTCCCAAACGACGCATTTCCGATGAAGCGGACTCGCGCCGCACGCGATCCGTTTCGTTTTCACGCGGAAGCGCAATAGCTAAAAACTCATAACGAAAAATAGCATAGCTGAACAATCCAAGCGACACTCCACAAAAAAAGAAACTTAGTGGAAAAAATGAAATTCCATAATTGGATAACAAATCAAGCGCGCCCCCACAATAAATAGCGGTCGCAGCAATAACCCATCGTGCTTGACGTCTTTTTGTATCCGCATTTATTTGCGCTAATCGATAATGCATAAGCAGATAAAAAATGCGCGCTACCACCAAACATACCAAGATAGAAAACACCGGATGCAGTACTCCTGCTTTTAAACTGCGTCCCCAAGGATAATCATGAAACCCATTAAAAAACCAAGATGTTGTCCATATTAAAACGGTAAAAAAGAGGGCGCAGGCGTAAGAGGCAACTAACGCTACAGGGGTTTTAGAATTTCCGGTAAATTTAAGAATGAAGTGATACAACACCGCTGGAATAAAAAGAATCGCACTATGCAAAATATAAATAGACTGGATATCGAACGCTGACAACGTCGGCTTGGAAACAAGGATCCAGATAATTTGCCAGGCGGCTGTTAAAACACAAAGAATACCGTAAATCCCATGCACTGGATTTTTTTGACGCAGAAACACCCATATTCCAAGACTAGAATAAAGCGCCGCAACAAGGCCATAGAGCCACGACCAGTGGGCCATCATGTATTTCGTCCCCGCTCTTCCGTATCACGCGTATTCAGTGGCATACCGACATCGCCTGATAAATCTGGAAGAAATGGTTGTGGATGATCCAAAAAATAGCGTGCCATCGCATTATCTTCGGGGATGAGTTCTGCGGGCATTTCGCCCCATTGCGTCGCCGCAGAAAAACCGGCCCCATCGCGAGAACGCACGTACAACACTCCATTTTTTGGATGAAACGTTTCCATAAGAACTTGTTGGAGAGCCTTGCCCATCGCTTCAGGGGTTGTATGTGTAATAACCTCGCGCGATAATTCATAAAGCTTTTCTTCACGATCCACATATTGGCGAAAGAATTTAGCATCGACAAAAGCCTGAACACGCTTACGTAAGGGCTGGAAACATACCGTAATTAAACCGGCAGCGAGGGCTGGCGAAAATATCGTCTGATAACCAGTATATCCAGCGAATAGTTTGGAAAACAGGGTGACCATCATTAAATATGCTCCCATTAATGATCCCATCACCACAGAATAAATGAGTGTCTTGCGAATAATAATGGTGATGTCCATAAGCCGGTGCTTTAAGATGGCGTAAGCGAGAATCGTCCACCATCCGAGAATAGCGATATACCCGCAAGGATACACGTTGTACCCAAAGCAAGGCAGATAATCGACAATTCCTAAATAAGCAATACCAAAGGCGACAGTGATGTACTTAATCTGGTTTTTGGTCCGTTGATTTTCGCAGTGTTTATGAGCTTTGATCAACTCGATTTGGGATAGTACAAGACCAGCAGAAAAATAAATAAAGAATGGGATTGATCGAATAAAATGCCAATGAGGATACAAGCCCCAGGAATAGTGATATGTTTCTCCAAAAAAATAAGATGTAAAAATATTTAAAACTGTAAAAACTAAAGCAAGTAAATACCCAGCAATGACTGTTCGCTGGCGCTCTAATTTCAAAAAGCTGCGTGTGAAAGAACGAATTTGGGTGGCAATAAAAATAACCGGGATGTTGGCTACCTTATACAAAGATGCTGCAAGCACTCTCTCTGTGGGCTTACAAAAATATCCTAAAGATGTAATCCAAAGCCAAAAGAAGAAACAAACAGACAACAAAAACAATTGCCAACGTTCGTCTTGTTCAAATCCCTTATTTGCAATAAGTATTCCTAATGCACCGACGAAATAACTAACAAAAAGGCTACCAAAGGCATGTGGATTAAAGAAGTAATGGCTCGACGTAGCAACAATAATAAAAGGCGTGATAACGGCAGCCACCCAAAGCGGGAAGAAAAAAGATTTTGCTATAGACTGAATGCGATTCTCAACCAAAATGGCAATCCCCTCTATGATTTAGTAACTATATTAAGCCCCGTAGATAGTATTTTCATTTTCATACCACCGGAAGGCGATAATGTGACGGAGCGTCTTACGGGCCGAACCTTTTCCCCGTTCACTAAAGCAAATGAACAATGCGTTAATGCATGACTAAGAATAATTTTCATTTCGGCTTGAGCAAAATACATGCCAATGCACCTGCGGGCTCCGCCGCCAAATGGGTAATATTCAAAAGAACTGAATTGCTTCTCAAGAAATCGATCGGGGTTAAAGGTATGCGGATCTGGAAAAATGTCTTTCCGGTAATGCGTCAAATAAATACAAGCCGTCGCATGCACGCCGGGCGGCAATGCCCATCCTTGGATTTTCACTGCATTTTGCAATTTTCTTGAAACAAGGGGAATGACCGGATAAATTCTAAGCGTTTCTTTTAAGATAGCGTCTAAATAAGGTGAGGCAAATGCCGAGCCCCTGGAGGACAACTCAGCGAGACACTTTTTGAGCACATGAGGCTCGCGATGAATCCAATAAAACGCCCAAGCTAAGGTGGTGGCTGTTGTTTCATGGCCGGCAATAATCAACGTCATGATTTCATCACGCAGTTCATTATCCGGTAGAGTTGCATGGTGTTCATCTTTTGCCGCTAAAATTAGTGACAGCATATCCTGCTCGGATCCATGCGGAGATGAGCGCCTTCTTTTTATTTCGGCATAAATAAGTTTGTCGATGCCTGCAAGTTTACGGCGGAATTGATCCCAGGCACTTTTGCCCTTTGCTTTTGAATGGGTCCCGGCCACATCGTCATCACTCATCAACGGCAGCGGGTTTGCACCTAAATCGCCGATACATTTCTCAAGCGCTTTTTTCATCGAACGGAGCCATGCTTTATTTTTTGTTCCAAAGATGGCACCCAAGATGACATCCAACGAGATCGCTAACATCACGTCCTGCATCGAAAGGACTTGGCCTGGTTCCCACTGGGCAACGGCCTCTTCCACAATCTTTTTCATAATGCGGCTAAATTCAATGACGGATTGCGGCTGAAAAGCAGGCATAATCATTCGACGATGTCGTTTATGCAGCTTCTCATCTAATGTTAAAAGCGAATATTTTCCTAAGAAGGGTTGTAAGATCGCGTTCCCTTCTCCGGCATGAAAGTCCTCTGGCTTGCCGCTAAAAATTTGCTGAATTGCTTCGGGATTACTAAAGAACACATGCTTGCCTAAGCTTTTAAAATCCAAAGTAAAGCAATCGCCATATTTTTTCGCACAATCCTCTAAAAATGCATAGGGTCTAGAAAACAGATGAAATGCCTGTTCATCTTGAGAGCTTTTGGGGCCGAGAGGTAAAGCAGTGCTACTAGGCAGGTTTGACAAAGTTTTCTCCCAGGGCTCGAAGTTTTCCTTTTAGATAAAGATCCCGGCAGACACGGCGCTGCAGCTTGCCACTAGATGTTCGTGGCACTGTTCCCGATTTTAAAAAGAGCACCTCTGAAACTTGCAACCTAAAATGACTGAACACTGTAGATTTTATTTCATGACGAATTTCTGTCTGGTTGCGCCAAAAACGCGGCGGGAGTTCAGCGACAATACGTAAAGACTCGATTTCTACATTCTCTTCTTTCGTCGAAAATGCGAGCACGCGTCCGAATCTCAGACCACTGACATTCGTTAGCAAAGAAAATTCGATATCGGATGGAATGTAGTTTTGTCCAGCCACAATAATGAGATCTTTTAGTCGGTCTGCGATATATAAATTGCCATCGGCAAAATAACCAAGATCCCCAGTTCTTAAAGCGTGACGTCGGTCATATTGGGCTTTGGCGTCCGCAAAATAATAGGGGCTGACCGAAGGCCCCGTCGTTACAATTTGTCCCACGGTCCGATCAGGCAACACCTTCCCCGTGCTTGGATCTTGAATGGAAACATGATGGCCTGGAAGCGGGGTGCCGACAGAAATAAATGAAATCGCCTCGGATGCTGAGATATCTGATGGGACAGCACAACCCAATTGTCCCAATATCGCACGGTTCACAATGTCAAAATGCGGGACTTTCCCAATGGGCGGGAATGTTATTGCTAAGGTAGCTTCCGCCATTCCATAAACGGGATAAAAAGCGGAAGGCTGAAATCCTTTACCTGCAAAACGGTTAATAAAAGCTTCTACAGTACCACGGTCTATTGGCTCGGCGCCGACCAGCGCCGCTTTGAGAGAAGACAGATCCAGCTCTTGAATATCTTTGTTGGGAATTTTATTAGCGGCAACGTTATAAGCATAGGTCGGTCCGATGGTGTAATCGGCTTTAAAATCAGTAATCGCCCGCAACCAACTCACCGGTCGCATAATGAAGGCTAACGGCGTCAATAAATAAGCTTCCAATCCTCCGTATAAAGGCGCTAACAATCCTCCGATGAGCCCCATATCATGATAAAGTGGCAACCAGGACACAATTTTTTCTCCGGCCTTCGCTCCCATTCGATCAATGATTCCCGAAATATTGGCCGCGATATTGCCATGTGTGATGACAATACCTTTAGGATTTCCTGTACTACCGGATGTGTATTGTAAAAATGCGGTTCCAGCTGGATCCGCATGCGGGAAATTACGTTTAGAACCGAGCGGCCCGATCTCTTGTTCAATTTCTAATACTTCAACAACAGGAATATTTCGGTGCAGTTGAGGTTCAAGATGTTCCCATTTGGTCCGACTCGATGTCACAACCAGACGAGGTTCGCAGTCAATGCACACATTACGGATTCTTTGCGTGAAGGTTTCGACCGTCCCAAACTGACTAGGAGCCGGCAAAGGAACTGGAATACACCCTGCCGCCATAATTCCTAAGAAAACGATGACAAAGGCGCTGGGATCTTCCAGGCACAGCAGAACGCGATCGCCTTGACGTAAACCTTTAACTTTTAATACGTCTGCGTATTGAATCGACTTTTCACGGAGTTCAGCAAAAGTTAAAGAATGAAGGCTCCATTCACTCTTCTTAAAAGAAAGTTGATGGCACGCGATCGTTTTCGCCTTCGTATCGGCGTGCGTATTAAGCACATCAAAAAGCATTCGCGCATGAACGGCTTTTGTTTTTAGTTGATGCTTTGTGGACATTAGACTTCCTTCATTAAAAAGTTTTTTTGGCTTAGATAAAAATCTTGCCGACACGCAAGCCGTTGCGTGCAAGCTTCCAAAGATTCTCGAGGGAGAATACGCGAAGCTCCATTCATAGCCGCGCCAACTCGTTCGTTGGTCAAATAGGCACAAAGACTCTTCTTCTCTAATGGGAAATCCAACATTTCACGAGCGATCAAATCGACTAATGCAGGATGGAGAACGGTTCGCTTTTCAAGAAGTTCATGACTCGCGTTATACAAGGAAACATCTAAAGCATCTAACAAATACTGCATACGCTCTCCGCTTGAAAAATCAGTTTGACTTATTCTCATCAAGCAATTAAGCATAAAACTTTTTGGCATTGAGGAGGGAATTGATCTGCCCAGCAAAGCTGCTAATTGTTTTTCACCGGCGCACTTTATAAGAGCATTAGGAAGAACACAAAATCCAAAGCTACGCAATGTGTAATGAATCGATGAAGGATTTCCACCTCGCCAACAAAACAATAATTGCGGCATCAAATAAGCAACTAAAAGCTCATTGGAGGCAAAGGATGATTTAGAGTGAGATATAACTAGATCAAAACCTAGTCGCGAAAGAGCGGTATAAAGATATTGCCCTTTAAGTAAATTCCGACTATTAACAGCGATTTCCACGAACCGAGATTCTCTTCCATAAAATGGGCTGTATAGAATAGGGCCTTTATTTTTACAACTACTGGTGACTTTTAAAACCGTCTTTACATTTTCACTGCGCCATTTAATTGCGCTTAAATTTTTATTTTTCTTCGCTTGAAGTTTGATCTCCCAATGATGTGGCAATCTTGTTTTGGGCGTACAAAGAACCTTAACGGTTTGCCTAGTAAAGAAAAAGGACAAGGCCGCTTTAGATGCCGGTGTCATGACAGATCGGACTGACTGGTTAAATTCATTTCGGTAATTCAATTTTGAAAGCACGCGGCTTTTAAGCGACCCCGACATGAGATTGAGGCAATCAGAATAGACTTTATGATATTGTGGCGGAAGAGCTGAGATGCGCTCTCTATTTTTATTTATTACGTGAGAAATATCGGCCCTATTTATTCTTTCATTAGGCCAGCGATGTTTTACTGCAATAGATTTACGCACAACAAGATTTTGCAAGATCGCCTGCATGCCGCCATCAAGTTCTTTACGCGATATGGTTTTATGCACTAGTCCATTCTTTAAAGCCTCATTGGCACTCCATCGCTTCCCCCATAGCAAAAAATCAACAGCACGCTTAAAACCTAGTAGCCGAGGAAGATTCTGCGTCGCGCCAAAACATGGAATAAACAAGTAATCATTAATTTCTGTCATGTAAAACCGCGTATCCACCGAATCTACAGCTATACGATAATTGCAGTTCAGAGCCAGTTCCACTCCACATCCGAAACAATTGCCATTTATAAGGGCAATCGTCGGAACTTTGGCATTCTTAATGCTGTCATAGGCCATGCGAATCTTTCTACTAGATTGTTCTGCAACAGAACGGGATTTCACAGCATTGGCCATCAACAGACCTACTCCATTAATAAAACTACCGGGCTTGCTACTACGAATAACGACCGCTCGGGCTTTGCTTGGTGAAATGGTTTTCATAATATTTTCCAACTGAATTGCAGAATTCAAATTAAAAATATTAACGCTTGCCCCATATGTATTTAAGGTAAGAAAAAGGATGCCACCTTTCGTCTCAGTCTGAAATGACATTAAGCGCTTATTTCTATGCTGATGAACTTATCTTTTTCTTACGACCTGTTCGGCTTTCTTTTTCTTCTATCTGTAACACAGAAATATATTCACAGAGCGAGGCGACGGTCATTTTTGTCGGGTCATCAAATAGACTAACCCAATCATTTAAGAGAAGTGTGCGATTGAAGTGTTTTTCAAGCGCAATAGAAAGATTTACCATCCGAAGTGAATCAAAATCCAAATCAGTCACAAGAGAATTATGAATCTTTATTGTTCTCTTTTTTTCTGACACAGATTTCACAGCTTTTAAGACTTTAGATTCAATTTCATGTCTTTGATGAGTCGCCGCATTATTCATGATGTTCAATACCTTATGGAGTTCAGAACCTATAGGTCAAATTCATTATTACGGTATTGGCAAAATCCGAATAAATTCCATCAATGTTATACGCTGGATTACCTGTGGTTGTAGCGCCTACATTATTATTAATTGTTCTATTGTGCGTAAAAGTCGCCGAATAGGCGGCATCGAGTGTTAAATGCGCTGTGAGAATATACCCTGCACCTAAAGCGACGCCATAACGACTAAGATCAAGATACGCAGGATTAAAATTAGCCTCGGATACAGCCGAAGGTTCGTACCAGAACCCGGAACGTACTTGTAAGCGATCCGTAGCCTTATAATTCACACCCGCAGCGATATTCCAAGAGTTATGAAGGCTTAATGGAGTTGGATTCCCATTATTTAAAAGCGCAAGACGATCTGGACGTGTTTCTGAATAACGGACATTTAAATCTTGTGTCGATGCCCAATCGTACCAAGCTGTGTCAGCCTCTAATGTCCATTTTTCATTCGGCTTAAATGCATAACCGAATTGAAGACTAGCTGGTATCACTAAATCCGTATATGCAGAGGTTGAGTAGTTAGAGCCGCCGAAAATGGTGCTCATAGTGCCAGACAGGCCCGCCAAATTAAGACTGCCAAGCACACGGAGATCGATCTTACTGTGGTATGTAATTCCCAGAGCATGTTGTTGGTTGGGTTGTAAGGTAACTCCTGCATGGTATCCCCATCCTGTGCTTTGGCCTGTTAGACTTGAGCTTCCATCATTCGAAGGGCCGGTAAATGTTCCAAAACCTTGTTGTGCCAAACCAAAATTCGCCGCGGTCACATTCACGGCCCGATTCAACGTGGCATTAAACACATTGTAATAATCAGCACCGATTCCGACGGAGACCATCGGATGTACTTGATAGGCAATCACCGGCATAATATCGACGAGATCAAGACGCGAATCTGTCGCCACATAACGTAAGGGACTGTTGCCAGGCCAATAGGTTTCCAATCCAAAAGGGCTTTGAACACCTAAACCAGCGGCAAGTTTTCCATCCATAAAACTCTGAGT
>Ga0105240_10010929_pt1 | contig 12721 bp, 13 predicted proteins | sample KBSC54metaG_FD_80426 | JGI IMG/M metagenome (GOLD analysis project Ga0105240, IMG submission 80426) | Corn rhizosphere microbial communities from Kellogg Biological Station, Michigan, USA - KBS C5-4 metaG | ecosystem: Host-associated > Plants > Roots > Rhizosphere > Soil | place: Michigan, USA... | reverse complement strand
TGGGGCGAGGGCTCGCGCACCGCACGGTGACCGATCCGCGCTCGGTGAACTTCACGGCGTTGCCGACCAGGTTGAACAGCGCCTGGCGCAGGCGCACGGGGTCGGAACGCACCCATCCCAGAGTGGGGCTGGCGTCCAGGCGCAGCAGCAGGCCCTTGCCGTCGGCCTGCGGCCGCAGCAGGCGCACGACGCCCTCGACGACGCTGCGCGGGTCCAGCGGCTCGTGGGCCAGTTCCAGGCGCCCCGCCTCGATCTTCGAGAAGTCGATGACGTCGTTGAGCAATTCGGCGAGCATCTGGCCGCAGGAGAGCGCCTCGTCCAGCATATGCCGGCCGTCCTCGCTCAGGCGTTCGCCCTTGAGCAGGTGCAGTACGCCCATCACGCCGTTCATCGGCGTGCGGATCTCGTGGCTCATGTTGGCCAGGAAGGCGGACTTCGCCTCCGCCGCGGCCTCGGCCGCCCGCTGGGCCTCCAGCAGTGCGATCTCCTGGCGCTTGCGTTCGTCGAAGTCCTGGATCAGGCCGACCGCCTTCAGCCAGCGCCCGCCCTTACCCACCTTCAGGTGATGGGACACGCGAATCCACCTGGTCTCGCCGTCCGGCCGCACGATGCGCGCGTCGAAGGCCCCCGAATTCTTCGAGCCGGTGTGCAGCGAGCGGAAGGACTCGCGCACATAGTCGAGGTCGTCGGGATGGAAGCCCGGGAACCGCAGCTGGGTCGCCTGTTCGTAGCTGGCGTCGCCCTGGCCGGTGATCTTCACGAATTCCGGGGACGCCCAGAAGGTCTTCGAGACGTGGTCGATCTCATAGACCCCGGCCTCGGCGGCCTGGAGGGCCACCGCCAGCTTCTGGGCGCTGGCCTGGGCTTCGCGCTGGGCCTTGCGCATCTTCAGCTCGCCGCGGCGGGCGGCGTCGCGGGCCTTGGCCAGCTCAGTGATGTTCTCGGAGATGCCGCGCAGCGCAAAGAGGCCACTGGGCCGGGGCTCCGTGCGGAAGGTGGCGCGCCAGGACGTCCAGCGGCCATTGACCTTCATCCGATGCTCCAGGGTCGCACCCCGGCCGGTGGCGACCGCCGCACCCATCAGGTCTGCGGTGTGCTTCCGGTCGGCTGGGTGCACGACGGCGTAGAACTGTTCGGGCGTGGTGATCTGGTCAGGCGCGAGATTGGTCAGCGACAGGAGGTCCCGCGACCATTCGATCCGGTTGTCCTCGGGCTCGTAGACCCAGGTGCCGATGCCGGCGGATTCGCTCAGCAGCCGGCGCGTGCGGCGGGTCTCTTCCAGTTCCTCGGCGCGGGCGCGCTCCTCGGTGGCGTCGCGCATGGTCACGATGAGCTCGCCGTCCGGCATCTTCTGGGTGCGCGAGGCGAACCAGCCCCAGTCGCCGTCGCGGCGCTTCACGCGCATGTGGTTTTCGGTGACTTCGCCGGGCGCCAGGTTGCGGATGCCCTCGCGGACCGCCTCGATGTCGCTGGGATGGAAGAACTCCAGCGCACGCTCGCCCACGAGCTCGTGCTCTTCCCAGCCGGTCAGGGGCTTCCACGCCCCGTTGACGAGCTTGAATCGACCATCGGCGCCGATGACCTGCATCAGATCGCGGCTGTTCTCGAACAGCCAACGGATCATCTCAGCCTTGTCCGCCGCGCTTGACGCGCTTTTTACGGCCATGGACGTGTCGCCCCCAGATACGGGTGCGACAATAGAACCCAGACGTAAACGTAAGGTTGGCCGGTCCAGCGGCCTCTGGTCGCGTGTCTAGAAGGCGTTTTCGCCGGTGATCGCGCGGCCGAGGATCAGGGCGTGGACGTCGTGGGCGCCTTCATAGGTGTTCACGGTCTCCAGGTTCGCCGCGTGGCGCATCACATGGTACTCGCCCGAGATCCCGTTGCCGCCGTGGATGTCGCGGGCCTCGCGGGCGATGGCCAGCGCCTTGCCGCAATTGTTGCGCTTCATCAGGCTGATGGCCTCAGGGACCCAGGCGCCCTCGTCGATAAGCCGGCCAAGCGCCAGGGCGCCCTCGAAGCCCAGGGCGATCTCGGTCTGCATGTCGGCCAGCTTCTTCTGCACCAGCTGTCGCGCGGCCAGCGGCTTGCCGAACACCTTGCGGGTCTGGGTGTATTCACGCGAGGCATGAAGGCAGAACTCCGCCGCGCCCATGGCGCCCCAGGCGATGCCGTAGCGGGCCTTGTTCAGGCAGGAGAACGGCCCGCGCAGCCCCGACACGTTCGGCAGCATCATGTCCTCGGGCACGAAGACGTCGGCCAGGGCGATCTCCCCGGTGACCGAGGCCCGGAGCGAGAGCTTGTTCATGATCTTCGGCGTCGAAAAGCCTTCCGATCCGCGGTCCACCAGGAAGCCGCGGATCACGCCGTCGAGCTTGGCCCAGACCAGGGCCACGTCGCTCACCGGCGAATTGGTGATCCACATCTTCGACCCGTTCAGCACGTAGCCGCCGTCGACCTTCCTGGCGACCGTGCGCATCGAGGCCGGGTCCGAGCCGCCGTCGGCCTCGGTCAGGCCGAAGCAGCCGATAATCTCGCCGCGCGCCATGCCGGGCAGGTACTTCATCCGCTGGTCTTCGGATCCGAAGGCGTAGATCGGGTACATCACCAGCGAGGACTGCACGCTCATGGCCGAGCGGTAGCCAGAGTCGATCGCCTCGATCTCGCGGGCAATCAGCCCGTAGGCCACATGGTTGACCTCGGCGCAGCCGTACTTCTCCGGCAGGGTGGGGCCCAGGAACCCCAGCGCGCCCATCTCGGTCATGATCTCGCGGTCGAACCGCTCCTCGGCGTAGGCCGAGACGACGCGGGGCAGCAGCTTGTCGCGGGCGTAGGCGCGGGCCGACTCCCAGACCATGCGCTCGTCCTCCGAAAGCCGGGAGGCGAGGTCGAGGGGATCGTCCCAGCGGAAGGTCTTCTGGCTCGCGGCGGCATCCAGCGGCATGGAAATGTCTCCTGAAACAATGCCGGGCCTTATGGCCGCAAATCAGGTCCCTGAGTAGACGCCTTCGCGCTTCTCGACGAAGGCCGCATAGGACTCCTTCACGTCGCTGGGCGCGCGGCGGGCGTAGTAGAGGCCGGCGCTCTCGTAGCGCAGGGCGTCTTCCAGGGTGGCCTCGGTGTTGTGCTGCAGGACGCGCTTGGAGGCGCGCAGCGCCACGGGCGGCCAGCGCGTCATCTCGCCCGCATAGGCCAACGCGGCGTCGAGCAGCTCGGCGGCCGGGACCAGCCGGTTCAGCAGCCCGAGTTTGAGCGCCTCCTCCGCGCCGAGCGCGCGGGAGGTGAAGATGATGTCGGCGGCCGCCGCGTAGCCCACGATCCGCGGCAGGAAGAACGACAGGCCGGAGTCCGGCGAGAGCGAGCGCTCGATGAAGACGCTCTTGAACCGCGCGGCCTCCGAGCCGATGCGCACGTCGCAGGCGAGCGCCGTGGACATGCCCGCCCCCGCCGCCACGCCGTTGATCGCCCCGATGGTCGGCTTGTCGAGCCCGCTCCACATCGTAGCCCAGCGGCCGACCCAGCCCATCTCGTCCAGCCGATCGGCCTGGCTCTTGAGCTCCGGCGCGTTGCTGGCGATCGCCTGGCCCGCGCCCATCAGGTCGGCGCCGGCGCAGAAGCCCTTGCCCGCGCCGGTGACCACCAGGGCGCGGATCTCGTCGTCGGCCTTCACTGCGGCCACTGCGGCGGCGACCTCGGCCATCATCACCCGGTTGATGGCGTTCAGCCGTTCGGGGCGGTTCAGCGTCAGCACACCCACGTGGCCGCGCCGTTCCAGGGTGATGGTTTCGTAGTCGCTCGCCTCATAGGCCATCGCTGGTCCTCCGCCACTGGGTCCGGCGACCAGCATCGCGCCGATCCTGCCGGGCGTCGAATCGCACCTTCGCCGCGGCCGGGTCAGAACCGGCGCTCGAGCTCCAGGTTGAGCCGCACCTGGCCATCCGCGTCGCGGCGTGTGGTGCCCACAGCGAACAGGTATCCGGCCTGCAACTCGAGCTCGCCGCCGCGCATCCAGGCCGGACGGGTCTCCCACACCGCCGTCGGCCCGGCGTAGTGGGCGCCCGCGCCGCCGAGACGCCGGTCGGTCCCCAGGTCGCCGAATCCCTCGACGCCGGCGCGCAGGCCGGGCCGGACCTGCCAGGTCGCCGAGGCGGCATAGCCGAAAGCGGTCAGATTCTCGCCGGGGCGGTCCGTGAAAGGGCGGTCGGCGACGATATTGAGCAGGGCCTGGAAGCGGCCGGCGGTCTTGGCCAACAGCAGCTTCGCCTCGCCTACGCCGCTCTCGTTGTGCAGCCGCTGTTCGTATTCCAGATAGACGGCGGCATCGATGCCGAGCGCCGGGACCCGACCCAGGTAGAGGACGCCTTCCACGCCGATGCTGTCGAGTTTCGCCTTCTCGTCGGGATGTTTCTCAAACTCGCCCAGGACCGCGAGGCTGAGCGTGTCGATCACCCCGCGCTCCAGTTCGACGACGGACGTCGTGTCGCCGCTGGAGGGCCCCCCGGTCAGCCCCGCCGTGCGCACCTCGACCTCGGTCACACCGTTGCGGACATAGGGGTCATAGACCTTCGAGCCGAGGCCCGGCGCGGCGGCGGCGGTCGAGGCCGCCAGCAGGCAAAGCGCGGCGGCGGCGGTGGCGATTTTCAAGAGGGGCCCTTTCCAAATGCGGAACCCTGGTCTATGTCTTGTTGAGAATGATTGTCAATTGCAACATCGATCTTTGCGATCCATCGAGGATGAGCCCCCCATGCCACTGCGAACCGCCGCTTGCGTCCTGATCGCCGGTTTGGGGGTGGGACTGGGCTCGCCTGCTGCGACCGCGGGCGCAGCTGCGCCGCCGCTGGTCCTGGTGCTGAGCGACCACCGGTTCACGCCCGCCACCTTGACGGCGCCGGCCGGACAGAAGGTGCAGATCGTGCTGCTGAACAAGGACAAGGCGACCGAGGAGTTCGACAGCCAGGACCTCAACGTGGAACAGTTGGTGACGCCTGGCGGGCAGGTCACCTTCAGCATCGGCCCGCTCAAACCCGGGACCTATGCCTTCATGGGCGAGTATCATCCGGAGACGGCGCAAGGCCAGATCATCGCCGTCGAAGCGCCGCCCTAGGCAAGCGGCCGGCCGCGCCCGCGGCGGTCGGCCTGGCGGCAATTTGCAACACCTCGCTGCGAATGCAGACGGAGGTCTGAAACCTCCGCAACCCGACGCGTCCGGGGCCGTTGGCTCTACGTAGAGACTCCAAGGAGGAGCCCCGCCGATGCAGTTTCCCGCCCAGAACGCCGAGCCCTTCGAGTTCGCCCGGCCGATCCTGCTGCTGGCGGCGCTGAGCTTCCTCGCGGGCTTCGGCGGCTATGTCGCGGTCCACCCGGCGAAGGCCGCCGCGATCCACGACGCCATGGCGGCGCCGGCCCCCCACGCCTCGGCCGCCAAGGTGTCGCTGCCCGCGCCGACCGATTGGCGCCAGCCCAAGAAGATCTGAGCGCGCGCTCAGGCGCCTCGCGCCACGAACCAGCCGTTCCGGAAGCCCTCCTGGGCCTTGCCGTAGACGAAGGCGCCGCCCTCCGGCGTCGTCAGGCGGCCCCCGGCTGCGACCAGCACCGCATGGCCCGCGGCGGTGTCCCACTCCATGGTCGGCCCGTGGCGGGGATAGATGTCGGCCATCCCCTCGGCGATGCGGCAGAGCTTGATGGAGCTATCCATCGGTTCGCGCAGGTGGAAACCGTACTCTTCGGCGAGCTTGTCGGCCGTCTCGACCTTCATGGTGTGGCTGATGAGCGCCAGCGCCGCGCCCTGCGGCCACGGCCGCGCCTTGACCGGCCTCGTCACCGCGCCCGGCAGCCGCTTCATCGCCTGGCCGCCTTGCGTCCACCAGGTCTCGCCCGACGGCGGCGCGCAGACGGCGCCGGCGACCGGCTGGCCGTTCTCGATCAGGCCGATGTTGACCGTGAAATGCGGGTCGCCGCGCACGAACGCCTTGGTGCCGTCCAGCGGATCAACCAGGAAGAACCGCGGACCGATGGCGTCGGGCGTCCCGAATTCGCTGGCGTCCTCTTCGGAGATCACCGGCACGTCGGGGAATTTCTCCGCCAGCGCCTTGAGGATTAGGGCCTCGCCGCGCTGGTCGGCCTCGGTGACCGGGCTCTCGTCGGCCTTGTGCGCGACCGTCAGGCCGGTGCGCCACAGGGGCAGGATCAGCGCCGCAGCCGCCTCGCAGATGTCGGCCAGCTCGGCCCCGATGTCGTTCCGGCTCAAAGCTTCGTCCACCTCGACTACCCAGGCGGGACGTCTTATGGGCCGCGCGCGGTTTTCCAAAGGCTCAAATCACGACAAGGTCCCGGCCATGACGGACGCCCCTGCCATCGACACCCCCATCCGCCCCGCGGAACTGGCCGCCTACCTGGCCGCGCGCATGTGCCACGACTTCATCAGCCCGGCGAGCGCCATCGTCTCGGGGCTCGATCTCCTGGAGGATCCGACCGCCCAGGACATGCGCGAGGACGCCATGGGGCTGATCGGCGCCTCGGCGCGCAAGCTCGCCGACCTGCTGGCCTTCACCCGCGTGGCCTTCGGCGCCTCGGCCTCGGCGGAGACCTTCGACGCGCGCGAACTGGAGAAGCTGGCCCAGGGGGTGTTCGGCCACATGCGCGCCGAGCTCGACTGGCAGGTCGAGACCCCGGCGGTGAACAAGCCCAGCGCCCGCACCCTGCTGAACTTCGCCCAGATGGCCGGCGCGGCCCTGCCCACCGGCGGGACGGCCCGCGTCCGCGCCGTGGAGGAGGGCGCCTCGATCGCCATCGCGGTGGAGGCGACCGGTCCCCGCGCCCGTCTGCGGCCCGAGGTCCTGGCCGGACTGCGGGGCGAAGGCCCCGGCGAGGGCCTGCACGGCCACTGGGTGCAGGCCCGCTACGTGCACCTGTTCGTGGGCGACGCCGGTGGGCGGGTGTTCGCCGACGTGGCCGAGGAAAAGGTCACGCTGGCCGCGACGATCCCCGCCTAGCCGAGCGGCCCGTAGGCGGTGAACCAGCCGCCCATCACGCAGGAGACCTTGCCGCCGCGCACGCTCACCGTCGCGCGATGGCCGACGCCGGGCTCGAAGATCGTCGTGCGTCCGGCGTAGGTCACCTTGATCGCCGCCGGCGCGTCGAACTGGCAGACCGGATGGGTGGCGCCGCTGAACATCCCCTCCGGCACCGCCTCGCAGCTGGCGTCACCGATCTGATAGGCGAAGCCCACGCGCTGGTAGACGAAGGGCGGCGGCGGCCTGAAGCCCGTCGCCGCGCGCGAGACCTGCGCCACCACCGGACAGGCCGGCCCGCGGATCGCCCACTCGTCCTTCATCGCCTGGTGGGTGGCCCAGGTGGAGACTCCCACCTGGACCGGGATGCTGGCCAGCGCCAGCAACAGGAGCACGATGCCGGCCGTCTGCAGCCCGCCCACCAGCCGCCGCCGCCTGCCGTCGAGCCGAAGCCCGATGGGAAGGGCGATGCCTGGGACGTCGGGACTCTCGGCCGGCCGCTGGCTATTCATAAACTACATATGTAAATCTCACAGGACGCCTTGGCTAGCCCTCAGTGCGCCAGGCCGTCGATGCAGGCTTTCGGCGCGTCGGTCACGCAGGTTGCGCGCCAGTCGCGCCAGACGTCCGTCCCGATCCCGGCGCGTCCAGCCAGCGCCGCGAGTTCGTCCCAGCTCTGCGGGCTTGGCGCGGCGAACAGCGTGCGCACGAACGCCTGCATCTTCTGCGGTCCCACCGCGCGTTCTAACGACAGCAGCAGCAGGGGGCCGTAGTTGTAGCGGTAGTCGGGGGTGATCTCCTCGCTCTTGGCGATGGTGTCCAACGGCGGGTAGGGCCCGTGCTTGTCGAACGCCGCGACGAGCTTGCCGATGTGGCGGGCCGCCGCGTCAGGACCGGCCAGCGCGGTCTGCGCCTTGATCGAGAGGAACTCGGCCGTCGATTCGGTCAGCAGCCAGGTGAAGCGGCCGGTGGGCGCGTTCAGGTGGCCGAAGTAGTAGTGCGCCGTCTCGTGCGAGAGGTAGGCTAATACCCATTCGTCTTTCTGTGCATGGCTCCGCAGGCCCGCGCCGAGGCCGTCGATCCCAGCCCCCGCCAAGGCAATCGTCGGCCAGGAGGCAAAGCCCCAGGAACTGCCGTGAAGATCGCGCTCGGCCTGATCCAGGGCGATCATCCGGAGCAGCGTCGGCGTGTCCTCGAAGCCTCGCCCCATGTAGCCCGCATAGAAGCCGCGAAAGTCCTTGAACGCGCCTGCCAGCGCCGCCGCCGTCTCCGGCCCGGGCGCGACGTTGACGAAGGTGAGGCCGCCGCCGTTCGCTGAAGGTCCGGTCCCGCCGAACAGCAGCGGCGGCCGTGGGGCGGCGCTCACAAATCGCCCGGCGCCGCCCGTCGAAGGCGGCGAGCCGTTCACATAGATCATCTGGCATCCGGCGCAGCTGACCTTCAGGTCGTAGGCTGTGTCGCCGATCCTCGTCCGCGCCCTGGCGTCGAAAGGCGTGGGCAGCCAGACCGCCTGCTCGGAGGCCCGCACGCTGTCGCCGTTGAAGGCGATCAACCCCTTGAAGTCCGTCGGCGCGTCGTGCGCTGGATAGACCGGGAAAGCCCCGACGTAGCTGACGCACAGTGTGGCGGGGAACGGCGTCGCCACCGTGTAGACGCGCCCCTCGCCATCGGCGGCGCCGTCATAGAGGCCGCCGAAATCCAGCGCCTTGCCGGACGCATCCGTGATCCGCGCGACGTTCAGGCCGGCGTTGAGCACAAAGGCGCCGCGCGCCTGGGCCGGCCAATTCGAAATACAGACCGAGCCCTGGAAACGGCCGACGGCGATGTCGGCGCTTATCTCGCCGACCGTGCGCAGAGGTTCCGCCGCCCGCGCGGTCGCGGCGTTCAGCGCCAGCCCAAGCCATCCCGCCAGGGCGAAGTTCCGCAACATCGGGCCCTCGCCGGCTGGAACGTCGATCGAAGCCTACAATGCCCCCCGAACGCCGCCAGTTAAGGATTGGATAGGTTGGCCGCGGCGCCCAGCCTCCACCGGTCCTTAACCATCCCGGCGCGACAACAGCGGCATGGTCAAAGAGCCCGTGGCGGTGAAGCTGTGTCTGGTCGTCGACGACAGCCGCGTCGTGCGCAAGGTGGCGCGGCGGATCCTCGAGGACCTGGGGTTCGAGGTCGCCGAAGCCGGTGACGGCGTCGAGGCCTTGGCCTGGGTGCGGACCGCCATGCCGGACGTCGTGCTGCTGGATTGGCACATGCCGGTGATGAATGGGCTGGAGTTCCTGCGCCGCCTTCGTCAGGAGCCCGGGGGGGCCGCGCCCAAGGTAGTGTTCTGCTCGGTGGAGAACGACCTCGACCGCATCCGCGAGGCGCTGGACGAGGGCGCCGACGAATACATCATGAAGCCGTTCGACGGGGACATCGTGGCCTCCAAGCTGGCCCTGGCAGGCGCCCTGTGACGCCGCCGGACCGGGAGTTGATCGCCCGCCTTTGCGCCGAGCGCGCCGGTCTGCGGGTCGATCCGGACAAGGCCTATCTGCTGGAAAACCGCCTGGCGCCGGTGGCGCGGCGCGAAGGCTTCGCCTCGGTCCACGAATTCATCTGCGCCGTGCGCGACCGCGACGAGGAGCGGCTGATCTGGGCGGCGGTCGAGGCCATGTCGCCGTCGGAGTCCGCCTTCTTCCGCGAGCCGGCGACCCTGGAGCGGATCGTCGGCGACCTGCTGCCCGAGCTGGCGCGCCGCGGCGAGCCGCTGCGGCTGTGGGTGGCTGCCTGCGGGACCGGCCAGGAAGTCTATTCGCTGGCCATGGCGCTCGAGGAGGCGGCCGCGGCCGGCGTCCCCCTGGAGATCCTCGCCTCCGACCTCTGCGAGCGGCGTCTGGAGAAGGCGCAGGCGGGCGTCTACAGCCAGTTCGAGGTGCAGCGCGGCCTGTCGGCGCGGCGGCTCGTGCGACATTTCGAGGGGCTGGAAGACGGGTTCGCCCTGTCGCCGCGGGTGCGCCAGATGGTGCGCTGGCGGCGCGTCAACCTGATGGACGACACCAGCCGCCTCGGAAAATTCGACCTGGTGCTCTGCCGCAACCTGATGGGCTATCTGGCGCCGCAGGCCCGCACCCGGGTGATGGCCAACCTGGAGTCCGCGCTCAACGGCGGCGGCTGGCTGGTGCTGGGCGCCGCCGAGGCGGCCGAGGGCCTGTCCGCGGGGTCCGGGCCGCCGGGCTTCCACAGCCGCGCAGCTCTGGCGCAGGCCGCGGCCTGACGCGCAACAGAAAACCCCGCCGCATCGCGACGGGGCTCTCCGGAATCTAGGTCGCGATGTCTTAGTGCTTCGCGTCGTCGGCGGTGTTGGTCACGGCCTTGCCGGCGGCGGAGACGTCCTTGCCGGCGCCTTCCACGGTGTTGCAGGCGGCGACGGCCATGCTGGCGGCCATGACGGCGAACAGTACGAACTTGCGCATTGGGATTCTCCAGGTTTGAAACTCGCCGTGTAACAACCCCTACGCTGCCGCTTGGTTCCCCGCGGTCGCATCATCGGACTGCGGCGCGTCGGCCGCGGGCGTCGGGAAGATCAGCCGCGCGGTCACCCCGCCCTGATCGTTGCGAACCAGTTCCGCCCGGCCGCGCAGCTGCCGCGCAAAGGCGGTCATCAGGGTGCGGCCGACGCCCGACGACACCAGGGCGTCCTCGCCGGCCTCGCCATCGTCGGAAATCACCAGCTCGGCCTCTTCGCCGCGCACATGGAAGGCCAGCGTCAGCACGCCGCCGCGGGCTGCGAAGGCGTGTTTCTGGGCGTTGGTGATCGCTTCCACGGCGAACAGCGCGAGGGGCGCCAGCCGGTCCGGGTCGATGACCAGGGCGTCGACGGACAGTTCCGTGCGCACCGCCGGCCCGCTGTTGACCTCGCCGGCCACCAGCTGGGCGGTCAGCTCCTCCAGGAACGGCCGCAGGTCGACGCGCTTCAGGTCGGGGCCCTGGTAGAGGGCGCGGTAGATGAGCGCGAGCGCGGTGATCCGCTGGCGGGTGTCGGACATCGCGGCGCGGGCCGCGGGGTCGGTGAGCGCGCGCTGCTGCATGTTGAGCAGGCTGGAGATGACCTGCAGATTGTTCTTCACCCGGTGATGGATTTCGCGCATCAGCGCATCCTTCTGGGCGAGGTTGTCGCGCAGGCTGGCGTCGCGCCCGACGATCGCGTCGGCCATGTCTTCCAGGGTCTCGGCGAGTTCGCGGATCTCCGGCGGCATCTGCTCGGCCTGCACCGGGCGGACCGACAGGCGTCCGCGAGCGTATAGCGAGGCGATGCGCTGCAGGTAGGCGATCCAGCGCACCACCACCCGGTCGGTGACCAGCAGCACCGCGGCCAGCGCCAGGCCGAAGGTCATCAGCGGGAAAAGGATCCCCGACAGCGGGTTCAGCCAGGCCCAGGACAGGATCCCCGGCGACTTGGCGGACAGCACCACGAACACCTCGTCGCCGGCCACCGGCGCGGCCGAATAGACCCGGCGCTGGCCGCGGGCGTCGGCGCCGTACCAGACGTGGGCGCCGTTCAGCCGCACCTGCGCCCGCCAGCCGGGCGGCAGCACCGGGAAGGCCTTGGTGTCGGTCTCGCTGATGTAGTGGCCGGACGCATCGGCCAGGGCCACGTCGGCGTGGGCCGGCAGGGTGGGGTCCGAGACCGAGGGCTGCAGGCTGGCCAGCGTGATCACCGCGGCGAACGCGCCGTCGAAGGCGCCCGGCGGCTGCTCGGCGCGGACCGCCGCCAGCACGGAGGGCTGGCCGAAGGCGGCGCCGGGGTCGCGGGTGATGACCAGCTGGTCGCCATGGGCCAGCCGCTGGAACCAGGGCTTCAGCGCGCGCTCCGGATCCACCGGCACGTCGCCCGCCGCACAGGCCACCCGGCCTCGGCGGTCGAAGCGGACGAGGTTGGCGTAGCCCGGGATGCGCCGGGCCACCTCCGCCAGCCGGTCGGCGCACTGGTAGCCGATCGAGCCGGGGGCCAGGGTCTGCAGCAGGATGCCCGCGCCTTCCATGCGGCTGCGCGCCGTGGCCGCACTACGCTCGGCGGCGAAGCCGAGGTTCTGGCGCAGGGTGACGCGCTCACGGTTGAAGGCGACCACCGACTGGACGACGCCAAGGATCAGCACCGGCAACAGGGCGGCGGCCAGCGCCGCCGTCAGGCGGACCCTGATCGTGCTCAGCGAACCCCCAAAAAGGCCGTTCATAGGGGCAGACCGGTCATGGAGGGGCTGGTCCCGTCCTCAACGGACGGTGCTTAGCCGCTCCGCATCCGCCAGGATAGCCCGCATGGCGTCCCCCGCCGACGCGCCGTCGCGGTCGTAGGAACCGTCCTCGAGGATGGCGTGCAGGGCGCGCCGCGCGCGGCTCACCCGGCTCTTCACCGTGCCGACCGCGCAGTTGCAGATCTCGGCGGCCTCTTCGTAGGCGAAGCCGCCCGCGCCCACCAGGATCAGCGCCTCGCGCTGCTCGGCCGGCAGCATGGCCAGGCCCTGGCGCAGTTCGTCCAGCGCCACCGGGGCCTCGGGATCGTCCACCGCCACCAGGGTCCGCTCGGCGGCCTCCTGGTCGAGCTGGCTCTGGCGCCAGGACCGGCGCTTCTCCGAATAGAACTGGTTGCGCAGGATCATGAAGGTCCAGGCCTTCATGTTGGTGCCCATCTGGAAGCTGGCGCGCGCGTCCCAGGCCTTCATCATGGCGTCCTGGGC
>Ga0105240_10010928_pt1 | contig 12723 bp, 6 predicted proteins | sample KBSC54metaG_FD_80426 | JGI IMG/M metagenome (GOLD analysis project Ga0105240, IMG submission 80426) | Corn rhizosphere microbial communities from Kellogg Biological Station, Michigan, USA - KBS C5-4 metaG | ecosystem: Host-associated > Plants > Roots > Rhizosphere > Soil | place: Michigan, USA... | reverse complement strand
TGCCGCGCCAGCGCTCATGGAATTTGGTAGCGTCATACGACTCGGGAACTTCGGCGCGGCTGGCTAACTCGTGATGGATGAGTCTGGCATGGGGAGTGAAGACGTTCAGCCGTCCTCGACTTGCCGCACGCAAGCAGTAGTCGAGGTCATTGTTGATGACCGCATGGGCTGCATCGAACCCGTGCAACTCCGCGAAAACCGCGCGGCGGGTCATGAGACAGGCGCCGGTCGATCCGATGACGTTTCGGGTGCACTGCATGAGCCCGAAATAGCCCGGCTCGCCCTCCTTTAGGTGCCTGAAGGCATGCCGGCCGCGGCCTTGCTCGTCGAGCATGAATCCGGCATGCTGCACGCTCCGATCAGGATACAACAGCAACGCTCCCACCGTCGCGACTTCGGGCCGTTGGGCGTGCTCAACGAGTGCCTCCATCCAGTCACTGTCAATAATCTCGGTGTCATCGTTCAGAAACAGGAGGCATTCGCCGCTGCAGCGAGCCACGGCGAGGTTATTGAACCGAGACCAGTTGAACGGCTCCCGGGTGGAAATCAACGTGTCGACCCGCGCCGCCACCCAATCGCGCCACTTCGCATCCCGCCGCGGGATATTCTCGATGCAAATCACCTCGAAATTCTTGTAGGCGGTCAGCTCCCGCAGGCTTTCCAGACAGCGCTGCACCAGCCCCTGCGCGGCACAAGTTGGAATGATGACGCTCACCCGGGGCGCGGCGGTCTTTCGTTTCACGCGCCAGCGGCCACTCGAGCCGGTAATGACCTCCGCCTGAAGATGACGCCGTTGCACCGCGTTAACCAACGCGGCCTGCTCGGCGGCGGCGCTATCCTGACATTGCTGCGTGCACTGTTGCAGCACCAACGGCACATGGCCGATGCCCTGGCACCTCTCCGACAGACGCAATACCCTGTCGTAGTCGCCGGCCGCCGCCAAGGATGCGAGCTCCTTTCCCGACTCGCTCTTTAGAGCCCGCGCATCGATGCACCAGGCCCGGCCGAAATAATTGAAAGAAAGCAGCAGATCCGGCGACCAATCCGGCTTGAACAGCGCTTCCATGCGCCCTTCCAGATCGAGTCGCCGATCATCGCTGTACCACAACGAGATGTCAGGCTGGATCGCACTGGCAACGGCAAACTCTAACAATGCGTCGCAACCCAGCTCATCCCCCGCAGCCAGGAATAAACAAAACATCCGACCAGCAGTCCCTAGCGCCCGCGGCAATCCGGCCTCGAGGCTCGCGGCGCCTGCATCGAACACACTAATTCGATCGGAAAAAAGTTCGAATCCCTTTACGAGTGCCGGCAGCAATTGCCTGCCGCGCCCCGAAACACGCGCGAGTGGACAAACGACTAGCTCCCATTCCGAGTAGGTCTGCCGCGTTAAGGTGCGTAACGTCTCGCGTGCGGCTGCAATACCGGCGCGACCGGGTGTGATGGCCAGGACCAAACGAAAGTGCGGCTGCGCTTTCAACCGGCGCAACAGATCGAGCTTCAAATTCACTTCGGCCTGCGGCATCTTTCGGCGCAACACCGACGGGCCCGCAATGGCAGGCGCCTCCGCAACGGTCACCGCGAAATCGATCCGACTGACTTCGCCGGTCCGGCTCAGCAAGGCGAGACTAACTCGATGCTGGCCCGGCGGCACCGCTTTAGGAGGGAGATGGGCCGCGAAGCCACTCAACATTGCACCCTCGCGCGAGGGATGAACAGCGGCAACGTCCGGCCGGCGTAGGCCATAGTGTGCGCTAGCAACCCGCTCGTCGTCGATCGCAATAGTCACGGCCTGGACGCCGTGCTCGGCGATGGCCCAACCTACGAGCGACAGCCCACCTTGTCGTGGGATCTCTACCCGTCCGTTCACCACCTTGGGAAGATCCAGGCTGAATAGATTGGAGCTGGGCGATGGAGTCATCCCCCGTGTCACGCCAACCGTAAGATAGTGATATAGCGGGTTGGATGGCGCCTCTCCGAATTCAACACACTGCCTGAGGTAGTGCTCGGTGTCGAATGCGGCGCTCGGATTCAATCTCTCGCGGCCACCTCGCTCCACATAGTGCATGAGCGGATCCTGATTCGATCCGCCGGCAGCCAGATAGTGGCGCGCATAAAACGCCGGATCAAACAGTTCCGAGCGCGAGAGCAGCTCATATTCGGTGAACAGGTTACTCACGCGGTCAGCACCCGGCCCGATCATCCCAGCCTCGTCCCTTCGGTCCAATGACACTCCGCCGCGCAGATCGTAACATGCGCTCGATTGGATTCAGCAAGCGTAACTGCCAAGGTTCCGCAATCTGCACGAGCCAACTCAGCGATGCGCACAGCCGCTCCGCGTTCACTTGCAACATTGTCTTCCTTTGGCGACATGCATCAGTGCGGTCACAAAACTCGCGGCTCATAACAAAACTTTCTCTTGACGCGACTTCAGTGATTCCGTAAAAAACAAACCCGCGAGTCGAGGGTAGCAGAAGAGCGCTAAGAAGCAGGTCTGACTTCAAACGGCCGAGTCGTGATGCGACTTGGCACTTCTTGAAGATTGGACACTGAGAATTAAACATAACGCCCGGGTGGGCTGTTGTGATGGGGATTGATGCAGGTGGAGGGAGAAATGGGAGAGTTTCATGGCTGGCACTTACATTAGCGTCCCCGGAAGTAGTTCGTTTGATCTGAAAGTCTACGGCAAAGCTACCGTCATCGCCGGTGGTGGTAACGACAAGATCGACATCACGGGTCCGGGAAAAATTGTCGTCGGCGCGGGCCACGACACTCTGACTCTGCCGCAAAGCGGTGTGATCTCGCAGCTCGGTGCCGCGGGCCGCGACACCATCAACATTGGAATCGGCACCACCACTATCTCCGAACAAGGGCACGCCACCATTTCCGGCGCGTCTTATACCGCCGGCGCGTTTGGCTCCGCGACGTTGTTTGGTGGCGAGCTGAAGGTCACCGCATCCGAAGGCATGGCCACCGACAGAGCGATCAGCGGCCACGTCACTATAATCGGGACCTCCGCTCCAACGGAATTCATCGGCGGTAGCGGCTCGGCCTCCATGGTCGGCGGTAGAGGCGATGACACCTTCATCGGCGGCTCCGGTCACGACACCTTGGTGGGTGGCAAGGGCGCCGATCTGTTCGAATTCAGTAAGCACCACCACGCCAGCGGCGGATATCACGTGATCCAGGATTTCGTCTCTGGCACCGACCAGTTGTACCTGGAAGGGCATACGCTCCAGTACCTGAAGAGTCACCACGACATCAGCAGTCACGGTGGCAACACCTATATCAGCTTAGATGGCGGCAAGACCACCATCGAACTGAAAGGCGTATCTCACCTCAACAGCGACGACATCACGACCCACAAACACTGAGCCTGGTGTTTAAAGGGTTCGTGTGGCTGAGCAGAGTATCCGTCAGCCGTTGAATCCGGACGGCGTGTCGAAAGATGCGCCGTCCTTGCCGGGGCTGTACGGGGCGACGCTGCGTGCTGTGTCCATCGTGCGTCGAAGCTCGACAGACGCTCTCGTTTCCAAGCGCCTCGAGGATGTCGCGGCCTGTCTGAAACGGCTCGACCTCGCTCAGGCGTTGCGTGAAATCGATAGGACCTGGCGTCATATGGGCTCAGAGTGTCCCGCGGCGTTGGCCTCGATCTACGGGCGCCTTCTTGCGCTGGAAGACCGGGACCATTCGGCGACGCTCGCCATGTTGGAAAAGACATCAGACGGGGGACCTGACCCGGAAATCGCGGCCCTAATCGCCTGGGCCGAGTACCGCAGCGGTCAATACCGCGAGGCATGTCAACACATCGGCGCCGCGCTCGCCGCCTTTTGTACTGTCCCAGGTGACCTGCCGACTCAGGTCGCCGGATCGATTGCTTTCGGCATCTCAACTCTCCCATCGGTACCGGGCTGGATGGGCCTGGGACCCGATCTGGCTCTGCATGGCGAAATCCTCGCGCGCGAGACCGATCCCGCGTTGGATGTCGCTCTGAATGGAAAAGCAGCCTTTACACGCCTGATACCGTGTGCCGATCGGGCTGCACGACTGGCTTTCACCCTCTCTGCAGAATCGCTGATGGCGCCATCGCGAATCGACGTGAGCTTACGAGGTGATGCCCTGTTGGGGAGTGATCTCCGCTACCCGCCCACGTTTGCAGTAGATGGACGCTCGTCGGTGCAACACGGGAAGGTCACCGGCTGGGCCCGACTCGGGTGGTGGCCAGCGCGTAGACCCCGAGTCATGTTGACCGACGAACAGGGCATACGACGAAAGATGAGGCTGGCGGCACGCCCACTGGATGGACATCGCTGGCCATTCACGATCGATTTGCATGCCGAGCGCGTCACCGGCGAGCGATTCGAGCTTTCTGTGGAGTTGCCCGGCGTGGGTTGGCAGCCGCTGCCGGATTCGCCGTTACTCATGGAGCGGGCGCTCCACTGCCGGAAAACTCGGGCGCCCTCACACCATCTGCCGAGAAAGCCGACTGCTCGCCCCGCAACCGATGCACGAGTGCGGCCCGTCGATATCATCGTCCCCGTCTATCGCGGCCGAGAAGAGACTCTTGCGTGCATCGACTCGGTGATGCGGACGGTTGGCGAGGAGGCGCGCTTCATCATAGTGGACGACGCCACGGACGAGCCCGGGCTGGTTGGCGATCTCGACAAGTTGGCTCGCGAAAGCGCTGTCACTCTCCTCCGCAATCCCTGCAACCAGGGATTTGTGCGCTCGGTGAACCGCGCCCTAGCGGTCAACCCGGGGCACGACGTGATCATCTTGAATTCCGACGCTGTGGTGTTTGGCGATTGGCTGCAACGCCTACGATCGGCCGCCTATAGCGAGCAGCGGGTCGGCACGGTAACGCCGCTTAGCAATAGTGGCTCCATCGCCAGCTATCCAAGCGCGGCGGGCAGCCTGATGCCCATCGAGAGGGCGGAGGAAATGCACCAGCTGGCCGCACGCACACATCCGGGGGTACGGGCCGAGATACCCGTAGGAGTTGGTTTCTGCCTGTATGTGCGGCGTGATTGCTTGTTGGATGTCGGGACGCTCGATGAGGCAACCTTCGATAAAGGATATGGCGAGGAGACCGACTTCTGCCTGCGAGCCCGGCAGCGAGGTTGGTCGCACATCCTCGCCGCGGATGTATTCGTCCATCACTCGGGCGGACTCTCATTCGGGAGCCGGCGCGCCGCGCTGCTGGAGCGCAGCCAACGGCTCCTCAACTTGCGATACCCCGGCTACGACGCTCTGATCGCGAAGTTCCTTGCTTCAGATCCGGTGGCCCCGTTACGCAGGCGGCTCGACGAGCGCCGGCTCCTTGCTCTACGGACCCCGGTGGTGCTTATCGTGACACTCGCCCTCACGGGAGGCGTCGACCGCTTCGTCAAAGCGCATTGTGAAGCTTTGCGACAGCAGGGAAAGCTACCACTCCTGCTGCGGCCCGCGGCTGCGGGCGATCGCAGACGATGTGAGCTTTCGACATCGGATGCCGAACTACCCAACTTGACCTACACGATTCCGTCGGAGCTGCAGCCGCTGCGCAACCTGCTGCGGGCCATGCCGATCGATCGAGCCGAGATCCAGCATTTTCTGCACCTCGATGCCCGGGTTATTGAAATCGTCCGCGAGCTTGCGGCTCCTTATGACATTTTTCTGCACGACTACGCTTGGATATGCCCTCGGATCACACTCATCGACGGCTCCGGCCGCTACTGCGGCGAACCTAACACTTCCGCCTGTGACCGCTGTGTACGACGCAATGGCTCCGTGCTCGAAGAAAACCTCTCGGTTGCCGCCCTCAGAACGCGCAGCCGGCGCTGGATCCAACAGGCACGCGACGTGTTCGCACCGTCCGCGGACACGGCCACGCGGATTGGCCGATACACCGGCAGAAACGATATAAACGTCGAACCGCATTCCCATCCCAGTCCCCTACGCCCACCTCGGCCGAAACCCCGCCAACGCGACGTCACTCGCGTCGCTCTCATTGGCGCGATCGGAACCCACAAGGGATACCGGCAGCTCATGGCCTGCGCGCGCGATGCTCGCAAGCGGCACCTGTCGCTAGAGTTTGTCGTAGTCGGCTACACGGAAAACGATGCGCCGCTGTTGGCCACGGGCAAAGTATTCATTACCGGCCGTTATGGCGAAGGCGAAGCGTGCCATCTGCTCGAGCGGGAAGATGTCGATGTGGCCTGGTTTCCCTCGGTCTGGCCGGAGACTTGGTGCTACACGTTGGACGAAGCACTTCAGGCTGCACTGCCTATAGTGACATTCGACATCGGCGCGCTGGCCGAAAGATTACACAATCATTCAGAAGCGCTGCTTCTGCCCCTTTCGCTCGAACCGCGGCAGATCAACGATCATCTGTTGCGAGTCGGGAACTCCATGGGCCCGCTGCCTATGACACCATTCAAGAGCAAGACAAGGATACCGCGCGTGAACGAGACCGCAAACAGGATCACGAAGCAACCGGCTGAACCTATCCTGGATCGGAACTCCGACTCCCAGGCACAGGCGAGCTCGCAAGGAGGTCTCACCGCCGCGGTGCAAGTCCTCCCGTTGCCCACCGGCCTTTATCTCTTCTCGGTGAAGGCCGCTACGCCCAGTGTTGCAGATGTGGCGGGCTCGCTGTCCCTACCCGCGGTGCATGTTGGCCTCGGTCCGGGTATCCCGAGTGATGCCGTCGAATTCGTAGCGGGCCCCGCGACACACGGGCGATGGCTGTTCGCCGCCGGTGATCTGCTGGTTACCAAGGTGAAAGAAAGTGGAGCAACCCTCGTGCTCACGTCCATGCGAGCTCCTGGCGGCGAAGCCTTGTCTATCAAGGTCGAACGTCTGGGGACTCGAGCGGATGCACCTCCCACAGCAGCTGCAGACCACCGCCACTCATCGACGCATGATGAGCATGGGGATTCCAACAGCTCCGACGATGAGGCGTTGCCTATCAACATTGGCGCCCACATCCGCACCAAAGGTGACATGATGTTCTCGGCTGTGCCCTGGGCGGGCCGTATCGCGCCCGGGCTGTGGATCGAGTCCTTCTCTATCAAGCCTCTGGAGTGCTTTTCCGCGCAGGATATCGAGTACAAGGCACTCACGGGCAACGGCTTCGAGACCCCTTGGCTGAGCGAGGAGAAAATGTGCGGCACCAAGGGAATGTCTACTCCCCTGCTGGGATTCGCCATCCGACTCAAGCCCAGCTCGCTGGCGGCAGCCTACGACTGCGAGTACTCCGGTTATTTTCAGTCTGGACACACCGTCGGCCCGCTGCGCAACGGCGTCCCTTGCCGATCCTCGGTCGCAAGCGACCCTCTGGAGGGTATCCAGGTTCGTCTCATCAAGCGCTCGGCCACGATGAGTCCCACCGTCTCGAGAGTGGTGGCCAAAGCGCAAGCCGTCGTTGCGCCTAGCACGGTCGATTCGGCAAAGAAGAAGCTTTCGAAGAAGGAGCTTGCGTCAACCCCGCGCCGGAGCGCTATTCGAGACAAGGTACGTTCGAGCCGACACGCCGCATCGCGTCGCTCGTGAAGCAACAGGAGCGCGAGTTTGTTCTCGTCAACTTGGGCAGCGGACCGCGCAACGCCCTGTCCGTACCGGCATACTTCAAGGATTGGAAGCATGTGCGGGTGGATGTCGATCCATCCGTCGAGCCGGATATTTTGGCCGACCTCACGGATCTGTCACCCATCCCCGATGGCCACGCCGACGCCGTTTGGGCATCGCATTGCATCGAGCACCTCTACGAGCACCAGGTGATGGCGGCGTTGAATGAGTTTCGCCGCATCGTCCGTGATGACGGCTTTGTTTGTATCATCGTCCCCGACCTGCAGTCGGTCGCCAACTACGTTGCCGCGGACCGCATGCACGAGCCCCTCTATGACTCGCCTGCGGGCCCCGTCACACCTCATGACATCTTCTTCGGCTTTGGTGCCGCCATTGCCGGCGGGCGCATCTCCATGGCGCATCGGTGCGGCTTCACGCCGGGCGTGTTGCAAAGGTGCTTCGAGCGCATCAACTTCGGCGAAGTAGCTCTGCATCGGCGCGAGCAAAGCCTCGAACTCGTCGCCATCGCCCGCCTGAGCCCGCCCAGGGACGAGGCGGAGCGCGACGGCTTGTTTGCATCATTGGGGCTTTAAAGGCCGGGCGAGCCGTCAGCGCCGTGAACTACCTCTTCATCCATCAGAACTTTCCCGGGCAGTACCGCCACATTGCGGCCCACCTAGCGGGCCAGCCCGGCAACCAGGTGTACTTTATCACCCAACCCAACCATAACTCCATGCCGGGGGTGTACAAAGTGACCTATACGCGCGAGCAGCGCGGCACCGTAAACTGCCACGCGTATTCGGTGGAGCTGGATCGGGCCATAGCTACCGGCGCGGCGGCCGCGGAAGCGTGTCGGCGCTTGAAGGAACAAGGCTTCTATCCCGACCTGATCGTCGGCCACGCCGGCTGGGGCGAGACACTATTTATCAAGGATGTGTTTGCTGACGTTCCGCTGCTAGCCAACTTCGAGTTTTTCTATCACACCCGCGGCGTCGACGTCGACTTCGATCCGGAGTTCACCTCGACCTTCAACGACCCTTCGTTTCTGCGCGCCCGCAATGGCGTGGCGCTACTCGCCTTCCAAGGTTGCGATTGGGGACACTCCGCCACCCAGTGGCAACGCAGCCTGCACCCTACAAGCCTGCAGTCGCGCATCAGCGTCCTGCACGAAGGTGTCGATACTGTACAGGTACGACCCAGAGCACGCGCCAGCTTTAAGGTACCAGGAAAGCGACTCGAACTGACTCGTGACGATGAGGTGTTGACCTATGTGGCGCGCAACCTGGAACCTTACCGCGGGTTCCATATCTTCATGCGGTCGCTGCCGCGCCTCTTGCGGCGCCGGAAACGACTGCAGGTCGTCGTAGTTGGCGGCGACGACGTTAGCTACGGCTCACCCCCTCCACCGCAATCGACCTATCGCGCCCAAATGCTCGAGGAGCTCGGCTCGAAGATCGATCCCGATCGTGTGCACTTCACGGGACAGATCGACTACGGCGACTACCTGAGCCTGCTGCAGGTTTCGTCAGCGCACGTTTATCTGACATACCCGTTTGTGCTCTCATGGTCTTTTATCGAGGCGCTCGCCAGTGGGTGCCTGGTGGTGGGATCGGAAACACCGCCCGTGTTGGAGGTCTTGCGCGATCGAGTCAATGGATTGACCGTCGATTTCTTTTCTCCGCGGGCACTGGCCGACCGTGTCGAGTCGGCGTTGGAACAGCCGGAGAAGATGCGGAAATTGCGCGCGGCCGCCCGCAACACGGCGGTCAAAGGTTATGACCTGAAGACGGTGTTGATTCCAAAGTGGTTGAAATTGTTCGACAACCTCACGAATGGGCGGCTGTCATAACTGCCCCGCGCTGCTGCAATGCCGCCTCCAGCCGTTGAACCTCCGGGGCCGCTTCGCTGAAGCCGGCACCCACCGCTTTCTGGTACCACTTCAACGCGGCGGCCGAGTTGGCCGGCACGCCGTACCCATGCTCGTATAGTTGCGCTAGGGAAAACATCGCCGTCGGATGACCGGCATCACTGGCACGTTGATAGCACTCTGCCACAACTACCCAATCTTCGGGGCCAGTGGCGGCCGCGGCTTTCATGGAGCCCAGTGCAAGCAGCGCGGAAGGATGTCCCGCGGCAGCGGCAGCCCGATACTGGCGCTCGGCTTCAGCCTCATCGACCTCGATGCCCATTCCTCTGCGGTGGCACACCCCTAGGTTATATTGACCATCGGCGTCGCCACGAGCAGCCGCCTGCTTGAAATACTCCGCCGCCGCGGCCTTATCCTCGTTGGAGGCGTCCCCTTGCAGGAGTAATTGACCGAGCAGCACCATGGATGGGGCATCGCCTTGCGCAGCCGCAGCATTCAGCCATCGGCGTGATTCTTCAGCAGACGGCGCTGTCCCTATGCCACGCAAATAGAGGTCGCCGACCGTGCGCTGGGCACCCGCGTTGCCATTCTCCGCAGCACGCAGCCATAGCTGAAATACGAGTGTCATACGTTCACTGGGTGTCGAATCGACCGTCCGAAGTGCCGCCAGCGCCGCAATCGCGCCGGCAAAACCCTGGCTTGCGGCCCTTTCGTACCACGACACGCCCTCGTCACGATTCGCCGGTACACCCTGTCCTCGCGTCAAAATGTCGCCGAGCCACGCCTGGGCGAAGGGGTTACCTCCATGCGCAGCGCGTGTGAACCAACGAAGCGCCGCCTTGTGATCCTGCGAGGTGAGCTTGCCTTGGTAGTACGTAAGAGCCAACCTCGCCTGCGCGTCGGCACTTCCCGCCGAAGCACATTGTTCAAGAAGCTTCAACACTCGCTCCGTATCCGCGGCAGCCGCTGTTCTGCGCTCGAGCTGCTCCACGAGCAGACACGCTGCAGCTGCACTTCCTAACTCCGCAGCCTGCAACAACCAACGAGTCGCCTGTGTTTCGTCAGCCGGTACAAACTCCCCGCCGGTATAGAGCCTAAACAAGGCCCATGAAGCCTCCGTACTGCGTTGCTCAGCGGCCTTGCTGAGGAACTCCACTCCCCGTTGGGAGTCTTGCGGAACCCCGAGCCCGCGAAAGTACAAGAACGCCAGGTTGTAGTATCCCGCCGCGACACCCCGCAGCCCCGCGAGCGAATAGAATCGCGCAGCCAGCTCGTAGTTTTTTGCAGTGTGTTGCCCTGACGCGTACAAAACACCTAGCTGCAATGAAGCTGCACCACTACCTTGCTTCAACGCCGCACGATAGTGCTCGAAGGCCGCCTTACGATCCGTCGGAACACCCAACCCTTCCAGGTGCATCGTGCCCAAGTGGTAGAGCGCGTTGCTATCACCTTCCGCCGCCGCACGACCGAACCAATTGGCGGCGGCCGCGAAATCCTGCGGCAAACCCTGGCCCTCGGCATACAACGCGCCGAGGCTATCGAAAGCGGCCGTGACATTTTGATCGGCGGCACGCCGCAGCCACCGGGCAGCCTCAGCGGCATCCTTCGGCACACCTTCACCGGCAAGATATAACCGTCCCAGCAGGTACTGCGCCTCCCCGTCGCCAAGATCAGCCGCTTCGCGACAGACCGCCGCCGCGGTGTGCAGATCCCGATCGGGTCCGGAGCGAAATAGGTGTACTAGGGAGAGGTGCGCCTTGAGATAACCGCGAGTCGCGGCACGCCGCAGCCAGGTTTCCGCTCGAGAGACGTCTTTCTCGACCCCAAGACCGCGCCGATACAACTCGCCGAGGTGATACATTGCGGCGGGTTGGCCCGCCTGCGCCGCTTTCTCTAACAGCTCAGCGGCTCGTGGAGCATCATGAGTCACATCCGCGACGTACAGGAGCAACATCGCCAGGATGAGTTGCGCAGTTGGAGTGCCTGCTGCTGCTGAGAGCTCCAACCACTCTTTCGCCCTGGAATAGTCAGCCCCCTCGCCCCCATACGCGCCGGCATAGAGCATGCCCAGACCTAACTGACCCGCGGAATTTCCCTGCTTCGCGGCGGTGGTAAACCACTGCTCCGCTGTCTGAAGGTTGCGCTCCACCCCGGAGCCCGTGGCGTACTGGTAGCCCAAGCGTGCCTGGGCCGCGCCCTCTCCACTCTCAGCCGCCTTCGCGTTCCAGACAGCCGCCTGCGGAAGATCGACGGCAATCGCGAGCCCCTCGGGGTAGAGCCGCTTCAGAAGCGACTCGCTGCTTTCATCGTTCTCCAGGCGCTCCAACGCACCCGGCGTCGCTGTCTGCGGCGGCGCGCGCCCTGTTAGATAGATCTCGCCCAACCGCGCCATCGCCGGCACGGAGTTCTGCTCCGCTGCGGCACGAAACCACCGTACCGATTCCACGAAGCTTTGCAATACCCCTTCGCCGCGCTCGTACAACTGCGCCAGCCGCAATTGGGCTTGCGGCAAACCCTCTTCGGCAAGGGCACGAAACATCGCCGCCGCGTCCGATTTGCGGCCTTCCGAATATGCCTCTTCAGCTCGGTCGAGCGTTGGTCCCCGTTTTCGACCCGAGAGGTTCGACAGAGTCGAGCGAATGCCCACGGCATATCCTTATTTGGAGAAAGCCCGGAGAAGTATACCGGATCAGGCCGCGGGGCCTGGTTTTTGCATGGCGCGCCAACACCCCCGGCCACGTAAGCGGCACAACTCTTGCTGCGCTTACCTTGTACTGAGTTGATCGACGCTGGGGCCGAAGAGCGGCCATGCCAGCCTTAGCGGGAACAACACGATGGGTCTCGGGACTAGGCGGACACCCCTTTCGACATCCCACCTGCCTCCCGCCCCGCGGGAAACGACAAACGCACGTGACATATGGGTGTCGTTGAGCGTTGCCGTCGTGCTGGGTGTGGCTGCGACCATAATTGCGTTATGGCCGAACGAGCAGGACGCGAAGACTATGCCCCAATCCAGCGCTCCGACGCTATCCATGGTGCATTCGATCTCGGAGTCCCCGCCGCAAACGGACCCCTCTGAAGCGCAGAACTTGCCCACACTATTCGCAAATCCGTTCGATGCCTCGGAAGTTTTTGAGTTTCCGCCCGGAACAACCGAGGATGCGGCAAGAGAATCAGTGGCAGAGACGCTTTTACAGCGTGCGCGCGAGCGGCGGGCTCAGATCAGCAAGCACGCGCACGGCCATCAGTCAGCGTCCCTCCGAACCCCCACACTAGTCTCCCAAAGCATTTTTAAAAAAACCAGCTGA
>Ga0105240_10010924_pt1 | contig 12723 bp, 10 predicted proteins | sample KBSC54metaG_FD_80426 | JGI IMG/M metagenome (GOLD analysis project Ga0105240, IMG submission 80426) | Corn rhizosphere microbial communities from Kellogg Biological Station, Michigan, USA - KBS C5-4 metaG | ecosystem: Host-associated > Plants > Roots > Rhizosphere > Soil | place: Michigan, USA... | reverse complement strand
TGCAGAACCTGGCCGGACAAATCCTCAAAGAAAATCCCTTCTTCCTCCTCGTAGACGTCAAGCGCCACCCCGCCGAGCCGGGAGGATTTAAGCGCCTCAATCAGCGCAGCGGTATCAATCAAACCACCCCGGCTGACATTCACGAGGATCGTGGCGGGTTTCATTAACTCGAGGGTCTCACGTCGGATGATGTATCGAGTCTCGCGGGTCAGAGGGATGTGAAGAGAGATCACATCACTAGCGCCGGCGAGATCCAGCGCCTCCACATACTCGACTCCTTGGGCCCTCGCCCAATCCGAGTCCGGGAACGGATCATGCGCGATCACCTTCATGCCAAAGCCGCGCAGGATCTGCGCTACGATGCGCCCAATCTTGCCCGTGCCTACGATTCCGGCCGTCTTGCTATAAAGGTCGACCCCCACCAAACCGTTGAGCGAAAAGTTCAGCTCGCGCACCCGGTTGTACGATCGGTGGACTTTGCGGTTGAGGGCCAGCAGCAGTGCGACCGCGTGCTCCGCCACCGAGTGGGGAGAATAGACCGGCACCCGCGTAACGGTGAGCTTCAATTCCTTGGCGGCGGGGATATCCACGTTATTAAAGCCCGTGCAGCGCAACGCGACCAGTTTGACGCCTTGCGCTGCCAATGCTTCGAGGCAAGGCCGGTCCAACCGGTCATTTACAAAGATGCAAACCGCTTGCGCGCCCTGGGCCAGCGGAGCCGTCTCGCGGGTCAGGCGAAACTCCAGGAAACGCCAGTCAATGCCACCGTTGGCGGCGGCATGCTGGAGAGGTTCTCGATCGTAGGGCTTGGTGTCGAAGACAGCAACGGTGCACATAGTTTGGCGAGTTATTCGAAGCGCTCGGGTTGGCCGGTGGCGGCCAGGACCGCTCTCCAGGCAAAGCCGTCCGGATCCATGGATTTCTTGCGGCTGGCAAGCAGTTCGATGGGGACGTGGATGAACTGATCATGGAGATAACCGATCACGATGCCGGTCTTGCCGGCCATCGCCGCATGCGCCGCGTGTCGGGCGAAAAGGTCGCAGAGGATTGAGTCTGCGCCGTTAGCCGGGCTGCTGCGGATGAAGTAGCTCGGGTCGAAATAGCGCATGACCAGCGGAACTGTCTCGATCTTAAAATAGTTTTCGATCCGTTCGCGGAGGAAGGAGCCGATATCCTTGAGTTTCAGGTTCCCCGAAGGGTCGCGTTCCTCACCGCTCACGTTCAACAAATCCTGGCCCGCTCCCTCCGCCACGATGACCACCGCGTGCCCCCGGGTGAGAAGGCGCTGCTTAAGCACATTCAGGAACCCCCGCGGGCCATCCAGCCGGAAGGGCACTTCCGGGACCAGGGTGAAATTCACGTCCATGCTCGCCACCGTAGCGCCCGCCGCGATAAAGCCAGCGTGACGGCCCATCAACTTTACCAGCGCGACGCCATTTTCCACGCTGCGGGCTTCGGTGTGGGCGCGGTCGAGAACTCTCGCGGCCTCCTCGACGGCGGTGAGGTAGCCGAATGTGCGTGAAACGAAAGCCACATCGTTGTCGACCGTCTTGGGAATGCCGACTACTGCGAGGGCGTGGCCGCGCTTTTTGGCTTCCTGGAAGAGATCGTTACCGCCACGTTGCGTACCGTCACCCCCAATGGTGAACAGCATGTTCACCCCGCGCCGGATAAGATTTTCCACCGCGAGGCCTGAGTCGACGGGCCCACGTGAAGTGCCCAGCACCGTACCGCCTTCCTTGTGAACGTTGTCCAGGAAGTCATGCGTCAGCCCGATCGGCTCCACGCCGTGGGCGGGATCGAGGCCCTGGTAACCTCCCCGGAAGCCGAGCACCTCCTTCACCCCGTACGCGTGGTGCAACTCTAAGAAGAGTGACCGAATGACATCGTTCAACCCGGGGCACAACCCGCCGCAGGTTACAATGCCGGCGCGTGTCTGGCTTGGGTCAAAGAAAAGCTTTGGGCGCGGGCCGGCCAGTTCGAACAGCAACTCGGCCGTGGGCGATGACCTCGGATCGCGCACGATCTGCTCTGGGACACGGAGGTCGTCACGAACGCTGCGCCGGACGGGTGAGTCGAATCGAGCAGGGCCAAGAGTGGTGACATCCATGGTGGGGTAGTGGTTAGAACTCAAGTGCCGTCGCGAAAACGAAGGTTGGTTTGCTTTCGTCGGGGTTGAAAATGTAAGCGGTGACACTCAGCGTTTTGAACGATACACCCGCGAGGAATCCGCGCTGAATATCGAGGTCAGTCCGGTAAGCCCGCGTACGCTGCGTCGCCAACCCGAATCGAAACCAGGGAACTGGAGCGAGACTCAACTCTGACCAATTATAGAAGTAATCACGGGACGAATCACCCGTGTCCACGAGGAACTCGCCCTCGCTATACAGCGTGAGCTTCCACCAAGCCAACGAGCCGTGATACCCCGGCGCAATGCCGGTGGTCTTGCCAAACACGCCCCCGAGCATGGGCGTGAACTCCCAGGCCAACTTCTCGCCACCACCGAAGTTGTAACCACCCCAGATCGAGCCGGTTTCCAGGTTTTCATAATTATATCGGGCCTCCAGGTGAAGCCATCCGTGATCCGCTGCCACGGTGGGCTGCACGTAATCTCGGCTTTCGGGGACGAGATAACCGTAAGCCGAGACGGCTACGGACCACGAGTTGGTGGAGGTCGCCGTGACCGAGACGGGAGGCGTATTGGTGTCCGTCTGGGCGGAGGTGCTGTCGGCCCACAAGAGAGCCGTCACCAGAAGGAGTGCGGGGATTACTTTCATGCCCGGTTCACCGGCTGGGCAGCAGCCGGGTCCTGTGGCCTGGGAGGACGAATCGCATCGGCTCAACCTCCCAAGGCCATCGTGAGGCTCACGAGCACCACCCCGAGAGCCACCATGAAAATCCCCATGCCCCACTCGTGGCGCCCGGCCGAGCGCCCGTAGGTCATCCCGGACAGGAACAACATGGCGATCGCAATCGCGTTTGATACGCGCAGAGCCAGGACAGCCTTCTGCATGAAGATGAACGGGAGCACAACGGGGAATGTGCAGAGAAAAACCAGCAGAAAGACACCGAAGGCGCCCAGCCAGTCAGCGCGGTCCAGTTGGGCTTGCGCAGGCGGTTCGGCCAATGACTTCAGACGTTGGTCGATCGCCGCCAACTCTTCCGGCCGAAGCACCGACGCGATCAAGGGCGGGAGCGCTCCGGCAATTAACAACTGTGCTTTGCGCACCTCAGCGGTTTTGCGCACGGCGCGAAGGGTTTTGAGGTTCTTAGCCTTTTCCGCCAGACTTCCCATCAGAAACAGCACCCCGTCGATCAAGCCCCAGACCAGGTTACATCCCAAGGCCCCGATCAACATGGCGCGGATATCCTGCCGACCGGCTTCGGCCACGCTCAGTGATCCTGTGAAGGTGAGAACCATGATCAACCCGAAGAGTATTTCGGAAATCCGTTCGTGACTTTCGAGCGCACGTTTGGAGGATTTGACGGGGGCCTCCACGGCTGTTTGAATGGTTCCCATAGTGTTTATCGAGTTGTGGTGGACAGCTCTCTCCTCATCTCCTGCGACGCGCGGGCTGAGCGGGGCGCCCAGAGTTCCGGGATGCCCTCCAGTTCTGGGACCGTATCTGCGCCAGATTGCGTGCGTAATATTGACGTTCAAGCGCCTGGACTTCCTGGAGCTTGGCCTGAGAGCCCATATCGGGAACGCGCTTAGCCGCCATTGATCCGCGCACGTTCCCCTGCCCTGTAGCTGCCGTTGGCCGATAAACAGCGCCAGCGCCGAGGTTTTGTCCGCCACGGGCTCCGGTCCCCTCGGAACGACTGATCGCACCCTGCGTCGGCGCATAGAAACCCCAGGTGCCGCCCGACTGACGGCGGTACCAGCCGTCGTCCCTCCTCTGATAGACACCTCCGTCAGGAGACGCATACAGGTCGCGGCCGCCCCCGGGAGCCTGCCGCACGGAGCTTAACAGCTGGGCACCTCGAGGCGTTTCACCGGGCTGAACGGGGGTTTGAGGACGCAGGTAAGGATTCAGAGCGAGCGTATTTGCCGGCATAGCTTGGGGCGAAGCAAGAGCTGAACGCGCGGAACTGGCGGAACCTGCGGAGGCCGCGGAACCTGCGGAACTGGCGGAACCTGCCGAACGCGCGGAGCCAGCCGAGTTGGCAGAAGCAGCGGACGGAGCGGACGGTGCGGATGGAGCCGAGGGCCAGTGCCGCCCGTAAAGGGCGGGATAGCCTGAGAAGGAGGCGGAGTTCCTGGCCTTGGGGATGCGGGTCGCAGGTGCGTCGTAATGGGCAATGCCACCGCGAGTTTGCCAGCGGTCATAGACGTTCTCGATCACCGCGGCACGAAGGCCGCCGGTGTGGGTCCACCAGGGTCTCCAAACCCACCATTGGTACCAGGGGACATAGACGTAACTGTAACCCCAACTCCAACCCCAGCCATAGTAAGCGTCACCACACCACGGCGGATAGCTCCAGCCCGTGCCATAGACCACGGTGCCTTGGTCTTCGTACGCTCCCTGGTAACCGCTCGTGTAGCCTACCTCGACCTCCTCATCGGTGGCCTGATACACCCGGGCGAACGTTGCATAGTAAACCGGCGAACTCGGGGGGATAGAGTAAATTTCCTCCGGCACCTCGGCCGCCACGGTCCAGGGGCCGACCGGCGCTTCGGCGACAAACCAGACACCATTGTCGAGTGCATAGTACGTTTTTCCTGCGAGAATCACTGGGAGCTGCGCGTTAACTGAGTAGCTGAGGCCCGTACCTTCAATGGTTTTGAATTGTGGCTCGCCATCGTACACGACCTGGATTTTGGCATCGCGGCGGCGCACGGTGGCTGTGGTTGGTACCGAATTGGCCAGGATGGCAAGCTCCGCCTGAGGCGTCCCCGGGACCGAAGACAACACGATGGCTTGCGGACTGCCAACGGGGATTCGTGCGAAATCGGCCGGTAAATCACCCGGAGCGACATAGCTCCAGGGCCCGTTCAAAGATTTGGACTTGAACCAACGGCCTGAGAGCAGGAGGTAAGCCTCCCGCTGAGTCGTGTCGAAGAAAAGTTGGCTGTCTGTATCTGCCGCATATTGCAATGCGGTGCCGCGGATGGGCCGAAAATCCGGAAGGCCCGCCGTCAACAACAACTCGGCCGGCTTCGTGCTCACAAGAATCCTGGGAGGCGCCTCCTCGCCGGAAGCGGAGGGTGCATCAGAGGGTGCGGGCGACAACCCGGCCACCTCATTGGGTACCCGTTGCGCCAGGGACCACGGCCCCTTGATACTATCAGCAGTGAACCATCGGCCGTCGCCAGCGAGGTAAAACTTCATGCTGGTCTTGTCGTACACCAGGAGCGCAGGAGTGTTGACGACGCGTTCCAGCGTGCTGTCCGGTATAGATCGTTGGAGCGGTTCGCCGTCGATGATCACCAGCACGGTTCGGTTAGTAGCCCAAAGGATGTCTGGCGGGGTGTGCTGCAGCCCGCCTGCCCCCTGGCGTGCGGCTGCCTGTAGGAACCCGAGCGTCGTGGTCAGGTAATCGAGCGAGACGCTGCGCGCCCCCGAGGGGAGCACTTCACGCACAGCCGCCAGCGCGTTGCTGCCGTTGTCCTTGGCTTCAGGGAAACGGCCTTTGGTGATCGCTACTTTGTCGAGCACGACGATCCGATTGGATGGATCAACGCTTCCGTGGGCCTCAAACCACACGGCCCCAACCAGTTCGTGTTTTGCGCCAGCCAACTTCACCTCCACCGCTGCACGCGCGCTGAACCAGTTTGTGGTCCAACCCTGCACCTGTGGGACGTGCAGAGTAACCGTATTGCCGTTGGTCGATAGCACGCGTGGCCACGGGCTCTCCTCATCCATCGGCGTCTGTGACCGGAGCGAGCCGGCGCTGGCCACCAGCACCAGGCAGATGCCCGCCAAGCGTTCAATGAGGAAGGGTAGTTTAAGGCCGCGGCGCATGGCTGGTGAGAAGTTTGCCGTCAATTGGGCGAGGGCTTCCAAGTCGGATCAGGATCATAGGCCTTCATCGAGCGCCCTAGCCGGGACGTTTTCGGGCCCAAGTCCTTTTGGTAGACCCGTCCTTCCTGATTAACAATGAAAGTCATGATCCCGGATTGGCCCCACTCTGCCGGCCACGCTACCAAAGCGAAACCAGCGATCATATGACCATTAATGACATAGTTGTATTTTCCTGCGGCCCCATGGGGTCCTTGGCTTTTGAGGATTTTGAAATAATAACCGTGGTAAGGCGCTGGAGCATCACCCTCTTTACGCCTGCCCAGATCGTATCCGGTTTCCTGGGCATCGGCGACCAGCGGCCCCAACGGGCTCATGTCGCCGTCCAGATCAAGCGGCCAGTATAGCCCATCTTTCAACCCCGCTGAGCTCGTGATCTTTTGGGCGAACTCCAGCACGTTGTCGCCGTTGCGATCCGCACTGGCATATTCACGTTGGGCCTCGACATAGGCACGTACGACGTCCAAGGTCTCCAGCTCATTGCGACCGATTCGACGGTTCTGAATTTCTTCCTCGCCGGCCTGGGCGTCAAAGAACCAGCCAGCTGCACCCCTCACCAACGGGATGGGGAATGGCCAAAGGTTTGTCCCCACCTCGAGCACAGCGTTGGTGGGAGATTCCCGGCTGATATGATTGGTTTGAGCCATGGCGGCGGCAAACGTTTCAAATTCGTTAGTCGCCTGGACGCGATCCGGATTCTGGAACTCCCGCGCCAGTGGCCCAAAGATCGCTCTTAGTGCTTCACTGTCCTTTCCCTTCACAGCGGTGTCCAAAGCGACCGCTGCTTCTTCGGGCGTGGTGAACGTCTTCCCGGAATCGGCCGCTCGGCCGAGGCCGGCGAAACCAAGCGCAAGGAGGAGGATCACGCAACTGTGGCGGGCTGGATAAAAAGCACGGCTGGCATGCCGGCGTAGACATTCGAACAACGATTTCATAAAATTACTCGAGTGGGTTTCTTTCAATTAGCATTCGGAGCAGGAACAGAGTCAACGACCACGGCCGCCACCGCGACCACCGCCACCACCCCGTCCTCCTCCACGCCCGCCGGAGCTTCCGCTTCGGCTGGACGCGCCACGACTGCTATCACTGCGGCTGCGGGAGCCGCTGCTCGTTCCTCCGAAAGCGCTCCCCCCGGAACTCCCCGACGACCGAGACGATGCGGAGCGAGAGGTAGGCGTAGGAGAATTGCCGCCACCCGCGCCCGCTGATGGCCGACTGCTCACATTCCCGGTCGATGGGCGCGCGCCCGCAGATCCAGATGACGATCGGCCCCCGCCGGCGGGCTGTGTCGATGCCCGTGCACTGCCAGAGCCCGATCCCCAACCTCGCGCATCCTTGCCCTTAGCCGAGGCGCCACTCGATCCACTGCTGCGCATTCGATTTTGGTCCGGCTTCCATTTCTGTTGCGAGGCCCCAGCACCTGTCGAGGATGCCCGGTTGCCGTTCTGCCGCCCCCCTTGGTTCACATTCCGCTCCCGGTTTACGTTGCGGTTTGAGTTCCGGTTGACATTAACATCCACGTCCCCGTGGCCCCAGTTGCAATTGTTGGCCAGGATGGCTCCCCAAGCCATGCCGACCCCGAAGGTGACCAACGGTGCGTAGGGGCTATACACATACCCGGGTGGCGGGTAATAGACGGTCGGCGGATAGCTGGGGACGTAGACCACCTCCGGGTTGGAGGGACGCACCTCGACGATTTGATTTGTGACCGTGACCACCTGGGTATAATTGGTTTGCACGACGATAACATTCGTGACGGTGACCACCTGCTGAGCACTGGACTGGAGCGTTCCAGCCTTGTGCGCCTTGCCGCGCAGCTCTTGGATTTTGTCCATCAACTCTTTCGGCTGAGCGAGGAAGGCGTCTCCCAGTTGAACCGTCCAAGCCAGGTCAGCATCCATCTTGGCTATGAGGTCAGGGAACTTCGCTACCGCCTTGACGTTGTCATCCCACGTCTGGTCGTCGATTTTAGCGATATTGTTCGTGTCCCTCACGAATCGCGCCGCTTGCACTATTTCCAGGGGATAGACCGAGGCCGGCAGCAGGACGGCAATCAGGGGATCCGGATGGAGCGCGATTGGCAGGGCGAGCTTCTCCAGGTCAGCCGCGCTGAGTTTTGCCGGGGCCGAAGGGGGCGGGGATGGAGTTGGGGCGGGGGCTTGCGCCGGGGTCGGGACAATTGATACAGGAGGGTCCTGAGCGCTGCCCGAGCATAAGGTACACAGGCTTAAGGCAGCCAGTATGAGTCGAACGTTCATAGAATCTTTGGTTTGCTTCTTATTTCCCAGCGGTATGAAAATCAGCCTAAAAACCGCCCACCAGGCGCGCCGGCGCCGATAGGGCTGGTCGCTCAGCTAACGGTTCTCCTCGTAGCTGCGCTGCCGCGCCACGAGGTAGCGGTCGAGCTCAGCCACGTCCGTGAACACCCTCACGCCAGGCAGAGACTTCATGATCTCGAAGACCTCCTGGATCTGGGGTTGCATGTGAATGAAAGAGGCCTGGCCGCCCCGCTCTTTGAGCTGCTTGCGAGAGGTCGCAAACACCCGCAAGCCGGCGCTGCTGATGAATTTCAACTGGGCCAGATCAAACACCAGGTCCGTGACCGTGGTGGACAGCACCGGCGCCAGTTGACGCTCCAGCTCAGGCGCCGTGGAGGTATCCAGGCTGCCAGTGAGTTTTACGGTGACCGCGCCCGCGTTCGTAGGGCCCGCATCTTTTTGAATTTGAATTTCAAGAGGCATAATAACAGGTCGTTTGGGTGTTGTTTGTTAGGAGGTTCGATGCTTTTCGGAAAGATCGTTCAGGGCAGCCGGCTCCATCAGCCGCTTGCGAAGGCAAAGCACGTTTTCACCGCCCTCACGCCGGTACTCGACCTCGTCCATGTACCGCTGCACGAGTTGAATTCCCCAGCCTCCGGGCAGCCGCGCGTCCTCATCGGCGAGGCTTCCCGCCGCACGCGCCAGGGTGGGATCGAATGGCGGCCCCTGATCGCGCAACTCGATTACCATCGCGCTCCCCGTGTGCTGGAGGGTGACCTGGAAGGTGCGTTGCGCGTCGCGTTGAAGCGCGTGATTGACGATGTTGCTGCCGCATTCCTCCAAGGCGAGGGCGAGACCGAAAAGCGCTTTCTCCGGGACGTGTTTCGCCTGTCCGAAGCCTTGTAAGGCAGTCACGGCCCGCATGACTTCCTCGGGCGTGGCGTTCAATTGGAGGGTCATAGGCCCACCTCAGCTTTCGCGCGGTCTGCGTTTTCGTCCGCCACCTTGAGCAGGAGGATGGCAATGTCGTCGGATTGTGGGGCCTTGCCGGCAAACGCGCGGACGTGCTGGAGCAGGCCCGCGGTCATGGCCGTCGCGGTGTGGCCGACCAGGGAGCCCGCGTCGGCGAGGAGGCGATTATTGCCGTAACACTCCTCCTGGAGATTGAACGCCTCGCTCACGCCGTCGGAGTAGAAGAGCAAGGCATCGCCGGGGGCCAGGGTTAACTGGGTGAGCTCGAACTCCAGCCCGGGCTCGAACCCAAGCGCCGTCCCAAGGTTCTGCACTGCCCATTGCGGAGGCTGGCCGGTGCGGAGCAAGATCGGACGACATTGTCCCGCATTGGCCAGGGTGATGCGGCTCAAAGCAGGTTCGTAAACCGCGCACAGAAAGGTCACGAACATCCCGGAGGGGTTATCGGCCGCCAGTTCGTCATTCAGCCGAGCCAGGATCCGGCCGGGCTCCGCGATCTCGCGCGCGAGCAGGCGTGCCAGGCTGATCGCGCGCACCATGAACATCGACGCCGGAATGCCTTTCCCCGAAACATCGCCCAGGAAAATGACCAGCCGTTCGGGCTTGGCCGCGCAGAGGCCGTACAGATCTCCGCCCACCTCCCGGGCCGGCTCGAGCACGGCGCTGAAGTTGAGCCCGTAATCTCGCTCAAAACCGGCAAAGTCATGCGGCAACATGCCCATCTGGATTTCGCGCGCGACGCTCAGTTCGACCGCTATTTGCTCCTTCACCTCATCGCTGTAAGCCTTGGCTTTGAGCAGTGCCCGCACGCGCGCCTTTACCTCGAGCATCTCGAATGGTTTGGTCAGATAATCATTCGCGCCCGCCTCGAACCCGCGGGTCTTATTCTGCACTTCTTCCAACGAGGAGAGGAACATGATCGGCACCTCGGCGGTTTCCGGCATCTGCCGCAGACGACGGCAGACTTCGTAGCCGTCCAGACCCGGCATAACAATATCCAGCAGGATTAAATCGAGCCGAGTGCGCGCGGCAATCTGGAGCGCCATGTCGCCGTTGAGCGCGAGGCTCAACTTGTGATCGCCCTTCAAGCCTTCGACCAGGATGTCGAGGTTGGCTTTGGCATCGTCCACCAGCAGAACGCGGCAATCGGACAGCGTTTTCATGGCTCGACAAACTCCTGGCGATCTGCAACCCGGTGCAGGAGGCGCTTATGGATTAGCCGCGGCTCCCTCATGATGCGCTCCGTTTCAAGGCCAGCACGGCGATATCGTCGGATTGAGGGTGGTCGCCGGCATAGGCGCGAACGCCGCGCAGCAGCGCCGCACTCGTCTCCGGGGCGGTATGGCCCGACATGGGCGCGAGCTGTTGCAGCATCAACGCTTCTCCGTAAAAGTTCCCCTGGGCGTTGAGCGCCTCCGTCACGCCGTCAGTGTAAAATACAACCAGGTCACCGGCTTGAAGAACCACCGATTGGCTGGGCGCCGTCAACCCGGCACGAATGCCTGCCGCCAGGTCCGGCTCCAAATCCAATAACCGCGCCTGGCCGTCCCGAACCAGAACTCCCGGCGGGTGGCCGGCGCTGGCATAAGCCAGCCTTCCGGTTTGCACTTCATAGGTGGCGCAGAGCAGCGTTACGAACATGTTGCGGGGGTTTTGTGAAACGAGGGCATCGTTCACGCGGCGCAGGATCTCCTCGGGATGACTTACATCGGGGGCCATGGCCCGCACTAATGTCATGGTCACCGCCATGAACAGGGCCGCGGGAATGCCCTTGCCCGACACGTCACCGATCACCAGGACAAGGTCTCCGCTCGAGGTCCGCAACACCTCGTAGAGGTCACCGCCAACCGCCTGGGCAGGCTCCAGAACCGCGTGAACCTCCAGTCCGCTGCCATCGCTGACCGCCCGAACGTCGGCCGGCAGAATCCCCATTTGGATCTCACGGGCGACGCTCAAGTCGTAGGCGATCTTCTCCTTCACCGCATCGGCATAGGCTTTGGCCTTCAGTAGCGATCGGACGCGAGCCTGGACCTCGAGGATCTCGAACGGCTTCACCAGGTAATCGTTGCCGCCGGCCTCGAAACCCCTGGCTTTGTGCTGCACATCTTCCAACGAGCTGAGAAACATGATCGGAATCTCTCGCGTTCGAGGCGACGCGCGCAAACGCCGGCAGACTTCGTAGCCATCCGGCCCAGGCATCACAATATCGAGCAGGACCAGGTCCGGCAGGAGTTTTTCGGCCATGCGAAGCGCGGCGTTGCCGTCCAGCGCCACACTGAGCTGGTAATCCCCTCGCAGCGCCTGCACCAGCACATCGACGTTGGCCGGGACATCGTCCACTATCAGGATCCGGCTGTCGGAGAGCTCTTTCATGGACGCGATTGAATGGCTTGTTCCAGGCGACCCTGCGCCTCACCGAAGGCGTAGCCCTGGACCAGGTTCTGGAATTGAGTCCAGGACTCGCCGCCGTCGAACAAGGAGCGCAATGCGCCCTGGTTGGCTTCCACAAAATCTGCCGCCCCGGGATCGAATTCGCTGAGCAGCTTGATTAGTTGTCCGGCCGTCTCGCGCGCCTGGAAAGGGTCAACCGGAGGCCCGGCCTTGGGTGCGGTTGGAATTTCGGGAGCCAACTCGACCAGCGCAACCTGCAATTGCGCGACCAACGGGTCCAGCACCGCCGCCAAGCTTTCCTGCGCAGAGCGAACGTCTTCACTGGAAGCTCGCTCTCGAATCATCCGCTCCACGGCGCCCGCGGCGGCCTGAATGGGCTTGGCGCCGATGTTGCCGGCCACGCCTTTCAGGGTATGCGCCAGCCTTTCCGCGAGGGCGGTGTCGCGCTGCTCCAACGCGAGCTTAATGTCGGTGACGGTGGATGCTTGTTGCTGCGAGAATTGGCGAAGCAGCTTCAAATATAACTTGCGATTGCCGGCGACGCGACCCAAGCCGTCCTTGGTATCAAGGCCGGCGATCGAGGGGAGTTCATTGCCGGGCTGAGTTCCTTTGGCGTCCGGGTTGGTAGCTGGCTTCGGGGATGCCTCGGACGTTACGGCCGGGACCGGGCTGACCGCTTCGCTCCCCTTTGTCGGGCTGACCGCCGGGGTCGGCTTATAGTAACGCCCCACGGTCTCGAACAAGGACGCAGGATCGATCGGCTTGGAAATGTGGTCGTTCATCCCGATGGCCAGGCAACGCTGACGCTCCTCCATCGTGGCATGAGCGGTCATGGCAATGATGATCAGGGTGGCGAAGCGCGCATCAGACCTGAGCCGGGTAGTGGCCTGGTAACCGTCCATCTCCGGCATTTGAAGATCCATCAATACCACGTCGAACGGCGGAGGTTGCGGCCCCAAGGACAGAAGGTCCACTGCCTGACGACCGTGGTTGGCGACGGTGACCGCCGCGCCCACACCTTCGAGCAGTTCCACCGCGATCTGCTGGTTGATCTCGTTGTCCTCGGCAAGCAAGATGCG
>Ga0105240_10010922_pt1 | contig 12725 bp, 10 predicted proteins | sample KBSC54metaG_FD_80426 | JGI IMG/M metagenome (GOLD analysis project Ga0105240, IMG submission 80426) | Corn rhizosphere microbial communities from Kellogg Biological Station, Michigan, USA - KBS C5-4 metaG | ecosystem: Host-associated > Plants > Roots > Rhizosphere > Soil | place: Michigan, USA... | reverse complement strand
TGGACGGGTGCGTCTTCCAGCGCTGCATCTCCTCGAACGGGCTCATCCACGGGTTCTTGTAGTCGAGGCCGATCACGAAGCCGAGCGTGACCTTGTTGCCCTCGAGGTGGTACAGGAAGCCGCCGCCGAAGGTGTCGTCCATCATCGGCCAGCCGCCGGTGTGCACGACGTGGCCGGGCCTGGCCTTGTCCGCCGGGATCTCCCACAGTTCCTTGATGCCGATCGCCCAGCTCTGGGCGTCGCGACCCGCGAGCAGGTCGAACTTCGAGATCAGCTGCTTGCCGAGGTGGCCGCGCGCGCCTTCCGCGAAGATCGTGTACTTGCCGTGCAGCTCCATGCCCAGCTGGAAGCCGTCGTGCGGCTGGCCATCGCGGCCGACGCCCACGTTGCCGGTGGCCACGCCCTTGACCGCGCCCTTGTCGTCGTACAGCACCTCCGCCGCGGCGAAGCCGGGGAAGATCTCGACGCCCAGCGCCTCGGCCTGGCTCGCCATCCACTTGACCACGTTGCCCAGGCTGATGACGTAGTTGCCCTTGTTGTGGAACGGCATGGGCATCAGCCACTGCGGCACGCTCTTCGCGCCGGTCTCGGACAGGAACAGGAACTCGTCGCCGGTCACCGGCTGCAGCAGCGGGCCGCCGTCGGCCTTCCAGTTCGGCAGCAGCTCGTTGATCGCGATCGGATCCATCACCGCGCCCGACAGGATGTGCGCGCCCGGCTCGGAACCCTTCTCGAGCACCACCACCGAGACTTCCTTGCCGGCCTCGGCCGCGAGCTGCTTGAGGCGGATCGCGGTGGACAGGCCGGCCGGCCCGGCGCCGACGATCACGACGTCGTATTCCATCGCCTCGCGCGGGCCGTATTGAGCAATGAGTTCTGCCGAAGTCATGGGGGAGCGTTCCTGGGGAATGGGAGATCCTGGGGGCGCCGGTCGGAGCCGATGGACAGGCATTCTAAGGGCCTTGCCCACGAAAATAGCACGATCGTTCGATTTTTGTGGCCCATGCTATGGTGCGATCCATCTAATCCGGGTCGGACGCCCCGCCGCGGCGGCCGTCGCAGTCCCCCGGAGCACAACGAACACACAGGAAAGAGAACCATCATGGGCATGAAGATCGACCTGGCGGGCCGCGTGGCCTTCGTCACGGGCGCCTCCAGCGGGCTGGGCGCCCAGTTCGCCAAGACGCTGGCCGACTCCGGCGCGGGCGTCGTGCTGGCCGCGCGCCGCGTCGAGCGGCTGAAGACGCTGCGCGCCGAGATCGAGGCGGCCGGCGGCGACGCCCACGTCGTCGAGCTCGACGTCACCGACCCGGACAGCATCAAGGCCGCCGTGGCGCACGCCGAGACGGAGATGGGCGTCATCGACATCCTCATCAACAACTCCGGCGTCAGCACCACTCAGAAGCTGGTCGATGTCGCGCCCGAGGACTTCGACTACGTGTTCGATGTCAACGCCCGGGGCGCGTTCTTCGTCGCGCAGGAGGTCGCCAAGCGCATGATCGCCCGCGCGCGCGGCGCCGCGCCAGGCACCTATACCGGCGGCCGTATCGTCAACGTCGCCTCGATGGCCGGGCTGCGCCCGCTGTCGCAGATCGGCATCTACGCCATGAGCAAGGCGTCGGTGATCCACATGACGCGCGCGATGGCGCTCGAGTGGGGCCGCTACGACATCAACGTCAACGCGCTGTGCCCCGGCTACATCGACACCGAGATCAACCACCACCACTGGTCGACCGAGGCCGGCCAGAAGCTGATCCAGATGACGCCGCGCAAGCGCATCGGCAAGCCGTCCGACCTCGACAGTGCGCTGCTGATGCTGTGCGCCAACGAGAGCCACTTCATCAACGGCGCGGTGCTGCAGGCGGACGACGGCTTCGGGCTCTGACGCGTTTCGATCTTCCGGAGGGCTTCGGTCTCGTCCACGAGATGCGAATCCCGGTGCGCTGGGGCGATCTCGACGCGATGGGCCGCGCGATCATGGTTGGCAAAGCATCCGATGAGGCCCGGTTCTCATAGGTGTGCAAGCGCCGCAGGGGCAGCCCTGGGTCGTGTGCGCGGTGGTCGCAGCGTTCTCTTGCGACATCTCCTGCCGTGCAGGCGGCGACTGCAATGGGTCGCCATCGTGACGATGCACCTGGCCGCTTCCGGGGAATCGGGCCGCCGGCAGATTGTCGTCGATGGCCCCGTTCAGGCAGGTTGGCACGCCTGGCACGTTCCGCGGCCGTAGCCGTCAACCCCATGAAGCTGCTGGCTTCGCGGCGCGAAGGGGGGTCGATCCCAGCCTTCCGCCATGGTGAGGGCTCTAGAATCAAATCGGCTTGTCGCGGTCCATGTCATGTGCGCGGCCGGCGGTTCGCGCATCGAAAAATTGCTTCAGGGGGAATCCATGCAGATCACAAGACTGGCGGCAGCGCTCGCCATGGCGACGCTCGCTTGCGTCTCGACGGCGGCGTCGGCCCTGTCCATCACGCCCTACACGGTTCCGGGCGCTACTTCCACGGCGCTGATGGGCGTCAACGACCGCGGCGTCCTGGTCGGCTTCGACGACAACGGCGGCTTCATCGATGACCATGGACAGGTCACGACGGTCAATCTGGCCGGTTCTCCGGGCTACGTAGCTGGCATCAGCGATGACGGCCTCGCCGTGGGCTCCGATTGGACGAGCTCCTTCTTCTACAAAGCGGGCGTAATGACGCCGTTCGCCATTGCCGGCGAGGCGCAGACCGTGCTCCGCTCGATCTCTGCCAATGGACGCTACGCCGCAGGCATCACCTATGCTGCAGACGGCAGCGCCAAGGGGTTCGTGCTGGACACCGTGAGCGACAGGCTTGCCACGCTCGAGGCGCCCGCCGGCGAACAACTCATGGACCTCCATGGAGTCAATGACAGCGGCATCGCGGTCGGCAATGTGATCGGCGGCGCCGGCTCGATGCTGTTCGACAGCGTGAGCGGCTCGACCACCTATTTTTCTTCGCTCGCAGGCCTTGAGAACGTGCGCGCACGGGCCATCGACGACGTCGGCAACATCAGTGGCTACGCCGTCAGCGGCGGCGGGCAATGGATCGGCTTCTACTACAGCGCAAGTGATGGCCTCACCACCTACGACCTCGGCAGCAACTCGACCCTCGTCTACGGGCTGAACAACGCCGGGCTGGCGGTGGGCTCGTACGAGAACGACGACTACATCGACCACAGCTTCGTGATCAACCTGAGCGCCGTACCGGAACCTGCGACGACCACCTTGATGGCGCTCGCCCTGCTGGCGGTGGGCTTGGGCATGAGGCGTCGCCGCACATCGCCCCCCGGGCCGGGATCTCCAGCCATGGCATCGCCATCGGCGTAGGCGCTCCAGCCCTCCACGAGCCGCCTTTCGCGCGGGACAGCCGAGTCTCCGCCCGGCAACACCGGCCACCGCTGGACGACCGCGTTCCTTGAAATCCTGCTGAGAACTCTCGTCACTGAAAGGCTCGCATGAAAGCCGGGTTCGCTGCATGTCTCGTGTTGCTGATTCTTTCGAGCGCTGTGCGGCCCCAGCCCATGACGCCAGTCGACACAAGACAACCCATCGCGCTGACGGCCGTCGAGCGGGCTTGGGTATTGCATTCGATGCGTGGACATGTCGATGCGTTGCACGACATTGCCGCGGGTGTCGGGAGTGGCGACTTCAGCAAGGCCGAAGCAGCGGCGGTCGCGATGAGCACGGACGTCATGAAGGCGGATTCGACCCGTCCAGGCACGTTGCGTTCGAAACTTCCTCCCGCGTGGATCGCCATGGTGCTGGCGATGCACCACGAGTTCGATGGCATCGATGACGCGCTGCGAGCGCACGAGAGCGCGACGGCGCTGATGGCTCGACTTGGACGCGTGACCGGCCAATGTGTCGCTTGCCATGGCGTCTACAGAATCCAGGCTCAGGATTGAACATCCCTGCACGGCCAGGAACCGTCGCTGGCCCACCGCCGCTGGTCGGTGCATCGCTGCCGCGATGACCGCTCACGCGTCGGTCGAGGTGTCGTCGCGGCTCAAGAGCAGCCCGATTCGATGTCGGCTCGCGGTCGGGTGCGGTCGTCAGGTCGCCTGGAGTGCCGCGAAGCGTGCGCCGGCTCTGCCGATCAAGGGATCTGAACGCGACGGGTCCGGCCCTTCGAATGCGACGCGTTGGTCGTGGGGGTCGGCGACGTCATCGCGCTCCCTTCAGGGGGTGTCAAGGCGCGGGCGTCGGCTGGCCGCTCACGCAGCCGTCACCTGCGCCAGGAAGGCGGCGGGATCGGAACAGGCGGTGCCGGCATGCAGCAATTGCCGGCGGCCACCGGACTCGAGGACGAAGCTCGGGACGCCGCGCGCGCCGAACCGCTGCATCACGGCCTGCGCGTCGGCGACGCGGGCATCGACGGCCGCCTGCAGCGCAGGCGTGTCGGCTCGCAGCATCCGGCCGGCGTCGGACAGTCCGAGCCCGTCCAGCGTCGCCGCCAGGACGTCGATTTGCGTGACGTCCTTGCCATCGACATAGCGGGCGAGCTGGATCGCCTTGAGCGCCTCGACCTCGCGCGCGGGAGCCGTCATCGAGACCGCCGTCAGTGCGCGCGTGGCGGGGCCGCTGTCGAACCTCTGGACGCGGTCCGCCAGGACGTGGTCGCGATAGCGTTGCGAGAAGCGTTGGCCGGTGAGGCGCTCGATGGGCTGGTCGTTCGACCAGGCATAGGCCGCGAAGGCGTCGTCCATGGGCCGCGCACCGTCCTCCTGGAACAGGCCGCTGGGCAGCAGTTCGAGGCGGACACCCTCGGCACCGGCCAGCGCCGCGACTGTCGCGCTCGCGCCATAGCACCAACCGCAAAGCGGGTCGAAGACGTAGTGAAGCGTGTTCATCGAGGGTTCCGTCGAATCGGGTGAGCTCATGGTAAGAGTGGACGCTTGGTTGAAAAACCAAGCTTCTGTAGACTCGCCGTATGCCAAGAGCAAACAATCGTGCGGAGGCCGGCAACGTCGCGCTCGCCAATCTGAAGCGGCTGGCGTATTTCGCAGCCGTCGTCGAAGGGGGCAGCTTCACCGCAGCGGCGGAGCGCCTGGGCATCACCAAGGCCGTGGTCAGCCAGCAGGTGGCGCGACTGGAGCGGGACTTCCAGACGCAGCTGCTGACCCGCACCACGCGGCGCGTGGTGCCGACCGAGGCGGGCATCGCGTTCTACGAGCGCTGCTCGCGCATCCTCCGGGAAGCCGGCGACGCCTTCGACGAGCTGGCCGACGTGCCGACGGAGCCCTCCGGCACCCTGCGATTGACGGCGCCCCTGGACTACGGCCTGACGTCGGTGGTCGCGGCCGTCGTCGAGTTCACGCGCAAGTTTCCCCAGTGCAAGGTCGACCTCACACTGAGCGATCAATCGCTCGATCTGCATGCCGGAGAGGCCGAGCTGGCGATCCGCGTCGGATGGCTGACCGATCTCGAACTGCAGGCGCGCCAGATCGGCAGCTTCCGGCAGCTGCTCGTCGCGACGCCGGCATGGGCGCGTCGAATCGATCGCAAGCGCGGGCCCGAACAGATCGCCGACCTGCCGTTCGTGGCCAATTCGGCGCTGAAGACGCCCGAGAACTGGATCTTCTCGAGTGCCAAGGGGCTTCACGACCCGGTGCAGGTCCATGCGGCGATACGGCTCGACGCCACGTTGGCCGTTCGCGAGGCGGTGTGCCAGGGCGCGGGCTTCTCCGTCCTGCCTGACTATGCGGTGGCGACGGAACTCGCGCAGGGGCGGCTTGTCCATCTGCTTCCGGCATGGACGCTTCCCAGTGGCGGCATCTATGTCGTCTATCCGGCGGCGCGCTTTCGGCCTGCCAAGATCAAGCGGTTCGTGGAAGTGCTGACCGAGCGCCATCGAGCTTGACGAGACGTTCCATCCCAGCAGGATCGCGTCCCCGAGTTTCTCTCGTCCGATGAGCGGCCACGATCGAGCTGGCTGTCGCCGCGCCCCGTGAGCGGCGCCTTCGATCGGGTCGGCAACCTGCCGCGGATGCGAGTACGTCGACAGGTGGCTCGACTTGAGATCTCGTCCCGCGGCCGCGAGCGGCACATCCCGCGAGTCGTTCCAGCGAACGGCGGCGCGAGGTCTTGCGGGCGGATGATCCTTCGCGCACCACGACACCATGCGCTGTCGAAGACCGGCGTTGCCGTCACGCCTCCGGTCGTCATTCGATGGGGACCATTCGGCGAGGAGACGATCTGGAGTCCGCACCACGTCATCGCCGACATCGCGCGTCCCGTCACGCTACTGGCCGGCGACGTGTTGCTGATGGGGATGTCCTGCCACTCCCGCAGCGTCGACCCGGCACAGGTCGTCGAGTGCGAGATCACCGGCATCGGTCGGCTCATCGGAACCGGGTCCAACAACCCGGTGACTGTAAGTTGTTGGCATACGGTCTGTCTCATTCGGGTGGATTCAAGTTTCATCACGACGCTCGTATCGTTCGGCACGCGGGCCACGGTGGCCCATTCGGAGTTCCGATGTTCACGAGGAGAGACGCCATGAAGACTTCGCTGGCTGCTGCGGCGGCCCTGGGTGCATCCGGCGCGGCATTGGCCGCCGGCGGCAAGCTCGCACTGAAGCATTTCCCTGCCGGGCCGAACGGATTCTTCCGCGCGCCGGTGCTGCTGTCCGGCCCCACCGAGTCGGCCCTGATCGATGGTGGATTCACGTATCCGGACGGCCGCGCCCTGGCCGAGGCGATCAAGGCCGCGGGCAAGCCGCTGCGTGCGATCTATGTCAGCCAATCCGATCCCGACTACTACTTCGGCCTCAAGCCCGTGCGCGAGGCCTTCCCGGCTGCGCGCGTGCTGGCGGCCTCCGCGACGCTCGAAGCGATCAGGGGCAACGTCGAGAAGAAGCTCGCGGTCTGGGGGCCCCAACTGAAGGAGAACGGCCCGCAGACCTTGGCCGACGTCGTCCTGCCCGAAGCGTTCGACGGCACGACACTGGAGGTCGACGGCGAGCGCATCGACATCGTCGGCGCGGACGGACTGGCCAACCGCCGTTACCTGTTCGTGTCGTCGCTGGGCGCGGTCGTCGGCGGCGTCATGATCTTCTCCGGCGTCCATGTCTGGACCGCCGATACCGCGACGGCGGCCCAGCGCGCCGCATGGATCGCGAACCTGGACAAGCTCGCCGCGCGCAAGCCGGCGATCGTGGTCCCGGGGCACATGGCACCGGGCGCGGCCACGGATCTGAGCGCGGTCGCCTTCACGCGCAACTACCTGCTCGCGTTCGAGGACGAGTTGGCACGCGCTACCGACGCCGCCAGCCTCAAGTCCGCGATGGAGAAGCGCTTCCCGGATCTGGGGATGGGCGTGGCGCTGGACATCGGCTCCAAGGTCGCCAAGGGCGAGATGAAGTGGGGCTGAGATGTCCGCGAATCTCGACCTGATCCGGCCGACTTGCGAGGGGCCGCCCGCGGAGACCCGAAAGGCTCTGCGGGCCGCCCTCGCCGACGACGTCGAATGGACGGAGGCCGCGGGCTTCCCCTGCGCCGGGACCTACGTGGGACCCGAAGCGATCTTCGATGGCGTTTTCCGGCGCCTCGCCGACGAATCAACCCATACATGACCGATGGCCGCGAGAGCGTGAAGACCTACGTCACGAAACTCGGCATCGAGCGCTGGCCGAAGACCCGGGTCCGGTTCCTGCGCGTCGCGGCCGACGCAGACCTGGTGTTCCTGCAGACCGTCCAACCGAAGACGGCGCAGTCCCGGGAGATGGTCATCGTCGACATCTTCCGAGTGGCTGGCGGCAAGATCGCGGAGCATTGGGACACCATGCAGGCCGTCCCTGCGGACGCCACCAACCCGCGTCCCATGTATTGAGGCATCGCCGAGGGCGATCAGCATGGCCTCGCCCAACGGCGTGGCCATGCCTCGGCCCACGCGGCGCACATGAATCGGGCTGCGCACATGCCTGGCCGTTCGACGCCTCATGCATCCGGCCGCATGGCACGAAGGGCCATGGGCGGGCCGGCCCCGAGCAAGGGGCGTGCAACCCTTCACGGGACCCCAATGCCGCCATCAGCGGCGGTCGGCGGCTTGCCGCACTCGATCGGCGGACCCTCCATCGGCCCCGGTAACGGTTTGTCTGCAAGGTGGGAAATGGTGTCGCGGTCATTTCTTGGTAAAGACTCGTTTGCTGCATCGCACTAAGTTCCCGTCTCCCGAAGAGCAGCGCCAAGAACGAACCATCATGCTTCGCATCCACGACCAGTCCACCGTCTTCCACCAGTACCTCGGCATGCCGGCCAGAGGACGCGGCTGGAACTGGCTCTGGTCATGCATTGCAGGCCTGTTCATCGCCTTGCTGGCGGCCTGCAGCGCAGGAGGTAGCTCGTCAGGCACGCCCGACGTCGTGCCCGGCGCGCCAACGGCCGTGACGGTCACGGCCGGCGACAACGAGACCACGCTCAGCTGGGGCGCCGTTGCCGGAGCGACCGCCTACAACGTCTACCGGTCCACGACCCCGGGCGTGCAAGGCACGAAGATCGGGGCCAGTCCGACCCCGTCCTACGTGGACGCCACCGCTGCGAACGGCACGACCTACTACTACCAGGTCACCGCGGACAACGCGGCGGGCGAAGGAACCGCTTCGACCCAGTCGCCCGGCGTGACGCCCGCCGTGCCGGCCGTGGTGCCGGCGGCGCCTGAAGGACTGAGCGTCGACGCGGGCGATGCGACGGTGACGGCGAGCTGGACGGCGGTGGCCAATGCCAAGTCCTACAACGTCTATCGCTCCACGAATGCCGGAACGCAAGGTCCGAAGATCGGTTCGAGTTCGACGACCCAGTACGTCGATGCCGCGGTGTCCAACGGCAGCACCTACTACTACACGGTCACGGCCGACAACGCGGCGGGAGAAGGGCCGGCTTCCGCGCAGTCGCCTGCCGTCACGCCGACCGTTCCCGTCACCGCGCCGGCGGCTCCGACGGGCCTGAACGCCGTCGCAGGCAACGGTCAGGTCAGCCTGAGCTGGACGGCCGTGGCGGGAGCGACGTCATACAACGTCTATCGCTCCACGTCCTCGGCGTCCCAGGGCGCGAAGATCGGGTCGAGCGCGACCACGAGCTACAACGACGCCACCGCGGCCAACGGCAGCACCTACTACTACGTGGTCACCGCCAGCAACGCCGTGGGCGAAGGGACGGCGTCCGCCGCATCGCCGGGCATCACGCCGACGGTGCCGGTCAGCGTGCCGGCCGCGCCCAGCGCCGTCAATGCCGTCGCGGGCAACGCGCTGGTCACGCTCACCTGGACGGCAGCGCCCTCGGCCACCTCGTACAGCATCTATCGATCGACCAGCCAGGGCTCGCAGGGCGCCTTGCTCGGGTCGAGCCCGACGCCGAGCTACAGCGACACGGCGGTCGTCAATGGCACGACCTACTTCTACGTCGTCACGGCGTCCAACAGTGCGGGACAGGGGCCGGCATCCATCCAGTCGGCGGGCGCGACGCCGCAGGTGCCGGCGACCCGACCCGCCGCGCCCACCGGCCTCAATGCCACGTCCGGGAATGCCCAGGTCACGCTGACGTGGACCGCCGCGGCGACGGCGACCTCGTACAACGTCTATCGCTCCACCACCCCGGGCGTGCAGGGCGCGAAGATCGGCTCGAGCCCGAGCGTCGGCTATGCCGATTCGACGAGCGTCAACGGCACGACCTACTACTATGAGGTCACGGCGGTCAACGCCGCCGGAGAAGGGGCGCCGTCCACGCAGTCGTCGGCCGCGACGCCTGCGGTGCCGGCCGTCGTGCCGGCGGCCCCCGCGAGCGTGAACACGGCCGACGGTGCTTCGCAGGTGACGATTTCCTGGACGGCCGTGTCCGGCGCCACGTCGTACAAGGTCTATCGGTCGACGACGCAGGGGGCGCGTGGGACGCTGGTCGGCTCGACCTCGTCCACCACCCTCTCCGACAACACGGTCGTCGGTGGCACGACCTACTACTTCGTGGTGACGGCGTCCAATGCGGCCGGAGAAGGCGCCGCATCGGCCGCCGCGTCCGTGACCCACGCCAACGCGTGGTCCAACGTGAAGTACGGTGGCGGCGGCTACGTGACCGGCCTCGTCTTCCATCCGACCACCAAGGACCTGCTGTACGCACGCACCGACGTGGGCGGTGCCTACCGCTGGGATGCGTCCACGTCGTCCTGGATTGCGATCACCGACGGCTTCGGCGCGGCCGACAGCTTCCAGCACGGCGTGGAGAGCATCGCGCTCGATCCGAACAACGACCAGCTGGTCTACATGGTCACCGGCATGGTCAACTCGGCTGACGCGACCGCGCGCCTGTACATCTCCGGCGACCGCGGCAGCAGCTGGACGTCGGTCAACCTGCCTTTCTCGGCCGGGTCCAACAACAGCGGCCGGGGCATGGGCGAGCGCCTGATGGTCGATCCCAACAAGGCGTCGACCCTGTTCTTCGGCTCGCGCACCGCCGGCTTGTGGAAGAGCGGCGACTCGGGCCGCACCTGGGCCCAGGTGACGTCGCTGTCGTCCACCAAGCTGACCGCCGACCAGCTCAACACGCTGGGCGGCAATGCGATGGGCGTCGAGCTCGTGGTGTACGACACGTCGACCAAGGGCACGGGCACCGCCACCTCCACGGTCTACGCGGCCATCGCCCCCGACTATGTGAACCTGGCGGGCCTCACCTCGAACCTGTACAAGTCGACCGACGGCGGCACCTCGTGGACGCCGGTGACCACGCCGGTGTCCGGCTATCACATTCCCCACGTGGTGCGCGCCGCCGACGGCCTGTTCTACGTGCTGTTCACCAAGGGCACCGGCCCGGGTGACGGCGGCCCCGCTCGTCTGTACAAGTTCGACGGCAACGCCTGGACGCTGCTCGCCAGCAACGACTCGGCGGGCTACGGCGGCGTGTCGGTGTACGGCACGGGCGCGACCACGCGCATCGCGCTGGGCGTGAGCGGCACCTGGGGCAACTACAGCGGACAGCAGATCGTCCAGCTGTCCGACAACGACGGCGTGACGTGGCGCGAGATCGAAGGCGGGATGCCGGGCCAGACCGCCTCGGGCTGGGTCGACGACGTCGAGATCGATCCGTCCAACCGCGACCACATCATGCACGTGCACGGCGGCGGCATCGTCGAGACGCGAAGCGCCTCGTCGTCGACGCCCACGTGGAACTTCGCGGTCAACGGCCTGGAGGAAACCTGCACCCTGGCCCTCAACACCCCGCCGGCCGGCGCCTCCTACACCCTGCTCACCGGCTCGGGCGACGTCGGCACCTGGGTCTACACCGACCTCACGAAGGCCCCGACGCTCAACCCCTACAAGCAATGGAGCAGCGGCAATTCCATCGACACCGCGTGGTCGGATTCGAACTACATCGCGGCGTCCAACGTCATCAATTCGTCCGGCACGGGCACCGGCTACTGGTCGGGCGACGGCGGCAACAGCTGGGCGAGCTTCGCCACGCTGCCGCCCGGCGTCACGGCCAACACAGCCGGAGCGACGAACATCGTGGTCACTGCGCGCAACAAGCTGGTCTGGGCGCCGGCCGATTCCGTGCCCTCCTACAGCACCGACAACGGCGCCACCTGGACCGCCACCAACCTTCCGGCGCTCAGCGTCATCGGTGGATCGCCGCGAAGCTACCGCCTGGTCGCGGATCGCAAGAACCCGAACAAGGTCTATGCCTACGATTCGGGCGGCGCGTGGTGGGGCAGCACCGCGGGCAAGGTGTACGTCTCCACCGACGGCGGACATACATACACGCTGAGCCAGGGTTCGGTGTCGGCCAACCTGCGCGCCAACCCCTTCGGTGCCACGTCGATGGCGGTGAATCCCAACGTCGAAGGCGACCTGTGGCTGGCCGACGGCAACGCCGTCTACCATTCGCTGGATTCGGGAGCGACGTGGACGAAGCTCGACAACTTCGCCTCGATCTGGGGTAGCCGCCAGACATGGCAGTGGCCCGAGGTCCAGGGGGCCAGCATCGTCGCGCTGGGCAAGGCCAAGGCCGGCGCGGCGTACTCGTCCGCGGTCTACGTGATGGGCGTGATCAGCGGCGTGTGGGGCGTCTATCGCTCCGACGACGGTGGCGCGACCTGGGCGCGTTTCAACGACGACGCCCACCAGTTCGGCGGCCCGGGCGTGATGGCTGCGGACCAGAACCTTTATGGCCGCATCTACCTGGGCGGCAGCTGCCGGGGGGTGCTGTACAGCAACTAGCGGGCTGTCGAAACCTTGCCGCGGCCTGCCCGTTCGCCGACGCGGCCGACTTCCCGCACCCAGGAGGTGGCACCATCGACACCCCAACGGCGGGGCGATGCTGGTGTGGCCGGACTTCCCGAACAGGAAGACGGTGCCGCTGCCCGATCACGTTCGGGCGGCCTGCAGCCGGGGACGCCCGGTCGGCTCAGGCCGCCAGCAGCTTGTGGACCAGCTCCGCCGTCGTGGACGCGCCCACCTTGCGCATCAGCCGCGCCCGGTAGACGTCGACCGTGCGCGGGCTGATGCCCAGCCGCTTGCCCACCATCTTGCTGGTGAGGCCCTCGATCAGCAGCGCCGCGATCTCGCGTTCGCGCGGCGTGAACTCGAGCTTGAGCGAGCGCCTGGACGACAGGTCCTCGAAGCTCCAGATGCCCGCGGCGTGCGGGTCGGCGGTGTCGAGCGCGTGGCCCCACACGTGGCACCAGAACAGCTCGCCGTCGACGCGGCGCATCACGCGCTCGTCGG
>Ga0105240_10010921_pt1 | contig 12726 bp, 11 predicted proteins | sample KBSC54metaG_FD_80426 | JGI IMG/M metagenome (GOLD analysis project Ga0105240, IMG submission 80426) | Corn rhizosphere microbial communities from Kellogg Biological Station, Michigan, USA - KBS C5-4 metaG | ecosystem: Host-associated > Plants > Roots > Rhizosphere > Soil | place: Michigan, USA... | reverse complement strand
GGAGATCCCCCTCCCCTTGCGCTTGCTACCCCCCGCCTTCGCCAGGAGGCGTTCGGCATGTATGTACACGCCGCCGCCCGATTCAAGGGCAAAGGCCAGCGCAACAGCCAAGGAGGAAGCACCCATGAGCACCACCGCCACAGCCATCAACCAGTCCCCCGCGAACACACACAAGCAGCCGAAGCAGACCGCGAAAGAAGTAATCGCGGCCAACGTGCAAGCCCTTATCGAGCAGTTGGAGCAAGGACACTCGGAAGCCCTCACCGCCTACCTCGCTGCAATGGGCAGGTTTCACACGTACAGCTTTGGCAACATTCTGGAAATTGCACGACAGAAGCCGGAAGCCACCCGCGTTGCTGGTCTTTATGTGTGGAACCAGCTTGGCCGCAAGGTCAAAAAGGGTGAGCGCGGCATCCGCATTCTCGCTCCCATGATCGGGATTCGCCGCAACAAGGACGAGGAAGCTGAGAAGGACATCCGCTCTCAGAATCAGGCGGTCTTGGTTGGATTCCGCGCCGCTTATGTCTTTGATGTGAGCCAGACCGAAGGTGCTGAGATTCCAGAATTCTCCGAGCGCGTCTCCGGCAACGCCGGAGAGTACCGCGACCGCCTTGTGGACTTTGTGATTGAGCAGGGCATCCAGCTTGAATTTACGGAGAGCATCACACCCGCTCTTGGCATGAGCTACGGAGGCAAGATCGCGTTATTGCCGGGCCAGTCAAGGGCTGAGGAGTTCTCAACACTTGTGCATGAACTCGCACACGAGATGTTGCACAAGGCCGAACGGCGTACCGCGACCACAAAGACAGTACGTGAAACCGAGGCCGAGGCGGTCGCCTTTGTAGTCGGAAGGACAATCGGCCTTGAAACAGGCAGGGCATCGGCGGATTACATCCACCTCTACCACGGCAATGCGGCCCTGCTCATCGAGAGCTTGGAAGTGATCCAGAAGACCTCCGCCCTTATTCTCGCCGCAATCGAAAACCCCGCCGCGGAAACCGCAGCCGAAGGACCGGCGCAAGAACTGGCGCAGGCACACTAGCTGGAACTTTGAAGTTGCGGACGGCGGGGGGGGGGGCGCCGTCCGCTCAGCTCCCGAACCCAGCTTACGTGGATTTGCCAATGAAATTCTTTCATTGGTCCTGGACTCATCGAAGCAAGACCTGGGATAATCATTCCAGTCGAGGATATATATGCCGCGTCAGGAAATGTTTTTCGAACAGCGAAGTGGTGACCGGCGTGTCGAGGTCCTGAAAACCTACGACCGATCATATGCCCGCGAGGTCTTCAGCGGAATTGATACAGAAGCGAGGAAGGCTCTTGCTGCGGCCCTTGAACTTGAGAAGAATTATGAGCCAGCGGATATCCCGGACCCCGATGGAAGCGACTATGACGATTTCCTTTGGGACGAACTTCTTGGGGCCGCCCGCGAAGACGTTCGCAATGATCCAAATCTCTATTCATTCTTCGTCGTCTCTGAAGCGAAGCCGGCTCAGACTCAGGTTTTGTATATTTCGCCTGACTGGCCGAGCGCCGAGGCATTTGCAAAAAATCGCATTGCATCGGCGAGCTAACAGCACTTGCGGAAAGAGATATGCAAAACAGCCCGATCATCACAGAACTTAAAGGCGAACACCATATCCATCTGGCGGCGTTTGGGGCGCCAACGCTGAACGTCCCGATCCGGTTTGCGGACGAAGCGTCGAAAGTGTTTTCCGCCTACCGCGAAAAATACGAATTCGGTGCGTCGGAAATGAAAGCCGGATGCGGCGATATCTACGACTCCGAAAACGCCATCGTGGGGCGAGTCTCGTACAACGGTCGCATCTGGACCGCTAGTGGCGTCCCTGTGGAATAGGTCGGCCGGCCCGCGAAGAGATGAGTTCCGAAGTCAAAAGCGCCCGCAGACCTTCCTCCGACTTTGACTGACACTCCCAGATTGTAACGACGCGCCAGCCGTCAGATTCGAGGGTTGCCCTGTGCTTTTCGTCGCGAGTGACGTTTCCAGCGCGCTTTTCCTTCCAGAATTCAGCCCGCGTTTTCGGAATGACACTGCCCCACCGGCATTCATGACAGTGCCAGAAGCAGCCGTGCACGAAGATGACGGTGCGGTGTTTCGGGAGAACAATATCTGGCTTTCCAGGCAAATCTTTTCTGTGAAGGCGGTATCGGTATCCAAGAGCGTGAAGGATCGAGCGAACTCGCATTTCAGGTTTGGTATTCCTACTTCTTATCGCAGCCATATTTCGACTGCGCTGTTCAGGACTATGAACGTCCGCCACGATCAGGCCGCCCCGCCATTGAACTTCTGTGGATGGCTGCGGCTTGGATCGGCTTCGATCGCAATCAGCGTCTTCATCGCAACGCCGGTAAAGAACACTGAAAGATAGCCAGCCTTCATAGGTTCCTAGCCCGCATTAGCGAACAGTGGCAACTCGAGGATTCCCGTTTGTTCGTATCGCTGCAGGATACGAATATGAGGAGCCATGAGTCGCGCGACTTCCGCTATCACTGGTACAACGACGCTGTTTCCAAACTGCTTGTATGCCTGGGTGTCTGAGACCGGAATGATGAACCTGTCTTTGTGTAGGATACCCGGCGGATCGAAACCCATGAGGCGGGCGCATTCCCTGGGGGTGAGCCTACGTGGGCGTTTCTTGGCTCCTCGGCTGACCAGAATTTCGGAACCATCCTTGTAGTAACGAGCGCTCAGTGTCCTGGTGGTCATATCGGGCGTGACTAGACCGAAGCCGAACCCGTTGCCGGCAGCCTTATGCTTTGCGGCATAACCCTTGAGGTACTCCCACAATTTATCTGTCAGGATATATTTCGGATTAACCTTCGCAAGCGGCCCCGTGGTGAAGGGCGGCTCGGCTTCCTCGGAGCCGTCTTCAGGGTGAAGGATCGAACCCAAGGTCGGGCCCTTTTCCGGCTTCTGAAAATCGTCAAAGCTAAAGCCAGTGGCTTCGCGGAAACCCACAATCAGGATGCGTTCACGATGTTGAGGAGTGAAACTCTGGCCGTCGATAACCTTTGCCTGGACGTGGTAGCCCAATTCCCTGGAGAGAGTTTCCTTTATGACCCGGAACGTGTTGCCGCCGTCGTGGCTCACCAGGTTCTTTACGTTCTCAAGCAGAAATGCTTTCGGTCTCTTCTCGGCGATGATGCGCGCTACATCGAAGAAAAGCGTCCCTTGCGTCGTGCATTCAAATCCGTGCGGCCGGCCGAGGGCGTTTTTCTTGCTTACGCCCGCGATAGAAAACGGCTGACATGGAAAGCCGGCAAGCAGGACGTCATGGTCTGGAATGTCGGCCGCATCAACCTGCGTAATGTCGCCGTCGATTTCATGCTCGTGGTTTGGAAAATTCTCACGGTAGGTTTTCTTTGACCATTCGTTCCACTCACTCGTGAAAATGCAGCGGCCTCCAGCACTTTCAAAACCCTTCCTCATACCGCCGATGCCGGCGAACAAATCTATGAAGGTGAAGCTGCTGGGAGTTTCGTTCCGGCCGCGGATCGGAAGCATCTCGCGCAGGGCAGCCTGGACGTATTTGGGGCAATCCGTTTCGCGCCGTTCCCAGCGTCCAACAGTCTTGGGGTCAACTTGCAGTCGTTCCCCAATCTCGCGTTGCGTCATTCGCTGTCGCACCTGGGCTAAGAGAGATAGGGATTCGGTCGGGAGAGTCGATAAATCTTCGCTGGGCATGTCAGAGGACATTTTGTCCTATTCTAGTCCCTATTGTCCAGGCAATAAAGGATTTTCAAGCGAGAAGAGGTACCTCGCTTTGTGTTTTATCATTATCAAAATAAATTACTTACACTTGTTCTCCGGGTAGGCAATGCTCTCTCGGCCGCTCTCTTCGACACGAGTCTGAAAGAGCTCCCAACGCTCTTGAAGGGCGGTACGATCTGGACCTGTCGTTCCGTTTGTATAAAGCGGCACACCGTCGAACAGGCCATATCCTGCCTGCAGGGCCGCCGGATGAATGGCAATTTTCTGGCTAAGTGGGTCGATTGCCAAGAATGCTAGGTCAAATAGCGTGTGGAGATCGCTACGGAGCAACAAACCGTTAAGTGTGCTGTTCTCGTTCGTACGAGCATACGGACGGATATGAGCGGCTTCAACTAGTCCCGGGAACGCGCAACGGCTTACCTGACAGGCCTCTCCGTAGCGTCGAATAAGCCGATCACGAAATTGTCCCTGTCCCTGTCTCAAAGCGACCGCGCGGATTACAAGGCGCCGCGCCTCAATTATGGACTCCGGTAAATCGCTTGCTTCCACAGCTTCGTCGCAGATGGCCTCCGTAATCGAGCTCGCGTATTCAAATACGAATGGACGACACCCCACATCTTCAAGCAAACAACTTTCGAGCTTCGCGAGATCAATTTCCTTGATTGACATTTGATCGCTGGGTCGGAGGACTGCATCCTGTAATCTTGTCGTCGTGAGGTTCGGAAGTGTTGCTCGAAAGGTATCGCCGTAGTGAGCTTCAAACGTGCGAACCTTGGCTAATTCGCGTGTCGGTTCCTCAAACACGTGGCCTTTTTTACACTTCCATCGAGGTTCTTTCGCAGAGCGCTCTTTGATGTTTGTTGCCTGGCATGTCGGGCATCGAAGCCTCTCTTTGTTGCCCGCACCAACCACAATATTCTGGATCTTCGCGATTCCAAGCACATTCGCTTTGGATCGCAAAATGACGACGTCATTTGGACGAATCTGGAGGTGATTTGCGACGTCGCTGTCATAACGGTAGACCTTGGCTGGGTCGTCGAGGTAACCGGCGTTTCCACCGTATTGTCGCGGGCCTTCAATTGTGAGGAAGGACCAAGTTCTTCGGTTCATTTGTGCGGGTCCTCACTGATACCAGTACTACTAAGGTTGTTGTTGCCAGCGGCTAGATCCGGCGAAATGAGAGAATCCAATCCCCAATCATGTAGCCTTCCATCACAGATCCGCCATGCGTCGCCGGAACTCATCTACGTTCAAGTGTCTATGCTGAAACCAGGCGAAGGTGAGGCCGCATTTCCGCGATACCGGTATCAAAAAAAGTCCTAAACGTGATGACGTTCTCTTTGGCTGAGTAACAGGTCTCTTTCGAATCCTTAAGCGATTCCGGTACAACCAGACAGATTTGTTGTCGAAGCATATCGTCAATGGCGTCCGCAGATACTCGATCGTCAACAGTGGCCAGAAAGAGAGCGCAATTGAATCGTTCCATCGCCAGTTGCTTCCAGCGTTCGCGTAAAGTAGTTTTCGCTGAGAGCACTAGGGCCGTTTCGAAGGCACGATCTTTTTGGTTAAGAACGATCAAGCTTGGCATGACAAAATCAGGTCTTCGTCCGCCAGTTACTGCCTGCTCTTCAAACTGAATTCGGCCGTCAGTGAGGAATCGTGCAATATGGCGCTCGAAAGATCGGCCCGCACGCGATTTGCGGTGCTGGCTGGCACTAAGAAAAGTAGCGTCAAGTTGCGGAAAACCGCGAACGATGGACTCTACTAGGCCGTACCCACCCGTGGTGATGATTCGGACAACCTCTGCTGCACGGTGGCGCAATTCAGCCCGCTTATAAAGTGCAAACTCAATGTCTCGACTGATGCGCATGATCGCATCGCCTGGATTCGGAATGGCGAACGGGTCCAAGGTCTGAAGGCCGTTTTCTTTCATATAGGATTCTTGAGCCGCTGCGGCCAGGCTCTCGGAGGACGGCAAAGTTGAAACGGAATTGATGAACGCTTGGAGCGTGCCGGCGCTAAGATTTGCCGTTAGGTCTCTTATTAATGCTTCAGTTTCATCTCGGGGGACGGAAAGTGCCGCCGCCGGGTCGAATAGTCCAAAATGAAAGTCGGAACCAAGGTCGAACATGGATTCGACGAGTTCAGCTTCTTCAGAAGCTGAGTCGATCGTCATGAACCAATAACCTGACTCTGCAACCGGCTCCCGTAGGCGTCCCCCGAGAAGGAGAGACGCCGGCGTCAAGCCACTGAACAACTCTTTGGGAACACCGGTGAAGTGCATTTCGGGTCCCTTGTTCGAATAATGCTTCAGAGCTGAGGTCTTTGTTTCACCTGTTTCGGGCCAAAAGCTGGTTAAGGAAGACTCGAAGATGTGCGGCTTTGCAGGATTGGTGTTCACCAGTTCGGGGAAAAAGCAGGATTCTCGAACCTCCTTGGGAATGTAAACCCCGTTTTGGTGTCCATACTCCCTTCCTTCCGCCCAAAGGCAGTCATTTCGGGAGAGTTTCTTGATCAAAAGAGTGAGGCTCTTCCCAACCCAAGAAAGAATCTCATCCTGCTTCGATACGTCCATGGAATTTCCTCTAGCCTAATCGTCTCTATAGCATAGGCCATTGCATAGCTTTTCAGTCTGAACTCGATGTGCAGCGTATGAGGGACAGGGCCACGCCCTTGCGGTGACGAGGCGCTTCCTGTTCAAATCGGGCGCTCGCGCCAGATCGCGGCGGCGTGGAATGTTGGACAGGGCTTAGGATAAATTTGAAGCCCATTTGTGAGGCGTTATGCACGATTATTTCGCCGGGTCTACTTGGTCCAAGACCTATGGTAAGAAGGCACTTCCGATTCTTGTGAACCTTGCCGAGAACCACAAATCCACCTCCTACACCGAACTCGCAATCGTGATGTTGAAAGATAGGAAATATGCACATCCACTAATGAGCGCGTTAGGTCGGTTGGGGCACGCATTGGAATCGCTCAACGCGGCCGAACCTAAGAAATTTGGCAAAATCCCTCCGATTCAGTTGTTGGTATGCAACGAGAGCACGGGTAGGCCGGGGAATCTTGCCCTGAACTTTTTGGGGCTCAAGAAGTCTGAAACTGACAAAATGTCGAAGGCACTTCTCGACACCGTCGTCTTGCGAGCCCACCAAAGCGTATTTGCTTATCAGCATTGGCACTACGTCTTGAATGCTCTGGGATTGAAACCTGCGACGTTGGAATTGCCCCCGCCAGAGACCCTTCTTCCGAAGATCGGAGAATTGGAGGGGAAACCGAAGGGCGAAGGCGAAGAACATGAAAAGCTAAAGTTGTACCTTGCTCGAAACCCACAGGTCATTGGCATTGATTGGGCAGGCAACGGAGATACTGAGCGGCTTCTCCTCTCTGGAGACCGGCTTGATATTAGTTTCCAGGATGATGAAAGGTGGATCGCTGTAGAAGTAAAGGGCAAGAACTCGCCTATAGCAGACCTGGTCCGTGGGATCTTTCAATGCATAAAGTACAAGGTGACTTTAGAAAGCCAACTCCGATATGAGGCCCTCGAAGGGCGAGTGCATCTGAAGCGAATCGTTCCGAGGGTGATACTCGCTTGTGGAGGTTCTTTGCCGTCTGATCTGCTTGCATTTGCGAGATCCCAAGATGTGGAAGTTAGGTCGGCTGTATCGATGTCGTGAGCGCGATAGTCCCTGAGCAAAATACGGCGCGTCCCCAAGTCCACGGTCACTCCATTCACCGGGCTTTCTCAGTCTTAGCGAATCGGGGGCAGACTTGCCGGCCCATGCTGAAGCCCTCACGTTCGGTAAACTCGATCCAGTGGTCGGTGTTCAGTGTCGTTTAAATCGCAATTCTCGGCCTCTTCAGAGAAGGCCCACAACCGGATAATCGCGACGAAGATTCACGAGGAGCTGACGAAGCTGCGCGCAGGCGTGGACGCGTCGCCCACGACCCCCAAGCGGTGGGTCTGGGAGCTGATCCAGAACGCCAAGGACGTGAATATCCAGGGCAAGGTCCGCGTGCGCATCAAGGCGGGGCTGGACGACGCAGACGCGCACATCACCTTCCAGCACAATGGGGGCGCGTTCTCGGCCGAAAACATCCGTTTCCTGATCGAGCAGGTCTCGTCGAAGGACAGGACCAATGACAGCACCGGACGACCGACCAGTACTGGGCGGTTCGGCACAGGATTCCTCACTACGCATCTCCTCTCCGAACGAGTCATTATCAGGGGCGTCACGGAAGGCAAGGGCTTCTCGGCCCGGAAATTCAAGCTCTCGCTCGACCGTAGCGGCCAGGAGCTGGAAGACATCATCGCCGCCGTGCAGGCTGCGAAGGACTCTCTCCAGGACCTCGATGAAAGGCTGCCTTACACCGGATATACCCAAGGCGCGTTCAATACGGCTTTCCGCTACGAGCTGTCCGACAAGACCGGCAAGAACGTGGCGCGCGCCGGCCTCGCCGACCTCGACATCTGCCTCCCCTATACGCTCGCCTTCGTGCGAGAGCTTGAGAGCATCGAGTACCCGAACCGTCTGTCCAGTCTGAAAGAGCCCGAGGATGAAAAGGTCGACGGCGAGGTGCAAATCCTGACAGTCACGGTTGCCGACCCCGAGGGATTCGGGGAACCGGAGGTCTCCTCGATCGCGGTTGTGAGCCGCGGCCTAACAACGATTGCCGTGCCAGTCAAGGAAACAGCATCCGGCGTGATTATCCAGCCGCTGGCCCCGAATGTCCCGAGGTTGTTTTGTGATTTCCCGCTCCTTGGCACTGAAGCTTTCCCGTTCCCGGTGATCATCAATAACCCAACCTTCAATCCGACGGAACCGCGCGACGGCATATTCCTCAACAGGACCGAACGTCTCAATCCTCAAATCGACCACAACAAGACCATCTTGAAAGAAGCGCTGGCGCTCTATCTCTTGCTGCTCGATCACGCGTCGAAAAACGACTGGCAGAACCTTCATCTCCTCGCAGCAACGAAGATTGTGACGACAGAACTCGCCAAGATGGACCAGGCCTGGTACAAAGCCGCGATCCTCACGCCCATGCGGGAAACCCTCCTGCGCACCGACATCGTGCGGACGGCAGCGAACACGCTGGCACCCATCCGATCCGCCGACGGCTCGACCAGTATCTGGTTTCCCAGCGGCTCCTCGAAAGAGGTCCGGCGCTCCATCTGGCGCTGTTGCAAGAACTGGATTCCCGATTCGCTCCCAGCACTATCGGACATCGAACTTTGGCATGACATCATCTGGGCCGAGTGCAACAAGTTGACGCTCGACCAGGTCGCGGACTTTGTCGAGCAAGACGCAACGATCGACAAACTGGCGGGCGAGCTCCAGGCAGCAGACGTCCACCTGTGGCTCATGAACTTCTACGCCACGCTACAGACCGAAGAGATTGCCTTCCAAGCGGTGGTCGCCAAACGGGCGATCTTCCCCAACCAGAATGGGGTGTTCAAGCGAAGGGCGGACCTCACCCGCGACGCCGGCGACATCGACGTCTCGCTTCTCGACATCCTGAAGTTATTGGGAGACGATCTCCGTGACCAGCTTCTCGATGTGGCGATCACGACGGAGCTTGATGACCTCGGCAAGACGGACGGGGCCTTCGTGGTCAAGGAAATCGCGGCGGCGATTGCAGAAAAAATCAATGATCGCGCTGCCATGAAGGGCATTCGCCCGGCGCTCGCGAAGCTGCTGCTGTGGTTCCGCGAAAATTCCTCGCGCGCGAAGAAGCTCTTTCCGATGCTTCACGACCAGAAGCACCTGCTCTATGACGACGAGCAAATCCTCGACAACATCGAGCGCGCCGAGGAGCTAAGCGAGCTCCTCAGCGAATACAACGTCAAGAATGTCAGGGAGCTTCGCGCCGTCATCGATAAGCACGCCGCGAGTTCACAGCTCCTGCCCGTGACGCAGCAGATTATCGCCAGCCTCGGGATTACCTCGGTGGAAGAGTGGACGAAGGCGCTCGAAGACAAGAACCTGGCGGCTCTTTTCTCCCACACGTCCGCGACCACGCCTGAGATGTTCGTCTTGGCGCAATCGCTGATCAAGAAAGCCAAGAAACGCGTCGTCGACCACCTTATGGAACTCGACGAGTACGACCTTACCGAGATGGACGAGACGGCGCTCACAGTCCTCGCAGGGGTCAAGAAGGATGGCCGGGAGGTGACCATCGTGGTGAGGCCCGCCTACGACGGCACGGTTATCATCTACTATCAATCGGAGCGCGACGTCCTCGACTTCGTTGACCACGAGCTTTGGGTAGACACCGGCGATGACGTCCGGCGCATCACCTTCGGCCACATCTTGAAGACAACCGATATTCGAAGGTTCCCGGTATAACGCCATGAGCATCACCCAAGAAATCCTGGACCACATCGGTCAACCTGAATCCGAGCGGCTGGAGTATAAAGCGGTTCTGCCCCCGGCCGCGACCGTTGCGCAGCTGATCGGCGCATTCGCCAATGCGAACGGCGGGGCCATCGTGCTGGGCGTCGTGGAGAACGGCAAAGAGATCCTGATCAACGGCCTCAGCGATGAATTCCGCGCTGTGCAGATTACCCGCAAGGCAATCGACCTGCTCTCGCCGACACCCACGGTGAAATACGATTACGTTGATCACCAGGGCAAGCGCCTCTTCGTCATCGAGGTGCAGAAATCGGCAGCAGCGGTCGTGCTGGGAGGCAAGAGCTATGTCCGGACCGGTAACCGTACCGTCCTGACGCAAGTCCTCCCAGGCAAGGCGATCCGAAACGCCGGCATTGAACGCCTCTCGACAATCTTCATGACGAGCCGCAAGTCTTGCACCGCCGCCCGGGCGAAGCTGCTCGACCATTACGAAAGCGTGCTCCTGATCCTCGACGATCTCGGCAAGCTCCTCTATCCCAAAGGGGCAGGCGTCCCGACCGACAATGCCGAAGGCAAGATGCTGATACGCATCCTTTTTTCATCCTGCGCCGACAACTTCGAAATCTTCATGTCGGACCTGCTTTTCGAGATCTACCTTGCAAAGCCAGAGACGCTCAAATCGAATGCCACAGTAACCGTCAAGGATGTTCTCGACTGCTCCGACATGCAGGAGTTCATCAGCAGGTACGCCAAGGAGAAACTTAAGAAGCTTCAGCGCGGCAGCGTGAAGGGCTTCATCTCGGACAACAAACAGATCAAGTCGCTGGGCGTGTTTGATGCAGCGCGCCAGGCGGAGATCGAGAAAATCCTGCAGATTCGGCATCTCTACGCTCATCAGAACGGGCTTGTCGACGACCGCTTCCGGGAATACTTTCCGGTCGCCAACCTCAACGACGAATACCGGATGACCCTTGATGAGTTTCTGACACGCCTTGAATATCTTGCGCAGTCGATCGACGCTGTCGATGAAGCCGCGCGCAACGACTATCAGCTGGCGACTTATTCCTGAAGGTGAGGGGCGCAGCTCCCGGCCGGCGACCTCTCTCAGCTCAAAATGCTCAGTCGGTGGGCGCGGAACAAGCGTTCAAAGAATTCGCCGACAATAATTGGTCCAATGGGAGAAATGAGCTCTGTGGCGCCGAACCGATATACATCGTATCCCGAAAGACGCAGATCGCGGTCTGCGGCGGCCACCCGCTTCGCCCAATAAGCGGCGTCTCGGACAATCAATCCGACTGTCATCTGTTGACTCCAGACCTTACCGCTCGTTGACTAGACTTTCGCATGGGGCAGAGGTCGACAGGGCAGAGGTCGTGGGTTTGATATGGGTTCGATAACGGTTCCCGATCGTACCTTACAGCGCCAAAAGAAGCCATCCGTGACGCTTGTTTTCTGTAAGTTACGACCTTCCTTTTCGCTGTCACGGCAGAGGTCGCGGGTTCGACCCCGTCGTCCCCACTATACAAAGCAAAGGGCTTAAGCTTGTATGGCTTCTATAGTGACAATCCACAATCCGAGCTGCTACGCAAATAGGCATCTCCGTCTGTGTGGTCAAGTGATCGAGTGCTTCTCCGCGCGTTAGTCGGCAGCTATCACTTTTCCCACTCTTGCCTGGTACAAATCCCAATTCTCGCCGGAATACCCAATAGGGAGGGCTGTGAGCAGGATGACTACACAGCGACCAGGGGTACGCGGCGAGTCGAACGTCCCGTGTCCCTCGCCACTCCCGATTCGAAGGTCCATTCTGGCACACTCGCGCGAGGTCGGTCTCGATGAGGAGAGACTGGAGAACGCCGTTCTCGACTGAATATGACTCACTTTGCCGTCTATCCCCGACCCAGGAAGAAGGAGGCGGATCCGTCCGTGCGCCTTCGTGCCGCGGAATACGTGCGCATGAGCACCGACCATCAGCAGTACTCGATCGCCAATCAGTCCGCAGCCATTGCCCTTTACGCTGCCGCTCACAATCTCGGCATTATTCGCTCCTTCCTCGATGGAGGGAAGACCGGGGTCACCATCAAGCGCCGAAGGGGGTTGCAGGACCTGCTCGAGGTCGTCGAGGCCGGGATGGCGGATTTCAGTGTGGTGATTGTCTATGACGTGAGCCGGTGGGGACGATTTCCAGATAACGACGAGTCCGCGCATTACGAGTTCATCTGCAAGCGCGCCGGGATCTCGGTCCGCTATTGTGCCGAACAATTCGAGAACGACAACAGTCCCACCTCGAATCTCTTAAAGGCGCTTAAGCGGACGATGGCGAGCGAGTACAGCCGCGAGTTGTCGGTGAAGGTGTCGGCGGGCCAGCGGCGTCTGGCCTTGATGGGGTTCTGGCAAGGCGGGAATGCGCCCTTCGGCTTGATGCGGCAGCTGGTCGATATGAATCGCAATCCCAAAGGGCCGCTCCAATTCGGAGAGTGGAAGAGCATTAGCACCGATCGCGTCGTGCTCGCGCCTGGCCCTCCCAACGCGGTGGCCACCGTCAAACTCGCGTATGACCTCTACACCAAGCGAAGAAAGGATCGATATCAGATTGCCGAAATTCTGAATAAGTCCCAAAAGTTGCGAGGGCGTACTTCTTGG
>Ga0105240_10010918_pt1 | contig 12728 bp, 13 predicted proteins | sample KBSC54metaG_FD_80426 | JGI IMG/M metagenome (GOLD analysis project Ga0105240, IMG submission 80426) | Corn rhizosphere microbial communities from Kellogg Biological Station, Michigan, USA - KBS C5-4 metaG | ecosystem: Host-associated > Plants > Roots > Rhizosphere > Soil | place: Michigan, USA... | reverse complement strand
CGATTTCAGCGCCCGGTGAACCGTGACTTTGACGGAGGTTTCCGACATGCCGGTGCGCGCCGCGGCTTCGGCGATGGAATGACCGTCCAGCTTGACTGCGCGCACCAGGTCGCGCTTGGCCTGAGGCAGCCTGGCGAGAAGTTTTTCCACATCGCGCCTGGCGCTGGCGGCTTCGGCCTCGTCGACGCCGAACAATTCGCCCGCATCGTCCAACGGCACGGCGGCGGCGCGCTTGTTGCGGCGATATTCGTCCACCAGCTTGTAGCGCGCGATGCCATAGACCCAGGCGGTGAAAGGCCGCTCGGGATCGTAGGTGGCCCGCTTGGTATGAATGGCGATCAAAGTTTCCTGCACCGCATCCTCGGCGGCGGCCGCCCCCAGCCGCCTTGCATAATATCCCCGCAAATGCCGCGTCAGCCCTTGCAGCAGCATCCGGTAGGCAGCGGCATCGCCCGCGAGCGTGGCCAGCATCCAGTCCCGGTATTGCGCTTCCTGTGGGATCACGGGCAGCTCCAGTAATTCGCAGCAAAGACCGGAAAGTTACGAAAATAATTCCCGTAACCGGAAAGGCCGCCAAACGGAGTGAAGGGTATCAAACCTCAGGAGCCTGTGAAATGAACAAATTACCTACCGTTGCCGGCCTGGCTGTTGCCAGCTTTGCCCTCCTTGCATCCCCCGTTTTTGCCCAGGGTATGGCCGCCCCGTCGGGCGGCATGTCGTCCTCCGACAATATGGCGGGTCCCTCGCATATGGGCGCGAACGACACCATGAAGATGGACCACAAGAAATCCGCCAAGAAAGCCGCGATGAAGCATGACGCCATGTCCGGTGGCATGAAATCGTCGGATTCGATGGCCGCTCCTTCCGGCGGCATGGCTTCGGGCAGCATGAGCGGCCCGAACCACTGATGCCGGGGAAAGCGCCGCCTCCCCCCGTGGCGGCGCTTTTCTTTCCCGACCCGTTAAAAACGAAAAAGCGCCGCCCCTTATCCGGGCGGCGCCTTTTTCTCGAGATGCTTTCAATCGCGGCCGGCCGCCAGGATCGCACCGCCCGGCCCCGCCTGCACCAGAACCGCATCGCGCAGCGCCGCATCCTTGGCAGGCGGCAGCGGATATGAAACCGGCTTGCCGGTCCAGTCGCCCAGCTTCACCAGCTCCTTCACCACATTTCTGTGCGGCAATGTCCGCCCGCCATTCTCGCCGCGCGCCACCGGCACTTGCACGACGCGCGGATCATAGCGCACCAGCCAGACCTGCGCGGCGGGGCCCGTGGCGGCATCGATGACGACGGCGTTCTTTTCCAGATGAATGTCGGGGCCTCTCGTCACGCCTTCGCGCGCGATCAAATCCTCGAGCTCGCCGCGATCCGCGCCCACCGCATCGGCGCGACCATTCACCACCACTTCGGGCGTGAAGACATTCCGGCGGCGAAAGGCATGGGCATAGTCCCATTGCCGTTCGGTGTATTGCGGCGACGCAAACGTGTCCTTCCAGCCCAGCTGGTCCCAATAGGTGACCCCGAAACTCAGGGTGAGAAGATCAGGCCGCTCGCTCAACGCCATCACATTGGCGTTGGCAGGCGGGCAGCTGGAACAGCCTTGGCTTTGGAACAATTCAACCACGGTGAGGTTGGCCGCCGATGCGGGCGGCACAACCCCGCACAAAGCAGCCAGAACGGCCGGAAGAAATGCGGTGCGGGGCCTGTTCATGTTACCGGCCCCTGTTCAATGCGTCGATGGTCTCCAGCACGAGCTTGACCGGAGGGCGCTTGGTGTAAGTGTCCTCGTAAAGCTTGGCCTTCACCACGCCGCCCTTGTCCAGGATAAATATAACAGGCTGCGGTACGCCATAGGCGCGGCTGCCCATTTTGTATTGCGGATCGCGCAGCTTGTAGCGATCGATGATTTCGGATTTGGGATCGCTGAGCAACGGATATTTGAGGCCGCGCTTCTGGATAAACTCCGCATCTACCGCGGGCGGCTCGTAGGAAATACCCGCCAGACGATAGTCCCGCTTTGCCAGTTCGGCGACGCCGCTGTTCAGATCCATCAATTGCAGTTGGCAATAGGGACACCAGGCCGCGGAGCGGAAGAAGAACAGCACCGTTCCTTTCTCACCCGCGAGTGAATCCAGCGAACGCGGCTTTCCGGTTTCGTCCTGGGGCATGCCGATGGCCGGCACTTTGCTGCCGATGGCAGGACCGAGGTCATAGGCAGGATTGGCCGTCGCGGATGCAACAAGGCCGAATGTGAAAAAAAGTGCGGCGATGGTTCTGATCACGACAGGCTCCCGATAACAATGCACCGTCATTTCGCGGTACATCGAAATCGGTTACGGCTCAGATCCCGCCATACCAGGTATACCCCTGGTCTTCCCAATAGCCGCCTTTTCCGCCGCCAATGCCGTCCAATGTTTCGGTCAGCACGATGCGCTGGAGATATTTGGGCTGCTTGTAACCCAGCTGCCGTTCGGCGCGAAGGCGCACCGGAGCGCCATGCGGCACGTCCAGCACCTGCCCATTCAGGCGATGCGCCAGGATAGTCTGGGGATGCATCGCTTCGCCGAGTTCGAGACTCTCATAATAATAATGGCTGGGATCGCCTTCCGCCGTCATCGGGTCGGCGCAATAGAACACAACATATCGCGCTTTGGGCTGCGGCCCGGCGGCCGCCAGCACCGGCGCCAATTGCGGACCGGTCCATTCGCCGATGCAGCTCCAGCCTTCGACGCAGTCGTGACGGGTAATCTGGGTCCGCTGCGGCATGGCGCGGATGCGATCCATCGACAGAGACAGCGGATGATCGACCAGTCCCGTCACGGTGACGCGCCAATCGCGAAAAGCGCGGGCCAGATGCGCTTTATATTCCACCGTGCCCGGGTCGAGCGTGCCGTTGGCGCGGAACACCGGCGCGATATCCGCCTTGGTGAATTCGGGCGCCAAAGTGTGCGGTCCGGCGAAGAGATGCTGCGCTGCGCGGGTGAGATTTTCGACCTTGCCCAACGCGCCCGTGAACCACGGCTTTTCGTCCAGGTCATAGCAGCCGGCCAGCAGGGTGGTGGAAAGACCGGCCAGCGCGCGGCCCAGGAATTTGCGGCGGTCAGTCATGGCCATGTCCCTTGATGACATACCAGCCGGTGATCATGGAGCGCAGATTGTTCCAGCTGCCCGACAGGATCACCATCGCGATATGAACGATGAAGAATCCGAAGAAGGAAAAGGCACAAAGAAAATGAATGGCACGGGCCGACTGACGTCCGCCGAACAGCCAGGGAAGAATGGGGAAGGCCGCATCCATGGTCGGCGACATCGCCAGACCCGTCATCACGATCAGCGGCCCCAGCACGAAGATGACGGCGCAATAGGCGAGCTTCTGCAGCCCGTTATAATGCTTTGCCTTTTCGCCATGAGGGAATTTCAGCCGTGCATGATCGGAGATTTCCTGCGGCAAATGGATGATGTCTTGCCGCGTCGGGGCCAGATCGCGAGCGAAATGACGGCTCCACAGACCATAGGCGATAAAGCCGATGGCATTCAGCACCAGGATCCAGGCAAAGGCGAAATGCCATTGCCGCGCCATCGCCAGCCAGTTGGGGCCCGGCAAAGTCGCCCAATAAGGAAAACCCCGCGCCATAAGCTGGCCGTCGATCTTCGACGCACCCAGAATTCCCGTTGTGGTGAATTCGTGCCCGCCGATCGACGTGATGCCCTGGTTCACCATGCCGAATTCGTCCGCATAGGCGCCCAGCATCAGGGCCGGATGCTGAAAGTCCGAACCGTCGCCCCAATAGAGCGCGGGATGGGCGTTGAAGATATTGAGCCCGCTCATCAGCAAGATCGCCAGGCACAGCGCATTGAGCCAATGCGCCACACGCACCCAGGCGCGATGGCGATAGAAGAAATAATGCGCCCCGGACGGCGCCAGACCCAGCGCGGTGCGCACGCCGTCCGGCATATGCAGCGAGGCTTTCTCGGTATCGGCGGTCATCGAAACTCCTGAGGTAACAACCTCGGGAGGTCATTCGCGCCAGTTCGTGTCGCGGTTACCGGTATGCGCCCCAAATAATTGGCGCACAATCAGCCGATCCAACGAAAAGGGCCCGGAACCGCCGAAAATCAGAGCGGCGAGCGTCGCGAGATACAACAGGTCGGTCTCATATCCGGGCTGGCCGAAATGGGCGCCTGTCGCCGTCACGGACAAGAGCTTTATCGAACTGAAGCCATTGGGAATATGAACCGTGACGATCGCCACGATCAAGACGACTGCCATCGGAACGCCGGCCAGCGGAATGAGCAGGCCGACCAGAACCGCGAAACCGCCAAGCAGTTCCACCATAATGGTGGCCCAGGACAGGAGATCGGCCATCGGCATGCCCAGTGCATGCAAAATTCCGGCAAAAGAGTCCGGCCCGCGTGCCAACTTGGCATAGCCATGCTGTATAAAGCCGAAACCGACAATGAGGCGAAGGGGAATTGCCCACCATCCGCCTGGGGGCATAAGGCGCTCGACGATATCGTTCATGCCCGGTCATTCGACACCGGAAAATATCGGTTACAGCCGACACCTGAAATCTAAAGCGGCTTTTTCCAGGGGAACAGCATCGGTACCCGCGTCTGGTAACGGCGATATTCCTCGCCGAAATATTGCACCAGGTCGCGCTCTTCCAGGGCGATGCCGATGAAGATATAGGCGGTGGTCACCACCGCAAACAGCAGGTGGCCCACCGACATCATTGGTGTGGCCCAAAAAGCGATGGCGAAACCCAGATAAAGCGGATGGCGCACAAAGCGGTAGAAAAACGGCGTGCGGAATTTTCCTGGCTCGGGCGCGCGGCGCCTCAGATTGCGCACCACCTGGCTGAGGCCGAACAGCTCGAAATGACTAATGAGGAAGGTGGAAAGCCCCGCGATCAGCCATCCGGCCAGCTGCAAGCCCAAAAGGAACATGCCCAGTCCCGGATCGCGCACCCACCACACCACCACCGGAATCGGCCGCCATTGCCAGAGCAAAAGTGCCAGCACTGCGCTGGATGCCAGGACATAGGTGCTGCGTTCCATCGGCCCCGGCACCAGCTTTGTCCACCAACGCTTGAATCCCTGGCGCGCCATCACGCTGTGCTGGACCGCGAACAAGGCCATCAGTCCCAGATCGATGACCGCCGCTGTTCCCGGCGGAGAGGCGATGCCGGTGTCGATGGTGGTGGGAACTGCGACATTGGAAACGAAGGCGACGGCATACAGAAATGAGGCTGCGAAGGCCAGATAAGCCACGACGCCATAGATAAAGATAAAAATCCGTGCCATGCGAGTCCCCTGCCCGCACAGTCTAGCGCGAAATCGCGCCGCCCGTCTTCAGCCGGGCAAGCCCAGTATCTGGCTGGCGCGGGCCAGCACCTGATCGGGGGCAAAGGGCTTGATCATATAGTCGGCGGCCCCCGCCTTGCGGCCTTCGCTGATCTCGGCCGCCTGGCCTTTGGAAGTGAGCATGATCACGGGAATATGCTGGGTGGCGGGATCGGCCTTCAACATGCCCAGCACTTTGAGGCCTTCGATCTTGGGCATCTCCCGGTCCAGCACGATGATGCTGGGCAGATGGGCACGCGCCAGGGTCATCACATCCTCGCCGTCATGGGCCAGATGTATCTGATAGCCCTGGGTCTCGAAGCGCGCTTTCAGCAATTCACGCACGATGCGATCGTCGTCGCCGATCACCACCGACAGCCGGCGGCGCTGAAGCGCGGCATTGGCACGCGAATCCAATTCGATCGGAGTGACCGGCTTGAGCAGGGCTTCCAGCTGAGTGCCGACAATGGCGCGGGCCACGGCGGCGGATTTGCGTTGTCCGGTCAGCGCCAGGATGGGCAGTTCGGCAAGGCCGGGCCGGCTGCGCAATTCGCCCAGCATATTGGGCTGGCTGCCCGGACTGTCGAGATCGACGATCAGCAAGCTGGCGGGATAGGCGGGCGCCACCGCCTCGGCGATGGATGGATAGGTCACGATATGGGCATGGCTGGCGAAAACATCGTCCAGCAATCGTCCCACCATGGGATCGGCATGAATGGCGATCAGGCTGGGCCCGGCCAGCGGCGGCGGCTCGGGCGCTTCATCGATGGCTGCAACCGGCGGCGGCGCGGACGGTGGCGGCGGGGGCGATAATGGCGCCGATGATGATGATGGAGTGCCGGACTGCATATAGTCGACGCAGCTTGCCTTTAATTGCTTCGCCACCTTTGAAATCACCACCGGCTGAAGCGGATCGGCGGCAAGGACCGTTTCCAGAACCGCAGCATCGCGGCTGACATAAGGAAAGCCCAATGTCTGGCCGCTGCCGATCAGCTTGTGCGCCAGGCCCGCCGCCGCGGCGGCGATATCGGGCGTCAAGGCATCCAGGTCGCAAAAGGCGATCAGCTTGTCGAGCTCGGCCGCCGTCTCCGCCAGCTTGGCGAGATAGCGTGTCCGGAGCCCTTCCAGGGCGCTGTCAAAAGCTTGGCCGACCGTGCTCACGCTATTTGCCCCATCATCACAGTCTTATGCCGCACCCGGCGGCTTGGCCAGAGAGGCGGTCCATAGCTGCCGCACCTCATCCGCCAAGGTAACCGGATCGAATGGCTTGGGCACCACGCCTGCCGCACCCATGTCCAGATATTGCGAGACTTCCGCGCCGCGCACGCGGGCGGTCATGAAAATCACCGGTACATTGATACCCCTGGCCTTCATCGCCGCGAAAGTGGCAGGCCCGTCCATGCCGGGCATCATCACATCCAGCAGAATCAGATCCGGCCTGGTGTGCGTCAGGAAGGCCAGTGCTTCGGCGCCGCCAGGACAGGTCTCGATGGTAAAGCTGCCATCCATTTCCAGACAGAGCTTCACCACCTCCTGGATATCCTCTTCATCATCGACGCAAAGAATATGGCACAGCTGTTTCATGATGCGGCCTTGCTTTGCATGGGCGGTGCGCCGGACAGCACATCCAGAACGGCCTGGACGATTTCGCCTTCGGCGATTTTGGATTTCACAAGCACCTTGGCGGCATCGCGCGTGAGACTGGGATCGATTTCATGCGCCGACAGGATGATCACCGGCGGTGGATTGAGGGAGTGCGCCAATCCTTCGATCAGCGACAGTCCCGATCCGTCCGGCATACCCACATCCAGAATGACGGCGGCGAAGGCCCGCGACTTCAAGAACCTCCGCGCTTCATCCAGGGTCCCTGCCGCAACCAGTTCGATCCGCCCCTTCAATGCCGCTGCCAGCACACTGGTGAGATCGGCATCGTCCTCGACATGAAGCACCCGGGGGATGTGTGGAGCGGCGGCCGGCGCAGGCGGGATTTCGCGCAGTGCCTCGACGAGGGGGAATTCCACCCAGAATGTGGTGCCCTCGCCTGCTGCCGAGTCAAACCCGATCGTCCCGTGCATTTTTTCCACCAGCTCGCGGGTGATGTGCAGGCCGAGCCCCGTGCCGCCTTTGGCGCGGGCGATGGAGCTGTCGGCCTGAACGAAGCGGCCGAAAATGCGCGGACGGAATTCCTCCGGAATTCCGGAGCCGCGATCGATCACCTCAAAACGGGCACGCCCGACACGGCTGCGGATCACCACGCGCACTCGCCCGCCTTCCGGAGAGAATTTTGCCGCATTGGACAGAAGATTGGCGAAGACCTGTGCCAGCCGGTCCTTGTCCACCAGCACTGGGAGATCGGCGCCACGATTCTCCAGAAGATATGTAACGCGATATTTCTCCGCATAAGCGGCAGTGGATTCCACCGCCTGTTCCGCCAGTTGCACCAGATCTTCCAGCTTGAGCTGGAACGCCATACGGTTGGCCGCCAGCTTTTCCATGTCCAGAATATCGTTGACCAGCGCGATCAGCCGCTCGGCATTGCGATGACCGATCTCCACCAGATGAAGCGCCTTGGGCGGCAGGCTGTCGCGCATGGCGCTGGCCATCAAGCCCAGCGAGCCGCGAATGGCGGTCAGCGGCGTGCGCAATTCATGGCTCACCACCGAAATGAACTCGCTCTTCATGCGATCCATTTCCTTGCGCTCGGAAATGTCGAGCAGCTGCTTGACCACATGCTGGGGCTTGCCGTCGGCATCGCGCGCCAGACTGGCATTGGTGAGGACCCAGACGGTCTTGCCGCTTTTGGTGCGGAATTTCTGCTCCATCTGATATTGGGCGATTTCACCTGACAGCAGGCGGGCGATCTGCCGGCGGTCTTCATCGAAAGCTTCGGGGAAGATGGTGCGCGGATCGATGGTCAAAAGCTCCGCCTCGCCATAGCCGGTAAGCGCGGTCAGCGCCTTGTTGGTTTTCACCAGCTTGGCGGCCGGGGAGATCAGCGCCATCCCGACCGGGGCGCTTTCCATGGTGGCGCGGAAGGATTCCTCCGACGCCTTGACCGCGGCCTCGGCCTGCTTCAGGGCGTTGATATCGTCCAAGGAGCCGGCCACCCGCACCAGAGTTCCCGCCTCGTCAAACATGGGCTTCCCGCGCAGTCGCACCCATATATAGGTGTCGTCGTCCTGGCGCCGGACCCGGCCCACAATGTCATAGGGGCGCTTCTCCGCCACCGCGCGGACAAGTTCCGGCCCGACATGGCCGATATCATGCGGATGAACCCGGCCGAGCAGTTCGTTGCGGTCCGCGACATAGCCTTCCGGCAATCCCAGAATCTGCCGGACGCGGGGAGACAGATAGAGTTCGCCCGTCACGACATTGCGATCCCACAGACCAACGCCGGAACCGCGCACCGCCAGTTCATAGCGCTCCTCGCTGCGTTCCAGCTCCTGCTCCCGCGTCTGCAGCACCAGCGCATTGTGCCGCGAGCGCAACGCGAAGAAGAAACTCGCGGTGGTGAGAAAAATGAACACCAAGCCCGCGGCAAAGAAGATGCCGGGAAGATTGGAGCGGCCGGTCGCCAGGAAGGCCTCGGTCGGCGTCACGGCAATACGCCAGCGATTATTCTGCATCGCCAGCGTCACGTCGCGGGTCCAGCGCGAACCAGCCGCGGCGGCGGGCGTGCTTGCATAAATCATTTTGCCGTCTTCCAGAACGGCAATGCCGAATTGTGCGCCATCCGTCCGCTTCAGGACATTGCCGAAAAAGCCCTTCACGCCGACGGTGGCGATCTGAAAACCGTCATCGACATCTTCGCGGAAAAGCGGGTTGATATAAGCAAAGCCTTCACCGCCATTGCGCAGCGCGAGCGCACGGGTGATTTGCGCCTGGTGCGAGCGAACAGCACCGCGGGCGGCTTCCAGGCGGCGGGCATCCGGCAGTGCCTGATCGCCGGCCTTCCGGGCATTGGCGCCTGGGCGGCGCGCATGGACAATGCGGGCGATACGTCCATCCGGATTTGCCCAGATGATTGAATTGAGCCCCGGATAGCTCGCAAGATAGGCCGCCGCATCCGCATCCCAAACTGCGTCCGGCGTGCCGCCTGCCGTATTCCAGCGATTCGCCATGCGATCCAGCGCGGCGAACATTTCCGTCATCTCAAGCTGGGATTCCTGTGCGAAGATCTGTGCGGCGTTTTCGACGCGATTTGAAAAAGTGGCGTCCTGATCGGCGGACAGGGCGCTGGTCAAACTCACCAGCAGGGCGAGCAAACCCGCGCCCAACGGGATTGGAAGCCAGGTCGTGCTGGCCTTGAAACGCGAGCGCAGATTGAGCAGGACATTGGTGCCCGCCAAGAGACACAAAGCGGCGCTGGGAAAGCCGATCTGGGTAAAGCCGACCCAACCCGATGCGCTTTGCAGCTGTGCGGCAAAAGCAAGAAAACCGCCCAGCCCCACCGCCGCCACGATGCTGCCCAGCGCGGCCAGAATAGCGCTGCGCCGCTCGGTCAGCCCGCCTCGCGCGAACAGGATCAATGCCGCACCCAGACTGACGATAGCGATGGTGGTTGATAACGCGATGCGCCCGGGATGCGTGATGCCGGGGCCGGTAATATAGAAGCCTGCCAGCGTATCGATGCCGAGATTTATCTCCGTCGCATGCTCGAAGAGGACGAGCAGGCTAATCGCAACCATCGCGCCGCCCAGCGCCCGTGCAACGCCAAAGCGTTGCCCGTTCAAGGCCCAGAGGCCTATCCCGTAAAACAGGAAACACAGCGCGCTGTTGAATTGGGTAGGAATGAAAGACGGGCTGAGCCGCGTCAGCACCGAAATGTGAAGCACCCAACCGATCAGTGCCAGCAGAGCGCCGGAAGTCAGCAACGCGGCGCACAGTCTGTTCAGCGACTGCGCCGCGCGGGTCATGATACGGCCCGGCCCTGGCGCATACGCTTGCGCTCCGACTTGCTGGCATACATGCGATGGTCAGCCGCCTGCACCAGTTCGGACGCCGTCTTGCCGTCGGCCGGACACAGGGCCAGCCCCAGGCTGACCCCCACCCGCACTTCGCTGCCGCTGCTCAGCAGAATCGGTTCCTCGATGGCGGCGGCATAACGCGCGGCCGCCCGTTGCGCATGCTCTTCCGCCACCACACTGTCGAACAGAATGACGAACTCGTCGCCGCCAAGCCTGCAGATATGATCGGTGGATCGCGCCACGTCCCGGGCGCGCGCAGCCACCGCCACCAGCACTTCATCGCCCGCCGCATGACCATATGTGTCGTTGATCGCCTTGAAACCATCGAGATCGATAAAGGCCAGAGCGAATCCTGCAGCATGGCGATCGGCATGGGCCGTGGCCTGGTCCAAAGTCCGGCTGAAGGCGGCACGGTTGGAAAGCCCGGTCAAGGCATCGGTCGCTGCCCGCAACTCGGCAGCGCGTACGATGCTTTTGCGCTGGATCGCAAAATCGATGGAGCGCTTCAGGATCGGCGTCATCATTTCGGGTTTGGGCAGGAAATCCTGCGCCCCGGCTTCCACCGCCCCGGTACCGGTGTCGTCATCCAAGCTGCCGGTCAGAACCAGGATGGGCGCGTCATGCGATGCCAGCACGGCACTGCGCACCGTATCCAGCCCCCGCGAATCTGGAAGATTCAAGTCCAGAAGAACGATATCGGGCCGGAAAGAACTTAGGATTCCGTGCATCTGCGCCAGCGTGCGGGCGCGGCGCAATTCATAAGCGCGATCCGGCGTCTGCTCGAGCGCAAAGGCCAGAAGATCGGCATCGTCATCATCGTCTTCGACGGACAGAATTTTGATGGTGGCAGGCATGAACAACCCTCAGGCAGACCCGCCCCCGCAACGGCCTCATGAGTCTTTGAATATCCCTGTGTTTTATTAAGTGAGGGTGTATGAATGGGCGGTAGAAAAGTTCCGTTCCGGCGATTTTAACGGTTTGCAAACCATGACGGCGCCGCAAAGCCCTGAAGAAACCGAAGACCGGTTGGCGCCGCTCCGTCCCGCCTATTTGCGCCGTCTGGCACTGCGTCAGGCAGACGTGGCCAATGCCGCCGCAATTGCCGGGACGCGCGCCTTCACGGATGACGAGCTCAAGGAGATTCATCGCACTGCTCACAGCATGGGCAGCAGCGCCGCCATCTATGGTTATACGCGGTTGAGCGAAGCGGCTCGCACCGCAGAGCGAATCCTGGAGGATCCCGTCAGCACGGCGGACGCCCGGGCCGCATGCCTTGAACATCTTGCCCGCGAAGCCGAAGCCGTTCTTGCGCCGAAAACCTGACCAAACGGAAAAAGCCCCGCCGGTTTTCACCGGCGGGGCTACGTCGCGCCCAGAGAGCCGCGCAGGGTGAGCATGGCGGTCAAGCCACGCGAACGCAGGTTGCGGGCAGCGGACTTGGTTGCTTATTCTTGGAAATGCGGAAGCCGTCAGTCGCAGCCTTCGCAGTTTCTTGCCGGGCTAATTCAGAATTCTGTCTTTGGTACCAAGACTGCCGGCCGGACGGCGCTCTGCTTTCAATCCAGATACCACATCGAAGCCCGCTGGCCGATGAGCGTCAGGCCGATCGCCAGGAGGAACATGCTGGGCAGAAACACGATCATAAAATTCCCGGCGATCGAAAGTCCCAAAATGCCGGGAAACTGCGTGAACAGTATGATAGTGACGAGAAACCAAATGATCGCCCCAAGAGAAAATCCGATGCCCGTCCACAGCAGGCGGTTAGGACGCGAAACACTCCTATTCGCCTGCCGATAAAGATCTGGAGCCCAGATCGCCGGATAGAAGATAAGGGGCAGCCCTCCCATCGCACACCAGACAAGAAACCAGGGCGAAGACCAGAAATCCTTTGGATTAAGGGCATACAGAATCAACAAAAGAGCCGCGGGGATGCCGACCAAAACGGATAGCTTTTTCCAATTCATTAGTCCCCGCAGCACTGGTCAGTACTAAAACCCAAAATACCCAGCTGTTCGGTCTATCACGGATTTTTGCGGATCGATTGTATAGGGCAACTTGCTTCCCACCAAGCCCCCAACGGAATCCCGGATCGCAGCTTTCCGATCATTGGCTAAAGCATCTGACAGAGCAACGCCGGCACTCCCCAAAGTCGATAACGCCTCTCCTAATCCCATGTCCGCCATTCCGGGTGCAATTAATTCGGGCTGGACTGTGACTGTTCCTGCAACCGCCAAACCAGTACCACCAAGCCCCACGGTATCTCCCGCACGCCTTAGATATTCACTTGCCGCTTTATGACGTCAGTAACTTCCGGCTTTGTGATAATATCTGCAGCACCGCGGTATATGTCATGCAACGTCCCCAAAATGCCGCCATTTGCTTCAATATTCTCATCTTGCGGCCGGTGTATTGCGTTCGGGG
>Ga0105240_10010917_pt1 | contig 12728 bp, 9 predicted proteins | sample KBSC54metaG_FD_80426 | JGI IMG/M metagenome (GOLD analysis project Ga0105240, IMG submission 80426) | Corn rhizosphere microbial communities from Kellogg Biological Station, Michigan, USA - KBS C5-4 metaG | ecosystem: Host-associated > Plants > Roots > Rhizosphere > Soil | place: Michigan, USA... | reverse complement strand
TGTCGATCTGCATATGGACACGCGCTGCATTCAGCAATCCCGTAAAGGCTACGCGAACGCCGGAATAATCGGCGTCCTCTCTGATGGCAGTACCAGAAAACGATGTAATGACAAAGGCGAGCCCGTCATCCGGTACATCAAGCTGGGCCACCTCCTGCATAAGTTGGACAATGGAATCAATTGCATTGTCAGTCCTCCCCAGGAGATCAATGTCCATCGTCGGGCGCGAGATCGGAGCTTGCCATGCTGTTAGCAGCAATGCGCCTTTCAGGAGAAACTTATCAGCGTGGGGCGAAACCGAGAGCCGATAGAGAAATCGTTCCATCGCGTAATACTGAAGCACTTCAGCAAACGGTCTACCACTGTTCTTTGCGTGATTCAGCAGCCGTTGTCGAACGGATGCACCCATGTTTTTGACGGTTGAGACGGTCATAGAATCGCCTCCAGGTAAGGGCGCATGACCCGTTGAACGCGGCACAGTTTCGCATAATGTTCAATCTGGTCTAGTTTCATCCGACCTCGCTGACGATACAGATTGAGTGCTTCTATAGCCACGTCGATTCCAACCTTGTTGCGAAATTTGAAGCAGTCGGCCAGAGTCTTTTCCGCTGAATAGATACGGACTTTGGTGCCGTCTATTTTCGTTTCGATGATGCCGCTCTCATGTACAGGTCCGGAGTACCAAAAAAGTCGAAGCGGGGGATAGCGCAGGGAGGGAGCCTGATCGTTTGCGGCAATTGCTAGATAAACAGTGTGCGGAACCTGGGTTGTCATTTGATGAAACGCAAGAGCAGAGACGAGGCAGATGACACCCCGAGGAACCTTCAGTGCAACGGTTACAAAATCTGGATTTCCGAGCGGTTTGGCATTTGCAAGCCGGTAAAGGCCACGCTCCATTCTTTCGAGCCTGGCATCGTCGCGGAGCGCGTAGAGCGTCCTGGGATGTATGCCGAGCTTGATGGCCTGATCGGTACGGAGGATACCCCCATTTGACTCGAAGAGATTCACGGCGCGCTCCGTGGCGTTGAGTAGGGCGGGTTTGGCGCACATGGCTAATTTCCTCGGAGAGAATATATATTCTCCGAGGATTATATCCGATAGCCAAGGCGTAGTGCTGATCTTTACGCGAGCAGCAGGGGACCAGCGTAATTGCTCGGATGGCTATCCGGGGTTCTTGTAAAGGGCTAGGTCGCATAGGCCAGCCCGAGGCTAAAGATGTTGGACTGATCCGCCACGGTCAGTCCATCGCCCACTGAAAAAGTTGGGGGCATTTTGGGGGCAAATAGCGCCCATAATGCCGGTTTTTTGCCACCAAGCCGACTATTAACCACTTTAGAATCAACAACCGGCCGCCTTTCGACCACCTTCACACGGTGGAAGTCGTAGGTTCGAATCCTGCTGTGCCCACCATAACCTAAGTAAAATCAACAACTTGAAAAGCAGCTTGAAGCGTAAAGTCATATCCGCGCTCGATAGAGCGGCCAAGGCTCAGGCGGCAGACCCGTTGCCGGTCCACCAGCGCGAAGACCCTCTACATCATCGATTTTGGAATGCGAGATACAAACAGGCAATCGCCAGAATGAAGGCAAGTGGTACAGAAAAGGCCATGCACTCCAATTATTGAGTGAATGGTACGAATCTGACGAGAGGGGTTCCGCGTGTGGATAGCAACGCAAAGTCCGGTCACAGCGCCGATAATGAAGACTTGTTGAGCGTCGTGCTTATATGAAAATCCTGGAATCTCGACGCATCGTTCTTAGACAAAGTGACTTCTGACGCTGAGCACGGGACATGGGGCTTCTCGGATCACTTGAGAGAGAGTCGACGAAGGAGAGTGGTGGCTGAGAGCGCAGTGACGGCCAAAGCCTATGACAATGAGACTTGCCCCCAGGGCGCTGGCCGTGGAAGGAATGATGTCGCCAGCCTTTCCGTGTTCGACTCGAATATCTGCAGAAGTATAGGTGCTGAGATCCGCAGGGAGCAGGCGTGCCAACTCCTTACGAATGTTATCTTCGACGAGTTCCGGTTGAACGCCAGAGCGTCGGGACTTTTTGTCGATGACGTGTAACAGGGTGAGTTTCGCATGGAATCGTTCCGCGAATGAAGTTGCGAACTGAGCGCTGCGCAGCCCGGTCGGGTCCAGATCAGTTGCAAAGAGGATCGAGCGGAAAGGGTGCGACTCCTGATGGCAGTGAGGTCCGACGATGAGGACCGGGCACGATACGACCTTGAGGATGGATTCTGCCACCGACCCAAGCGCAAGCAGTTTAAGGCCGCCTGCACCACGAGAGCCGGCCACGACAAGATCCACCTTGTTCTCTTCGGCGACTCGTTGCACGAGATCGATTGCGCCTGCGTATGCGACAAACTCGCGGTGATGAATCTCCTTGAACGCCGTCTCGTTGTGGATCAAGTCTGCCATCCTTGCTGTTGCGACTTCGAGCCCCATCTCGAAGGGCGCGATAGGAACAGGTTCCATCCCCGCCCCGTAGACCGTCGATGTAACCGCGTGCACCAACAGAATCTCAGATCCAAAACAGCGAGAGATCGTGATTGCTTCCTGCAGCGCTCGGGAAGACTGATCCGAAAAATCGACGGCCACAAGGAGTTTGTGTAAAAGGATTTCGCTGGTGGCGAGATGAGGAACGCATTCGGGGAGGGCGGCGTTTTCTGTTGTGTTCATCATGGGTCCTTTCGGTCATGCGTCTGCGAACGACTGCAGTAAGCATCCTAAGAGCTGTCGTCGACATCTTCGGTGATTTGAATCACTCGTAAAAGCAGTTTCCAGCACAGCGAAGAGGATTGCGAATCATTCACATTAAATATCGGCGGGGGGGAGTATGAACACTTCACGCGATATTGCGTTCGTATACGTACTTATTGTTTTATCTGCGGTCCCCGTTCTTCGTCCTGTGTGGCGGACGTATACGGCAGGAGGGCTGCGATCTGCGATGTCGCAGTTGTTCTGGGTACTCTTGAGCTTGCTTTAGCTCTATCTTGTGGCAAGCATGGATTGTTTCGGCATGATCCATTTCTTCGCGAACTGAACGAGCGCAAGGTACAGCAGCGTCGCTCCGCAAAGGAATACGAAGTAGGAGGCTGGCAGTGGAGTAAAGGCCAGGCTTCTGGCAAAGGGGGAGTAGGGCAGCCATATCCCTATAACAACGATGAGCAGTATTGTCGCGAGTAGGCCTGTGCTTGGGCGGCTACGGAATGGTGATCTGGATGTTCGAATGACCATCAAGACCAGTGTTTGCGTCGCGAGCGACTCGACAAACCAGCCAGTACGGAACTCCGATTGGCCGGCATGAAAGAAATGCAGCAGAACGTAAAAGGTCACAAAGTCGAAGATCGAACTGATAGGGCCAATGAAGATCATGAAACGGCGGATGACGGCGATGTCCCATTTCTGCGGAGTTGAGAAATACTCCGGGTCAACGCGGTCCGTTGGGATTGCGAGCTGTGAAAGATCGTAGAGGAAGTTGTTGAGCAATACCTGTGTCGGCAGCATGGGGAGAAACGGCAACGCGACTGCAGCAACACCCATGCTGAGGACGTTACCGAAGTTCGAGCTTGTGCCCATCAACAGGTACTTCATTACGTTTCCGAACGCGCGGCGGCCCTCGATGATCCCGTCGTGAAGAACGGAAAGGCCAGGTTGGAGTAGCACGACATCGGCAGCATCCTGGGCGACATCAACGGCACCGGGCGCCGCAATTCCAACATCGGCGGCGTGCAGAGCCGGTGCGTCATTGATGCCGTCTCCCATAAACCCAACCGTGTGCCCCCGGCGTCGCAGGGCGCTCAGAATGCGAAGTTTCTGTGGAGGCGAGACGCGAGCGAACACGTTTGCCCGTTCCGCGACCTGCGTGAGCGCCGTATCGCTCATTGCTTCGATGGCTTCCCCCAAGACAATCTCCATGACGGGAAGACCGGCCTCCGCACATATGTGAGCGGCAACCAACTCGTTATCGCCGGAGAGGATCTTGACACTCACGCCGTCGTGTTGCAGCCGCACGATTGTTTCGGCCGCGTCCGGAAGAATCGTGTCCGCAAAGGAGAGAAAACCACAAAGCGTAAGGCCCGATTCATCAGCGGTACTGTACTGCGGCTGAGAGGGAACAGCGCGAGTGGCCACCGCCAGCACTCGGTGGCCACATTGACTCTGTGCCGTACAAAAATCTCTAGCTTGCGCAAGAACTTCGCTAGAGATCGGTTGGATTTGTCCTGCCGTCTTGAATGAGGAGAGGAGGGGAAGAATGCCCTCCGGGGAGCCCTTGCATATAAGGGTCCGCTCTCCGTTCTCTTCGATTACCACCGACAGGCGGCGACGCTGAAAGTCGAAGGGTAGTTCGTCGATCTTGATTCCATTGGTTTGGAGACTGAAGCGCGCCAGAATCGCAGCATCCAGGGGACTCCGAATTCCCGTCTGCAATCCACTATTCAGAGCGGCAAGCTGGAGTGGCATGTCTGACTCCGTTCCATCGCATGCAGCGCTTAACACAAGTGACATGATGCCAGCGGTAAGAGTCCCAGTCTTATCGGTGCATAAAACGTCAATGCTTCCCAGATTTTGGATTGCCGGGAGGTGTTTTACCACAACATGTTTCCGGGCCATCAACACGGCTCCGCGAGAGAGTGTAACTGACGTGATCATCGGAAGGAACTCCGGCGTCAGACCCACCGCAAGGGCAACGGCGAATAGCAGAGAGTCGAGAGCAGGTCGATGCAGGGCAAGGCTTGCTGTCAGGACAAGTAAGACGAATAGGAAGACCACGCGCGCGATCATATAGCTGAAGTGCCGAAGCCCAGCATCGAACGCGGTCTCAGGAGGCTTCGAGGCGAGCTTCGCGACGATATCGCCGAACGCGGTACGAGGGCCCGTCGCGGTGATAATAGCCATTGCCGTTCCGCTTACCACCGAGGTGCCGAGAAACACCATGTTGGGAGCTTCGGCCGAGGTTGAGACGTCGTCCGAGGTTGCCTGTTTGTCTACAGGCGTGGATTCGCCCGTCAACATCGCTTGCAAAACTGAAAGATCACGAGATATAACCAGTCGAGCGTCGGCTGGAACCAGGTCCCCTGCCGAGAGCCGGATGAGGTCGCCTGGAACCACCTGGGAGCGCGGAATGTCACTCCACGCGCCATCTCGCTCGACGCTGGCTAGAGCAGCGACGGTTGCGCGAAGACGTTCTACGGTCAGCCGTGCGTGATACGTCTGCGCGAAGTCAATTCCTCCCCCGATCAGAATGATTGCGGTGATGAGTCCGGCGTCGAGCTGTTCTCCGATAAAAAGCGAGACTGCTGCCGCAACGAGAAGCACGATGGAAAGGGGATTCAATAAGAGCTGAAGTTGATCGAACAACGGATGTCGCTGTTGTCGCGCAGACGTGTCGTTTGGGCCAAACTCTGTGAGACGTTTGGCTGCTTCCGCCGAGCTTATCCCCGTTGGTGGGTGCGTATTGTTAGAGCCGGATTGAGGTTGAGGTGGTGTCATCGGCTCACTCTTAAGGGACAAGGACCGCGGACCCGATCACATCCTCATCCTTGATCGCTTGCAATGCCTCATTTGCTTCGTCAAGCCGGAATGTTTTGACCGCAGGAGTGATCCCAATTTCTCCAGCAATCCGAAGAAAATCTTTCGCATCCTGCCGCGTCATATTGGCAACGCTGCGAATCTGCCGTTCCTCCCAGAGCAGGGAGTCGTAGTCAAAGGCCGGCATACGATCCAGGTGGATTGCATTGATGGCGACGATGCCTCCTTTGTCCAATGACTTCAGCCCGGCAAGAAACACGCTTCCAACCGGAGCGAAGATGACTACAGCATCGAGTCGCTCCGGTGGAAGATCGAAGGCGTCTCCCACCCACTTCGCTCCAAGAGCGGCGGCCTCCTGCTGGTGACGCACCCCTCTGGTCGAGACGTATACTTCGCACTTCCAAGACAGCAGGACCGGCATCACCAGCCGAGCCGATGCCCCAAAACCAAAGAGACCGACGCGCTGGCCTGGCTTCACCTCGGCAACACGAAGGCTGCGGAAGCCGATCATTCCAGCGCAGAGAAGGGGAGCGATAACAATTGGAGAGAGTGTTCTCGGCAGAGGAACGAGAAAATCCGTGCGCGCGGCGGCATATTCAGCGTAGCCGCCATTGCGGGAGTAGCCCGTAAAGATTGGCGCGTCGCAAAGGTTTTCCCGACCGGAGAGACAGAACTTGCATGTGCCATCGGTGCCGCCCATCCATGAGACGCCTACGCGATCACCAACTTGAAACTCGGTGGATGAGGAGTTAACGATTTCGCCGACGATCTGATGGCCGAGAATTAGAGGAGATAACTTTGATGGAAGGTCTCCTTCAACGATATGGAGGTCGGTTCGGCATACGCCGCAGGCGAGCACTCTGAGCAGCGACTCGCCTGACCCTGGCTCGGGAATCGGCACCTCTTCCATTGAAAGGGCCTTCTGCCCGGGTGACGGCGGTTTCCGAAAGACGGCGGCACGCATCGTTGTTATATTCATTCCAAGCTCTCCCAAGGCCGCAACACGATAGAAGCAAAGACCAGGATTTTCAAAATCATCAGGATTGCTGAAAGTCCTGATGCCAGCATCGCTCGCCTGCGCGGCTCGCCGGGAGCGATGTAGGGTGAGTCGCATCGTGGTTGCTGCAGGAAGGGACCGAGGATGCGTGCATGTCAGGCCTCCTACGCTTGCATGGAGTGTGTCGCAGGCCCTGCCTGTTGGTCAGCATAGAGCATGCGTGCTGCGGTCAAGCATTGGGCGATGCCAAATGCCAAAAGGTATCCGAAGATAAGCCATGAGATATCGTGTGGCACCATCTGTGAGGCACGACCGAAGAGAATATAGAAGTACACACAACTGAAGACGAATGCTACGCCGGCAGCTGCGAAGTTCCAGTGAGAGGTAGAGGGGGCCTTTGAATGTCGCGCAACGAGGAACTCTGCAATTGCCGCTATCAGCGATTGGAACGCAATGAGGATGAGGAACCAAGACAGTTGTACAAAGTCTGAGAACATTCCTATGAATAGAATGCCGACCATTATGCCGGCGATACCTTGGAAGCGAAGAGCAATCTGGGATGGACGGGAGGCTGTCATATAACTTGTTACAAAGACCAGGACACTATCCAGGATTCCGTAGACTGCCAGGCCCAGGACTGCGATAACCATCGCCATCGGGAGAAGTAACAGTGTTCTTGCCATATCGGGAATGACTATGATTAAGCTTCCCGCAGTGAGGGCGATAAAGCCGCGGAGTAATGTAGTCCACCAAAAATGTTCGTCGGCTTTCATGGTAATGACCTCGTGCTTATCGTCTGCCGGGTGAGGTGATGTCTCTGTGACATCAACCAAGCAGGAACGTGATGAACGTCACAATGAAAGAGCCTGTAAATGCCGAAGACGATGGGATCTACCTCTTTGACGGGAAAATGCCGTGTTGAAGGTTCTAACACACGGTTAACACCGGACACCTGGCCTCGGCAAGAAGAGAAGGGGTGAGGCCCTGTTTGACAAACGTAAGCCAAAACGAAGATTTTCTGGCTCCGAGAACGATCAGATCGGCCTGAACTCGCGCTGCGAGGCCGAGGATAGCTTCGGCGGCCTTACCATGCTCGACGTCGCATTCAGGACGGCACATCCTGGCGTTCCCTGGAATTAATGCCCTGAGGGAGTCGAGAGGCTTCGTGTCCGAGTCCTCTTGTTTTGAGGCATCTTTATCCTTGATGACATGACACAGAAAAATCTCGGCTCCGTCACCCTCGGCTAGTGAGAACGCTATGTCGTGAGCTTTTGCTGCTTCGGGACTGAAATCTGTTGCATAAACGATACGGCGGAACGATATGGGGCCGTCGGCGGGTTTGCCGACGTGCGCCCCTATCGTAAGCACTGGACAGGGTGCCTTCCTGATGATCTCTTCCGCAATCGATCCAAGCGTGATTCTGTCGAGTCCGTGTTTGGATGAAGTACCGGCCACGATAAGGTCAGAATCGCTGTGAGTCGCTTCGCCGACTAGGAGTGCCGACGGTTGGAAGCCCTCCATTACTTTCGTCCGCACTTTGATCCCCCGGATGCCCCGGGCCAAGTCTCCGAGCACCTCTTCGTCGGTGTACCTCATGGATTGCAGCGTAGTTTGTAAAACTACGTCGAAAGCCAGCGTAGTGGCAGAGAGGTCAATCACATTTACTATTTCGAGCGTTGACGAGAAGCGGCGGGATAGGCCAACAGCGTACTCAAGGGCGACCGTCGCCGCTGGGGAAAAGTCTGTTGCGAGCATAATTCGCTCAAATGAAATCCCAATTCGTGCTTCGGGTATCGGCATAAAAGCCTCCGTAAAAGACTTTCCTGAAATGTAGTTGCGGATGTACGAATACACTGTGATGCAAATCACTCCACCCCAGTGGGTTGACCGCTAGTTCGCTTTCTGCAGAGTGGAAGTCACATAGCCGGTCTGCTTCGGTGAAGTCAGTTGTGAGAGGCCAGCCACTACCTTGACCAGTAACTTATATGCGAGTGTTGAGTCATCCACCCATGACAGGATCGTCGTCGCATTGGAAATGTGATGAATGGCTGGTCATGGCGATTGTGATTCTAGTCACCATCGGGCGTGAAGATACACACAGTGGATTATGTCTCTCGGCTCTACCTTGCTTGTAGAGGTTTCGAACTCTACACATCGAGGTGGCATATGCCGGTAATCGGAGATCAAGTTGGACTAACTCTGGATCGGATCGTTCTGGCAACGGATTTTTCCCCTTCCGCTGAAAAGGCCGCGGACTACGCGCAGGGATTAGCAAAGCGCTTTTCTTCGAGCCTGTCGCTCGCGCATGTGATTAATTTGTCCGTTGCCACTCGCCCCGAAGCCGCACTTGTCGGAATGCCCATGGATGAGATGCGTCGCACGAGTGCAGAAAACCAGGAACGTCTTCTCGACGATATGACCTCGGCCGGAGTACGAACGACGGCGCACACGTTGGAGTCCCACAACCCCGCGGCAGCGATTGTCGGCTTTGCCAAAGAACTCCGGGCCGATCTGATCGTCACCGGAACGAACGCACGTCATGGACTCAGCAAGGCCATGCTTGGCTCGTGTGCCGAAGGGATCATCAGGCACGCAAGTTGTCCTGTCCTGACAATCGGGCCAAATGCCAAATCAGCTCCGAAAGGCGGTTTTTCATTCCATACGGTCGTGTTTGCAACGGATTTCAGCTCCAATGCTGCTCTGGAGGCTGCTGTTGCGTTGAGCTTTGCCCAGGATAGCGTTGCCAAAATTTACCTCTGCCATGTACTCGACCGGCCAGGCAAGGACATCTGCAAAACAGTCGAACTGGAGCTGAAGTTTGAGGAAGCTTTGCAGCAACTTATTCCTCGATCCACCTATGACTGGATCTGTCCTGAACGGGTCGTCGAGACCGGAGAAGTTGCACCGGGGATTCTCAGACTCGCCAAGAAGGTCGATGCCGATCTGATCGTTCTTGGTGCAAAGCACAGCGGAACCTGGTACGCCCACTTAGTGGAGGGCACCGTTGGGCAGGTGCTCATGAAAGCCGAATGTCCTGTGCTGGCAGTCTGCGCTTCCTAGCTGTTCAGGATGTCGCAAGTGAGGGCATTGAGGAGGCCGTGTGCCCCTTTCACTTGACAGTAGAAATTCGTTGTGAGGAGGAACTTGAGATGCTCGAATGTGCAATCCCCAAATGCCACGGTCGTGAGAGATTCCTGCGTTCAGGTACGCTTCATCTGGTCGACGTGGCGCGAGAAGATGGCAGTGTCGCAAAGAGGATGATCTGGTTGTGTGGCGGATGTACGTCGCGGTACGCGGTCCAGACATGGCGACCGCCGGGAGAGCAGATTCGCCTGCGTATTCAGTCTACGTTCAACCTCGCAGACATCCTCTCCGCGCGAGCCCCTCGGTTTGAGCCGCAACCGGCAACAGAAACGAGTAGACGGCAGGCTCCAGCGTCGCTCAGTTCGGAACTCCAGTACGCCACGCGGTGAGGCGCAGTGTCTTTTCTGGCGATGGACGTATAGAGGGCAAGGATAGAATGGCTGCATCGACCCAGCCGGTCTGTGAGGGACGCTATCCCGGAGTCAATTCAACCCGTCGATTCCACTCCAGCGGAGACCCCGCCCCCGCTCAACGCGGAGCAGTGGCTGGCCGCCATCGTTGATTCTTCCGACGACGCGATCATCGGAGAGTCGTTGTCAGGCATCATCACCAGTTGGAACGCCGGTGCAACGCGCATCTTTGGCTATGAGTCGAGCGAGGCCATCGGCAAATCGATTTCCTTCCTGGCCTGGCCCGGAGAAGAGGGACGGATCGAAGCCTTTCTCGATCGGGTCCGGTGCGGAGAACGGATCGACCATTTTGAAGTAGTGCGGAAACATAAGAGTGGCCGGAGGATCATCCTCTCGCTCAGCCTGTCGCCGATTGTGGATGCGGGGGGCACGATCATCGGTATCGCCAAGATTGCTCGCGACATGACCGAACGAAAGGTCGCGGAAGAGATGATAGCCGAAAACGAGATTCGCTTGCGCGCTCTGACCGAACAGGAGGCGAGTGCGCGTGCGGAAACGCTTGGAGCGCTGAGATTTCGCGAACTGATTGAAAATGCTCCCGACGCCATTCTGCAGGTCGACGCTACCGGTGCAATTGGGATCGCAAACCAGACCACCGAGACCATGTTTGGATACACCCGCGAAGAATTGATCGGGAATAGCGTGGATGTACTCGTTCCCGAAGCGAATCGCGCCGGACATGCTGAACACCGCAAAGCGTTCGCGGCCGCGGGAATCGCCAGACCGATGGGGCAAGGTCTTAATCTCTACGCCCGGCGCAAGGACGGAACTCAGTTTCCCGTGGAGATAAGCCTGAGTCCGGTGAAAAAGGAGAGCGGAGTCCATGTTACCGCCGTCATCCGGGATGTCACCGAGCGGAAGCAGATCGAGCATCGGGTCCGAGCGCTCCAGGAAAGCTACATGGCGGAGCTTGAGGTGCGGCAAAAGGAAGCCGAACGATTGAACCAGCTCAAGAGCGAGTTCATGGCGAGCATCAGCCATGAACTCCGCACGCCCCTGCACACAATCATCGGATTCGCGGAGCTCCTTGGAGAAGAAGACCGGCTTAGCGAGAAGCAACAACGATTCCTGCATCATATTCAGGCCGATTCGGAGCATCTGTTGGGTTTAATTAACGATGTGCTTGACCTGAGCCGTATCGAGGCGGGCGGTCTTATGCTGCACACCGAGTCGCTCTCTTTGCAGACGATCGTCTCCGAGGCGGTCAACTCGATTCGTCCGTACGCGGATTCGAGGTCAGTCGCCATTCGCGAAAGCGGCAACCTCGATGTCTACGTGTCGGCTGATTCCATGCGGCTTCGCCAGATTCTCTACAACCTCCTCAGCAACGGCGCAAAGTTCACCGAGGCGGGTGGTGAGGTCTGCGTCGATGCGGCGGTCGAGGGGGCCTCTGTAAAAATCACCGTCGAAGACACGGGACTGGGAATTCCACCCGAGGAGTGCACTCGTATCTTCGATAAGTTCTATCAGGTTGGATTCACCCCCGTTGGAGTTCGGGAAGGGACAGGCCTCGGCCTCGCAATTTGCAAGCAGTTGGTGGAGATGCAGGGAGGGAAGATCTGGGTGGAGAGCGAGCCGAAAAAGGGAAGCCGTTTTCACTTCACTCTGCCGTGCGGCAATCTGTGATGGAGGTCACATCGCTGTCTTATGTCGGCGTCTAAGTTCACTGAGTGAACAATCCACTGTCGGATCGACCGGAAGAGGCCAAGCGCCACTTCGCGACGCGCATCCTGATCGCTGACGATACGTTGAGTAGCCGTGAACTTCTGCGCTCGATCCTGGAAGGTAGCGGCTATGAAGTCGTTGAAGCAGAGGATGGCGAACAAGTGCTCGAACGGGCTACCGTTTTCAAGCCTCACCTTATGATCCTCGATCTACAATTACCAAAGCTGAACGGGTGTGCGGCGGCAACTGCTTTGCGCAGGATTCCGGCGTTCCGGACCACGCCGATTGTGGCGCTGACTGCCGCGTTGTCCGATGTGGTGCCGGAGCAAATTGCTGAGGCCGGTTTTACCAGCTATCTCGTGAAGCCCATCGGCCCGGCACGATTGCGTCAATGCATCGCGAGTTTGCTGGAATAGGCGGACTAAAGCATTTCCCCTAATGCCGTAGAGGTCGGAAAAACATTTGTCATTCTGAGCGCAGCGAAGAACCCCTGTATTTCATCTTTGCTTTTGCCGTTGTTTGTCCTTCGGCCCTCTACACCAACTCGAAATTTGCTCTGGATGAGCACCGTGCTTGCTCAGGCAACCTCAGAAAGGGCTTCAGAGGGTGCTGAAAAAAGTCTGTTTTGCTTAAGGGCACGGCTTCAGCCGTGCCGCAAGTCATGCATTTGCAATACGGCTTCAGCCGCCGAGGTACGCCTTCTCGCCCAGATCGTCACGCGAAAAGTTGTCAAGCCCCCCAATCTGTGGATAACTTCACAACTTACACATAACAAAAGGATATTTTGCCTCGTGAAGTTGGCATTTTAGTTTTGCCCGCTTGGCTATAATGGAAGGAGAGCTAAAGAAAGCCTCGGCCAACCGCCGAGGCTTTCCTCTTTCAAGCGAGGCCTCCATAGGTCGTTTTAGATCAGGACTATGCGAGTAACTTGTTTGTAATGAAGACTTTATCAAGACGTTAGACGGTAAGTGATTGA